>Ga0256839_1001754_pt1 | contig 25616 bp, 22 predicted proteins | sample 354166metaG_FD_185968 | JGI IMG/M metagenome (GOLD analysis project Ga0256839, IMG submission 185968) | Hydrothermal vent microbial communities from Mid Atlantic Ridge, Atlantic Ocean - 354-166 | ecosystem: Environmental > Aquatic > Marine > Hydrothermal vents | place: Atlantic Ocean: Mid... | reverse complement strand
CTGCCTTAAACCACTCGGCCACCTCTCCGGTTCGCGAAGCCGCGCGGCTTCGATCAGGGCGCCTCGGGCCGCGGGAACCTTCCCGGGCGGCACGGTCTAATGGAGGATAGCGCATCCGGCAGGGCCAGTGTGCCGCAGCGCCGGCTCTCGCGTAGAATTAGGCACGGTTACAGCGACGGAGGAGCTGACGCACGATGCGACCCTATCCGACGACCGCCGAGCGAGTCGGGACCCTCGCGACCAACCGGGTCCTGCGCAACACCTATCTCCTGCTCTCCCTGACGCTGCTCTTCAGCGCGGGCACGGCGGTGCTCGCCATGGTGACGGGCGCGAGCCCGATGGGTGCGATGCTCGCCACCTTCGGCGCCATCGCGCTGATCTGGCTCGTCCTCCCGCGGGTGGAGAACTCGGCCGCCGGCCTGGGGGTGGTGTTCGCCTTCGCTGGCCTGATGGGCTACGGGCTAGGGCCGACACTCGCCTACTATCTGGCGCTGCCCGGCGGGCCGCAGCTCGTGGCCACGGCCCTGGGCGGCACGGGCGCGGTGTTCCTGGGCCTTTCGGCCTACGCGACCATGAGCCGCCGCGACTTCAGCTTCATGGGCGGCTTCCTGTTCGTGGGGCTGATCGTGGTGCTGATCGCGAGCATCGCCAACATCTTCCTGGCCATCCCGGCGATGTCGCTCGCCATCTCGGCGGCGGTGGTGCTGCTGATGAGCGGGCTGATCCTGTTCGACACCAGCCGCATCGTCAACGGCGGCGAGACCAACTACATCCGCGCCACCGTGGCGCTCTACCTGGATATCTACAACCTTTTCGTCCATCTCCTCCACCTGCTCGCCGTCCTGCGCGGCGAGGACTGACCGCGGGCCGGGGTCGGCCACGGCCGGCCCCGGCCTCCCACTCCTCCCATGGAAGACATGCCGCTCTGGCTCAAGGTGTCCACGGCCCTGTTCCTGGGCTTCATGGTCTGGCGGCTCTGGCCTGTCGCCCGTCACTGGAGCAAGGAGGGTCCCAAGGGCGGCGCGGACGACTGGCGGGCAGCGCTCATCCCGCTCGCGCTGGTGGTGCTGTTCGTGGCACTGCTGGTGGCCTGGCTGCGCAGCGGCTGATCGCGTTCTCGTGGGGCCCCGATGGATGCGGCCGACATCCCTGCTTTTCCGCAGGCGTGCACCATGCTGCGCCGGGACCGGGCTTGCCGCTCGCCGCTTGCTACTCGTCACGCGTTCCGTCGTCGGCCGCGGCACCTCCGCGCAACGCGCGGCGCGCGTCCAGCAGCCGCCCGGAGACGCGCCGGCGGTAGTCCGCCCGCGCCCCGCGCAGGCCGATGAGGAGCCAGACCGCGAGCGCGGGGGCCAGCAGCCAGCCGAGGGCATGGCCCGAGGCCAGCGCCGCGCCGGCGGCGACGAACAACGGCAGCGCGAGGAGCGCGCCCCGCAGCCCGTGGCGCAGCACGAGCACCCCGAAGGCGGCCGCCCGCAGGCCGCGCTGGCGGCGCGAGCGGTAGCTCGCCTCGAAGACGGCGCGCCTCAGGGCCTCGGCGGGATCCTCGGGCCGCCGCGCCTCGGCCATGGAAGCGCCCTCCCCCATCGGCGTCCTCAGTGCGTGCGCTCCAGCACGCCCACCTGCGGCATGCGCGCGAGCCCCACGGCCCGGGCGTGATCCTGGAAGCCGGGATTCTTCCAGAAGAAGGCGCCCGGCATGGTGGTGGGGATCACCAGCACGTAGAACAGCGCCCGCCCGACGAGCTCAGCCGCACCGGCCAGGAACAGCGCCGCCGTCCATCCGGCCGCCGCGGCGGCTCCGGTCGGCGCCATCCAGGCCAGGGTGGCCACCAGCCCCGCCGCCAGGACGAGCGCGCCGTTGCGCGCCAGATAGGTCCAGCCGAAACGTGTGGTCTGCTCGAGGTGCGCGGCGGTGCCGAGGCCGCCCTCGCGGCGCATGGCGCGGGCATGGCGCCAGAGCCCGAATCCCTCGAGGCCGAGCCCCGCGAGCGCGGCCAGGCCCAGCATGGACTGGGCCGGTCCCGGCACGGACGGCGCGAGCCCCGCCGCGGCGGCGAGCGCCCAGGCGGCGAGCACGGCGAGCGGCCCGAGCACCAGCGCGCTGCCGTAGAAGGCGGTCAGCACCTGCCAGTGGTTCCAGAAGGGCCGCGCCGGGATGCGGTAGATGCGGTGCATGAACCAGAGCGTGGCAGGGCCTGCCAGTGTTGCCGCCCAGCCCAGCCCCTCACGCAGGGCGGCACCCCATCCGGCTGGCAGCCAGGCCGCCACCGCCGGGAAGAGCTCCAGCACCATGTAGCCGCCCATGAGGTTGTAGAACACGGCCAGGCTCGCCACCTCGCGGCTCACGGGCGACCAGCGCAGGTTGTTGAAGGCCCGGTAGAAGCGGTGGGGCCGGCCGAGGTGCAGGGTCGAGAGCGCGATGGCGAGCGTCTGCAGGGCGAAGAGCCCCGCGAGCAGTCCGTGGCGCAGCGCCTCGGCGGCGCCGAGGCCGGGCAGCCCCAGCCGCTCGCCCAGAAAGAGCGCGAGGAAGGCGCCGACCACGAGCTGGGTGGCCAGCGTGAAAACGACCAGCGGGTCCTCGCGCGAGCGCAGCCGGCCGAGCCCCCAGCCCCGCCGCCTGGAAAGCTTGAGCGGGTCGGGCCGTGGACGGTGCTCGCCCTGTCCCGGGGTCTCCCGCACGTAGCGCACGGGCACGCTGTCGGGCCGCGCGAGCTCGTCGGGCGTCGAGGCCGCCTGCTGGAAACGGATGTTCGGGCGCGTGATCGCGGGATCGGGGAAGCCCGGGATCGCCGCCTCGCACTGAACGCGGTTCTCCGGGACGGTCTCGATCACGCCGAAGTCGAGCGCCCCGCCGAGGCAGGCGGCCACGCAGGCCGGCTTGAGGCCTGCCTCGAGGCGGTCGATGCACATGTTGCACTTGTGCACGTGGCCGCGCTCGAGGTCGAGCTGCGGCGCGTTGTAGGGGCAGACCCAGGTGCAGTAGCCGCAGCCGAAGCAGATGTCGGGATCCTGCAGGACGGCACCGTACTCGGCGTACTTGGTGTAGGCGCGGGTGGGGCAGCCCTTGAGGCAGACCGGGTTCTCGCAGTGGTTGCAGGCCATGGAGATGTTGATGCGCCGGTAGGCGGGCCAGGTGCCGCCCTCGACGTAGCCCACCGAGCGGTAGGCCAGGTAGGGCGGCAGGCCGTTCTTCTCGGCACAGGCCGTCTCGCAGGCGTGGCAGCCGATGCAGTTGTCGGCGTTGAAGTAGAAGCCGTGCTGCCTGTAACGGTCGGGATTGTCGCTGCGGGACTCGCGGCCGTTGATGCGCAGCGGCTCGCGCGCCACCGGGTCCTCGGGGCGGGCGAGCTCGATGGGCGTGCCCCAGCGGCTGCGCTCGGGCGCGGGCCGCCGCGGGAGGAAGGCGTAGTCGGGCTCGTCGGGCCGGGGCTGCTGCATGGCCGTCACCTCAGTAGGCGCGCGCGGCTGCGTTGCGGCGGGCGGCCGCCTCCTGGTCCGGTGCCGGCTCGACACGCACCGCGCACTGCTTGTAGGCGGGCTGACGCGAATGCGGGTCGAGCAGCCCCAGGGTGAGGCGGTTGACGCAGTCGTGGAAGTGGAAGGGGATGAAGACCATGTCGCGCGGCACGCGGTGCGTGAGCTGCACCAGCACCACCGCGTCGCCCCGCCGCGAGGTCACCCGCGCGTAGCTCATGTGCTCGATGCCGAGCTCGCGCGCGGCGTCGGGGTTCATCTCCATGTAGGGCGTGGGGCTGAAGCGGTTGAGGTTGCCGATCTTGCCCGTGCGGGTGCGGGTGTGGAAGTGCTCCACCACCCGGCCCGTGTTGAGCCAGAAAGGGTACTCCTCGTCCGGGCGCTCGTTGTCGTCCTCCCACGGCAGCGGGATCAGCTTCGCCTTCCCGTCCGGGTGCTGGAAGCGCCCGTCCGTGTACAGGCGCGGGCTGCCCTTCTCCTGGCCCTCGGGGCAGGGCCACTGGATGCCGCGCTGGGCCTCGATCCGCTCGTAGCTCATGCCGGAGATGTCCACCAGCCGCCCCCTGGAGAGCTGCTTCATCTCCTCGAAGACCTGGCGCGGGGTCTCAGGGAAGCGCATGCGCCGGCCCTGCTCGAAGCGCCGGGCGATCTGGTTGAAGATCCAGAGATCCGGCTTGGACTCGCCATAGGGCGGGCAGACGTTTCGGATCAGGTTCACGCGCCGCTCGGTGTTGGTGAACACGCCTTCCTTCTCCGCCCACAGCGCCGCCGGCAGGTAGACGTGGCTGTACTGGTTGGTCTCCACGTCCTCATAGGCGTCCTGCACGACGAGGAACTCGAGCTTCTCGAGGGTGCGGCGGATGCGCTCGGTGTTGGGCATGGAGGTCATGGGGTTGGTGGCGATGAGCCAGAGCCCCTTGACGCGACCGGTCTCTATGGCGGGGAAGATGTCGGTCATGAACATGCCCCGCCTCTTGGGGAAGAACTCCGGGTCCACGCCCCAGAAGCGCGCGATCTCCTCGCGGTGCGCGGGATTCTCGAGCAGGCGGTAGCCCGGCAGCCCCGAGCAGGAGGACCACTCGCGTGTGCCCATGGCGTTGCACTGCCCCGTGATGGACAGCGGGCTGCCGCCGGGCTTGCCCACATTGCCCGTGATCAGGCACAGGTTGTTGATCGCCACCACGCCGTCGGAGCCGTGCGTGGACTGGTTGATGCCCATGGTCCAGATGACCATGGCCGCCGGCGCCTGGCCGAAGGTGCGCGCCACGTGGCGGATGGTGTCGGCGTCGATGCCGGTGACGCGGGCGGCCCGGTCCGGGTCCCAGCGCTCGATCTCCGCGGCGAACTCGTCGAAGCCCGTGGTGTGCCGGCGCACGTAGTCCATGTCCGCCAGCCCTTCCTTCAGCACCACATGCGCGAGGGCGTTGAAGAGGACGACATCGGTGCCGGGCCGGATGGCGAGGTGCAGGTCCGCCTGCTGGGCGAGCATGGTCACGCGCGGATCGATCACGATCAGAGGGAAGCCGCGCCGCTCGCGCGCCTCCCGCATGCGCCAGTAGATCACGGGGTGCTGCTCGGGCAGGTTGGAACCCACGGCGATCAGGCAGCCCGTGTGCTCGAAGTCCTCGTAGCAGCCCGGCGGGCCGTCGGAGCCGAAGGAGCGCTTGTAGCCCGAGACGGCCGAGGACATGCAGAGCGTCGTGTTGCCGTCGTAGTTGTTGGTGCCGATGACGCCGCGCGCGAGCTTGCCCAGGGTGTAGAACTCCTCGGTCATGATCTGGCCGGTGGAGACGATGGCGAAGGCGTCGCGCCCGTACCGGGCCTGGATGCGCTTGATCTCCTCGGCCACGCGGTCCAGGGCCTCGTCCCAGGAAACGCGCCTGAAGGGCTCGGTGCGGTGGGCGCGCATCAGCGGATGCGCGCCGCGGCCGGGGGTGCGGAAGAGCTCGTACTCGAGGATGCCCTTCAGGCAGAGCTTGCCGCGGTTGACGTCGGCTCCGCCCACGCCGCGGGCCGATACGGGCCGCCCCTCGCGGTCCAGCCCCACCTCGATGGAGCAGCCGGTGGAACAGTAGCCGCAGGTCGTGTAGCGCCACTCCACCACGCCCTTGTCGTGGAGCCGGATGGGGTTCTTGTTGCGTCTGCCGAACAGCATCGTGCCCGTTCCCTTCAGCCTGTGCCCCGCCGCGTGCCCGCCTCACCCTTCCTCGCAGCCGTGCGGCTCGAGCCGGAGATAGATCACTCCGTCCTTCACCCGAACGGGGTAGGTCGCCGTGCAGCCCTCGTCGGGCGCCACCGCCTCGCCGCTGTCGAGGTGAATCTTCCAGTCGTGCAGGGGGCAGGCCACCTTGCGGTCGTGGACGATGCCCTGGGAGAGCGGTCCGCCCTTGTGGGGGCAGCTGTCGCGCAGCGCAAAGACCTCGTCGTCCACCGTGCGGAAGACGGCGATGTCGCCGCCGGGAGCCTTCACCACGCGGGCGCCACGCCGGGGGATGTCCTCCAGGCGCCCCACTTCGATCCAGGTCTCGGTCGTCTCGCGCATTGCCTCCGCGGTGCTCATGCCGTGGCCTCCTCGGTCAGCCGCTTGAGCGGGGTGAACTCATGCGCCGCCTCACCGCGCGCGCGCTCCGCCCAGGGATCGACCTGCGCGTGGCGCTGGGATTCGCGGAAGCGGGCGGCGAGCGCCTTGCGCCCCTCCTCGTCCTCGACCAGGCGCTGGCGCACGTAGGCGAGCCCGACACGCTCGATCCAGGGCGCCGTGCGCTCGAGATAGTGCGCCTCCTCGCGGTAGAGCTGCAGGAAGGCGGCGCAGTATTCCTCCACTTCCTCCATCGTCTTCACGTGCACGAGGAAGTCGGTGGCGCGCACCTTCACACCGCCGTTGCCGCCCACGTGGATCTCCCATCCGGATTCCACCGCCACCACGCCGAAGTCCTTGATGGTGGCCTCGGCACAGTTGCGGGGGCAGCCCGAGACGCCGAGCTTGACCTTGTGCGGCGTCCACGCCCCCCAGGCGAGCTTCTCGAGGCGTATGCCCATGGTGGTGGAGTCCTGCGTGCCGAAGCGGCACCACTGGGATCCCACGCAGGTCTTGACCGTGCGCACGGCCTTGCCATAGGCGTGGCCCGAGACGAAGCCCGCCGCCGCCAGGTCCGCCCAGATGGCTGGCAGCCTCTCCTTGGGCACGCCCAGCAGGTCGATGCGCTGGCCGCCGGTGATCTTGACCGTGGGCACGCCGTGGCGCTCGGCCACCTCGGCGATGGCCCTGAGCTGGGCCGGCGTGGTCTCGCCGCCCCAGATGCGGGGGACCACCGAGTAGGTCCCGTCCTTCTGGATGTTGGCGTGGGCGCGCTCGTTGATGAAGCGCGACTGGGGATCGTCGCGGTACTCGCCCGGCCACTGGCAGACCAGGTAGTAGTTGAGCGCCGGGCGGCACTTGCTGCAGCCGTCCGGGGTCTTCCACTCGAGGAAGCGCATGACCTCCGGGATGCTCTTGAGGCCGTGCTCGCGGATGGCCTGGCGCACCTCGTCGTGGGTGTAGTCGGTGCAGGGGCACATGGGCTTCTTCGCCGGGGCCTGTTCGTAGTCGCCGCCCAGCGTGTGGGCGAGCAGCGCCTCCACCAGGGCGGTGCAGGAGCCGCAGGAGCTCGAGGCCTTGGTGTGCGCCCGCACCTCCTCCAGCGTGAAGAGTCCCTTCTCCGTGATGGCACGAACGATCTCGCCCTTGCACACGCCGTTGCAGCCGCAGATCTCGGCGTCGTCGGGCAGCGCGGCCACGCGCTCGGCCTCGCCGTGGCCTGCGTCGCCGAGGTGGGCCTGGCCGAACAGGAGCTGCGCGCGCATCTGCGAGACGTCGGTGCCGTCGCGCATGAGCTGGAAGTACCAGGCGCCGTCGAGCGTGTCGCCATAGAGCACGCAGCCGACGATGCGCTCGTCGCGCAGCACGAGCTTCTTGTAGATGCCGCGGCCCGGATCCTGGAGCAGGAGCGACTCGGTGCCCTCCCCGCCGAGGAAGTCTCCGGCGGAGAAGAGGTCGATGCCGGTCACCTTGAGCTTGGTGGAGACCAGCGATCCTTCGTAGCGGGCGATGCCGATGCGGGCCAGGTGGTTGGCCGCCACCTTGGCCTGCTCGAACAGCGGTGCCACCAGCCCGTAGGTGACACCGCGGTGCTGCACGCACTCGCCCACGGCGTAGATGCGCGGGTCGTAGGTCTGCATGGTGTCGCCGACGACGATCCCGCGCTCGCAGTGAAGGCCGGCCCGCCTGGCCAGCTCGACGTTGGGGCGGATGCCGACGGCCATCACCACCAGGTCGGCTGGGACCTCGAGGCCGTTGGCGAAGCGCACGCCCTCGACACGTCGCTCACCGAGGATGGCCTCGGTCTGGTGCTCCATGAGGAACTTGAGCCCCTTCTCCTCCAGTGCGCGCTTGAGCATGCCGGCGGCGGTGGTGTCGAGCTGCTTTTCCATGAGCGTGTCGAGCAGGTGGACCACCGTCACGTCCATCCCGCGCTTGAGGAGCCCGTAGGCGGCCTCGAGGCCGAGGAGCCCGCCGCCGATCACCACCGCGCGGCGGCCCTCCCCCGCCGCGGCCACCATGCGCTCGACGTCCGCCACGTCACGGAAGGTGACCACCCCCTCGAGCTCATTGCCGGGGACCGGGATCACGATCGGAACAGACCCCGTCGCGAGCAGCAGCCGGTCATAGGAGGCCTCGGTGCCGTCGGCCGCGCGCACGATGCGCCGGGCGCGGTCGATCTCGACGACGGGCTTGCCCTTGTGGAGCGTGATGCCGCGCTCGGCGTACCACGCCTCGTCGTTGAGCATGATCTCGTCGAGCGTCTTCTCGCCGGCGAGCACCGGCGAGAGCAGGATGCGGTTGTAGTTGCCGTGGGGCTCGGCCCCAAACACGGTGATCTCGTAGAGGTCGGGCGCGAGCTTCAGCAGCTCCTCCAGCGCGCGCATACCCGCCATGCCGTTGCCGACCAGCACCAGACGCTCTCTGCTCGTCGTCATGTCCATCCTCGCTCCCACGCGGTATCTGCCTGCCCGCGCAAGGGCAAGTCGCGTGCCAGCTCGCACCCAGGGCGCAAGTCCTTGTCCCAGGGCAATTTCGCGCACGCCCCGTCCCGACGGCGGCGCCCGCGCGCACCTCGCTGGTGCCTGCGCGGCCGCTCCTGCCTCATCCTGGCGCACGCTCCTGCAGGCGGACGCCGCCGGCCATGCCCGCGCCCGCGCGCACCGCCGCGGGGCACCTGGGCTTGTCCTGCCCCGCCTGCGTGCATCGCCATTCCCGCTCCCGCGCGCCAAACCCCTGAATCCGCACGGCCCGTGCGGATGGCACGCCGCTTGCTGAAGCGTCGGGCGACCGGACACGACGACCACGGAGGCCGAGACGATGGCGGAACGCTTCAACCTGCTCTCCTTCACGGGGCGCATGAAGGTGCTCCACATGACGTGGTTCGCCTTCTTCATCAGCTTCTTCGTGTGGTTCAACCACGCGCCCCTGATGGCCTCCATCCGCGAGGCGCTCGACCTCACGGACCAGCAGGTCAAGGCGCTGCTCATCCTCAACGTGGCGCTCACCATCCCGGCGCGCATCGTGGTCGGCATGCTGGTGGACCGCTTCGGGCCGCGCATCATGTACGCCCTGCTGCTGTCCATATCGGGCGTGATCTGCATCGGTTTCGCGCTGGCCGACAGCTATGGGCAGATCGCCCTCATGCGCTTCCTGCTCGGCTTCGTGGGGGCCGGCTTCGTCATCGGCATCCGCATGATCGCGGAGTGGTTCCCGGCCCGGCAGGTGGGGCTCGCCGAGGGCATCTACGGCGGCTGGGGCAACTTCGGCTCGGCGGCGGCGGCCATGACGCTGCCCTCGCTCGCCCTTGTCTTCGGTGGCGAGGACGGCTGGCGCTGGGCCATAGGCACGACGGGTGTGGTGGCCATCGTCTACTCGTTCGTCTACTACCTCTCTGTGCGCAACACTCCGAAGGGCTCGACCTATTTCCGCCCCAAGCGGACCGGGGCCATGGAGGTGACCAGCCGGGGCGATTTCTTCCTCTATCTCCTGATGAACGTGCCGCTGTACGCGGCGCTGGCCCTGCTCGTCTGGAAGCTCGGCCCGGGCAATCTCGAGCTGCTCCCAGCGGCCGTGGCGGACACGGTCTACGGCGTGCTGGTGGTGGTCTACCTCTACCAGACGCTGAACGTCTGGCGCGTCAACCGGCATGTCTTCGAGCGCCCCGTGCCGGAGATCGAGCGCTACAAGTTCAAGCAGGTGGCGGTGCTCGACATCGCCTATCTGGTCACCTTCGGCTCCGAGCTCGCGGTGGTGTCCATGCTGCCGCTCTTCTTCAAGGACACCTTCGGCCTGAGCCAGGTGCTCGCGGGGCTGCTCGCCTCGGGCTACGCCTTCATGAATCTGGTGGCGCGCCCGAGCGGCGGGCTGTTCTCGGACCGCTTCGGCCGCAAGCGCTCCCTCATGATCCTGCTCTGCGGGCTGATGGTGGGCTATTTCCTGATGTCGCAGATCGGTCCCTCGTGGCCCGTGCTGCTGGCGGTGGCGGTGACCATGCTCTGCTCCTTCTTCGTGCAGGCGGGCGAGGGTGCGGTCTTCGCCATGGTGCCGCTGGTCAAGCGGCGCCTCACGGGCCAGGTGGCGGGCATGGCCGGGGCCTACGGCAACGTCGGTGCGGTGCTGTTCCTCACGGTGCTGTCCTTCGTGAGCCCGCAACTGTTCTTCCTCTTCATCGCGGGTGCCGCCCTGCTCGCATTCGCCGCGGTGGCGCTGTTCCTGGAGGAGCCCTCCGGCCAGATGGCCGAGGTGCTGCCCGACGGGACCGTGCAGATGATCGACGTGAGCTGAGCCTGCCGCGATGCGGCCCGCCTCCGGCTCGGGCACAATGGCGGCCATGCCGCAGAGGGAGGATGCGCCGGGCCTGGTGCCCGCGGCGGCCGCGGGCATGCGCGTGCGCGCGGGCCAGCACAGTGCCGCGGGTCCCAAGCCCGTGAACGAGGACGCCTGCGGCATCCGCATCCCCGCCGGCGGCGCGGCCGCCCTCAAGGGCATCGCCGCTGTCGTCGCCGACGGGGTATCGGCGGCCGAGGCGGGCAAGGAGGCGGCTGAGGCCTGCGTGCAGGGCTTCCTCGCCGACTACTACGCCACCCCCGAGAGCTGGACCGTCAAGCACGCGGCCGGCCGTGTCATCACGGCCCTCAACCGCTGGCTCTACGGGCAGTCCAGCAGCGGGACGCGCATGGCGAGCACCTTCACCGCCCTGGTGCTCAAGTCGGGGATGGCGCACGTCTTCCACGTGGGCGACTCGCGCGCCTGGCGCCTGCGCGGGGGGGACCTGGAGCAGCTCACGCGCGACCACGAGACGCGCGTGGGCGAACGCACCTTTCTGGGGCGGGCCATGGGCGTCGATCCCGGCGTGGAGATCGACTACCGGAAGGTGGATCTGGAAGCGGGCGACGTGCTGGCTCTCACCACCGACGGCGTGCACCGGGCCCTGGCGTCGGCCCGCCTGCGCGGGCTGCTCGAAGGAGCGGTCGCGGATCCCGAAGGCACCGCACGGGCAATCGTGGAGGCGGCGCTGGCGGCAGGAGGCGAGGACAACGCCACCTGCCAGGTGCTGGTGGTGGACGCCACGGGCGAGGCGGACGAGGAGTCGCTCTATGCCCGCCTCACCGAGCTCCCCTTCCCGCCGCCCCTGGAGCCGGGCATGGTGCTCGACGGCTACCGGATCCTGCGCGAGCTGCACGCGAGCAGCCGCACGCAGGTCTACCTCGCCGAGGAGCCCGGCACGGGCCGCCGCGTGGTGCTCAAGACGCCCTCGGTGAACTACCATGACGACCCCGCCTACATCGAGCGCTTCCTTCAGGAGGAGTGGATCGGGCGGCGCGTGCGCAGCCCGCACCTGCTGCGCGTGCTGGAGCCGGCAGGCCCCCGGCGCTTCCTCTACTACGTGACCGAGCACGTGGAAGGGCGCTCCCTGCGGCAGTGGATGGACGACCGCGGCCCGGCCGACCTGGACACCGCGCGCGACTTCCTCGACCAGATCGGCGCGGGGCTCCAGGCGCTGCACCGCCTCGACACCGTGCACCAGGACCTCAAGCCCGAGAACGTCCTCGTGGACGCCGACGGGCGGCTGCGCATCATCGACTACGGCTCGGCGCGCGTGGCGGGGCTGGAGGAGATCCGTGTGCCCTGGCGGCGCGACGCCCAGGTGGGCACCTTCGGCTATCTGGCCCCGGAGGTGATGCAGGGCTACCCGGGCACGCCCGCCTCCGACGTCTACGCCCTCGGCGTGATCGCCTACGAGCTGCTGAGCGGGCGCCTGCCCTACGGCCGCGCGCTGACGCCCCGCACCGTGGCGAAGGCCCGCTACCGTCCCCTGCCCCGCCTGAGCCCGGAAGTGCCCGCCTGGATGGACGGGGCCATCCGCAAGGCGGTGAGCCTGGACCCGCGCCGGCGCTACCAGGAGGTCTCCGAGTTCCTGCACGACCTGCGCCGCCCCAACCCCGCCCTCGTGCCGGCCGACGGCCTTCCGCTCATCGAGCGCGACCCGGTCGCCTTCTGGCGCGCCCTGGCGCTCGGCCTCGGCGCCCTCTGCCTGGTCCTCCTGTACCTGCTCGCGCGCGGCTGAGCGCGCCCCGCGCAGCTTCCATCCCCGGCTCACGGCTCCCGTCTCTCCGCTACAATGTGGCGGCTGGCGGGCCCGTCCTTGCGGGGAGGGGTCCGCGCATCCGCGTGCCCGACCCATGAGCGAGACCATCCCAGAGGCGGCCCTGTCCAGCGTGCTCGAGCCCCCGGTGCCCGAGGGTCCGGGCGCCCCTTTGCGCTGGGGGCAGCTCTACGGGGCCGCCCTGCCGCTCGCGCTGGCGTGCGCCGGCAGGCGGCGTCTCGTCGTCGCGGTGGCGCCAGACGCCCGCGAGGCCGAGCGGCTCGCACGCACGGCGCAGGCGCTGGCGCCGGCGGGCGTGGCCGTGCTGGATTTCCCGGACTGGGAGACCCTCCCCTACGACCCCTTCCCGCCCCACCCCGACAGCGTCTCCCGCCGGCTGGAGACGCTGGCGCGCCTGCCGCGCCAGGCGGCCGGCGTGCTGGTGGTGCCGGCCACGACCCTGCTCCAGCGCCTCGCGCCCCCGGAGTACGTGGAGGCGCGTACCCTGACGCTCGCCGTGGGCGAGCGGCTGGACGTGGCGGCCTTCCGCCGGCGCCTGGAGGCGGCCGGCTACCGGGCCGTGCCCGAGGTGACCGAGCCGGGCGAGTTCGCCGTGCGCGGCGCGGTGCTGGATCTCTTCCCCGCCGGAGCGCCGCACCCGTACCGGCTGGACCTCTTCGACGACGAGATCGAGTCCATCCGCACCTTCGACCCCGAGACCCAGCGCTCGGTGGAGCGCGTGGAGGCCGTGCGGCTGCTGCCGGCGCGCGAGTTCCCGCTGGACGAGGCGGGCATCGCCTTCTTCCGGCGCCGCTTCCGCGAGCGCTTCGAGGGCGACCCGCGCCAGAGCGTGATCTACCGCGACGTGAGCCGCGGGCTCGCGCCGGGGGGGGTCGAGTACTACCTGCCGCTCTTCTTCGAGCGCACGGTGACGCTGTTCGACTACCTCCCGCCGGAGGCGGCCTTCGTGACGCTGGAGGGCGCGGCCGAGGCCATCCAGCGCTTCTGGGCCGAGCTCGCCGAGCGTCACGAGACGCGCCGGCGCGACCCCGAGCGGCCGCCCCTCGCCCCCGAGGAGCTCTACCTCCCGCCGGAGGAGGCCGCGGCGCGCATGGCGGCCTGCCCCCGCGTCGAGGCCCGGCGCGCCGAGCCCCAAGAGCCGGATGCGGTGGCCTTCGCCACCACCGCCCCGCCCGCGCTGCGCCTGCGCGCGCGCGCGAAGGAGCCGGCTGCGGCCCTGCACCGCTTCCTGGCGGATTTCCCGGGCCGGGTGCTGTTCGCGGCCGAGACTCCGGGCAGGCGCGAGGTGCTGCGGGGGCTGCTTGCCGACCACGGCATCCAGGCCGAGCCCGTGACGGGCTGGCAGGACTTCCTCGGGCGCGGGGCGCGCGTGGCGTTGGGGGTGGTGCCCGTGGACGAGGGGCTGGTGCTGGAGCGCCCGGCGCTCGCCGTGGTCACCGAGGACCAGCTCCTCGGCGAGCGCGCCCGCCCCCGCCGTCGGCGAGCCGCCCGCGATCCCGAGGCCCTGATCCGTGACCTCACGGACCTGCGTCCGGGCGCGCCCGTGGTGCACGTGGACCACGGCGTGGGCCGCTACCGCGGCCTGGAGCGGCTCACGCTCGACGGCGTGGCGCAGGAGTTCCTCGTCATCGAGTATGCGGGCGGCGATCGCATCTACGTGCCGGTCGCCTCCCTGCACCTGGTCAGCCGCTACACGGGCGGGCCCGACGAGGCCGCCCCCCTCCACCGCCTGGGCGGCGAGCAGTGGCGGCGCGCGCGCCGCCGCGCGGCGAAGCGCGCCCGGGACGTGGCGGCCGAGCTGCTGGAGATCCACGCCCGGCGTGCGGCGCGCCCGGGGCGCAGCTTCCGCGTGGACGCGGCAGCCTACGCCGCCTTCGCCGAGGCCTTCCCCTTCGAGGAGACGCCGGACCAGCAATCCGCCATCGAGGCGGTGCTCGCCGACCTCGCGGCCCCGCGCCCCATGGACCGCGTCGTGTGTGGCGACGTGGGCTTCGGCAAGACCGAGGTGGCCCTGCGCGCGGCCTTCGTGGTGGCCATGAGCGGGGCGCAGGTGGCGGTGCTGGTGCCGACCACGCTGCTCGCCCAGCAGCACTACCAGAACTTCCTCGACCGCTTCGCCGACTGGCCGGTGCGGGTGGCGGTGCTCTCGCGCCTGCGCTCGCGCAAGGAGCAGGCGCGCGTGCTGGAGGACCTGGCCGCCGGGCGCGTGGACGTGGTCATCGGCACCCACCGCCTGCTCCAGCCCAACGTGCGCTTCAAGGACCTGGGGCTCGTGATCGTCGACGAGGAGCACCGCTTCGGGGTGCGCCACAAGGAGCGGCTCAAGGCCCTGCGCGCGGAGGTGGACGTGCTCACGCTCACCGCCACCCCCATCCCGCGCACCCTCAACATGGCGCTCGCCGGGCTGCGCGAGCTCAGCATCATCGCCACCCCGCCCCCGGGGCGCATGGCGGTCAAGACGCTGGTCTGCGGCTGGGAGCCGGGACTCATCCGCGAGGCCTGCCTGCGCGAGATCCGCCGCGGCGGGCAGGTCTACTACGTGCACTACGAGGTGGAGAGCATCGAGCGCGTGGCACGCGAGCTGCACGAGCTGGTGCCGGAGGCGAGCGTGCGCGTCGCCCACGGCCGGATGCGCGAGCGCGAGCTCGAGCAGGTGATGCTCGACTTCTACCACCAGCGCTTCAACGTGCTGGTGTGCACCACCATCATCGAGAGCGGCATCGATGTACCGAGCGCCAACACCATGATCATCCATCGTGCCGACCGCTTCGGGCTCGCCCAGCTCCACCAGCTGCGCGGGCGTGTGGGCCGCTCGCACCACCGCGCCTACTGCTACCTGGTGCTGCCGCCGCGGGAGGTGATGACCGCGGACGCGGTCAAGCGCATCGAAGCCATCGAGTCGCTGGACGAGCTGGGGGCGGGCTTCACCCTCGCCTCCCACGACCTCGAGATACGTGGCGCGGGCGAGCTCCTCGGCGAGGCCCAGAGCGGGCACATCCAGGAGGTGGGCTTCACCCTCTACCTGGAGATGCTCGAGCGCGCGGTGGCGGCGCTCAAGGCAGGCCGTATCCCCGAGGACCTCGAGACCGGCCCGGGCGAGGCCGTGGAGGTGGACCTGGCGGTACCGGCCCTCATACCCGACGACTATCTCCCGGACGTGGACGCGCGCCTCGTGCTCTACAAGCGCATCGCCGGCGCCCCCGACGAGGCCGCCCTGCGCGAGCTGGAGGCCGAGATGGTGGACCGCTTCGGCCCTCTCCCCGGCCCGACCCGCAACCTGTTCGCCCTGGCAGCCCTGCGCCAGCGTGCCCGCGCCCTGGGGCTCGCGCGGGTGGAGGCGGGCCCCCGGGGCGGGCGCATCGTCTTCGGCGAGCGGCCCGGCATCGACCCGGTCCGCCTCATCGCTCTGGTGCAGTCCGATCCCGGGCGCTTCCGCCTCGACGGCCAGACCGAGCTGCGCTTCGAGGCCGAGCTCGAGGACGAGGCCGAGCGCATCGTCCACGTGCGTGGCCTGCTGGGGGCCATCGCCCCGGCGGAATCCACGGCGTCGACGGCGGAGGCGGCCGAGGCGTGAGCCGAAGGGTCCGGCACATCCTCCTCCTCACCCTGGCCCTGCTGCTCGCCGGGCCTGCGGCGGCGCGAGCGCCGAAGGGCTGGTACGCGGTGGAGGTGATCGTCTTCGCCTGGACCGATCCGGCCGGAAGGCTCTCCGAACGCTGGCCCGATGACCCGGGCCTGCCCCCGACCGCGGACGCGGTCGAGCCCGAGGGGCTCGGGCCCGTGCCCGCCGGTCGGCCGGTGGCGGCGCTCGCGCCCGAGGACGCCACCCTCGCTGCCGAGGCCTGGCAGCGTCTGGAGCGTGCGGGTGCGGTGCGCCCCCTCGTGCGGGCCGCCTGGGCGCAGGCCCCGCTCGCGCCCGACGCGGCCATGGCGGTGCGCATCCACGGAGGCCTGCCCGAGGCGCCCTGGCTCACGCCGCAGGCGCCTGCGGGCGCCATGCCCGCGTTCCCCCCGGACGGCCTGGCCGCGCCGACGCCCCTGGACGAGCAGGCCGCAGGCGCCGGGGCACCGGGCGCCGCGCAGGTGGCCGGGGACGCCGGGCCCTACGTGCCGCCGGAGGCGGTGGACGGGACCGTGCGCGTGACGCTGAGCCGCTACCTGCACGTGGCGGTGGACCTGGTCTACCGGGGTGCCCTGCCCGAACGGCTGACGGACCCGGTCACGGGCACGGAGGTGACACGCGAACGGCGGCAGACCTTCCGGCTCAGCGAGCGCCGGCGTGTGCGCGTGGGCGAGGTGCACTACTTCGACCATCCCGCCTTCGGCGTGCTGGTGCAGGTGCGGCGCGCGCCCTGCCCGCCGGGCGCGCGCTGTGGAGAAGGCGCATCGGCACGGCAGGAGGAGACGCGGTGAGCGGCATCGCCATCATCGGAGGTAGCGGGCTCACCCAGCTCGAAGGGCTGGACATCGTGCGGCGCGAGGTGGTGCACACCCCCTACGGCGAGCCCTCGGGTCCGGTGACGCACGGCATCCTGCACGGGCGCGAGGTGGTCTTCCTCGCCCGGCACGGCTACGGCCACACCATCCCGCCCCACAAGGTCAACTACCGCGCCAACATCTGGGCGCTGAAGAGCCTCGGCGTGGAGCGGGTGGTGGCCGTGAACTCCGTCGGCGGGATCAGCGAAGACATGGCGCCAGGGACGCTCGCCATCCCCGACCAGATCGTCGACTACACCTGGGGCCGGGCGCACACCTTCTTCGACGGCGACGGTGCCCCCGTCACCCACGTGGAGTTCACCTACCCCTATTGCGGGGACCTGCGCCGGGCGCTGATCGAGGCCGGCCGCGAGGCGGGCGTGCCGCTGCGGGAGCGCGGCACCTATGCCGCCACCCAGGGCCCGCGCCTGGAGACCGCGGCCGAGATCGAGCGGCTCGCGCGCGACGGCTGCGACATGGTGGGCATGACGGGCATGCCCGAGGCCGCGCTCGCGCGGGAGCTCGACCTCTGCTACGCCTGCTGCGCCGTCGTGGTCAACTGGGCCGCCGGGCGCGGCCCTGGCGACGGGCGCATCCCCATGACGGAGATAGAACGCTGGCTGCGGGAAGGGATGGCCCGTGTGAGGAGGCTTCTGGAGCGGCTTTTCGGCTCTTTCGGGGATTGAGGGGAGGCCCGGCGCGGGGCCGGCCGCCGGCACGGACGGGAACCGCGATCACGGCAGGGATGGGTGAACCCCAGCGGGGCCGGCTTCAAGCCGGCCCGCCGACCCCCGTGGCCCGGGCACGCCGAGGCACGCGCCGTGCGGCAGTCCCGGCGTGCTCAGAGCAGGGCGTTCATGGCCTCCGCCGTCGCCCTGTCCACCTCGCCGGTGGGCCTCAGCCCACGCGCGCGCTGGAACGAGGAGACGGCCCGGCGGGTGTACCGGCCGAAGTACTGCTTCTTCCTCTCCGAGGTGAGCCCCTTCGTGAGGTGCTTCCTCGTCGCCTCGTCATCGGCCAGGATCAGTCCCCGCTTCAGGAAAGTCAGGAGCGCCTCCTGGAGGTCGGCGACCTTCCGGCCGCGCATGCGAAGCTTGAGCGGGTAGGCGACGCGGATGGCCGGCCGCTTCGGGGGCATCACCAAAGGTCTCGGCTGGTCCAGGGGCGCAGGCACGGCAGCAGCTCCAAGCCGATCCTGCTTCGCCTGCTGGCCGAGGCCCGGATCCGGGCCGAGCAGCAGCAGGAAGGCCCCGGCGATCACGGTCGGTAGCCTGGTCCTCATGGTCTGCCTCCGCTTTTGCAGATGGTCCACCACGCTGGCCGCTTCCCGGGAAACGGGCGTGCTTCTTGGAAGGGCCTCAACTTCGTCTGGAAACTCTGATCGATCCGCTGCGCGGATTGATCAGCGCTGAGGTGCTTCGCGGTCCATTTCGATTTTTCGTCCCATTGTCATGCACTTCCCTGTGCATGGGCCGTCCCGCGGCCTTCCCTGGCCGCGGGAAAGGTCTGAAAAACCGGATTTTTCAGACCTTTCGACAGAAGGGCCTCATTTTCCGAGCATCGCTCGCTTGAGGCCTTCGTCCGGGGGCTTCGGGCCGAGCCATACACCCAGCAGCGCCGCGAAGAGCCCACGCCCCGGGATCACATCCGCCACCTCGCCGTTCACGGCGACCTCCGTGCCCACGCCGGGGCGGTAGGTGAGCGTGACCACGTCGCCGCGGCGCACGGGCCGGAGCGTGGCGTAGTAGCGCTCGATCGCGGGCCGCAGGCCCGCGAGGCGCTCCGGCGGATGGTTGCGGCGCAGGCCCTCCTCCCAGGACTCGCGCAGCTTCCGCACGCCGATCTTCCGGTAGAGGATCCGCATCTCCACCCGCTGCGGCTCGTCGGCGGCGACGATGGCCGCCGGGTCCGAGCGCGGCCGCGGCAGGTAGAGCGCGCCCACGTAGACCTTCACGAAGAGCTTGCGCCGGACGCCCGCGCCGTTAAGCCGCAGCGTGACACCGTCGGCGAGGGTCACCGCATCCGGCACCTCGACCCCGGCCACCTCCATGGCCCGGGCCGCGCCCCACGCTCCCGCCAGCAGCATGAGGAGCAGGAGGAGCGGCGAAAGCCTGCGGGTGGCCGGCCGTGCCATCGCTACCCGTCGCTTCCGTCCAGGGCATAGATGCCGGGGACGTTGCGCAGGTAGCCGCGGTAGTCCATGCCGTAGCCGAAGACGTAGCGGTCGGGCACGGTGAGGCCGGTGAAGTCGGCCCGCGCGAGCGCGCGGGGGCGGCCGATGCGCTTGTCCACCAGCACGGCGCTGTGCACCGAGACGGCGCCCTGGGCGCGGCAGTCCTCGAGGATGGCAGCCAGCGTCACACCCTCGTCGAGGATGTCGTCCACCACCAGCACCGCGCGCCCGGCGAGCGGCGTGCGCGGGCGCGCGATCCACTCGAGCTCGTGCCCCTTGGTGCCGCCGCGGTAGCGGGTGGCGTGGACGTAGTCGAGGGTGAGCGGGAAATCGAGACGCGTGACCAGGCGGCCCGCCGGCACGAGGCCGCCCAGCATCACGCACAGCACGACGGGGTCGCTCTCGCCGAGGCGCTCGGTGATGGCCTCGGCCATGCGGTCGAGGGCCGCTTCCACCTCGGCCTGGGTGTAGAGGCGCTCGGCCCGCCTCCAGGCCTCCAGCACGTCTGGGGGTGGGGTGCTCACGGTGCGCGGGACGGCGGGCCGGGGCACGGAACCTCTGTCAGTAGGTGAAGGTCACCGTGTCCTCGTCCATGGCTTCGCTGATCACGTAGGCCCCGCCGACGGTCTCCTCGATCTCCGGTATGAGGTCGTTGCCCCACAGGTCGAGGGTCGGCGTGCACACCTTGAACTTCACGCCGGCCTCGTGCGCGTCCTTGATGAAATCGTAGACCGTCTTGTTGCTGCCCTCCTGCACGTAGAGCTTCTCGGCCACGCCCTTGATGGCGAGCTGGCCGGCGCGTCCTGTGAGGATCACCTCCACCTCGTACTCCATGGCCGCGGCGACCGTGGCCTGGAAGAAAGGCGCGCCCAGCTCGGAGCCGTTGGTGGGATCGGTGTTGACCATCACGATCATGAGCTTGTCAGGCATGGCGTCGTCTCCTGCAGAACGCGCGGCGCGGGCAAGGCCACGCCGCTGATCTGGCGTTGTCCGGTGTATGGATGCGTCCGCGTCAGGTGGAATTGCAACATATTGGAAACTCTGATCAATCCGCTGCGCGGATTGATCAGCGCGATGGCGCTTCGCGGTCCATTCCGGTTCTTCGTCGTATCGTCATGCACTTCCCTGTGCATGGGCCCTCCCGCGGCCGTCCCTGGCCGCGGGGAAGCTCTGAAAAATCGGATTTTTCAGAGCTTCCCATTCTAATACGCATCCCAGGCGAGACCGCATCCATTGCCACACACAGGATAAACGATTCCAGAAATACGGAAACTCTGATCGATCCGCTGCGCGGATCGATCAGCGCGATGGCGCTTCGCGGTCCATTCCGGTTCTTCGTCGTATCGTCATGCACTTCCCTGTGCATGGGCCCTCCCGCGGCCGTCCCTGGCCGCGGGGAAGGGCTGGAAAATCGCGATTTTTCAGCCCTTCCATGCGGTTGTAGGGCCGCCCACGCCGCGCGGCGCATCATTCCTGGGCAGGGCCTTCACCATCGTTCGGCCGGCCGGGCTCGGCAGGGCTCATGCCGTGGATGCGCAGACCCTCGGGCACGTGCACCGTGGTGGTCGGATAGGCGATCTCGGCCCCGTGCGCGGCGATGATGCGGCTGATGCGCAGCAGCACGTCCTCCTTCACCCGGTGGTACTCGGCCCACTTCGTGGTCTTCGTGAAGGTGTAGACGAAGAAGTCGAGCGACGAGGGGCCGAAGGCATTGAAGTAGACCATGGTGATCCGGTCGTGGTCGATCTCCGGGTGCTCGGCGAGCATGCGGCGCACGTCCTCGAGGATGGCCTCCAGGCGGTCCACGTCGTCGTAGCGGATGCCGATGGTCTCGTAGATGCGCCGGTTGGTCATGCGCGAAGGGTTCTCCACCGCGATCTGGGTGAAGGTGGCGTTGGGCACGTAGAGCGGGCGCTTGTCGAAGGTGCGGATGGTGGTGAGCCGCCAGCCGATGCGCTCCACCACCCCCTCGATGTCGCGGTCGGGCGAGCGGATCCAGTCGCCCACGGCGAAGGGCCGGTCGAGGTAGATCATGAGGCCGCCGAAGAAGTTGGCGAGCAGGTCCTTGGCCGCGAAGCCCACCGCGAGCCCGCCGATGCCGCCGAAGGCGAGCACGCCCGAGACGCTGTAGCCGAGGGTCTGGAGGGCCACGAGGGCGCCGGTGATGATGACCGAGGCCTTGAGGAGCTTTCCGATGGCGTCGGCCGTGGTGCGATCGATCCCTTCGCCTCGGGCCTCGGCGGCCGCCACCAGATTGCGTTCGGCGCGCTGGATGAGCCGCAGCAGGAACCAGACCGTGATGGCGACGACGGCGACGTCGCGCACCGGACCCACCGCCTCGAAGATGGCCGCCCCCGTGGCGCGATGGACGATGGTGGCGGCGAAGGCGATCCCTACCACCCAGATGAGCCACGTGAGGGGCGGGCCGATCGCCTCGACCACGGCGTCATCCCACGGGGTGCGTGTGCGTTCCAGGCGCCGCTGCAGGCGAAGGCGCAGGCGACGCTGCACGTAGCTGGCAAGCAGGGTCCCCAGCACCACCAGGAAGACCTGGGTGATCCATGAGCCCTTGCCGCGGAAGACGTCGAGCCAGGCGGTGAGGTCCGATAGCTCCATGGCAGAGTGAGCTAAATTTCAATTATATTCATTACGTTATAATTATTTCTTGATGTTGGTCATCAATGGCGTGTCCCGATTTCGCTCATTGCTCCATGTCGAGCTCCGGGGGCTCGGCCTCGCACAGCCGGGCCGCCAGCTCCGAGGCCTCGCGCCAGCGCGGGTCGCGGCGGAGCGCCTCGAGCGGCGCCGCCCGGGCTGCGCCATGGAAGCGCGCGAGCCGCAGGCCCGCGGCCGGGTCCGGCTCCCAGCGCAGCCCGGCCAGCACTTCGCCCGCGAGCTCTGGCGTGCAGGCCAGCACCATGTCGCAGCCCGATTCCAGGGCCGCCCGGGCGCGCTCCGCAGGCACGCCCGCCACCGCGGCGGCGGCCATGCCCAGGTCGTCGCTGAAGACCGCCCCCTGGAAGCCGAGCTCGCCGCGCAGGATGCCCGTGATCCAGCGCCGCGAGAAGGTCGCGGGCCGTTGATCGACGGCGGAATATAGCACATGGGCCGTCATCACCCCGGGCAGGCCCGCGTGGATGAGGCGCTCGAAGGGCACCAGATCCTCCAGCATCAGGTCGGCCAGCGGACGCGGGTCCTCGGGCAGCGTCAGGTGGCTGTCCTCGCGCACGCCGCCATGGCCCGGGAAGTGCTTGCCCACGGCGGCCATGCCCGCCGCGCGCGCGCCCCGGATCCAGGCGCGGCCCAGGAGAGCGACCGCCTCGGGGCTGCGGCCGAAGGCACGATCGCCGATGACCGGGGCGCGGCCCCGGTCCAGATCCAGCACCGGAGCGAAGGAGAGGTCCACGCCCAGGGCGCGCAGCTCCGCCGCCATGAGCCAGCCGATTCGCTCGGCAGCGGCGAGCCCTCGGCGGGGGTCGCCACTATGCAGGGCCCCGAGCACGGCCGGCGGCGGCAGCGCCGTGAGCCCCGCGCGGAAGCGCTGCACCCGCCCGCCCTCCTGGTCCACCGCCACCAGCAGCGGCGGGCGGCGCAGGCCGTGGATCTCGCGCACGAGGGCGGCGAGCTGGGCCGGCCCCTCGTAGTTGCGGCGGAAGAGGATCACGCCCCCCACGAGAGGGTGGCGCAGCAGCTCGCGCGCCGCGCCGTCCAGGGCCGTACCCTCGATCCCGACCATCACCGGCCCCAGCATCCTTCAGCGCTCCCGCAGGCGGACGTCCAGCCGGTCGCGCAGGGAATCGCCCAGCAGGTTCACGGCGAGCACCACCACGGCAAGCGCCACCCCCGGGACCAGCACCGCGTGCGGTGCCACCAGCAGGTAGCGCACCCCGTCGCGGATCATGGCCCCCCACGAGGCTTGCGGCGGCTGCACGCCCAGGCCCAGGAAGGAGAGCCCGGCCTCGGCCACGACCGCGGCGGCGATGCCGAAGGTGACCTCCACCAGGAGCGGGGCCAGGGCCAGCGGCAGCACGTGGCGCAGCACGATGCGCACCGGCCCCGCGCCCAGGGCCGTGGCGGCCAGCACGTGCCCGCGCGCGCGCAGGGCCAGCGCCTGGGCACGGGCGAGGCGCGCATAGCCGGTCCAGCCCACGGCGGCGAGGGCGATGATGACATTGTCCACGCCCGGCCCCAGCACCGCCGCGAGCGCGATGGCGAGCAGGATCCCCGGGAAGGCGAGGAAGACATCCACCACGCGCATGGCGAGCGCGTCCCAGAGCCCGCCGGCGTAGCCCGCCGTGAGCCCGATGGCCGTACCGAAGACGGCCGAGACCGCCACGCTCGCGAGCGCCACCTCCAGCGAGACCCGCGCGCCGGCCAGCACGCGGTCGAGGAGCGGGCGGCCGAGGTCGTCGCAGCCCAGCGGGCAGCCGGGGGCGCCCGGCGCGGCCAGGATGCGCTCCAGCGCGATGGCGTTCGGGTCGCCGGCGAGCCAGGGCCCGGCGAGCGCGAGCAGCACCCAGAGCCCCACGACAGCGGCCGCGAGACGCACCCCCGCGCTCACGGCGCCGCCCTCCGTGCCATCCCCTCCCCTTCGAGGGGGGCGGGGAACGGGATGTGCGGGCGTCGGCGGCAAGCGTTGGCCGCCGACGAGCGCCAGGGACGGTCCTCGCGTCCCGTGCAGACCGTTCCCCGTCCCCCGCCCCAGTCCACGCTCACGGCGCTACCCCCCCTGCCGGGGCCTGTCCTGCCCTTTCGGCCGACAGCCATCCGCCGCTCATCCTCCGCTCCGCACACGCGGATCGGCCCACAGGTAGACCAGGTCCGTGAGCAGGTTCACCGCCACGTACACCAGGCTGATGAGCAGCACGCAGCCTTGCACCACGGGAAAGTCGCGCCGCTGGATGGCATCCACCAGCAGCAGCCCCACCCCGGGCCAGGCGAAGACCGTCTCCGTGATGACGGCGCCGGCCAGCAGCCCCCCGAGCTGCAGTCCCATGACCGTGGTGACCGGGATCAGGGCGTTGCGCAGGGCGTGCGCCCACAACACCCGCGCCTCGGAGAGCCCCTTGGCGCGTGCCGCGCGCACGTAGTCCTCGCCCAGCACCTCGAGCAGGCTCGCGCGCACCATGCGCGCGAGCACTGCCGCGAGCGCTGTGCCCAGCGTGAGCGCCGGCAGCACGAGCGCGCCCGGGGCCTCGCGCCCGCTCACGGGGAACCAGCCGAGGCCGATGGAGAAGGCGAGGATCAGGAGCGGACCGAGCCAGAAGTTGGGGACGGAGATGCCGCAGGCGGCGAAGCCGGTGGCGAGGCGATCCCAGGCGCTCCCGCGGCGCAGCGCCGCCGCCATGCCCAGCGGGAAGGCGAGCGCCACGGCGACGAGCCAACCGGCGAGCGCGAGCTCGGCCGTCGCCGGCAGGCGCTCGGCGAGCAGCTCGGCCACCGGACGGCCGCCGTGGAGGCTGCGCCCGAGGTCGAGCCGCGCCAGCCCGGCGAGGTAGGCCGCGAGCTGGACCGCCGCCGGCCGGTCGAGGCCGAGCGCCTGCCGCAGGGCCGCGCGGTCGGCGGCCGTTGCTCCCTCGCCCAGCATGGCCTCCACGGGGTCGCCCGGCACGAGCCTGAGCAGCAGCGCCACCAGGCACACCACGGCCAGCGCCGTGCCGGCTGCGTCGAGCAGCCGCCGCCCGAGCGCGCCGGTCATGGCGCGATGCGCTCGGCGAGCGCCTGGAGACGTGCCTCGCCGCCCTCGTCCATGAGGTGGCTCTCGGCCGCGGCAACCAGGGCGTCGAGGTTGGTGGCGCTGGCATCGTCCATGTCGTCGTAGGCGCGCTCGAGGCGCGTCTGGAAACGGAAGTGGCATTCCTCCGGCAGGACCTGGCGCACGATGTAGTCCACCGCGTCGCCCGCGCCGTCGAAGAGCACGTCGATGAGCGCGCCGCTCACCACCCACTCCGCCATGCCCCACTCGCGCGCAGCCTCGGCGTCGATGGGGCGCGTGGACTGGCCGGTGCCGAAAGAAGCGAGCACGAAGCCCTCCAGCGGCACGCGCCGCCGCGGCGGACGCTCGCGCTGGATGCGCATGGCCTCGGCCAGGGCGCAGGCGGCCGGGTTGTTCGCCACCACGCCGCCGTCGATGAGGGGGACGCGCGCGCGGCCGATGCGCAGCACGTGGGCCGGGAAGTAGGTGGGCGCCGAGGCCGAGGCCTTGCACACCTGCCACACGGGCAGCCGCGCGTAACGCGCGCGGTCGTTCTTGAGCACGCGCGCCTCGCGGTTGAGGGTGTCGTAGGCGGTGACCAGCACCGGCTTGACCTTGAGCGCGCCGAAGGTGGTGGTGCCGAAGACGCCCTTGAGCACCCGCTCCAGCCCGGAGTCGTCGTACTTGGGCATCGAGAGCCCCTCGTCCCAGATACGGCCGAGCCGGCTCCACAGGCGCCGGGCGGTGCCGGGGAAGACCTCGCGCCCGCGCGTGAGGTACATGTCCACGATCTCGCTCGCGGGCACGCCCTTGGCGATGCCGCAGGCGAGGATGCTGCCGGTGGAGGTGCCGGCGATCAGGTCGAAGCACCGGGCGAGCGGGCGCCCCACCATGTCCTCCAGGCGCGCGAGCCACACCGCCGTGATCACCCCGCGCACGCCCCCGCCGTCCAGAGACAGGATCCGGTAGCGTCTTTCGCTCAAGGGCTCTCCTCCCTTCCCCTCCGCAGGCCCGCTCAAGGCTCGATCAGCACGCGCGTGCCCGCCGCCACCTGCTCGAACAGGCTCGCCACGTCCGCGTTGCGCATGCGGATGCAGCCGTGCGAGCGC
>Ga0256839_1001753_pt1 | contig 25626 bp, 25 predicted proteins | sample 354166metaG_FD_185968 | JGI IMG/M metagenome (GOLD analysis project Ga0256839, IMG submission 185968) | Hydrothermal vent microbial communities from Mid Atlantic Ridge, Atlantic Ocean - 354-166 | ecosystem: Environmental > Aquatic > Marine > Hydrothermal vents | place: Atlantic Ocean: Mid... | reverse complement strand
CGGCCTGGGGGCCTGGGCGCTAGGTGGGCTGCTCTTCGCCCTCGGCTACACGGGAACGGTGGGGGTGATCCTGCTCGCCTACGCGCGGCTCGTCTTCCCCATCGAGCTCACCGGCCGGGCCACGACTGCGGTGAACCTGTTCGGCATCGGCGGCACCTTCCTGGTGCAGTGGGGGATGGGGGCGGTGATCCAGCGCTTCCCGCGGGTGGGCGGCGCCTACCCGCCCGAGGCCTTCGCCGCCGCCTTTGGAACCGCGGCGGTGCTGGGGGCGCTGGCGCTGGCGGCGTTCGCCTGGGGGCGGCGGTTCGAAACAAAGGAGGGAAGATGATCGTACGCATGTGGCACGGAAGGGTACCGCACGAGAAAGCCGAGGCCTACCGCAGCTTCTTGAACGAAAGGGCGGTGCCCGATTACCGCACAACCCCGGGAAACCTGGGGGTGCTGATCCTCGAGCGCACCGCCGAGGACGCGGTGCACTTCGTCACCCTCACCTACTGGACCGACGAGGAGGCGATCCGGGCCTTCGCCGGGGACGAGGTGCTTAAGGCCAAGTACTACCCCGAGGACCGCGACTTCCTGCTCGAGTTCGAGCCCGAGGTGGTGCACTACCAGGTGGTGGGCGGCGCCGGAGGCGTGCGGCTCGAGCCCTAGCCAAGCGCGCGGGGCCGCGCTGGGCGGCCCCGGTTCTGGTGGCGGTGGGCGGACTTGAACCGCCGACTCCACGATTATGAGTCGTGTGCTCTAACCAGCTGAGCTACACCGCCAGGCTGCGGTCCACAGGCAAGTTTAGCCCAGCGAAAGGGCGCGGTCAAGCACGGATGCGCCGTTTCCGCTTGCCGTTTCCGTAACCGTAACCGTAGCCGTAGCCCCCGACGAAGACGGTGCTGGGGTTGCGGACGCGGTTCATGACCAGCCCGGTGGGCCGCACCCCGATGTTCTGGAGGATGCCCACGGCCGTGGTCAGGTTCTTCTTGGAGGTCTTGCCCTCGGAGGCGACGAGCAACAGCGCGGTGGCGTGGGGGGCCAGCGCCAGGGTGTCGACGACGGGCAGCAGCGGGGCGCTGTCGATGACGACGTAACGGTAGGCGCGGCTCTCGGCGAGGAAGCGGACCCAGCCCTTGAAGTACTGCCCCAGGATCTCGGCGGCGTCGTGGGGCGGCGCGGAACAGGTGATCACGTAGAGGTTGGGGGCGATCTGGCGGGCGGTGTCCTCCAGGGTGGAAAGCGCCTGCAGCAGGCCCGGTCCCTGGGGAAGCCGCAGCCGCTCCTGCAGCGCGGGCACGCGCAGGTCCGCGTCCACGAGCAGCGTGGGCTTGCCCTCCTGGGCCAGCGTGCGGGCGAGGGCCAGCGCCACCGAGGTCTTGCCTTCGCCCTCGACCGTGCTGGTGACCAGGACGATGGAGGGGTCATCGGCCATCAGCGCGGGCTTGAGCCCGGTCTTGAGGAAGAGCGCGGTTTCGTGCGGCAGCTCCACCCCCGGCCGTGGCGGCAGACGCGGGAACTCGGCGAGGACCGGCAGGCCGCTCAGCCGTGCCGCTTCTTCGGGGTCGCGCAGGTAGGGTGAGACGGCCTCTTTGAGCAGGGCCAGGAAGAGGGTCAGAAACCCGGTAAGGGCGGCGGCCAGCGTGGCGTTCAGGAGCGGCCGCGGACGGACGCTCCCGGCGGGCGGGCGGGCCGGCTCGAGCAGGTGCAGGCGTGGCTGGGTCCCCGCCTCCAGCACCTCGAGCTGGTCGTACTTCTGCTGGATCTGTGCCTTGAGCAGGCCGAGCGAAAGGTAGCGTTCGCTCGTCGGGTCCAGGTTGGCGAGCTCGCCTTCCAGCGCGGCGAGCTGGGCGCGGAGCGCCTTCTTCTGGCGCTGGATCGTGCCCAGGGCGCGTTCCCGTTCCCAGGCCAACAAGGCTTCGGCCCAGCGGTTGGCGGCCGCCGCGGCCTGGTCGGGCGCTTCGGCTTCGACCCGCAGCAGCAGCACCCCCGAGCGCCGGCCTTCCATGGTGTCGATGCGGTAACGGTCCAACGCTTCGGCGAGCGCCTTGGGGTCGAGCGGGCGGCCCAGGGCCTGCTCCAGTACTTCCGGCGAACGGGCGACCTCCCGGTAGGTGCTCAGATCGAGCGGCGGCGGCTCAATGACCCCGTCGGACGCTGCCCGGCCGGCTCCCTCGAAGCTGACGATCACCTTGGCGGTGGCGCGGTAGACCTTGGGCTCGCGGGCGCTGACCACGTAGGCCAAGGCGGCGGCGAAGGCGGCGGTGAGCAGGACGAGCGGCGCGTATTTGCGAAGAAGTTCGAACAGATCCGCCAGGCTGATTTCGTCTTCGAATTCATAAGAAACAGGACTGCTCATAATGCCCCTCTCTTAGTTTCCCAAAAAATATCCGCCCATCGGGGCGGATATGAACATTCTATAGTTGGACTCAGCGCAGCTCGGTTAGCCAGGCGGCGAAGGCGTTCACCGCGTCCTGCTCCAGCAGCCGCTGGGGCCGCTCCAGCGCCGCGGCCAGGAAGCGCCGCACCAGCGCGGCGTCGGCGGTGGCCATCACCTGGGCCACGCTTTTGCCCTGGAAGGGGCCGGCGGGCAGCGGTTTGGCGAAGCGCTCGACGCGCCCGGCGTTCGGGGCGGCCGCGTGTACGGCCTCGAGCACGGCGGCGATCAGGCGGTCCGTGCCGTCCGGGGCGACCATCTCCCGGGGCGTGAGCAGCGGGGTGCCCCCCAGGCCCAACGGCACGACCTCCTGCCCCAGCAGCCGCCGCGCCAGGTGGCCGGGGACGACCCGGACCGTCGCTTCGGCCGTCGCGCCGGCGTAGCGGACGACGACGCGGTAGCGGCCCGGTTCGGCCACCGTCAGCGGGGCGAGCTCGCGGGTCCAGTCGGAGGTGAGCGGGGCCAAGGTCAGCTCGTCGCTGGCACGGGTAACGGTGACACCCTCGGAGCGCACCTCGAGCGTCACCGCGCCGCTCGGCAGGTAGCCGCCGGTTTCGGCGCGCAGGAGCGGCCGGACCGGCTCATCGGTGCCGATCTCGAAGCCGACGTCCAGCGGCCCCAGGCGGAAGCCCAGCAGCTCGAGCCGGGTCTGGACGCGCTCGAGCGCCGCCAGCGCCTCGCGCGCCTGCGGGGCCAGCGGGTGGCCGGGGTGCTCGGCCAAAAAGCCCGCGTAGGCCTGCCGGGCCTCGTCCGTGCGGCCGGTGCGCTCGAGCAGGAAGCCCTGCCAGTAGAGCAGGTCGGTGCGGTGGGTCTTGGCCAGGTCCTCGAGCGCCATCGGGGCGGCGCCCTCGTCGTCGAGGCGCAGCGCCTCGAGGTAGTAGGCGAAGGCGCGGTCGTGGTCGCGCGCCAGCGCGTAGAAGAGGCCCAGGTTGTAGGCGGCCGTAGGGTTGGCGCCCACGCGCATGGCCCGCAGCGAGGCGGCGATGGCGCCGGGGAGGTCGCCCTGGAGGTAGCGTGCCCAGCCCAGGTTGCTCCAGTAGAGGTCGTTTTCGGGGTCGAGGGCCAGCGCGCGCTCGAGCGCGCGAACGGCCGTTTCCGCATCGCCTTCCTCGAAGGCGGCGAAGCTGAGCTCCTCCCAGCCCAGGGTCAGCTCCGGGGCCGCCTCGGTGAGGCGGCGCGCCGCCTGGGTCCAGGCCGGATCGTCGAGCGCCCGCAAGAGCAGCAGCGCTCCCGTCAGGTCGAGGGCGCGCTCGGAGTCGAGGAGCGCCAGGGCGCGGGTGCGCGCGGCCTCGCGGTCGTCGCGGGTGATGGGGAAGAAGGCCTTCCAGACGGGTCCCGCTCCCACGTCGGACAGCGCTTCGGGTTCCGCGCGGTGGGCCCAGTAGTCCACGCTGCCGGGGGGCAGGCCCAGCGCGGCCAGGTCGGTTCCGTGGGCGAACAGGGCCTTGAACGTGGTGATCTCGCTTTCGAGACGCCCCCGTGCCGCACCCTTGAAGCCGGCGAGCTGCTCGCTGGCGCCCTCCACGTCGCCCTGGAGCAGCCGGCCGAGCGCGCCGTCGAGCTGCGGCTCCAGCTTCAGCGGGCGCCGGGGGGCCCCCACCTTGAGCGCGAGCCAGTTGGCGAGCAGCCGCGGCTCGCTGAAGCGCGCGCGCTCCAGGCCGGCGGGGCCGTAAAGGTAGGCGTCGAGCCAGCCGTCCGCGGTCACGCGCCCCACCAGCACCCAGTCGGCGGCGGTGGCCTCGTAGGCCAGGCGCGCGGCGGCGGGGCCGCTGGGGTCGCCTACGACGTAGCCCCAGCCCTGGGGCCAGGGGGTTTCGGGCAGGGTCAACCGGGCGATCGTCGGGGAGGGGGCGCCCACGCGGTCGGCCAGAGCCAGGGCCAGGGCGCGGCCGCCGGGGCCGTCGAAGGGCAGCACCAGGCCCGCGGCCAGGCCGAGGCCCCAAAACGCCCCGAGGGCGATGAGCAGTCGTCGCATAGCCCGAGTCTACCGGCTGGCGGTTAAGGGGGCATGGGAGTTGAGGGGTTAACTCGGGAATGCGATACTGGTTAACGATGCGACCCGACGCGCTGTTGCTCGAACTCGACGAGGCTTTCGCCAGCGGCGAGGCGCTGGCCCGCCGCCTGGGGGTGAGCCGGGTGGCCGTGCACAAACGCGTGCAGCGGCTCGCGCAGGCGGGGTATCCGGTCGAGTCGGGGCCGCGCGGCTACCGCCTCAGACCGGGAACACCGGCGCCGCGGCCGCTGCTGCGGCGCTACGCGGGGCCGCTTTTGGACGAGGTCGTCTACCTGGCCGAGGCGACCTCCACCCAGGACACCGCGCGCGCCCTCGCCGAGGCGGGCGCCGGCGAGGGGGCGCTGGCCGTGGCCGAGCGCCAGACCGCGGGCCGCGGCCGCCGCGGCCGCGGCTGGCTCAGCCCCGAAGGGGGGCTCTACTTCTCGCTGGTGCTGCGCCCCGAGCTGCCCCTGGTCGCGTTGCCGCTCGTCTCGCTGGCCGCGGGGGTGGCGCTCGCCGAGGCCGCGGGTGTGGGCGGGCTCAAGTGGCCCAACGACTTGCTCGCCCCCGACGGCCGCAAGCTGGCGGGCGTGCTGCTCGAAGCCGACCTGCGCGGCGAGGAGGTGCGCTACCTGGTGCTGGGGGTGGGGTTGAACCTCGAGCCCCCGGGGCTCGAGGGGGCGGCGGGGCTCGCCGAGTTCGCCCCCGCGCGGCGCGATGACGTGCTGGCGCGTTTCCTGGCGGCGCTCGAGCCCCTGTACCTGGCCCTGCCCGACCCCGAGCCGGTGCGCGCGGCCTGGCGGGCGCGCACGGTCACCCTGGGGCGGCCGGTGCGGGTGCACACCCCGGCCGGGCCCAAAGAGGGCACGGCCGTGGACCTGGAAGCGGACGGATCCCTGGTGCTCAAGACGCCCCGGGGCAAGCGGACCCGCGTGAGCGCGGGCGACGTGGAATGGATAGGAGGTTTCGTATGAACCCATCGGCAGCGTTGGTTCCTTCGCTTTTCGACCTGAGCGCCACCCGCAGCAAACTCCTGGCGGTCCTCGCCGGCGCGGGCTTCGTGGCCCTGCTGGCGCAGGTGGCCCTGCCCTTGCCCTTTACCCCGGTGCCCGTGACCCTGCAGACGCTGGGCGTGCTGCTCGTCGGCGCGGCGCTGGGTAGCCGCCTGGGGGCGCAGGCCCTGGGGCTCTACCTGGCCGCGGGCGCGGCGGGGCTGCCCGTCTTCGCCGGCGGGGGCGCGGGGGCGGCCTGGCTCTTGGGGCCTACGGGCGGCTACCTGCTGGGTTTCATTGCGGCCGCCTGGCTCGCGGGGGCGCTGGTCGAGCGCTTCGCCGCCGACCGCCGGCCGCTGGCGGCCTTCCTGGCGCTGCTTTTGGCCAGCGCGGCGATCTACGCCTTCGGGCTCACGGGCCTCGCCGGCTGGACGCTGCTCGCGGGCAAGCCGGTGAGCCTGCCGGGCCTGCTGACGCTGGGTTTCTACCCCTTCGTGCTCGGCGACCTGCTCAAGGCGGGGTTGGCCGCGGCGCTGCTGCCCGCAGCCCGGAAGGGGCTGGGCCGGTCGGGCTGAAGCCAAGACGAGGAGGTAACGCACCATGACCGTGGACGTTCCCGAAATTCCCCGCGCAGAAGAGGTGCGGCTCGCGGCCGGGGAGACCGCGCTCGTCGTGGTGGACATGCAGAACGACTTCGCCCACCCCGACGGGGCGCTCTTCGTTCCGGACGCCGAGAGGTCGATCCCCAAGATCAAAGAACTCCTCGAAAAGGCCCGTGCCGCGGGGGCGCGCATCGTCTTCACCCAGGACTGGCACGCGGAGGACGACCCCGAGTTCCGCATCTGGCCGCGCCACGCGGTGGCCGGGACCTGGGGGGCCGAGATCGTGGAGGGGCTGGCGCCCCGGCCCGGGGAGACGCGCATCCAGAAGCTGCGCTACGACGCCTTCTACGGCACCCCGCTCGAGCACCTGCTGCGGCTCTGGGGGGTGCGTCACGTGGTCGTCGTGGGCACCGTGGCCAACATCTGCGTGCTGCACACCGCCGGTTCGGCGGCGCTGCGCTGGTTCGAGGTGGTCCTGCCCGAGGACGGCACCAGCGCGCTCACGCCCTTCGACCTGGCCGCGGCGCTGCGGCAGGTGAGCTTCCTCTACCAGGGCAAGGTGACGACGGTGGAGGGGGTGAAGTTTACGTAGTCGGGAAGTGGGGGGGGTAGGGGGTAGGAAACCCAAACCCACCCCCCACACCCTACCGCCCTCTTCCGGCGCAGCCATGCACCTCTCCGAACGCACCGCCCACCCCGAAGCGCTCGCGCACCTGGCCCGGGATCCGGTGATGGCGCGGCTGATCGAGCGCCACGGCCCCTACCGTTGGGGGCTGCACCCCCTCTTCCCCTCGTTGGTGCGGGCGGTGGTGGGGCAGCAGCTCTCGAACGCGGTGGCGCGGACGATGTTCCAGCGGGTGCAGGGGGCGACGGGGCTCGAGCCCGAACGGCTGCTCGAACTGGGCGAGGAGGGGCTGCGTGCGCTGGGGCTCGCGCGCGCCAAGGGCCGGGCGCTGGTGGGGCTGGCCCGGGCCCAGCGCGAAGGCTACTTCGAAGGGATCGAGGCCCTGTCCGACGACGAGGCGACCGCGCGGCTGGTGGGGCTGCGCGGCGTCGGCCCCTGGACCGCGCAGATGGTGCTGATCTTCAGCCTGGGGCGGATGGACGTCTGGCCCACCGGCGACCTGGGCATGCTGCGCCAGGCCGAGCGCCTCTACGGCCTCGAAGGCCGCGCCGCGGTCGAGGCGCTCGGCGAGCGCTTCCGCCCCTGGCGTTCGGCGGCGGCCCACTACCTCTGGGCCGAGACCGACGCCTAGCTGCTAGGCTGGGGCCATGGGCGGACCCCTCGACGTGCTGGCCCTAGGCGACTTCGCCTGGGACGTGCTCATCCACACCGACGCCCCCCTCGCCCCCGGCGGCGACACCTTCGGCCAGGTGGAGCTGCAGCCCGGCGGCAGCGCCGCCAACGTGGCCGTCTGGGCGCGGCGCTGCGGCGCCCGCGCCGGCTTCGTGGGCAAGATCGGCCGCGACCGCTTCGGCGAGCTGGCGCGCGAGAACCTGGACGAAGAAGGCGTGGAACACCGCCTCAGCGAGTCCTCGAGCCGCCCCACCGGGGTGGTGGCCGTCTGGGTGGACCACACCGGCCAGCGCTCGATGGTCTCGGGCCAGGGGGCCGACTTTCTGCTCACCCCCGCCGACCTGCCGCCCGATCTGGAAACCGCGCGCCACCTGCACCTCACCGGCTGGTCGCTCTTTACCGATCCCCCGCGCCGCGCCGCCCTGGCCGCCGCCCGCCGCGCCAAGGCCGCGGGGCGCACGCTCTCGCTCGACCCCGCCTCCTTCCAGCTCATCGAGGAAACCGGCCCCGCCGCCTTCGTGCGCATGACCGCGGGGCTGGGGCTCGACGTGATCTTCCCCAACTACGACGAGGGGCGCGTGCTCACCGGCGAGCGCGAACCCGAGGCCATGGCCCGGCGCCTGAGCGCGCTCTACCCCGGGGCGGTCGTCGCCCTCAAGCTCGACGCCAAGGGGGCGCTCGTGGGCGCGGGCGACCGCTTCACCTACCTGCCCCCCACCCCCGACCAGGCCCGCGACGCCACCGGCGCCGGCGACGCCTTCGCCGGCGCCTTCCTGGCGCGCTGGACGCGGGGGCAGACCCCCGAGGAGGCGGCCCGCTTCGCCGTGGTCGTCTCGGGCTGGGTGGTGGCGCGGCGCGGCGCCCGCCCGCCGCTGGACGCGCGCATGAAGGAGCACTGCGGTGTTTCGTGACGGCGACCTGCACCTGCGTCCGCTCGTCCCCCTGGCCGAGTGGGAGGGCGAGCTGAACGCGCCGGAGGGGGGCGCGGAGGCCTGGGTCGTGCCCGCATGGGTGGAGGAGGAGTTCTACCAACTCAACAACCTGCGCTTCCAGATCGAGCGGCTCTTCGCCGGCGTCTGGGGGGTGCGGGTGGACGAGGAAGCGCTGGCCCGGGCGGCGGACGCGGCCCGCGAGCTGGTGCGCGGCTCCTACCTGGTGGCCGAGCGCGCCGAGGCTTTCGTGGCCGTGCTGCCCAGGTCGGGCGCCTTCCGGCTGCGGCGTCCCGAGGGCGGCGCGGAAGAGGAGGCCGAAGGGCCGCTGGAGGCGCTGTGGGCGCTCAAGCGGCTGTGGGCGGCGCGCTGGAGCCTGGACGAGGTGATCCGGCGCGGGGCCGGGGGCTGGCCCGAGCCCGCGCCGGTGCTGGTGATCGCGGAGCGCTAACCGTTACCGTACAGCAGGGCGAACGTGCTCGGGGTAGGGTCCCCCGTGATGAGCTCGTAGCGGTAGACGGCCACCGCCGCGTCCGGTCCGCTGTCGTTGACGCTGGCCTTGCAGAAAATCTTGTACACCTGCGCCCCCAGGGCCGCGACCAGGTAACCGAGCAGAGCGTACTTGAGCTTTTGGGTCATGGCCTGCCTTCTGACTTGGTCGAAGGTCGGGGCTCGGGGTCTAGGGTCCAAACTTCGTCCCGGCCCCGTCGAAGGTGCAGCCGGATGGGGTCGAACTCCGCCGGTTGGGGGCAGCCTCCGGAGGGTCCGCTTCCCGCGCCTCCGCAGGCGGCCAGCAGCAGCGGTCCGATCGTCCGTCGCACGGTTCACCTCCCGCCCCAAGGCTAGGAGGAAGGGCGTTGCACCGGCGTTGCAGGTCCGGTCCGCGCCGGTTTACTTTTGGGCCCGCAGCTTTCGCAGCAGCTCGGCCGCGCGGTCGTGGTGCAGCCGGTCGGGGACGCTCTGCACCGGCAGCGCGAGGGCGCGCTCGAGCTGGGCGCGCGCGGCTTCGCGCCGCCCCAGCTGCATCAGCGCGAAGCCGTAGTTCTTGCGGATCTCGACGTTTTGGGGCGCGAGCGTCACCGCCCACTCGAAGAGCGGCACCACCTCCCCCAGCGAGGCCCCGTAGAGCCAGCCGAAACCCCGCTTGGCCAGCTGCAGGTGCCACAGCGCCAGCCCCATCACCGCTCGGGCGTGGTTCGGCTCCAGCTCGAGGGCGCGCTCGAGGTTGCGTTTGATCTGGCTGGCCAGGTTCAGCTTGGCCAGCACCCCCACGAAGCGGATCACCTCGGCCTGCGCGTGGGCCAGCTGGTAGTACCCCTCGGCGGCGTCGGGGAAGAGGAGGACGGCACGGCGCGCGGTTTCCTGGGCGCGCTCGAGCCAGACGCGCCGCTCGGCGTCGGTCTGGGCCCGGTACTGGGCCATCAGGTTGGCCGCCTCGGCGGCGGCCGCGAGGTCGCCCAACCGTTCCGCGTCGCGGCCTTGGGTCCAGGCGGCCTCGAACTCGCCGAGCTGGAGCAGCACCTGCGGTGTCGGCGCCTGCGCCGGCACCAGGGAAAGCGCCAGGGAGGTCAGGATCCACCACGAAGTTCGCCCGCGCATCGCAGGCATTCTACGCCCAAACGAACGCCGCGGGTGGGGTCCACCCGCGGCGCCGTGCGCGCGCAGCCGCCTAGGGAATCGTAAAAGCGCCGTCCACTTCGGCCGCGTTGATCACCGCGCCCGCGCGCCTCGGGAAGTTGTAGATCGCCATCATCGCCTGGGGCGCACCGACGTAGTCGCCCACGCCCAGGTTGCTCTTGATGGCCAGGACGTACCACTCCATGTCCTCACCCGATAGCCCCGTGCTGCCTTCGAAGCCGCGCACCCCCGTCAGATCGGGAAGGGTGTAGCGGGCCGCGCCCGCCAGCCAGCCCTTGCTGACGGTGCGGCTCCAGATCTGCATGGGCGTGACGGTCGCGATCAGGTAGAGCTGCACACCGGCGTCGGGGTGGTCGAGTGCGAAGGTGGGCAGGTCGCTGGCGGTCACGCTGTAGCCGCCGGGCCAGGGGTCCATCAGGCTGGGGCCGACGTCGGCCAAGGCGCTGCCGCTCAGCAGGTGCAGCTGCATGACCCGGCGGTCGCCGCTGTGCGCGTCGGCGGACACCAGGTAGAGGTCGTCCGCCGTCAGACCCGGCAGCACCGCGTAGCTCCCGCCCGCCGGGCTGCCTTCGCCGAGCTCGTCTCCGGTCGTCATGGCGCCGCCGGCGCTGAGCAGGTTGACGCCAAAGCCGCCGCTCCAGCCGCCGGGCACGCTAAAGGCGCTTACGCTACGGGTGCCCGTGGGGGCGTCGGCGTTCGTCAGGGAGACGTCTTGGGTGAAGGGTTGGGTGGCGTCCAGGCTGCGGTAGACCTTGCCCGCCAGCGCATGGCCACCGACGTCGGTGGCCAGCAGCAGCAGGTCGCGCCCGCTGCCGTACGCCAGGATGAGGTCGTAGTTGCCGGTCGTGTTGGAAGCGTCGTCGCCGCCAAGGTCCCCCCGGACGACCGTTCCCGAAGCGCCGGTGACGCCGCTCACGTCGTACTGGCCCTCGACCTCGACGAAGGGGCCGAAGGTCAGGCAAGCGGCCGCGGGTTCGGTGCTCTCTTCGGTCGTCAGCTGCAGCACCACGCCGCTGCCGATGTTGGCGAGGCCGAAGTAGCCGCCGCAGTTCACGGCCACCCCGTAGCGCTTCTTGCCGCTGGGCACGTAGAAGCTGTAGGTGCCGTCTTTGTCCGGTTGCAGCCATTGCCAGTCGCCGTCGGCGACCTGGTAGGCCACCGCAACGGGTTCTTGCGGGTCGCCGGCGTAGTTCTGCGGGTGCACCGTCACCTTGGTGCCCGGGTTGCCGCCGCAGGCGGCCAGCAGCGCCAGTAGAAAAAGGGACCCCAGGGTCCCGCCGAGAAGTTTGTTCATCGCGTTCCTCCTCGGCTCGAGCCTAGAGGCCCCTACGTCACAACCGCGTCACAAATCCCGCGCCGCTACCTGCTCGTCGAGGATGCGCAGGTCTGCTTGAGGTCCAGGGCGGCCGGTACGCTAAAGGGCAGGCCGCGGTAAACCGGCCCCGCAAGGAGCGCGCCCAACCCCTGGTCGCCGATGAGGGCGCACACCCTCCAGCTGCGCACCCCGCTAAAGGCGCGCTGCAAGTTTTCGAACCCCGGCACCCCGCCAAAGTCGGGCAGGGTATAGTTCGTCCGCCCTCGCAGCCAGCGCGCCGTTGCCAAGACCAGCCAGCGGGGACCATCGTTTACGCCGTCTAGATACAATCGGTAAGCCGCCAAGTCTTCCCCCGGGTAGGAGAGCGCGAAGGTATAGGGCGGTTGCGAAGTGTCGAAGGAGTAGCCCGCGGGCAAGGGCTGCGGAAGCGATACTTCTACCGCCCCGGCGTCGGCGGCGGGCAGATAGCGGTCTGTTTTTACCGTGTAGCGGACGCCGTTGGTTTCGTTGCTGGTATGAGCGGAAACCAGGTAGTAGTCCCCGGCGGCGGCGTTGGGGATGCCGCGGTAAACGCCGCCTGACTCGTCGCCCTCGCCCAGCAACCCCCGCGTAAAGACGCCGCCGCGGCTGACCAGACCGACCCAAAAACTGCCGCCGCTCCAACCGCCGGGAAGCGCGAAGGCCTGTACCTGCCGCTGCACTACGCCGTCGTTGTCATCGAGGCTTAGATCGGCCTGAACGTCGCCGCGCGCGTCCAAGCCGCGGAAGATGCGCCCCGCCAGCAGCTCGTCGGGGTGTTGAATGATGCTGTTAACCGAGTAGGCCAGCAAAACGACGTCGCGCTCTCCCCCTTTGGGCAAAGAGTACTGGTAAGTATAGTCGGTGGCGAGCCGAGATCTGGAGCTAACGCCCGCGGCCAGGAGCGCGCTCCTGGCGCCGGTGACCGCGCTGACGCTGGCCTGCCCCGAGATGCTGACCGAAGCAATGGGGTAGTCGGGGCAGGTCAGCAGCGGTGCCGCTGTTTCGTCGCTGCTGGCTTGCAAGATCATGCCCACGCCCCAACCGCTTTCCCCCCGAACACCGGGCAGAGCGCGGCCACGCCGTAGCGCTTTTCGCCGGGCGGCAGGTAGAAGCCGTAGCCGTCGTTGCCCTCGGTGAGCAGATTCCAGGCGCCGTCGCCAACCTGGTAGGCCAGCGCCAGAGGCAACGCCTCTTGGCCTACTTCATCGACCACCCTGGGGGAAATCTTGGTTTGATTGGCGGTGCCGGAGCTTGGGGAGCACGAGGCGAGAAAAAGAACGGCGAGCGCCATTAACCACAAGAGCGGTTTCATTTTTTTACCTCCAGGACTCAGGTTAGTGGCGCGGCGTCACAACCGCGTCACAAACCCGGCGGCTTCGCGCCACCGTGACCTGGACCCTGGACCCCGCGGCCCGGCGGCGCGAGAATGCGACCGGGAGGGAACCGCATGTTCGTGACCATGAACCGCATACCGGTGCACCCCGAGTACGCCGAGGCCTTCGAGGCGCGTTTCCGGGAACGCGCCCGGGCGGTGGACGGCGCCCCCGGGTTCGTGCGCAACCTGGTGCTCCGGCCTGCCGATCCCGCAACCCAGCCCTACGTGGTGCAGACCTTCTGGGAGAGCCGGGCGGCCTTTGAAGCCTGGGTGGAGAGCCCGGCCTTCCGCGAGGGGCACGCCCGCGCCGGCTCGCTGCCCCGGGAGGCCTTCCGCGGCCCCAACGAACTGGAGACCTTCGAGGTCTTTGCCGACAGCGAACAGGGCGTGTGAGCGGTACGATGAGGGGTCGTGATGCGGCGGCTCCTCACCGGATTGCTTCGGGTCGCGCTCGTGCTGGCGGCGGCCGTGAATGCGCCGTCGTGGCTGCAGTACGCCTACGCCGGGTGGGGTCGGGCGCACGTCGAGCTGCCGCAGGCCGCCGGGCCCGGTTCGGGGGAACGGGTGCTGGTGCTGGCCCCGCACCCCGACGACGAGGTGCTCTGCTGCGGAGGGCTGATCCGCCGGGCGCTGGACGCCGGCGCCGAGGTCTACGTTGCCTGGATGACGAGCGGCGACGGCTTCGAGATGGACGAGCTGGTGCTCCGGCGCGGCCGGCGCGTGCGCCCGGAGGACCTGCGTACCCTCGGTGAGCGGCGCATGCGGGAGGCGCGCGCCGCGGCGGCGGAGCTGGGGGTGCCGCAGGCGAACCTCTTTTTTCTGGGCTACCCCGACCGCGGCCTGCGCCACCTCTTCCTCGAGAACTTCTACGTCCCCTACCGCTCGCCCTACACCCGCCTGGAGGCGGTGGCCTACCCGGGCACGCTGCGCCGGGGGGGCGCCCTACACCGGGGAAGCGCTGGAGCGCGACCTGGCCGCCGTCTTCGATCGGGTCAGCCCCACCCGCGTCTACCTGCCCTCGCCGCGCGACGCCCACCCCGATCACCAGGCCACCGCCTACTTCGGGCAGCGGGTGGCAGGGAAGCAGGGGCAGGTCGACCGGCTGCGCTACTGGATCGTGCACGGGGGTCTGGAATGGCCGCTGCCCAAGGGGTACCACCCGCAGCTGGCGCTCGAGCCCGCACCCCGGGGCAGGGGTCTGGACTGGCGCCGCCTCGCCCTTTCGGAGGAGGAGGAGCAGGCCAAGCACGCCGCGGTGCTGGCCCACAAGAGCCAGATCGACGTGCTCTCGCGCTTCATGCTCGCCTTCGTGCGCCGTACGAGCTCTTTTCGTCCACACCGTTCCCCGAGCCGGGCCGCTACCCCGAGCCCTGAACCGAGGGGGACACCCCCAAAGGGGCGTAGCCAATCCGTGCCGGCTGCGGTATCCTACCCGGGGTTTCGGGCGCGGACGCCCTTTCCCAAATTCCGGGCCGGATGCGTTAGGGTAGTAGAAACAACGATGACCGAGAAGAACCCCCCCACCTGGCTGCAGCGCCTGGGGCGCTGGCTGCTCCGTGTTACCGGCTGGAAGCCGGTGATGAACCTCCCCGACGCGCCCAAGTTCGTGGCCGTCGGCTACCCCCACACCTCCAACTGGGACTTCTTTCCCGCGCTCTTCTGGGGCTGGGCCTCCGGGTTGCCCTTCAAATGGATCGGCAAGAAGGAGCTCTTTCCCCCCCTGATCGGGCGGGTGATGGTCGGGTTGGGGGGCATCCCCGTGGACCGCAAGAACACCCGCGGCTTCGTGGGGCAGATGGCCGACTACCTGAAGGCGCCGGGGTCGGGCGTGGTCGTGATCGCCCCCGACGGCACGCGCAAGCGTGCGCCGTACTGGCGCACCGGCTTCTACTACATGGCGCTCGAGGCCGGCGTCCCGATCGCGCTCGGTTACATCAACTACGAACGGCGCGAGGTGGGCATCGGCGGCTGGTTCGTGCCGACGGGCGACCTCGAGGCCGACTTCGAGAAGATGCGCGCCTTCTACGAGGCGCACGGCCACGGCCTCTACCCCGAGGCCCACACCCCGATCGTGCCGCGGCCGCACCAGGAGCCGCGGCCACACGAAGAAGCGGAGGTGGGCGCATGAATCCCGATGCCCGCGAAGACCTCCTGGGGCTCACCGGCCGGGTGGTGATGATCACCGGCGCCGGCCGCGGCTACGGGCGCGCCATCGCCCACGCCTACGGGCGCAACCGTGCGACCGTCGTCGCGGTCGACCCGGACGTGGAGCTGGCCACCGCGGTGGCCTCGGAGGTGGAGGCGCTGGGGGCCACGGCGATCCCCATCCGCGGCGACATGTCCGTGGGCCTCGACGTGGCCACCACCTTCGGCAAGATCGAGGAGCTCTACGGGATGCTCGACGGCATCGTCCACGTCGCCCAGACGGTCAGCCAGACCCCCTTCGTCGAGCTGCTCGAAAGCGAGTGGTACGACCTGCTCAACGCCGACGTAAAGTCGAGCCTCTACACGCTGCAGCACGGGCTAAAGTACCTGGCCGGCGGCGGCTTCGTCGTCGTCGTCATGCCCCCGGAGGACAACGCCGAGCCCCACGTGGCCTCGATCCGCGGCGCGATGCGCGGCCTCATCGAGGGCTCGACCCGGGTCTTCCCCAAGACGGTGCGGGTCAACGGCGTGGTCCCGAGCCGCGAGGCCGCGGGTGAGGAGTACGACCTGGCGCTGGCGCGCGCGGTGGTGGCCTTGGGCTCCACGGTTTCCGAGGGGATTCACGGCGAGGTGATCGCCGTCGAGCTGCCCGAACCTCCGCAGCCGCCCGAGCTCTACGACATTCTCAGCGAGCTGCCCTAGCCATGAACTGCCCCTACTGCGGCTCCGAAGGCACGCGGGTCGTCGACTCGCGCCCCTCCGACCAGGGGCTGGCCATCCGCCGCCGCCGCGAGTGCGCCGCCTGCGGCCGCCGCTTCACCACCTACGAGCGCCCCCAGCTCGAGCCCCTGATGGTGCGCAAGCGCTCGGGGGCGCACGAGGCCTTCAACCCCGACAAGTTGTTGCGGGGGCTGCTGCTCGCCTGCGAAAAGCGCCCCGTCGACCCCGAAACCCTCAAGCGCTTCGCCTACCGCTTCGAAGACCAGATCGACGCCCCCGAGATCTCCACCGAGGCGATCGGCAAGCGGGCCATGGCCTTCCTGCGCGAGCTCGACGAGGTGGCCTACATCCGTTTCGCCAGCGTCTACCGCGAGTTCGACAGCGTGGAACGCTTCATCGAGGAAATCCAGCGGCTGGGGGGCGAGGGCGAGCCCTAGCGCCGGCCCAACAAGATGAGGAAGCTCTCACGCGCGCCGCGGCGCGCGTTTTTCCGTTCGTCAAAAGATTCTTCGGACATATGTCCCTCCACCTAGGTCATGGACGCCCGGATTCTTTTCACCGGATACTCAGACCGTGACGCAGTGCCCATAGCGGAAAGGAGGTCAGCATGGACTACAGCTGGATTCAGATCGCGGTCGCGGCCGTCTTCCTTTCGGTCGTGATCACCCTGGTGCTGAGCCGGGGCTACGGCTGGCTCTCGCCCACCTTCTGGCGCAACGCCGCGGTGGTGAGCAGCCTGATCATGCTCTTCATCTTGATGTGGCTCACCTTCGACACCACCGAAAAGGTGCGGCCGGGCGCGAGCCAGGTGCCCACCTGGACCGTGATCAACCACGAGATCGGCCTCGTCTGGAACGAAGAGAAGCGCCGCCAGGTCCCGGTGGTTGGCGAGCAGACCGGCTTCTTCGGCAAGGTCTACTCCCCCGAGGAGGCCTTCGCCCTGGTCAACAAGGGCAAGATGACGCTGCAGAGCCGCAACTGCATGGAGTGCCACCAGATCCTGGGCAACGGCGCCTACTACGCCCCCGACCTGACCCGGGCCTGGCTCGACCCTTGGTGGGAAGAGCGGGTGATGCCGATGGTGGGCGCCAAGACCCACGAAGAGGCCATGAAAATCTGGCTGATGAACCCCGAGAAGTACCCCCAGGGTCAGCGGCGCATGCCCAACCTGCACTTCACCGACGAAGAGGTGACCGCCCTGGTGGCCTTCCTCAAGTGGATGTCCGCCATCGACACCAACGGCTTTCCCCCGCGCTTCGGGGTGGCTCAGTAAGGGAGGGATGCTGTGAGCACGTTTGCACACCGCCAACCCGGCGAGCTCTACGAGTCGCAGAAGCTGGCCATCTGGTACTTCGTGGTGGCCGTTGCGCTCTTTGGGGCTCAGATTATCTTCGGGCTGATTCTGGCCTATCAGTACATCGATCCCAACTTCCTTTATCAGAAACTGTCGTTCATGACCAACCGCACCGTCCACCTCAACGCCATGATCGTCTGGCTGCTGGTGGGCATGATGGGCGGGGTCTACTGGTTCCTGCCCATCGAGACCGGGCGCGAGGTCGTCGGCATCAAGCTGGCCAAGTTCATCTGGTGGGTGATCGTCGCCGGCGTCACCGTCGTCGTCCTCGTCTACCTGATCGTCCAGATCGGCCCCGGAACCGCCTTCACCCTCTGGTTCATCAACGAGGGGCGCGAGTACATCGAAGCGCCGAGGTGGGCCGACTTCGCCATCGTCGCCTGGGTGGCCGTCTTCCTCTTCAACGTGGTGGCCACCACCCTCGCCTCACGCCGCATCACCGGCCTGCTGGGCGTTCTCATCTTCGACCTGGTGGCGCTGGGCGCGCTCTACACCGCGGGCATGCACTACACCGTCAACGTCACCATGGACCAGTACCTCTGGTGGTGGGTGGTGCACCTGTGGGTGGAGGCCACCTGGGAGGTGCTCGTCGGCGTGGTGATGGGCTGGAGCCTGATGTACCTGCTGGGCACCCCGCGCAAGCTGATCGAGACCTGGCTCTTCCTCGAGGTCGCCCTGGTCTTCGGCACCGGCATCCTCGGTCTCGGGCACCACTACTTCTGGATCGGCACCCCCGAGTACTGGATCGGCCTCGGCGGGTTCTTCTCGGCGCTCGAGCCCTTGCCGCTGGTGGCCATGGTGGTCCACGCCGTCTACGACGCCGGCGCCCACCGGCTGCACACCATCAACAAGCCCGCGATGATGTGGGCCGTCACCCAGGCCTTCGGCAACTTCATCGGCGCCGGCGTCTGGGGCTTCATGCAGACGCTGCCGCAGGTCAACCTGTACTCCCACGGCACCCAGCTGGCCGCGGCGCACGGGCACTTCGCCTTCTTCGGGGCCTACGTGGGCACGGTGATGACGCTCGTCTACATCGCCGTGCAGAACCTGGGCAAGCGGGTGCAGATCCCGCTCAACTCCAAGCTCTGGCCCTGGGCCTGGGGGCTTTTGGTCTTCGGGATCATCGGCATCGTCGCCTCCTTCACCATCTCCGGGTTCGCGCAGACGATGGTCGAGCGCGCCGAGCTGGGCAGCACCTGGTACGCCTACATCAAGTCCTACACCCACCCCTGGTACACCAACACCCACTGGTGGCGCTTCTGGATGGGGATGCTCTTCCTGCTCGGCTACGTGCTGCTCGTTTGGGACCTCCTGACCATCGGCCGCAAGCGGACGGCGAACGCCACGGAGGGCGCCCATGATTAGCAGCCACGAGATCGCGCAGATGGTCGGGGCGATCATCATCTACGGCTTCTTCTTCGTCCTCACGGCCGGCCTGTACGCGATGTTCTACGCCATGGGCCGCCTCTTCGAGCGCCCTTGGCTGGTGAAGCTGTCCTACCTTTTCGCCGCCGCCGAGGTGCTCTCCGCCGTCGGTATGGTGGCGACGGGGTACCTGGACCGCTTCTGGGTCAACCTGATCCTATTCGCTGCCACGGCTTACCTCTTCATCCCTCAGGGGATGTGGTGGGTCGTGGTCAACTTCCATGCCGAGTACGAACCCGAGGAACACGTCCACTAGGAGGTGACCATGGATATTGTTCGCGTTGAAGTTTACCTGGACGACGCCAGCGAGCCGCGGGTCGTCGTGACCGAGCCGCCGTTCAACGTCCGGCTCGACCCGGCGGAGTTGGGCGAGGGCGAGCACGTCCTCACCGTCGTCACCCACTACCAGGGCGGCGCGGTGGACCACCACCAGTACGTCTTCGAGGTCAGCCACAAGAACAACGTCTTCGCCGGCCACATCAGCCAAGCGCCGCTGCGGGCACCCGTAGAGGTCGAGCTCGTCGACGAGGTCGAGCGCGAGAACCCCAAGCCCCCCAGCCCGGTGCTTTACGGCCTGCTGCCGGTGCTGCTCTTCCTGCTCGTCGTCGTGGTGGCGTGGTACATCGCGGTGCGCGGCGAGAGCGCGGCCGTGGACCAGCCGACGAACGTGCAGAAGATCGCCCGTTCGGTGGCGGCCGCGGCCCCGACGGCCAAGGCGGGGGCGGCCGACGGAGCGGGCCTCTACGCCGCGAACTGCGCCAGCTGCCACGGCAAAGCCGGCGAGGGCTTGGGCGCGGTCTTCCCGGCCCTCGCCGGCAACGACGCCCTGGCCGACGCCGACTTCGTGATCCGCACGGTGCTGAACGGTGTTCCGGGCACCGCGATGCCGGCCTTTGGCGGGCGCTTCTCCGACGAGGAGGTGGCCGCGGTGGTGAGCTACGTGCGGACGAGCTGGGGCAACGGCTACGGGGCGGTCGACGCGGCGCAGGTGGCCGCGCTGCGATAGTGCGGTGGGTTACAATAGGATGACGACCGCAACCGCGCCGTGCGTTTGGGCAAGCCTAGGTTCCGACGCTTCGGAGGAAGCGAGAAGGAGGTAGGTATGCGATGGAGTAAGGCGTTAACGGTAGGTTTGGCGGTGCTCGCCCTGGGTGCTTGGGTCGCGGCCCAGGGGCTCACCCCGGAGCAGATGGAAGAGGGCAAGAAGATCTACTTCCAGCAGTGCGCGGGGTGCCACGGGGTGCTGCGCAAGGGCGCGACCGGCAAGAACCTCGAACCCGACAAGCTCAAGGCGGCCGGCAAGAACGTGGATTACCTGAAGGCGATCATCACCAACGGTTTCGGGGGCATGCCCGCCTGGGGCAAGCTTGGCATCCTCACCCCGGAGCAGATCGACCTGATGGCCAAGTTCCTGCTCTCGCCGGTCCCCGAGCCCCCGCCCTGGACCTTCGAGGACATCAAGAACAACTGGGTGGTCTACGTCCCGGTGAGCCAGCGCCCCACACGGCCGGAGACGACGCGCAACTGGCAGAACTTCTTCGGCGTAATCCTGCGCGACATGGGGCAGGTGGCCATCGTCGACGGCGACACCAAGGAGCTGGTCAAGATCCTGCCCACGGGCTACGCCACCCACATCCTGCGCTCGTCCAAGGACGGCCGCTACTTCTACGTGATCGGCCGCGACGGCAAGGCCGAGATCATCGACCTCTGGAGCAAGGAGCCGACGCTGGTGGCCGAGGCCAAGGTCTGCCTTGACGCCCGCAGCATCGACACCAGCAAGTACGAGGGCTACGAGGGCAAGTACGCGGTCGTGGGCTGTTACTGGCCCAGCAACTTCGTGATCCTCGACGGGCAGACGCTCGAGCCCCTGAAGATGGTCTCCACCCAGGGCTACGTAAAGAGCACCGGCGAGTTCCTGCGCGAGAACCGCGTGGCCTCGATCGTGAGCTCGCACTTCAGCCCCGAGTGGATCCTCAACATCAAGGAGGGCGGCCAGACCTGGCTCGTCGACTACGCCAACATCGACCTCAAGGGTAAGCCGATCAACGTGCGCATGATCGACACCGAGCGCTACCTCCACGACGGCGGCTGGGCGATGGACAAGCGCTACTTCCTGGTGGCGGCGAACGCGGCCAAGAAGATCGTGGTCATCGACGCCAAGACGGGCGAGTTCGTGGCCAGCATCCCCGTGGGCGACAAGCCCCACCCCGGCCGCGGTGCCAACTGGGTGCACCCCAAGTACGGCCCCGTCTGGGCGACCGGCCACATCAAGGACAACAAGATCGCGGTCATCGGCACCGATCCCAAGGGGCACCCCGACTACGCCTGGAAGGTCGTGAAGATGATCGAGACGCCCTACCCGGGCAACCTCTTCATCAAGACCCACCCGAAGAGCCCCTGGCTGATCGTCGACTTCACCGTCGCCCCCACCCCCGAGGCCAACGCCACGCTCTGCGCCTGGAAGAAGGAGGACCTCGAGAAAGACCCGATCTGCTGGGAGGTACCGGGCGCCAAGAAGCTGAAGGCGCGCATGGTGCACATCGAGTTCAACAAGGACGGCAGCGAGTTCTGGGTCTCGGCCTGGGGCAACAAGGACACGCCGACCTTCATCGTCGTCTACGACAGCGTCACCCTACAGGAGAAGGCGCGCATCACCGGCGACTGGGTGCGCACCCCGACGGGCAAGTTCAACGTCTGGAACACGGCCAACGACATCTACTGAGCCCTGGTTTGGGAGCCGGAGCCCCCGCGCGGCGCGGGGGCTCCGGGCGTTCCCGGGGGCGCGGGCGACGGTTGCGCCCCAAAACGCCGGAGGCGCGTCCGGCATGGCCCGGGCGATCCGCCCTGAGTCGGTGCGGAGAATCTCCAGGTAGCCAAAGCGGAAGGCGTAGCCCCAGCGGCGCGCGTCGCGGATGAAGGAGAGCGCGTGCAGCAGGGGCGGATGGGCACCTCGCGGGCAGCTGCAAAGAAGGCCGCGCCGCGGCGGAACGGCCGGGAGCCCACCGCCGACCGCCCGACCGCTGGCCGTGAAGCGCCGGCAGGGCGTGCGTTCTCCGAGTCGCTCCTTGGGCGGGAAGTAGATCAAGCGGCCGTCGCCTTCGCGCATGCGCGCGTTGCCATGGTTCAGCTGCGCAAACCCCGCCTGCGCGCCGTACGGGGTCGCGCAAAGCGACTCCGATCCAGAAGCGGGGCCCCAGCGCCCTAGCCCTTGGCCACCGCGATCAGGGTCACCTCGTTCTCGAGCCAGACCCGGCGGTCCTCGAGCCGGATCCAGCCCTGCTTGTAGAAGCGGCTCAGGGTGCGGCTCACGATCTCGGGCACGGTGCCCAAAAGCGCCGCCAGCTCCGGGTTGGTGGGCAGCGGGAAGCCGGGGCCCAGGGTGGCGTGCTGCTCGAGCAGGTACTGGGCCAGCCGCGACTGCACCTCGAAGAAGGCCACCCGGCGCAAAAGCAGCAGCAGCTCGAACTGGCGCTCGGCCACCGAACGCAAGAGCGCCCGGGTAAAGCGGGGGCGCTCCTCCATCAGCTGCAGGATGCCCTCCCGCGGCACCCGCACCACCCGGCTGGGCAGCGCTGCCTCGGCGGTGACCGGATAGTGCTGGCGTTCGCTCAAGACCGCGATCTCGCCGATGCTCTCGGGAGGGCCGGCCATGTGCAGCACCAGCTGGCGGCTCCCCTTGGGCCCCACCTGGTAGACCCGCAGCAGGCCGTCCGCGACCACGTGGGTGTGTTCCACCAGGTCGCCCTCGTGGAAGAGGACCTCGCCTTCGGCGAGCTCGCGCACGCTCGCCAGTTGCACCACGCGCTCCAGGTCCGCGGCGTCCAGGCGCGCGAAGAGCGAGTTCTCCCGCAGCGCCTGATGCACGAGCCGCACCGTTTCGCCTGTTGCCATCCGGCCTCCTTGCCTACGCTCCGTTCCTTTTTCTACCACAGCGAACGCCCCCAAACGGGGGCGTGGTGGTGGGCGGTAGAGGACTTGAACCTCCGACCCCCTGCTTGTAAGGCAGGTGCTCTAGCCATCTGAGCTAACCGCCCTCGCGCCCTCTAGCCTACCGGCCTCGCGGGAGCGCCGCAAGCATTAGGACGAGGCGGGCTCGGCCTGCTCCTGTTCCATCAGCCACTTCTCGGCGGTCATGGCCGCGCGCGTCCCCGCGCCCACGCTGGTGGCGAGCTGCTTGTAGATGGGGTCGGCCACGTCGCCGGCGGCAAAGACGCCGGGCACCGAGGTGAGGATCTCGTCGGTGACGGCCACGTAGCCGTCGGGGCGCAGCTCCACGACGCCCTCCAGGAAGCCGGTGTTGGGCACGCTGCCCACGAAGACGAAGACGCCGTCGGTAGGGTAGACGTACTCCTCGTTCGTCTTGAGGTTCTTCACCCGCACGCCGGTGACGTGGTCCTCGCCCAGCACCTCGGTGACGACGTGGCTCCAGAGGAACTCGATCTTGGGGTTTTGGAAGGCGCGCTCCTGGGCCACCTTGTTGGCGCGCAGCTCGTCGCGGCGGTGGATGAGGGTGACCTTGCGGGCGAACTTGGTGAGGAAGATCCCTTCCTCCACCGCGGCGTCGCCGCCGCCCACCACAACCACGTCCTTGTCGCGGTAGAAGAAGCCGTCGCAGGTGGCGCAGGTCGAGACCCCGCGGCCGTAGAACTTGTCCTCGCCGGGCACGCCCAGCTTGCGCGGGTTGGCGCCGGTGGCGATGATGACGCTCCGCGCCCGGTAGTTGCGTTCGAAGGCCTTGACCAGGAAACCCGCGTCGGTTTTCTCCAGCGCCTGGACCTCGTCCATGACCACCTCGGCGCCGAACTTGCGCGCCTGTTCGGCCATGCGGTTGGCCAGCTCCGGCCCTGAGATCCCCTCGGGGAAGCCGGGGTAGTTCTCCACCTCTTCGGTCTGGGCGATCTGCCCTCCGGGCAGCCCCTTTTCGAGGATCACGGTCTTCAGGCCGCCGCGGCCCGCGTAGATGCCCGCGGTCAGGCCGGCGGGGCCGCCGCCGATGATGACCACGTCGTAGGTCTGGTCCTGCTGCGCCGAACCGCCGAGTTCGCCAATCTTGAAGTCCATGCTCGCCTCCCGCGGCCCGTACGGGGCCCTAGCGCAGTATATACCCCACGGGGGGTATGGGGGTAGCGCGCGCGACGCAAAAGAAGGCGCGCTCGAGCCGTCTGGTGACCCCAGGGGGATTCGAACCCCCGTTACCGCCGTGAGAGGGCGGCGTCCTAGGCCTCTAGACGATGGGGCCGCGTTCGGCTCGAGCGCGCTTTGGTGACCCCTACGGGACTCGAACCCGTGCCGCCGCCTTGAAAGGGCGGTGACCTAACCGCTAGTCGAAGGGGCCTTCTGGCTGGGGCACGTGGATTCGAACCACGACCAACGGATCCAGAGTCCGCCGTCCTGCCGTTAGACGATGCCCCAGCAGGCCGCCTGGCTGCTCGCCAGGCACGCAATATAGTACAACCCGGCAGCGTTTTTGACAAGCCTCGGATCCGAACATCCGGAAAGCGCTTCGGCCTTCCGGGCGCGGGCGGCCTGCGGATGCCAGCGGGTAGGGAGCCAGGACCCGCGGGGATCCTACCGCCCGCTCGTAGCCTTGCTACTATGGGCATAGTCATGCCGGGCGCAATCCTGTACGTCGCCTGGGGCGCGGCCCTGCTCGCGGCGTTTTCGACCTTCGTTCTCGCGTTCCTCGGCATTCCCGGTTGGGGGGCCCTCGTCGTGGTGCCCGTCAGCGCAGCGGCCGTGGGGTACGGGCTCCGCTGGGGGGTTGCGGCGGCGGCGCTCGCCTTGATCATCGCATCCCGCATCGGCTTGGGGGGCGCGGCTTGGTGGGTGCTTGCGTACGCTCTGTTTGCGGCCCTGGTGGTGGGGTGGGCGGTTCGGGAAACGCTGCGCCGCCTGATCCGGCGGGAGCGCAGGGTGAAGAACAGCCTTTCCCTTTTTCACAAGGCCACCGACGCCGTAGTCGAGAAGGAGCACGAGGACGAGGTGCTCCTGGCGTTGCCGCATCTTCTCGCCGGCTACGTGGACGCCAACGTTTCGGTATGGCTGCCCGACGCGAAGGGGTTTCGCAGGCTGAGTGCGGTAGGCCTCGGGGATCTGGATTGGGTCGGCGAGCGAAGCGTGGTAGGGCGCACCTTTGCGTCGGGCAGGGTGACCTACGTTCCCGATGTCTCACAGGACCCCGACTTCGTCGACGGCGGCAGCGACCAACGGGCCGAGCTGGCCCTCCCAATCCGCGCGCGCGGAAGGCCGCGGGCGGTCCTGGACCTCGGCCGGAAGACTCCTTTTCACGAACTCGAAATCGAGTCCTTGAAGCGCTTTGCCGATGTGGTGGGCCATCACCTCAGCCTGCTCGCCGAGTACGCCGAATCGCGGTTGCTGGCCGATCTCACTCACACGGTGACCTCGGCACAGGACCTCACGCAAGCCTCCCGGGAGGCCCTTGTGCGGCTCTCCTCGTTCTTCGGCACGAACGGCGCGGCGCTCTTGCGCTGGCGTCGCGGGCGGTACGTTCCCGTTGCGGTCCAGGGGGACGCCCAGTTTCTGGGGAGCGCAGAAACGGCCCGGGGGCTGGCAGCCGACGGCGGGTTGGATTGGGTCTACCGCACGCGCGAACCCTTGTTCATCCCGGACTGCACCGAACATCCGGATGTCCGGCCGGGGTGGGTCGAGGCCGGGGTTCGGGGGTTGCTGCTCCATCCGGTCCGGGGCGGCAAGCGGGCGCGGGTCGTGCTCGCCATGTGGTCGCGAGCGCCCCGGCGCTGGAGCGAAGAGGAAAAGGAGTTCTTGAATGTGCTCACCCAGGTGCTGGGCGTGATGCTGCAGGAGTTTGAGTTGAAGGAACGGCTCTCGCTGCTGCTCACGCTGGAGCGCAACCTCCCGAATATGGACGAAGACCTCTTTTACCTGAAGGTGCTCGAGTCCGCGGTCGATCAGATACCGGGGGCCGAAGCCGGCAGCCTGCTCGTGCGCGAAGACGAATCGTTCGTGTACCGGGCGGTGGTGGGCTACGACCCCGCTGCGGTCGGCAGGCTCCGTTACGGGGAGCGGACCCTGGCAGAACGCTGCGGCGAGGCGTGGAAGGCCGCCGAACCCCGCCTGCTTTCGCAGAGCGCCGCCGGTGGGATGGTGGCGCCTCCGAAACCCAGCGCATCGGATGCTGCGCCGACCGGGCTGGAGCGCGCCGTCCGGCACAACCTTTGCATTCCCATCGCCTACGAAGGCGTTCCGCTGGCCCTGCTGAACGCGGACGCCTTCAGTGACGAAGAAGCGTTCGACGAAGAATCCATGCAGGTGGCCATGGAGTTTGCCGTTCAAGTGTCGGCGATGCTGCACGAGGCTTCCCGACGGCGCCTGCTCGAACGAGCGGCCCTCACCGATCCGCTTACCGGCCTGGGCAACCGC
>Ga0256839_1001752_pt1 | contig 25637 bp, 31 predicted proteins | sample 354166metaG_FD_185968 | JGI IMG/M metagenome (GOLD analysis project Ga0256839, IMG submission 185968) | Hydrothermal vent microbial communities from Mid Atlantic Ridge, Atlantic Ocean - 354-166 | ecosystem: Environmental > Aquatic > Marine > Hydrothermal vents | place: Atlantic Ocean: Mid... | reverse complement strand
TCTGGGACTTCCCCTACACCCGAATCTTCGATCGGCGGTCGACGAGCTGGAACATCGAGGCACGATCCCCGAGCCGTCTACGCGGGCAGGGATCGCGGTGCTGGCGGGCGGTGGGGGAGGGGAGGCGCTGCAGGGCGTCAGGCCGGGACGGGTGCTCGACGTGGTTCACCGGCTCGCCTCCGACCGATGCGACGTCGTGGTCGACCTCGGGGCGGACCCCGGTGACGCGGTCGGGCGTTCGGGGATCGCCGCCACCCTGATCGAGAACGCCGACGTCGTGGTGGGGGTCGGCGCGGCGACGCCCGTGGGGGTGGTCCGGATGCTGGACTGGTTGGGCGCGACGGTGCGGATCCGGCCCCGATCGCCGGTGATGCTGGCCTTCAACCGGGCTCCGACGTCGCCGTATCGGCGGGCACAGCTCGCCGAGGAGATTCTCCGTTCCTACGTCCCCTGCGGCCTCGTCTTCCTTCCGTCCGATTCGGCGGTCACCGAGGCGGCGTGGCGCGGAGAGCCGGTGGGCCGGGGGCGGTTCACCACGGCGCTCGCTCGGCTGGCCTCCCGACTCGAGCCGGTGGCGTCGGCATGAGCGCCTCCTTGCATGCCTACGACGTGATTCGTCGCCGGGCCCTCGAGCTCGTGGAAGAGCACCAGGTCGATCCCGCCCGGGATCGGGAGGAGGCCCGAACGCTCGTCGAACGGGCGGTCGAGGAGTATCAGGAGCGGGCGCTGCGGGGACAGGGGAGGCGGCTCGCCGATCCGGGTCGGATGGAGGATCGGGTGATCCGGTCCCTCGCCGATTTCGGTCCCCTCACCGGTCTCCTCGCCCGCACCGACGTGGAGGAGATCTTCGTCGAAGGTTCACGCGTCACCTACCTCGAGGCCGGGGGACGGCTGCGGGCCATCGACGAGCCGACCACCGAGGAGGAGAATCGGCATGTCGTCGACCGTCTCCTCGCCGGGACCGACCGTCGCCTCGACGCGTCCAACCCGATGGTCCAGGCGCGGGTACTCGACGGTACGGCTCGCCTCACCGCCGTGATCCCTCCGATCGCCGACCGTCTCTCGGTCACCCTCCGACGATATGCGCTCCGTCGGGAGACCTTGAGCTCCCTCGTCGAGCTGGGTTCGTTGACGAAGGCGGCGGCGGGGTTCCTGTCGTTGGTGATGCAGACGCGGGCCTCCGTCCTGGTCTCCGGCCCGCCCGGGGCCGGGAAGACGTCGCTGCTGTCGGCGATGTTGGCCGCGGCTCCGGCCACCCATTGCGTCCGATGCTGCGAGGAGGTCCGCGAGCTGAGCGTCCCCCTCGTCCACGGTTCCTTCTACGAGGCGCGGCCGCCGGCGGTCGACGGGTCCGGAGAGATCACCCTCCGGGATCTCGTCAAGACCGTGCTCGCGATGCGGCCCGATCGGATCGTCGTCGGGGAGGTGCGGGGGGCGGAAGCCTTCGAGCTGACGCGCGCCGTCAACGCCGGCTGCGGTTTCGCCTGCACGGTGCACGCCAACTCGGCGCGGGACGCCTTGGAAGCCCTCGTGAACGCCGCACTGATGGCGGGCGAGAACGTCGAGGACGGCATCGTCCGTCGCATCTTCGCGACCGCGATCGATCTGGTCGTACACCTGGACCGGACGGTGGCGCCGAGACCGGGGACGACGACGGTTCGCCGCGAGGTGATGGAGATCCTCGCCCTGGTCCCTTCCCTCCACGGCGATTTCTCCACCCAACCGCTCTTCACCCGCTCGGCACCCGGATCCACGTTGGAGTGGACGGGCGCACTCCCGCCCGAAGGCTTGGCCGATCGGCTCCGGCGACGCCTCCCGAAGGGCGTCGGGATGGCAGCGGTGCTCGAAGGCTCGGTGTCGCTGCCATGAGGCTCGTCGCCGCCTTGGCCTCGGGGACGGCGGTGGGTCTGGCGGTGGCGCTCGTCCTCGGCGGGTTCCGACCCCGGCCCCGCCCGCCGAGCGCTCTCGCCGAGTGGCTCACCCAGGCGGGTTCGAGCCTGACCCCGGCTCGGTTCCGCCTGCTCACGGCCGCCACCTTCGTCGCCGCCTTCGGAGCCTTCACGGCCTTGGCCGGGGTGTGGACCGTGGCCCTGGTACCGGCCCTGGCGGCCGCGGCCGGGCCACGCGCCTATCTCGGCAGGGCCCGGGAGCGTCGTCTCCTCGAGGTGCAGAGGGCCTGGCCCGACGGGCTCCGGGACCTGGTCGCGTCGATCGGGGCGGGGATGTCGCTCCAGCGGGCCATCGAGACGATGGCCCGAACGGGGCCCGAACCCCTGCGACGGGCCTTCGGGCGCTTTCCACTGCTGGCCCGCACCATCGGTGTCCCTGCCGCGTTGGAGGCGATCCGGGCGGAGTTGGCGGACCCGACCTCCGACCGGGTGATCGAGGTGCTCATCATCGCCCACCGCCGGGGAGGATCGCTCGTCCCGAAGATCCTCGGTGACCTCGCCGCCGCCACGACCCGGGACGTCTGGGCGGCGGAGGAGATCGCCACCCAGTCCCTCGAGCAGAAGATCAACGCCCGGGCGGTGTTCGTGCTCCCGTGGCTGGTGCTGTTGGCGCTCACCGCCAGGCAGGGGGCCTTCCGGGAGTTCTACGGGACGAGGCTCGGCGGAGTCGTCATCGCCGTCGGAGGTGTGATGAGCCTGGCAGGGATCGTCGTGGTGTCACGACTGGGACGGGAGCCCGACGAGCCGCGGGTGTTGGCGGGATCGGAGCCGGGCCCGTGACGCTGCTCGCCGCCCTCACGACCGGGATCACCATCTCCGGACTCGTCTGGCTGCTGGCACGTCCCGCGCCATCCCTGGCTTCCAGGGTGCGTCCATACACGCTGGCTGCCCGCGTCGCGCTCGGACGGACCCCCGACGTGGACCACCTCGACGGCCGTCGTCCGGGGATGGCCCAGCGACTGGCAGCCCGCGTCGGGGAGTGGCTCGACCGTCGGGGCGCCGAGGCGTTGGCGCTCCGTCTCCGGCAGGCGGGCTGGTATCCGGGGGCGACCGACGAGGAACGCATCGCCCGGTACCGGGTTCGGGGGGTGGGCTCGCTGGCGGCGGGGGCGGTCGTCGGTGTGGTCCTCGCCTCCTCGACCGGCATGTCCGGTGTGCAGAGCCTGGCCTTGGGGGTGCTCGGTGCCGTGGCGGGGGCGGGACGCCACCGCGGCGCCCTCGCCCGGGCGATCGACGAGCGGCGTCGGCGGATGCGGATCGAGATCTACACGGTCGATCAGGTGCTCGCACTCCGGATCCGGGCGGGTGGCAGCCCCGTCCATGCGGTGCAGGCGCTGGTCGAGCGGGGGAGGGGGGCGGTGGTGGCGGAGCTCGGCGAGGCGATGCGAATGCATCGAGCGGGTGTTCCGGCCCCGGAGGCGTTCCGCCGGATCGCGGAGACGACTCCCGAGCCTTTCTGTGCCCGCACGTATCAGCTCCTCGCCGCCGGTGAGGAGCGGGGAGCCGACCTGGCGGTGGGCCTGATGGCGTTGGCGGAAGACGGTCGGGAGGCCCGACGGGAGGCTTTGAGGCGCGGCGCGGTGCGGCGTCGCGCGGCGATGCTCGTCCCGACGATCGCCATCCTCGCTCCGGTCATGTTGCTGTTCGTGGGAGCTCCGCTCCCCTACCTGGTGTTGAACTGGCGATGAGAAAGGAGAGCCGATGAGGCAACGATGGGCGGCGTTCGTCGCCACCGTCCACGACGACGAACGCGGGCTGAACACGGCGGAGATGCTCGGCAACGCCGCGCTGGCGATCGCCGCGCTGCTGGTGATCTGGGCCGGGCTGCAGGCCCTCGGGGTCGACATCGTGACCTGGATCCGGGCGTCGCTGCTGGGCGGGTGAGCGGCGGCGACGACCAGGCCGGCTTCGCCACGACGGAGTACGTCCTCGCCGCCGGGCTTGCGTTGGTGTTCTTCACCCTGCTCGCCAATCTGGTGGTGATGCAGTACGCCCGGGGGGTGTTGCGTGCCGCCGCCGACGAGGGTGCACGTCGAGGAGCCGTCTATCTCGTCGGCGACGTCGCCGCCTGTGAGGAGGCGATGCGGAGGGTGCTCGACGATCTGGCGGGCGGACCGTTGATCTCGGGTGTGGAACTGGGCTGTGTCGATGCGGGGCGGGTGGTGCGGGCGCGTGCCGAGGCCGTGCTGCGGGGCTGGCTCCCGGGCGTCCCCGATCTGGCGGTGCGGATGGAGTCGGCGGCCACCCGAGAGTCGCCGTGACCGGATCGCGGGGCTCTGCCTCCCTCGAGATGGCCTTGGGCGCGGGGCTGCTGCTGGTGCCCGCGGTGCTCCTCGTCCTCTCCTTCGGGCCGTGGCTGGAGCGGTACGGCTTCGTCCGGCTCGCCTCGGCGGAGGCAGCGCGCGCGGTGGTGTTGTCCGACGGCGACGCCGCCGCGGCGCGGGCGGTCGTGGAGGACGTCGCCCGTGGCCACGGGATCGATCCCGCCGTCGTCGCCGTCGGGGTGTGTTCCGAGCCGAGGCCGCTCACGGCGGCCGGCGGCTGGGGATGCGGTCCGTTGGTTCGGGGCGGCACCGTCGCCGTGGTCGTCGCGGTGCGGGTCCCCGTCCTCAGCACCCCCTTCGGTGAGATCGGCGGAATCGAGATCCGCCATCGTCGAGTCGAGCCGGTGGATCTGTACCGGAGCCTGCCGTGACGGAGCGGGGCTCGGTCACCCTGTGGATGCTCGGGCTGAGCGTGTCGCTGATCATGCTGGGCGCGGTGGCCTTCGATCTGTGGCGGGGCATCGGTCAGCGAAGGGAGCTGGTCGCCGTCGCCGACGGGGCCGCGGTGGCGGCGGCCTCCGGCATCGACGTCGAACGGTGGCGGTCCGAGGGCGTGCTGATGCTCGACCCGGCCGAGGCGACGAGCCGCGCCCTGCGGTCGATCGAAAGCTCCGGCGCCGTCCTGGTCTCCCCTCCCGCGGTGACCGTCATGGGCGATCGGGTCACGGTTCGGATCGAGGGGTGGCTGTCGTACGGGTTCCTCCGGCTCGTGGTCGAAGGGGAGGGGATGCCCGTGGTCGTCTCGTCGACGGCGACGGCCGTGGTCCCATGAGCCGCGGCGTCAGCCCCCGCCGGGCGGTTCCACCGGTCGGAGCTCCTCCACCCACAGCACCCGACCCTGGTTGGGATCGAATTCGTACAGGCCGGTGACCTCGATCTGGCGGCCCACGTAGTCGGCGACCATCTCCTCGGGGAGGAGCAGGACGCGGTTCTGCTGGTAGTCCTCGAGGATGTAGTCCATCGTCCCGTCGGGATCCTCGAAGGCCACCACCCGTCCCGAGACGACGACCCTCTTGCCCGACATCCGTTCCTGGTTGGCGACGATCCTGCGTAGCGAGACCTCGGAGGCGCCGCAGGCCCCGACCACCAGCCCGATGGCGAGGAGCGCCAGCCACTTGCGCATCGATGCGAGGTCGCGCCTCATGGGCCGCAGGCTAGCGGCGATGGCTCGGGTCTCCGTCCGCTCACAGCATCTCGAAGGGATTGGTGATCTCCATGCGGGCCCCGCAGATCTGGCAGCGGACCCGTCCGCCCTCCACCAGCGAGCCGCACCCTCGGCACCGGCGTGGCGGGAAGCTCCGCCGCCCGTCGATGGCCCCGTCGGCGGCGTCGAGGGCTCGGATCCGGTCCCGCAGTTCGTCGTCGGTGTGCCCGTGCTCCTTCAGGATCGACCACATCGCCTCGACGACGAGCAGCAGGCGGTGATACCGCTCCTCCAAGGTCAGCTCGTGGGCGCCTCGCAGGGCCCCTCCCGAAGGGGCGTCGGGATCTCCGTGGGAGACGTATCCGCGCACCAGGTCCCACATCCCGAGTCTCCTCTCGTCGCTCGCCTCAGCAGTAGTCGCCGGTGGGGCGGGCTGTCCAGGGACGTTCGACCCGGGGAGGTCGGGCATGGTGGGAGACCCCGAAGTGTTGGACACAGGGAGGCCCCGATCGGGTACAATCACGGCACTTCCATCGGACGTGATCACGGTCGCGTCCGCATTCGGGGGTGGTGTAATTGGCAACACGACAGGTTCTGGCCCTGTTATTGAGGGTTCGAGTCCTTCCCCCCGAGCGAGGTCCGGCCTTCGAAGGCCGGACCTCGACATGGCCCCGTCGTCTAGCGGCCTAGGACGCCGGCCTCTCAAGCCGGTAACGCCGGTTCGAATCCGGTCGGGGCTACCAGGAAGATGGATCCCCCACGCCCGACGGCGTGGGGGATCCATCGCGCAGCAGGCCCGCTCGGGGATCGGCCCTCAGGGTTGGGGTGTGATGACGAGTCGGACGCCGGTCCCGGGCACCGACGTCACCGGACCGTTCTGGGTCTCACCGGTGTCGGGGCCGGCCTGGCGGGGAGCCTGGTCGGGGCCGGTGCCCGCCGGCTGGTCGACCTCGGTCCCCGCGTCCCAGAGGGTCAGATCGACGGTCCCTTCGAAGGGGGTGTCCCCATCGAACAGGGGGAGGCCCTGGATGGCGAAGAACCGGTCGTTGCTCTGGACCAGCATCGTCGCCACGGACAGCAGGTCGCCCGGCGCCGCCTCGACCGTGAACACGTAGGCGTCGCCGGGGAAGGCGGGAGCCGGAGCCTCGGCCCCGTCGGGGATCGCGAAGGCTCCCGAGGGAGGATCGAGGGCGTCGACCAACCTCGAGGGGTCGCCGTCTTCGGCCAGGGCCTCGAGGCCCACTCCCCGGTCGGGTGCGCCTTCGGTGAAGAGGGGTCCTTCCCCGTCGAGCACCCACACCCCGGGGGCGATCGGGGAGGTCACTCCGCCGTCGGACAGGCGCGCGGCCAGCACCGTCGGGTCGCCGTCTTCGGCCAGGGCCTCGAGGCCCACTCCCCGGTCGGGCTCTCCTTCGGTGAAGAGGGGCTCGCCGTCGCCATGCACCACGAAGACCCCCGGCGCGAAGGGGCTCTGGAGGCCCATCGACGTGTCGGTGGCGTTCCGGATGGTCACCCGGAACGTGCCGTCGCCGGTCGGCTTCACGGTCACGGCGGCCAGCTCGGACATCGGCGGCAGCCCCGCCGTTCCCGGCTCGACGCGTCGGACCCGGGGATCGGGATCGTCGGCGCCGGTGTCGGGTCCGCTCTGACGGGGGGCCTGGTCGGTGCCCTCTCCGAGGGGCTGGTCGGCTTCGGTGCCGACGTCCCAGACGGCCACCGGCACCTCGCCGTCGATGGGGGCGTCGCCGTCGTAGAGGGCGATCCCGCCCGGTGGCGTCGCCAGGACCAGGTCGTTCGACTGTACGAACATCGTGGCGAAGGAGAGTCGGTCACCGGGGGCGGCCGTCAGGTCGAAGGCGTAGGAGCCTCCCGGAAGGGCAGGCCCTGGTCCGGAACCACCTTCCGGTGTCGAGAACACCCCGACGGCCCGCAGGTCGAGGGCGTCGGTGGCGTTCTCGACCCGTACGACGAACCGCACGGTGTCGTCCATCGGCTCGGCTTCGGTCTCCGGGGACGTCGGCCCGGGGGAGGTCGCGGTCGGGGACGGAGCCGGCGCGGTGGGGGGTGTGTCGGTCGCGGTGTCCGGTCCCGTGCAGGCGGCGGCGACGAGCGCCGCGGCGGCGATGGGTACGAGCAGTCTCCGCATGGGTCTCCTTCGATCGGTGACCCGACAGCGTGACGGGTGGGTGTGTCGACACCCTTGCCGAGATCGGAACGAAGGATGAACCCGGTGACGAAACGATGAACCGAGATCAGGTCTTGCCGTAGACGGGTACCACCGCGCCGTTCATGACCCCGGCCTCTTCCGACAGCAGGAACTCGGCGACGGCGGCGATCTCGTCGGGGGTCGGCCAGTCGACGTAGTCGGCGAAGGGGAGGGCGGCGCGGGTGGCGGGGGTGTCGATCACCGAGGGGAGGAGGACGGTCGCCGTCACCTCGGTGGAGTCGAGTTCGTGGGCGAGGGTGCGTCCCAGGGCCACCACACCGGCCTTCGCCATGTTGAACGCCGCCTGGCCGGTGGGGGCATCGAAGGCGGCTCGGCTCCCCACCAGCACGATCCGCCCCCACTCGGCCCGCTTGAGATGGGGGATGGCGGCACGGGTGGCGTAGAAGGCGGAGCGGAGGTTCAGATCGAGCATCCGCTCGAACCGGACGTCGTCGGTCTCCTCCACGTCCCGGCCACCGGCCCAGCCGCCGACCAGGGCCGCCAGCCCGTCGATGGCCCCCCAGGTCTCGCCGATCTCGTCGAAGAGGTCTCGCACCGCCTCGGCGTCGGTGGCGTCGCAGCGGCGCAGCATCAGCCGGTCGTCGTCGACCTCGAACCGCTCTTCGAAACGTGCGGCTTCGTCGGGCACCAGGTAGGTCACCGCGAGCCGGTATCCGCGGTCGAGCAGGCGGGCGCAGAGGGCGGTCCCGAGGGCCCCGGTGCCTCCGGTGATGACGGCGGTCCTGTTCACGTGAGATTCCTCCCCGTTCGACGGCCCTGGGTGACGGCCTCATGGTAAGTTCTCCGCGCCGCCTGGCGGTCGACCATAGGAGGTTCAGCCGTGGCGTCGATCACGTTCGAGCACGTGGGGAAGGTGTATCCGGGGGGTACCCGAGCGGTCGAAGACGTCAACCTGGAGGTGGGGGACGGCGAGTTCGTCGTCCTGGTCGGCCCGTCGGGATGTGGGAAATCCACCCTGCTGCGGATGGTGGCGGGCCTCGAGGAGATCACCGAGGGGATCCTCAAGATCGGCGACCGGGTCGTCAACGACGTCTCGCCGAAGGATCGGGACATCGCCATGGTGTTCCAGAACTACGCCCTCTACCCGCACATGACCGTGTTCGACAACATGGCCTTCGGTCTCAAGCTGCGGAAGATGCCCAAGGACGAGATTCGGCGTCGCGTGGAAGAGGCCGCCAAGATCCTGGAGATCTCCGAGCTGCTGGACCGCAAGCCGAAGGCCCTCTCCGGCGGGCAGCGTCAGCGGGTGGCGATGGGGCGGGCGATCGTGCGGGAGCCGGCCGCCTTCCTCATGGACGAGCCCCTCTCGAACCTCGACGCCAAGCTCCGGGTTCAGATGCGGGCCGAGCTCGGTCTGCTGCACGCCAGGCTCAAGACCACGACGCTCTACGTGACCCACGATCAGGTCGAGGCGATGACGATGGGGGACCGGGTGGCGGTCATCCGCAAGGGTCGCCTCCAGCAGGCCGACGTGCCGCGTACCCTGTACGACCATCCGGTCAATCTGTTCGTCGCCGGCTTCATCGGGTCGCCGTCGATGAACTTCGTGTACGGCCATCTCCAGGGGGAGGGCGATCGGGTGTACGCCTCCTTCGCCGGCCATCGGCTGTTGGTGGACCCCGCGGGCCTCGAACGACGCCCCCGCCTGGCGGACTACGTCGGCAAGGAGCTGGTGATCGGGATCCGACCGGAGGCCTTCGAGATCCGGGAGGCCTGGGCCGGACCCACCGAGGGTCGGACCATGGAGGTGGACGTGGACCTCGTGGAGCAGCTCGGGTCGGAGGCGTTCATCCACTTCGAGCAGGCCGCACCGCCGGTGGTCACCCCCGACATCCAGGAGCTGCTCGAGGATCAGGGAAGCGACGCCGCCGCCCTCGGGACCACCACCACCTTCACGGCGCGGGTGAATCCCGACTACGCGCCGGCCTCGTTCACGAAGGTGACCCTGGTGGTGGACACCGCCAAGCTCCACTACTTCGACAAGGACTCGGGCGAGGCCATCTACTGATCGGCGGATCCGGACGTGTCGCCGTCGGGAGGTGGCGGCGCGGTACGCTTCGGCCGACCTGCCCACGAGGGAGCCGCGGATGATCGACCCCCGACCCATCGAGACGACCGACCCCGAGCTGGCGGCGCTGATCCGTCGCGACCTGGAACGTCAGAATCGTCACATCCATCTCATCGCCTCCGAGAACTTCGCCTCGGTGGCGGTGATGCAGGCGTCCGGTTCGGTGTTCACGAACAAATACGCCGAGGGGCTTCCGGGGAAGCGTTACTACGAGGGCTGTGGGGTCGTCGACGAGATGGAGAGCCTGGCGATCGAGCGGGCGAAGCGACTCTTCGGTGCCGAACACGCCAACCTCCAGCCCCATTCGGGCGCCCAGGCCAACATGGCCGTCTATTTCTCGCTCATCGAGCCGGGTGACACCGTGCTGGGGATGCGTCTCGACCAGGGTGGGCATCTCACCCACGGCTCGCCCGTCAACTTCTCCGGCCTCTACTACCACTTCGTCGCCTACGGGGTCGATCCCGAGACCGAGCTGATCGACATGGACCAGGTGCGCAAGCTGGCCCATGAGCACCGGCCGAAGATCCTCCTCGCCGGGTACTCCGCGTACTCCCGCACCCTCGACTACGAGGCGTTTCGGGAGATCGCCGACGAGGTGGACGCGGTCTTCATGGTGGACGCCGCCCATTTCATCGGTTTGGTCGCCGGGGAGGCCTACCCGAACCCGGTCCCCCACGCCGACGTGGTCACCGCCACCACCCACAAGGCGCTCCGTGGACCGCGGGGAGGGATGATCCTCGCCAAGGAGTCCTTGGCCCCCCAGCTCGACAAGGCGGTGTTCCCCAACGCCCAGGGAGGACCGATCGAGAACCAGATCGCCGCCAAGGCGGTCTGCTTCCAGGAAGCCTCCCAGCCGTCGTTCCGGGAGTACGCGCACCAGGTGGTGCGGAATGCCCGCGTCATGGCCGAGCGGATGCAGGCCGAGGGGATCCGGGTGGTGTCGGGCGGGACGGACAACCACATGTTCCTGATCGACCTCCGTTCCGTGGACGAGGACCTCACCGGTCGCCAGGCGGCGCGGATGCTCGATACGGTGGGGATCACGTTGAACTTCAACACGATCCCCTTCGATCCCCGACCCCCCTATCGGGCGACGGGGCTGCGGATCGGCACGCCCGCGATGACCACCCAGGGGCTCGGCGAGGCCGAGGCCGACGAGGTGGCGGGGCTCATCGCCCGGGCCTTGCGGGGACGGGAGGATCAGACGGTGCTGGACGAGGTCGCCGGTCGGGTGGCGGAGCTGGCGGAGGCGTTCCCGCCGTATCCGCCCGAGTTCCCCGGCCACGTCTGACGGGACGCCGAGGACCGGCAGATTCGCGCACAGAGTGGTTGAAAAACCACAAATAGTGACTTATGCTGGGGCTCCCACGAGTGGAGGGAGCCAAGACCCATGTCGGAATCCGAACTCACTCGGCGGTCGTTGCTGAAGCGGGGGATGTTGCTCGGTGCGGCGACGTTGTGGACGACCCCTCTGATCCAGGCGCTGAGCATGGCGCCGGCCCAGGCCTCGGAGGGAGCCACGACCTCGACCACCGGGTCGACGACCGGCACGACCGCATCGACCACGGCGTCGACCACGAGCACGGCCTCCACGGCCTCCACGGCGAGCACGGTCTCCACCGTGAGCACCGCGAGCACGGCCTCGACCGCCGGCGACGACGGCGGTGGTGGCGGTGGTGGCGGCGGCGGCAACGGTGGCGGCGGGGGTGTTCCGCTGCTCTGAGCCGCGCTCACGAACCGTACGTCGAGAGGACGCCGTCGAGGACCTCGACGGCGTCCTTCGCGTGGGAGAACCGGAGACGGAGCCCATCGATCCGGCGGGCGACCCGGACGGCCCGGTCGAACTTCGCCTCGGAGTCCCGGCTCCGTTTGAACGTGTGACGGAGCAGGATCGTGACCAGCTCGGCCCGTCGCAACGGGACCTGCTCGATGCCATCTGCCGCCGGGTCCCGTTCGGGAACCACCACGGCCTTGAGGTGGAGCGGTCCCTCGGCCACCGTCCCGCCGAGATCGGATGGCGTCACCGGATACTTGTACCGCGACGGGGTGACCGGGAGGGCTTGGCGAGGGAGGCCGACCAGCTCGGTGGCCCGCCGATCGATCCAGATGGGTTTCGGATAGGGGACGACCTCCATCGTCTCGTCGTCGAAGGCCAGCGCCTCATCGCTCACATAGTCCCAACCGGCAGACACGCACGTCGCCACGAGGGTCGACTTCCCTGCTCCGGACTTGCCCGGCATGGCCACGACCAGCCCGCGGCGGCTCACGACGCCGGCATGCACGGCCCACAGGCCGCAATGCTCCATCGTCTGTTCGTGGAGGAGCGACATCGCCTTCATGAAGGACTGGTCGAAGGCCAAGACGTCGCTGCGCATCGTCTCGTCCACCCAGGCCCGAAACCCCTCGGGCTCGGATCGGATGGAGATCGTCACCACCGGGGAGCGGTCGGTGGGGGTGAGATCTCTGCAGACCCGCTCCAGGAGCGGCTCGAGGTCGGGCACGTCGGAGGCGATGCGGATGGGGACGCCGATCAGCTCGTAGGTCCGCTCGACCGCCCACCTGCTCATGACGCGGCCGGCTGCAACAGGCCTCGCTCGCGGAGATCGGCGATCACCCGGGTGACGTCGGCGGCGATCGTCTCGGGCTCGACGCCGTACGCCCGGGCGAGGAGCGTGATCATCTCCTGCTCGTCGAACTCCCCGGTCGCGAGTCGCCAGATGTCGCCCGCGGTCGGGTTGAGCTCGTAGACCTGGTGTCGTTCGGTGTCGAACAGGACGAGGTCGCCGTCCACCTCCTCGACCCTCACATGGGGTGCCGGCGGTCCGATCTTCATGCCCGAAGAGGGTACCAACGGGACGATCGGTCTCCAGGGGGTTTCGCCACGGTTCGGACCCGGGCGGCCTGGGCGCTAGCCTGTCGCCACCGTTTTGGGAATACGGTCTTCGGACCCTAGGCTTTGTGCATCATTTCACATGCGTGCGATGTGAATCCCCCGATCCCCTCCGGCCAGCCGATGCGACACGACAGTACCCACCGACAGGTCACCGCCGCCGTCGACGACGGCTGGATGGGGGGCGGATCCTTCCTGGGCTCGATCTTCTCGGGGCTCCTGTTGGGATACCTCGCGGACCGGTGGCTCGACACGGCGCCGTGGCTGGTCATCGTGGGGATCCTCCTCGGCTCCTACTCCGGTTTCATGCGTCTGTGGCATCACTCGAACAAGATGGTGGAAGGTCGCGATGACCGTTGAAGGGCCGCTGTCGGGACCTGCGGTCGAGGTGGTGCTCGCTCGGCACACCGTGCGCCGGGCCATCTACGTCGGGCCCGTGTTGGTCGCGCTCGCCGGGCTGCTGCGAGGCTGGGACGGTGTGATCGCCTCGGCCCTCGGGCTGGCGGTCGTGGTCGGCAACTTCCTGCTGGCCGGCGCGATCCTGGCGGTGGCGGCGAGGATCTCCCTCGCCATGTACCATGCCGCCGCCCTGTTCGGGTTCTTCTTGCGTCTGGCCCTCATCGTGGCCACGATGCTCGCCATCGTGAGCGTGGTCGCCATCGATCGGCCCGCGTTTGGAATCACGGCGGTGGTCGCGTATATGGTGCTGCTGGCCTGGGAGGCCCTGGCCGTCGCACGAGGGAGAGAAAGGGAGTTGGAGTGGATCCAGTGATCCTGGCGGTACCGGAATGCAATGTGGCGGAGGTGACGATCTGCGCCCCCGCCAACGTCAACGAACTGTTCGAGCTTCCGGTACGGATCGGGCAGATCAACCGTACGGTGCTGCTCATCTTCCTCGCCGCCTTCATCGTCATGGCCGTGCTGTACTTCGCCTACCGGCGCCCTCGCCTCGTCCCCTCCAAGTTCCAGGCGGCGGTCGACGCCCTCGTGGCCTTCATCCGTGACGAGGTGGCGGTGGGCATCATCGGGCCGGAGGGCATCAAGTACGCCCCCTACCTGCTGGCCCTCTTCCTCTTCGTCCTCGTCGGGAACCTGTTCGAGATCACCCCCCTCGTGAACTTCCCGATCACCTCCCGGATCGCCCTGCCCGCGTTCCTCGCCATCCTCACGTGGGTGGTGTTCGTGGTGGCGGGCATCCGCAAACAGGGATTGGCGTATTTCGGGCACCTCCTCTGGCCCCCCGGGGTCCCCACCGCCCTCAAGCCCCTGGTCGGGGTGATCGAGCTCGTCTCGACGCTGCTCGTCCGCCCCTTCTCGCTGGCCGTCCGGCTCTTCGCCAACCTCGTCGCCGGCCACGTCATGCTGGTGCTGCTGCTGGTCAGCGGCGTGGCGTTCATCGCCGCCATCCCGGAGGTCGGGGCGAAGGGGCTCTTCGGCTTCGCCTGGTTCGGACTGGGGCTCGCCATCTGGGTGTTCGAGCTGCTGGTGACCGTCCTGCAGGCCTACATCTTCACGCTGCTGTCGGCGGTCTACATCCAGACGTCGCTGCACCCCGAACACTGATCGAGGATTCCGTACAGAGAGACGACGGAGAAAGGAAAAGAGGATGGACGCAGTACTCGCCCTGGCGGCGACCGCCGGCCAGATCCTGGCCCAGGAGGCCGGAGGTGGGATCACCGGGTCGTTGAACGTCATCGGTTACGGCCTCGCCGCCATCGGTCCCGGCATCGGCATCGGCATCGTCGCCGGCAACGCCGTGCAGGCGATGGCCCGTCAACCCGAGGCCGCGGGCATGGTGCGGACCACCATGTTCCTCGGCATCGCCTTCACCGAGGCACTGGCCCTGATCGGGTTCGTGCTCTTCTTCCTGGGGTGACGATGCTCTTCGCCCAGACGCTGATCCTGGCAGCCGAGGACAAGGAGGGGAGCGGTCTCGACCTGCTCCTCCCCGCCACCAACGAGCTGATCGCGGGGATCATCGCCTTCGCCATCGTCTTCTTCTTCATCCGGCTGTGGGCATGGCCTGCGATCGAACGGTCGCTGGAGCAGCGCCAGCAGGCGATCGCCGGCCAGCTCGAGGATGCCGAGAAGGCGAAGGCCGAGGCGGAGAGCCTCCTCCAGGACTACAAGAAGCAGATGGAGGAGGCCCGCGCCAAGGGCGCCGAGATCATCGAGGAGGCCCGGGCGACCGCCGAGAAGCTCAAGGCCGACATCCTCGAGAAGGCCAACGCCGAGGCGAGCCAGATCGTCGCCAAGGCCCGCGAGGAGGCCGAGGCGGAACGTGCCCGCGTGTTGGCCGAGGCTCGCCAGGAGGTCGCCAACCTGTCCATCGACCTGGCGGAGCGGGTCGTGGGCGAGGCCCTCGATCGGGAGACCCAGCTCGGCCTCGTCCAGCGCTACCTCGCCGAACTGGAGCAGATGTAAGTGACCGACCGCATCGAGGGATACGCCGCCGCCGTCTTCGACGTGGCTTCGGCCGAAGGGGTCCTCGACCGTGTCGAGCGCGAGTTCTTCGCCCTCGGCAAGGCCGTCGAGTCCCAGCCCGAGCTTCGCGAGGCGCTCACCGATCCCCGGATCCCCGCGGATCGCAAGCAGTCCATCCTCGACGATCTGCTGGGAGGACGGGCCTCGGAGATCACCGTCGCCCTGGTCGACTTCATCGTCCGGGCAGGGCGGGGACGTGACCTGCCCGCCATCGCCGACGCCCTCGCCGCCCGGGCCGCCGCCAGCCGGTCCCGCGAGGTGGCCGAAGTCCGAACCGCGGTCCCCCTCGACGACGCGACCGTCGCCCAGCTCGCCGACGCCCTGGGGCGGGCCACGGGCAAGCAGGTGGAGGTACGGGTCGTGGTCGACCCGAGCGTGATCGGGGGCGTCGTGGCCCGGGTGGGTGACACCGTGATCGACGGCTCCGTGCGCCGCCGCCTCGAGAGCCTCCGAGAGACGCTGCAGAGCCGCTGAGGAGAACCATGGCAGAGCTGACCATCACCGCACACGACATCGCCGAGGCCCTCCGCAAGAACCTCGAGGACTGGCAGCCCGAGGTGGAGAAGGAGACGGTCGGGTACGTCGCGTCCCTCGCCGACGGCGTCGCCCGAGTGAAGGGCCTCCCCAACGCCATGGCCTCCGAGCTGCTGGAGTTTCCCGGGGGCCTGCTCGGCGTCGCCCTCAACCTGGACGAGGACTCGATCGGCGTCGTCCTCATGGGCGAGTACAACCACGTCGAAGAAGGGGACCCGGTCCGCCAGACCGGTCGCGTCCTCGAGATCGGCGTGGGCGACGAGCTGCTGGGTCGGGTCATCGACCCCCTGGGCAACCCCCTCGACGGCAAGGGGCCGATCAACACCTCGGTGCGGCGTCGCCTCGAGGTGCAGGCACCCACCGTCGTGCAGCGGAAACCGGTGCACGAACCCCTCCAGACGGGGATCAAGGCGATCGACGCCATGACGCCGATCGGGCGTGGACAGCGGGAGCTGATCATCGGCGACCGCCAGACCGGCAAGACCGCCATCGTCGTGGACGCGATCATCAATCAGCGGGGCCAGGGCGTGAAATGCGTCTACGTCGCCATCGGGCAGAAGGCATCCACCGTCGCCGAGGTCGTCGACGCCCTCGAGGAGCACGGGGCGATGGAGTACACGGTGGTGGTGAACGCCAGCGCCGCCGCCCCGGCGGCCCTGCAGATGTACGCCCCCTACGCCGGTTCGGCGATCGGGCAGCACTGGATGTACAACGGGGAGCACGCCCTCGTCATCTTCGACGACCTCTCCAAGCAGGCCGTCGCCTACCGGGAGATCTCCCTCCTGCTGCGTCGTCCCCCTGGCCGTGAGGCCTATCCGGGCGACGTGTTCTACCTCCACAGCCGGCTCCTGGAGCGGTGTGCGAAACTCAGCGACGAGCTGGGGGCGGGATCCCTCACCGGACTCCCCATCGTCGAGACGAAGGCCGGGGACGTCTCCGCCTACATCCCGACCAACGTGATCTCCATCACCGACGGTCAGATCTTCCTGGAGACCGACCTGTTCTACTCGGGCGTCCGGCCCGCCATCAACGCCGGGATCTCCGTCTCCCGGGTCGGTGGTGCCGCCCAGATCAAGGCGATGAAGAAGGTGGCAGGTCCTCTGCGGATCAACCTGGCGCAGTACCGTGAGCTCGAGGCCTTCGCCCAGTTCGGATCGGAGCTCGACGCCGCCTCCCAGGCGCAGCTCGAACGTGGTGCCCGGGTGGTGGAGGTTCTCAAACAGCCCCAGTACCGCCCGGTACCGGTCGAAGAGCAGGTGCTCTCGATCTACGCGGTGACCAACGGATTCATGGACTCGATCCCGGTCGACGAGATCCGTCGATTCGAGTCCGAGCTCGCCGACTACATGCGTGCCCGGCATGGTCATCTGCTCGACCACATCACCGAGACCGGCGAGCTGCCCGACACCGATGCCTTCGACGCGGCGATCCGGGAGTTCGTCGAGACCTTCACGGCCGGGGACTGACGGGCCATGGCATCGGCCGAACTCCGACAGATCCGCCGGCGGATCTCGAGCGTCAACTCGACCAAGAAGATCACCCGGGCGATGGAGCTCATCGCGGCTTCACGGATCGTGAAGGCCCAGCAGCGGGTCAAGCAATCCATCCCCTACGCGGAGAAGCTCACCGAGGTGATCCGGAACGTCGCCCGGGCCTCGGGTGGGGTCGCCCACCCGCTGCTGGAGCGGCGGGACGTGAAGACGGTCGGGATGCTGGTGATCTCCTCGGATCGGGGCCTGGCCGGTGCCTACAACGCCAACGTCATCCGGATGGCCGAGGCGGCGATGATCGAGCACGGTCGTGAAGACCGCGAGCTGAAGCTGTTCCTGGTCGGAAAGAAGGGCCAGACCTATTTCCGGTTCCGCGGATACCACATCGAACGGGCGTTCCTCGGCGTCACCGACGCCCCGTCCTACGGGGACGCCCGGGCCGTCGCCAACACGCTGCTCGAGGCCTTCGCCACCGGCGAGGTCGACGCCGTCGAGGCGTACTACACCCGGTATGTGTCTGCCCTCAACCAGCAGGCCACCCGGTATCGGCTGCTGCCCGTGGAACCCCCCGGGGTGGAAGGCGCCGAGGAGGAGGCCGCCACCGTCGCCTACACCTACGAGCCGTCGCCGGGGGAGATCCTCGACCGGATCCTGCCCCGTTACGTGGAGGCCGCCATCTTCGGCATGCTGCTGGAGAGCTCGGCGTCGGAGCACGCCTCCCGGCAGCGAGCGATGAAGGCGGCGACCGACAACGCCACCGAGCTGGTGAAGATCCTCACCCGTGTCGCCAACCAGGCCCGTCAGGCCGAGATCACCACCGAGATCTCCGAGATCGTCGGTGGAGCCGAGGCCTTGGCCGAGGCGAGGGGAGAATGACGACCGAGACCATGACACGACACCGCGAGGGAGAACATGGCTGAGACGAAGAGCATCGGACGGGTGGTGAAGGTCACCGGCCCGGTCGTGGACGTGGAGTTCGCCAAAGGCGAGCTGCCCGAGATCCTCCACGCCCTGGAGATCGACTTCGAGGTGGACGGCGAACGTCAGACGGTGATCTGTGAGACGGCCCAGCATCTCGGCGAAGGCCGGGTGCGGGCGATCGCGATGCGGGCCACCGACGGTCTGGTCCGGGGCACCGAGGTGCGAAACACCGGAGCGCCGATCACCGTGCCCGTCGGCCCCGAGACCCTCGGACACATCTTCAACGTCTGGGGCGACACCCTCGACGTGCCCCCCGGCACCGTGCAGACCGAGGAGCGTTGGCCGATCCACCGGACCCCGCCACCCTTCGACGAGGTGGAGCCCCAGAAGGAGATCTTCGAGACCGGCATCAAGGTCATCGACCTCCTCGAGCCCTACGTGAAGGGCGGCAAGATCGGGATGTTCGGCGGCGCGGGGACCGGGAAGACCGTGATCATCCAGGAGATGATCAACCGGGTCGCCACGCAGCACGGCGGCGTGTCGGTCTTCGCCGGTGTCGGTGAACGCACCCGTGAGGGCAACGACCTGTTCCTGGAGATGACCGAGTCCGGGGTGATCGAGAAGGCCGCCCTCGTCTTCGGCCAGATGGACGAACCGCCGGGCGTGCGGCTCCGCGTCGCCCTGGCCGCGCTCTCCATGGCGGAGTACTTCCGCGACGAGATGCGTCAGGACGTGCTCCTGTTCATCGACAACATCTTCCGGTTCACCCAGGCAGGGTCGGAGGTCTCGACCCTGCTGGGACGCATGCCGTCGGCGGTGGGATACCAGCCGACCCTCGCCGACGAGATGGGGTTCCTCCAGGAGCGCATCACCTCCTTGAAGGGCAAGTCGATCACGTCGCTGCAGGCCATCTACGTGCCGGCGGACGACATCACCGACCCTGCCCCCCACACGACCTTCGCCCATCTCGACGCCACCACGGTGCTCACCCGGCGGCTCGTGGAGCTGGGGATCTACCCGGCGATCGATCCGCTCGACTCGACGAGCCGCATCCTCGACCCGCAGTACGTCGGTCAGGAGCACTACGACGTGGCTCGGCAGGTGCAGCAGATCCTCCAGCGGTACAAGGACCTCCAGGACATCATCGCCATCCTCGGGATCGACGAGCTCTCCGAGGAGGACAAGCTGGTGGTGGCCCGTGCCCGACGGATCGAGCGGTTCCTCTCCCAGCCCTTCTTCGTGGCCGAACAGTTCACCGGGATCCCCGGCAAGTGGGTGCCGATGGAGGAGTCCGTGCGGGACTTCAAGGCCATCATCGACGGCGAGGTGGACCACCTTCCCGAGCAGGCCTTCTACATGGTCGGCAACCTCGAAGAGGTCCACGCCAAGGCGCGGGAGCTGGAGAAGACCGGCTGATGGCGAAGACGTTCCACGTGGACGTGGTGTCTCCGGAGGCCACGGTGTGGTCGGGGGAGGCGACGTTCGTCGTGGCCCGGACCGTCGAGGGCGAGATCGGGATCCTCGCCGATCACGAGCCGACGATGGCGGCGCTGGCCACCGGGGCCGTCATCATCGAGTCCGACGGCGACCGGACCCTCATCGGCGTTCACGGCGGGTTCCTCCAGATCCTCGACAACCAGGTGACGCTGCTCACCGACCGGGCCCAGATCTCCGAGGGAGGCCGGGACGTCGCCGCCAGGATCGCGGCCGAGCTCCAGGAGTTGGAGGAGGCGGAGGAGGAGCTGGAGGCGGAGGGCTGACGGCTCAGTCGCCGAGCCGGCCCACGAAGTCCTCGACCGAAGTGGGGAATCCCGAGCCGATGGCGGCGGCCACGACGGGGAAGAACAGGGTGGCGAGCATCCCCTTCGACCGGACGGTGAGCTCGACCGCCACCACGGTGTGGGGGTTCCCGCCATCCAAGGCGACCTTGATCCTCCCCTCCAGCTCGGGGGTGTCCACCTCCACGATCATGAGCCGATGCGGCTCGGCGAGGGCGGTGTGGGCGCGCCCTTCGTAGGTCTGGCCTCCGGCGGAGGCTCGGAAGTGGTAGGAGACCAGGGTCCCGTCGTCGCCGTGGCGGGCGGCGTACACCTCGTCGACCCCACCGATGGCGCCCCACGTGGCGGGATCCTGGAGGGCGGACCAGGCGGTCTCGGCGGGGACGGCGGCGGTCGCCGAGTGCGTGAAGGTCTGGGATGGCACGGCACGGGAGCGTAGCCGCGGTGACGGGTCGGAGACAGTGACGACACCGATGGAGCTCGTACCGTGGGCACCTCGAGGGCGAGTGGCCGCTCCGTGTTCCCGGACTCGGCCACTACCCTCCCTCTCCTCATGGCCGGCCTCCTCGCCTTCCACGCCCACCCCGACGACGAGGTGATCTCCACCGGGGGGAGCCTCGCCCGCTACTCGCGGGCCGGCGAGCACGTCGTCGTGGTCACCGCCACCGACGGAGCCGAAGGAGAGATCCACAACTACGACGACCCCGAGGCGGTCCGTCCCCGCCTCGCCGAGGTCCGGGCCCGGGAGCTGACCGAGGCGCTCTCGATCCTCGGCCCCGTCGACCACGAGTTCCTCGGCTACCGGGACTCGGGGATGATGGGGTCGGAGGCCAACGAACACCCGGACGCCTTCTGGCGGGCCGATTTCATGGAGGCGACGGGGCGCCTGGTCCGGCTGATCCGCCGTCACCGGCCCGAGGTGATGGTCATCTACGACCCCTTCGGCGGTTACGGACACCCGGACCACATCAACGTCCATCGGGTCGGTCTGGCCGCCTGGGTCGGGGCGTCCGATCTCGGGCGCTTCCCTCTGGAAGAGGGGGAGCAGTTGTGGGAGCCGCAGAAGCTGTACTGGACGGCGTGGCCCCGGAGCCGAGTCAGGACCTTCGCCGAGCTGCGCCGACGGGCCGGCACGATCGACGACGAGGAGTACGAACGCCTCCAGCACGCCGGGACACCAGACCGCGACGTCACCTGTTGGGTCGACGTCTCCGAGTTCGTCGACGCGAAGGAGAAGGCCCTGCGGGCCCACCGGAGCCAGATCCCCGACGACTGGTTCCTCCTCGCCGTCCCCGACGAGGCGCGTCCGGGCCTCCTCGGACGGGAGTCCTTCGTGCGGGTCTTCAGCCGGGTCGACGCCCCGGCCCGGGAAGACGACCTCTTCGCGGGGCTTCGGTGACCGGGCGGGCCGCCGAACGTTGGGCCGACCAGCTCGCGGCCTGGACGATCCCCGAGGAGCTGCTCGCCGCCGTCGACGAATCCCCGTACGGGTGGCCGGTGGCGCTCTGGCGGCGACGCTCCGCCGCCGCCGAGGCAGCCGCCGAGCCGGAGACGACCCGGATCGTCCGTGACCTGGCAGGCCCGGGCGGCTCGATTCTCGACATCGGTGCGGGGACCGGTCGGGCCTCGCTGCCGCTCGCCGCCGAAGGGCGGGTCCTCGTGGCGGTGGAGAAGGACCCCGGGATGGCGGCGGGGCTGGTCGAGGAGGCGAAGGCCCGGGGCGTGAAGATCGAGGTCGTGAGGGGGGCATGGCCGGAGGTGGCGGATCGGGTGGGCATCGTCGACGTGGCGATGTCCGCCAACGTCGTCTACGACGTTGCCGACATCGCCCCGTTCCTCCGGGAGATGGTCGATCATGCCCGCCGCGGGGTCGTGCTGGAGCTCACCGAGCGTCATCCGTGGGCCAACCTGGCGCCCTGGTACCGGGCGCTGCACGGTCTCGACCGCCCCGACGGCCCCACCTGGCAGGATCTCGTGGCCGTGGTGAGGGAAGAACTCGGGGTGGAGCCGCAGGTGGAACGGTGGAGTCGGCCGGGGGCGCTCTGGTACGAATCGTGGGACGAGCTCCTCGACATCCTGGGGCGGCGCCTCGTGCTGCCCAGGGAGCGGCGGGAGGAGCTCCGTCGTCTCCTCGAAGGAGAGGTGGTCGAAGACGAGGGACGTCTCCACCTCGGTGACCGAGAGCGGCGGATGGTCACGGTGTGGTGGCGAACGACGGGCAGTTGACGGCCGCTACTGTCCGGAGGCGAGCGTCACGAGGAGAGAGACGATGGATGCCCCCGCCTTCCTGCACCCCTTCACGCCGCCGACTCGGACCGAGTTCATCACGATCGTGGGCGGGGACGGTGCGGTCGTCTGGGACGACCAGGGTCGCCGCTACATCGACGGCCTCGCCAGCCTCTGGTACGTCAACGTCGGGCACGGTCGCCGGGAGCTGATCGACGCCATCGGGGCTCAGGCCTCCCGGCTCGCCACCTACCACACCTTCGACCCCTTCACCAACGAACCCGCCGACCGCCTCGCCGAACGGATCGCGGCGATCGCCCCCATGCCCGATGCGAGGGTGTTCTTCGGGAATTCGGGTTCGGAGGCGGTGGACACGGCGATGAAGCTGGCCCGTCTCCTCCACCGGTTGGAGGGTCGTCCGGAACGCCAGGTGATCATCAGTCGGGAGCACGGATACCACGGCACCAACTACGGGGGGACCTCGGCGCAGGGGCTTCCCCTCAACCGCGAAGGATGGGGTCCCCTGGTGGGGGAGGTGATCAACGTCCCCGCCGACAACCTCGAAGCGGTGGCACGGGTCTTCTCGGAGCGGGCGGGGGAGGTGGCGGCGGTCCTCACCGAGCCGGTCCAGGGAGCCGGCGGCGTGTTCCCACCTCCGGAAGGGTATCTGGAGGGTCTCCGCCGCCTCTGCGACCGTCACGGGGCGCTGCTGATCATGGATGAGGTCATCACCGGATTCGGGCGGCTGGGACGCTGGTTCGGGAGTGAGTACTACGGCGTCGAGCCCGACCTCGTCACCTTCGCCAAGGCGGTCACCTCCGGGTACGTCCCGCTGAGCGGCGTGATCGTCGGCCGGCGGGTACGGGCCGCGCTCGAGTCCGATCCCGAGTTCATGCTCCGTCACGGCTACACGTACTCCGGCCATCCCCTCGCCTGTGCCGCCGGGCTCGCCAACCTCGACGTCCACGAGGCGGAGGGTCTGGTGGAGCGGGCGGTCCACGTCGGTCGTCGCCTCTCCGACGGGCTGCAGAGCCTCTACGCGGACGGGATGGTCTCCGACGTGCGGGGGGTCGGGGCCGTCTGGGCGGTGGGACTCCCCGAAGGAAGGGAGGCGCCGGAGGTCCGTGGGAGGATGATCGACCGGGGGGTCATCGTCCGGCCCCTCGGTGATTCCCTCGCCATCTGTCCGCCGTTGGTGATCGGCGACCAGCAGATCGACACGATCGTGGACGTGTTGGCGGAGGTGCTGGCGGACTGACCGGCACCGGAGAGAACGCCCCCCTCCCCCTCGCTTCGCTCGGGTACTCCCCCCGCTGACGCGGGGGGAGAACTCCTCTGTCTTCTTCCCCCTCTCTGAGGGGGAAGAAGACGCCGACGGAGGAGGCGGGGGATGGGGGTGCGGCGGTGCGCGGCTTGCCGAGCGTGGTCTCGAAGGAGAAGGCGCAGCGGTGGAAAGGGGGTAGGGTCTCACCCATGGGGTGGTGTGGGAAGCTTCTGGTCGGCTCGATCCTGTTGGCGGCGTGCACCTCGTCGGTCGCCCCCATCGTCGACTCCACGGTCCCCGTCCCGGCTCCGGTGACGTCGAGCTCGTCACCGTCCTCCTCGTCCACGCTCCCTCCGACGACGGAGCCGGTCGGGCCGTCTCCGTCCCGGCCGTCCTCGGCGCCCCTCGACTGTCGGCGGGGGCTGGACCCCGTGGCGACGGCCGGGTGGCGGGAAGGTCCGACGGCCGAGCTGGAGGTGCTGCAGGAACGGGGCCCCCGGGTGTCGGCGGTGGCGTACCCGCTGCCCGAGGCCCCGTACCGGCTGTGGTCCCAGTGGGGTAAGGGGGTGGTACTCCGGGACGGACGGTACCTCTCGGCGGTGGGAGACGAACGGGGAGCGGACGGGAACTCCTACGTCTACGAGTTCGACCCCGCCACGGGACGGCTGACCCTCGTCTTCGACGTCATGGAGGTCGTCGACCACACCCCCGGGGCGTGGGGGTACGGCAAGATCCACGCCCCGATGCTGGAGACTCCCTGCGGGGACGTGGTGACGGCCACCTACTGGGGAACGCGGCGGGGGCTGGTGTTCGGAGACGGATACGACGGCGACCTGCTCCTCAGGATCGATCCGGTGGCGCGCACCGTCGAGAACCTGGGAGTCATCGCCGAAGGACGGGGCGTGCCATCGATGGCGCTGGCGTTGGACGGCCGCACCGTCTTCGCCGAAGCCGTCGAACCGGTGGGCGACACGGGAGAGCTCGTCACGATCGATCTCACCACGGGGGCGCGGACCAGCGTCTCGATCCCCGGGCACCGGACCTTCCGGTCGGTGCTGGTGGGGCCCGACGGCGTCCCGTGGGTCGCCGTCGGGGGCGGGGCGATCGCCGGGGTGGAGGCAGACGGCACCGTCGTCGTGGAGAAGGGGCTCCCCGGTGACGTCCTCAGGATGGCCACCCCACCCGGACCCGACGGTACCGTGGTGGGGGTCACCGTCGACCCCGACGTCTTCTTCCGACGTGACCCCGACGGGACGATCGTGACCCTGGGACCCGCCCTCGGCTATACGACGTCGCTGGCCCGTACCGCCGACGGAGCGACCGTCTACTCGATGCCCCGAGCCCACGGGGCGGCCTGGACCCTGGGAGCGCCGCTGCAGGCCCTCGACGTCGCCACCGGGAGGCTCGAGACGGTCGTGGAGCTGCAGCCGCTGGTGGAGGAGACCCTGGGTCTCCGAGTCGGGGGGACCTACTCGATCGCCGTCGACGACACCCGGATCTACCTGGGCGTGAACGCCTCGCCGATCGACGACGAATCCGGGTTCGGGTCGGTCGTGTTGATCCTCGTCGAGCTCGACCGATGAGGTCGTGGCTGATCGCCCTCGCCCTGGTCGCGGCGGCCTGCGTCCCCACCGTCGAGGAAGTGCCAGGAGGAGCCGTGGACTCCCGGGTCCTGCCGGTCTCCGAGACGTCGCCGGGGAGGGCCGGTCAGGAGACCGTCGCCCCCGCAGATACCGACCTCGTCTGCCCGGAGGACGCCGGATCCGGCGAGCGGGCCCGCACCTGGTCCGACGTCACCGAGGCGTGGGGGATGGTCGACCCGCTCCTCGGCATGTTCGTCCACGCCGCCGCCTGGGGCGACGTCGACGGAGACGGGCGTCCCGACCTGGTCGTGGGCACCTTCGCCGACCGGGATCCAGGCCGCTATCGGGAGCGGGGAGCCGAGGGTCCGAGCCCCGACCGGCTCCTCCTCGGAGGCCCCGAGGGATTCACCGCCGTCGACCTTCCCGCCGAGCCGGGCCGGACCTCGGGCGCCGTCTTCGTGGACCTCGACGGCGACGGCGACGACGACCTGGCGCTGTCCCGCAACGCCGGTCTGAAGAACCAGATGCCCGGAGGGCTGCTCCTGTTCGAGAACGTCGCCGGTGAGCTCGTCCTCCGGGCCGTGCTCACCCTGCCGGGGTTCCAGGCCCGGACCGTGGGGACGTTCGACGTGGACCGTGACGGCCGGTTGGATCTCGTCGTCGCCGAGGACCGCTACGGGGAGACGGGCACCCGGATCTTCGCCAACGGCGGAGACTGGACCTTCACCGACGTCACCGAACGGGCGGGGATCGGC
>Ga0256839_1001751_pt1 | contig 25644 bp, 25 predicted proteins | sample 354166metaG_FD_185968 | JGI IMG/M metagenome (GOLD analysis project Ga0256839, IMG submission 185968) | Hydrothermal vent microbial communities from Mid Atlantic Ridge, Atlantic Ocean - 354-166 | ecosystem: Environmental > Aquatic > Marine > Hydrothermal vents | place: Atlantic Ocean: Mid... | reverse complement strand
ATTGGCATCGGTGACCGTGGGGTGCTCGCCCCCCCGGCCATAGCAAGCCGGACCGGGATGGGCCCCGGCCGATTGCGGCCCCACCTGCAAAAGCCCCCCCTCGTCCACCCAGGCGATGGAGCCGCCACCGGCGCCGATGGTGTGCATGTCCACCATGGGCACTGCCACCGGGTAACCGACCACCCGCCCCTCGCTGGTGAGGCGGATATCGCCGTCGATGAGGGCCACGTCGGTGGAGGTGCCACCCATATCGAAGGTGAGCAAGCGCTCCCGACCGCACTCCCGGCCGACGAACTGGGCCGCCGCCAGCCCCCCCGCCGGCCCGGACAACAACAGACGCACCCCATGGCGCCCCGCCTGATCCGCGTCGATGGTCTCCCCCGAGCTCTGCATCACCGCCACCGGCGCCGGCGCCAGGCCTCGGCGCAGACGCTCGAGATAGCCGGCCACCAGCGGTCCCACGTAGGCGTTCAACCAAGTGGCCACGCCCCGCTCATATTCCCGATACTCCGGCAACACCTCAGAAGAACGACAGACGAACGGGCCCGCAGGCACCGCCTCCGCCACGCGGCGTTCATGGGTCTCGTCGAGGAAGGAAAACAACAGATTGATCGCCACCGACTCAGGGGCCAGGGTCTGCACCGCATGACGCACCGCCTCCAGATCGTCCTCGCCGAGCGGCACCACCTCGGTACCGTCGGCCCCGATGCGTCCCGCCACCGCCACCACCATTCCCGGCTCCACCGGAGGGGGCGGCAGCCGCGGTTCCAGGTCGTAGAGATCGGGGCGGTTCTGGCGACCGATGGTGAGCACGTCTTCGAGGCCGGCATTGGTGATCAGCAAGGTGCGCGCTCCCTTGCGTTCCAGCACCGCGTTGGTGGCCACGGTGGAGCCATGGATCACCCGCAACCCGTCGAGAGACAGCCCCAACTCGGCCACCCCCTGGAGAATGGCCCGATCCGGGGCATCGGGGCGGGAGAGCACCTTGTGGACCCGCAATCCGCCGTGTTCGTCCAGATAGACGAAATCGGTGAAGGTCCCCCCGGTATCGATGCCCAACAATCTCATGTCTCGGCCCACTCGGTACGATTGCGTCCCCCCTGCTTGGCACGGTAGAGGGCGGAATCGGCCCGCTGCAGCAGGCTCTCCAGCCGCTCCCCGGGCAACCACTGGGCCACCCCCTGACTGAGGGTGAGAGGTACCTGATGACCCTTGACGTGGATCGGCGTCGCCTCCAAGTGGCGCCGCACCCGCTCGGCCACCTCCAGGGCGGTGTTCAGCCCGGTACCGTCCAACAACACCAGAAACTCCTCGCCGCCGTAACGCCCCACCAGATCGGGGGCCCGCAACGCCGCCCGGATACGGCGCACGCTCTCCCGCAGCACCGCATCCCCCACCAGATGACCGTGGGTGTCGTTGACCGCCTTGAAACGATCCAGATCGGCCATGATGACGCTGAAGGGCCGCTCCCGATCCCGCCCCAGGCGCTCCTCCAGCCGCTCCATGATCGCCCTCCGGGTGAGCGCGCCGGTCAGGGCATCGTGTTCCAACTCGGCATGGATACGCCGCTGGTCGGCGCGCAGACTGGCCAGGGTCTCGCTGAGGCCGGCCACCTGCACCCCATGGTAGGCCTCCACCGCCAGCGAGACGTCCAGGGCCACCACCTTCACCAGAAAGGGCAACAACTCGCGCCGCTCCGCCTCCTCCAGGGCCGCCATCAACAAGTCCTCCAGGATGCGGTAAGCGCCAATGTAGAGGCTCAACCCCACCCCGGCCCACACATGGGCCAGACCGACACGCAGCCGTTCCTCGAAGTACGCCCGCGATGTGAAATCGCGCCCGAGACTGAGCAGATACGCCCGCTGGGTGCGTTCCAGATCGGCGCGGCGGAACCCCTGAGCCAACACGGCGCGGGCCTCGGGATGGACCAGCAGCCGATCGTAGAAGACCTTCACCAGGCCTTCCACCCGTGGTGCGATCACCTCATGCAAGGCCTCAGCCTGGCACCGCTCCCCCTCACCAAGGTCCATCAACGCCAGCCGCCGGGCGCGGGCGGCCTCGTCCATCCCCAACCGTTCGCAATAACCCGATGCCCCGTTCACCGATTTCCCTTGCAAAGCCCAAGCGATTGCCAATAATTATGCGCCATGGAAGCGCAGGATGCCTTGATCGTGGTGGACCACGTGACCCGTCTCTACGGGCCCAACACCGCCGTCCGGGATCTCTCCTTCCAGCTCCGGCGCGGCGAAGTGGTCGGCTTTCTCGGCCCCAACGGGGCGGGCAAATCCACCACCATGCAGATGATCACCGGAAACCTCGCCCCCTCGGCCGGACGAATCACCGTCGGCGGGGCGGACATCCTCGACGAACCGGTGGCCGCCAAGGCCCGACTCGGTTATCTCCCGGAACAACCGCCTCTCTATCGGGAACTGACCGTGGACGAATACCTGCGATTCTGCGCCCGACTGAATCGCATCCCCCGTCCCGAAGTGAAGGAGGCGGTGGCCCGGGCCAAGGCCCGCTGCGGCCTGGAAGCCATGGGGCGGCGGCTGATCGGCAACCTCTCCAAAGGGTATCAGCAACGCGTGGGCATCGCCCAGGCCATCATCCATCAGCCCGACGTGGTGATCCTCGACGAACCCACCGTCGGCCTGGACCCCATCCAGATCCGTGAGATCCGCGAATTGATCCGCGAACTGGGACGTGACCACAGCGTGATCCTCTCCACCCACATCCTGCCGGAGGTGCAGAGCGTGTGCGACCGGGTGCTGATCATCAACCGCGGCGAGCTGGTGTTCGACGACCGCATCGAAGCCCTCACCCGCCGCATGCAGACCTCGGCGCTGGTGGTGGCCCTCAAGCGTCCCCCCGCCCTCGGTGAACTGGAAGAACTGCCCGGCGTGAGCGCGGTGGAGGTCTTGGCGGAGGGGCGCTTTCGCCTCCACCACGCCCCCGAGCTCTCCCCCGCCGAGGCAGTGGCGGCGGCCGCCTGTCGTGGCGACTGGGGGCTCTTCGAGCTCACCCCCGAGCGCCTCTCGCTGGAGGATGTGTTCGTCAACCTCACCTGCGAAGAACCCACCGGGGAGGCCGCCTGATGGTGTGGGTGATCGCCGCGCGCGAGCTGCGCAGCCTGTTCCTCTCGCCGCTTGCCTGGTCGGTGCTGGCGGTGATCCAGGCCATCCTCGCCTACCTATTCCTGGGCCAGGTGGATCTCTACCTCACCTTGCAACCCCGGCTAGCGGCCATGCCCGGCGCCCCCGGGGTCACCGAAGTGATCGTCACCCCGCTACTGGGCAACGCCGCCGTGGTACTGTTACTGGTGATCCCCTTGCTCACCATGCGCCTGATCGCCGAGGAGCGGCGTAACCAGACCCTGCCGTTGCTGTTCTCCGCCCCGGTGACCATGACCCAGATCGTTCTCGGCAAATACCTGGGCATCCTCGGTTTCCTGGGGGTGATGCTGGGGCTGATCCTGCTCATGCCCCTGTCGCTGCTGGCAGGAGGCAGCCTGGACTGGGGGCTGGTGGCCTCCGGCTTCATGGCCCTCGGCCTGCTGCTGGCCGCCTTCGCCAGCGCCGGGCTGTACATGTCCACCCTCACCCGTCAGCCCACGGTAGCCGCGGTCTCCGGCTTCGGCCTGCTGTTGTTGCTGTGGATCCTCGACTGGGGTGCACGCGGTGAGGAACAGAGCAGCCCGCTGCTCGCCTACCTCTCGGTATTGCGCCACTACGAATCGTTGCTGGAGGGGGTATTCAAATCCAGTGACGTGATCTACTACCTGCTGTTCATCGTCACCTTCCTGGTATTGAGCGTCCGCCGCCTGGACGCCGACCGTCTGCCCCACTGACAGCGGAGGACCAACGGCCCATGGAAGTCTCGGACAAGACGCGCCGACGCATCCGCCTCCAAGACGGCCTGTTCTACCTGCTGTTCCTCACCTTCATCGGGCTCATCGCCTGGCTCTCGGTGCGTTACGACTTCGAGGCCGACTGGACCGCCTCCGGGCGCAACACCCCCGCTCCCCAGACCCTGGCGGTACTGGAGCAACTGCAAGGGCCGGTGGAGATCACCGCCTTCGTCACCGGTGGCAACGAACCGTTGCGGCGCGAAATCCAACGGCTGGTGGACCGCTACCGTCGCTTCAAAGCCGACCTGACGCTCCAGTTCGTCAATCCCGATCGCGACCCGGCCAAGACCCGGGAGATGGGCATCAACTTCGACGGCGAAATGGTGGTACGCTACGAGGGGCGACAGGAAAAGATCACCCAGCCCAGTGAGGAGGTGCTCACCAACGCCCTGCAACGGCTGATGCGCGCCGGCGAGCGCTGGCTGGTATTCGTGGAGGGTCATGGTGAGCGTAGCCCCTCCGGGTCGGCCCCTTACGATATCTCCCGCCTCAGCCAGCGCCTGGGCGACAAGGGCATCCACCACCGCAACCTCAACCTCAGCAAGGAACTGGCCATCCCCGACAACACCTCGGTGCTGGTGATCGCCAGCCCGCAGCGGGATTTCCTCCCCGGCGAGGTAAAACTCATCCAGGACTACCTCGAGCGTGGCGGCAACTTGCTGTGGCTCATGGAACCGGGCCCCGACCACGGCCTCACCGCCCTCGCCGAATCCCTGGGCGTGGAACTGCTCACCGGAGTGATCGTCGATCCCAACGCCCAGATCCTCGGCATCGGCGACCCCCGCTTCGCTCTGGTGGCCGACTACCCGCCCCACCCGGTGACCCGTGACCTCGATGCCCTCACCCTGTTCCCCGAGGCCCGTGCCCTGGACACCGAATCCATGGAAGACTGGAACGCCCGCGCCATCCTGGAGACCCTCCCCCGCAGCTGGGCGGAGACCGGCGAGCTGGCCGGCGAAATCCGTATGGATCCCGGCGAAGACCTTCCGGGCCCCCTCACCCTCGGGCTGGCGCTCACCCGCACCCCGCCTGCGGAAGGAAACGGTGCGGAAGGAAACGACGCCGAGACGCAAGACGACAAAAAGGAACAACGCATCCTCATCATCGGCGACGGCGACTTCCTCTCCAACGCCTATCTCGGCCAGGGCGGCAACCTGGAACTGGCCATGAACGCCATCGAATGGCTCACCGGTGACGATCAGCTCATCGACATCCCCGCCAAGAGCGCGGTGGACCAACGGCTGGACCTGAGCCGTACCGCCCAAGGGGTCATCGGCACCGTGTTCCTCATCGCCCTCCCCCTGGGACTGCTGCTGGTGGGCCTGCGGGTGTGGTGGACCCGACGCAAACGTTGACGTCATGAACCCGCGACTGCGCCTCAACCTCCTCCTGCTCACCGCCGTGGTGATCCTCGGCGCCGTGGCCCTGTGGGCGCCCGCCCCCTCCGATCGACAGCAAAGCCCCCCTCCGCGCCTCACCCCCATGGACAGTGAGGCAGTGCGCCACATCGTCATCCGCCGGCCGGGACTGGAGGGCGAGCTGCGTCTGGACAAGGGTGACGACCGCTGGCAGGTGACCCTTCCGGGGCGGGAGTCCCCCCTGCCCGCCAACGACTTCAAGGCCGAACAGATCGCCCGTATCGCCGAAGCCGAGGTGTACGACCGTTTCCCCGCCGAGGAAGACAAATTGGCCGAATACGGCCTGGACCAACCCCGTGCCTGGCTGCGGCTCAACGCCGTGGAACTCAGCTTCGGCGCCAGCGAACCGCTACGCCAGCGCCGTTATGTCCGCCTCGGCGACTGGATCCACCTCATCGACGGCTACCACCTCGACGACGTAGCCGTGCGCCCGGCCGATCTGCTGGAGCGCGCCCTCCTCCCGGGTCAGCCGGCGCTGCAGGCGATCCGACTCCCCGAATTCGCCGTCACCCAAGACGAGAACGGCGACTGGCGCCTCCAGCCGCCGCGGGAAGGGCTCACCGCCGACGCCCTGCAATCCTTCGTGGATGCCTGGCGCCACGCCCGAGCGATGGAACTGCATCTGAGCGACCCGCCGACGGATACCCAGGGTGAGGTGATCCTGACCACCACCGACGGCCAAGACCACCGTTTTCTCATCACCCAACGCGGGGAGCGCAAGCGCCTGCGGCTTTGGGACCCACAACGGCGGGTGGAATACGAATTCGCCGTCTACAACAGCGAACGGCTGTTGGATCCCGAACGTCACCTGCCCGAAGAAGAAGACGAACCTGCTGCAGAGCGCGGCGACGACAGCGAGGCCGACGGCTGATGCCCGAACTGCCCGAGGTGGAGACCATCCGGCGAGGCATCGCCCCCCACCTGATCGGCCGTCGGGTAGAGAGCGTGGTAGTGCGCCAGCCACGGCTGCGCCGGCCCGTCCCCGCCGAGCTGGCCGAACACCTCGACGGGCAACCCCTCCAAGCGGTGGGCCGACGCGGCAAATACCTGCTGCTGCACTTCCCCAACGGCACCCTGCTGATCCATCTGGGCATGTCGGGCAGCCTGCGGGTACTGCCAGGGGCGTCCCCCGCCGGGCGCCACGACCACCTGGACCTTTGCTTCGAGGGCGAGCGGCGGTTGCGCCTCCACGACCCCCGCCGCTTCGGCTTGGTGGACTGGCAGGCCCTGGGAACCACCCACCCCTGGCTGGCCCGTTTGGGCCCGGAACCCCTGGACGCGGATTTCCATGCTCAATGGCTGACCCAACAGGCGGCCGGCCGCCGGCGGCCCATCAAGTCCCTGGTGATGGACAGCGCCGTGGTGGTGGGGGTGGGCAACATCTACGCCAACGAGGCCCTGTGGCAGGCCGGCATCCATCCCCGCCGTCCCGCCGGTGATCTCGCCCCCCCCGAGCTGGTGCGGCTGGTGGAAGCCATCCGCCAGGTATTGCAGGCCGCCATCGCCCAGGGGGGGACCACCCTGCGCGACTTCACCCGCGCCGACGGCCGGCCGGGTTATTTCGCCCAGTCGCTGGCGGTCTACGGCCGGGCCGGCGAACCCTGCAACCGCCCGGGATGTGGCGGCCGCATCGAGCAAACGGTCATTGCCCAACGCAGCAGCTACTACTGCCCCCAGTGCCAGCCAGCACCTTGACCCTTCAGCGGGGCCGGCGTGCCCGTACCCGGGCCTCGGCGGTGCGCACCACTGGCCGAGGCTGCTCGTCGGCCTGGGAGCGCCGCCGCGCCGAACGGGCGCTCAAGTGCACCGCCACCACCGCGCCCATCACCGCCCCCACCAAGAAGGCGATCACCACCGCCTCACCCAATTGAAACAACATCTCCATGGCCTTGTCCTCCTGTTCGGACCGAGGAACCCGACTGGAAGTGTGCACAGTTCGTGCCCACTTCACTCCCCTCGGCACAAGGCCTTGATTTCTTGAACAGCCTTTCCCCCAGCCCCATGATCGGCGGGGTTGCTCCCCTGGCAGGCAAAAGGCGACAATCGCCGGATGGACGACGCCCGCCCCTTCTGGGAAGTCAAGCGCCTCGAGGAGTTGACCTCCGAGGAATGGGAACGGCTGTGCGACCGTTGCGGCCGTTGCTGTCTGCACAAATTCGAGGACGAAAAAGACGGGCTGCTGTTCACCCGGGTCGCCTGCCGCCTGCTGGACCCGGTCACCGCCCGCTGCCGTGACTACCCCAATCGCCGGCGCCGAATCCCCGACTGCCTGCACCTGCAAGACGACCTGGAGACCTACCTGCGCTGGATGCCGCGCTCCTGCGCCTACCGGCGCCTCCACGAAGGCCGGGGCCTGGCCTGGTGGCACCCCCTGGTCTCCGGCCGCTGGGACACGGTACGGGAAGCCGGCATCAGCGTCGCCGGACGGGTGATCTCCGAAGACGGCATCCCGGAAGAAACCCTGGAGGAGCACCTCATCCGCTGGATCCGCTGAGGCGTTCGAGCTCGCAGCGGTTGCGCCCCGCCGCCTTGGCCCGGTAGAGGGCCTCATCGGCGCGGTCGAAGACCCGACGGGGGTCGTCCCCCTCATGGAATTGGGCGATGCCGGCGGAAAGGGTGATCTCCAAAGGGCTGCCCCGATACTTGAACGGGGTCCCGGCGATGCGCTGGCGGAGCTTCTCCGCCGCCGTGCGGGCACCGGCGAGATCGGTGCCCGGCATCAACACCACGAACTCCTCGCCACCGTAACGGGCGAGGAAATCGGTCTCCCGGATCCCCTGGGAGAGGGTCTTGGCGATCACCTTGAGCACCTTGTCCCCCGCCTGATGGCCCAGACGGTCATTGATCTGTTTGAAGTGGTCCACGTCCCACACCACCAGCGACAAGGGCTCAGCGAAGCGGCGCCAGCGGGCGTACTCCTGCTGCATGCGCTCCTCGAAGGCCAAGCGGTTGGGGATGCCGGTGAGGCCGTCCACCAGCGCCTTGCGCCGCTGCTCCTCCAGGCGACGGCGCAGAGCCCGGGTCTCCTTCTCCAGCTCGGCCAGCCGCCGGCGCAGGGCGGTGAGTTCGGCCTGATCGGCCTCACTCTGGGCCGCCTGCAAGGCCTGGAAACGGCTCAAATGGAGATTGACGCTCTCCACCCGGCGGCGCACCACCAGCCGCAGCCGCTCCAGGTCATCGGCATCGTCCAACTGACGGTGGAGACCGTCCACCTCGTCACGCACCGCCCGGTGGATCGCCTCCCCCTCGGCGCGGGCCGCCTCGCTGCGCTCCACCCGGCCACGCAGCTGCTCATCCATTTCCACCAGCCGCCGGTCCATCTGGCGCAGGAAACGGTGGGTGGCGGAACGTTCCTTATGCAGACGCAGGCGGATGTCAGCGGCCAGCTCGGTCACCTCGGTCAACAGCCCCTCCCATTGGCCCGCTTGCACACCTTCCTCCAGCCGCAGCCGCAAACGCTCCACCCGCACCCCGAATTCCTCGGGCAAGGTCACCCGTTCCATCAACTGCTGGAGGATCTCCGCCACCAGGGCGGCACACACCCGGGTGGCATCCTGGGTGGTGGACGAGGCCCCGGCTTCCGTGGACGCGGTCCCGTCGCCACGGCACAAACGCGCCAGACGCTCGGCCAAGCGCGCCAACTCGTCACCGTCGGCGGCCTCCTCCAGGGCACGGCGGATAGCGGCCAACTCGTCACCGGCGGCCCCCTGGGCCTCCAGCGCCGCCACCAGCGCCTGCAACGGCTGGGCGGGATGCACCGGCGCCGTGAAGCGCAACAAAGCGTTCTGCAAGGATTTCACCGCCTGTTGGAAGGCGGACGGATCGCCGTCGCGCAGGGCATCGCGCAAGGCATCACACACCGGTTCCAGACGTGGTTCGTAATCGGCGGCGAAGATCGCCAGCCGACTCACCGCCTGCTGCAACAGTTCGTTGTCCAATTCGGCCATCTCGGCCCTCCCCGGGATTCGGCCCTGTGATCGACCGGCGGCGGCAAAAGCTGAAGCGGATGGATTATCATCGAAGCCACCGTGAACCACAGAGGAGAACGCCGTGGGTTATCTCTACCTCGCTCTGGCCATCGTCTGCGAAGTCATCGCCACCACCGCGCTGAAGGCCACCGAAGGCTTCACCCGTCCCGGACCCACCGCAGTGATGGTCATCGGCTACGGCCTGGCCTTCTACCTCCTCAGCCGGGTGTTGAACTTCCTGCCGGTGGGTATCACCTACGCCGTCTGGTCGGGCATGGGCATCGTGCTGGTAGCGGTGGCCGGGGCCGTGGTCTACAAACAGCTCCCCGACTTGGCGGCGATCCTGGGGATGGGGCTCATCGTCACGGGGGTGGCGGTGATCTTCCTGTTCTCGAAGACCACCCAGGCGTGAAGGGCGGGCCGCCAAGGGCGGCCCGGGAGCGTCAGGCAGCGAGCCGCACAGGCTCTGGCAGACGCAGATCCATCGCCACCGGCAAATGGTCGGAATAGGGCACCTGGAGGACGTTGATCGCCTCCACCTCGAAGCCCTCGCTCACCAGGATGTGGTCCAGACGGCGCTTGGGACGCCAACTGGGAAAGGTGTGGCGGTCGTCGTCCAACGGCTCCTGCAGGGTGGTGCGGTGGATCAGAGTCGCCAGCTCACGGCTGCCGGGCTGACAGTTCATATCGCCCATCACCACCACGTGACGATGGTCCTGGATGCGTTCGGCAACATAGTCCAATTGCTGCAGCCGTGCCCGCTTGCCCAGGGCCAGATGAAGCAACACCACCACCAGCGGCTCGCGGGGATCGCCGTAATAGAGGAACAAGCCCCCACGCCCGGGAATGGGGCCGGGCAGTTTGTGTTCCTCCAGTTCATAGGGCGCATAACGGCTGAGTACCCCGTTGCTGTGCTTGGCCAGATGGCCGAAACGGCGGTTGGTCTGGTGATACCAGTGCGGGTAGGCGGCGCGGGCGGCCAGGTATTCGATCTGATTGACGAAACCGGTGCGCAGACTACCCGGATCCACCTCCTGCAGACCCACCACGTCATACCCCCGCACCAGCTCGGCGATGCGATCGAGATTCTCGAACAACTGGGCGTGTGGCAGCAGGTGCTTCCAACCGTGGGTGAGATAATGGTGCGGACGGTGGGCGGCGATGGCCACCTGGATGTTGTAGCTCAGCAGTCTGAGATGCTGACCGATGCGTTGTTCCTCCGACTTGAATCGTTGCATCCTGCGACAATCCCCCTTGAAAAATTTCGTTTGCCAGCCGCCCTCTCAGATGGGGCAGATCATTTCCCCCAGCCGCTCGGTGAGCTTGAGGTTCTCCCCGTAGTCCACCGGGCAGTCGATGATGCTCACCGTATCGTCTTCGAGAGCGGTTTTTAAAGTGGGCAAGAGATCTTCGGCACGTTGGATGCGATATCCCTTGGCCCCGAACGACTCGGCGTAACGGACGAAGTCCGGGTTGTCGAAGGCCACGTGGGAGGCACGACCGAACTGATTCATCTGCTTCCATTCGATGAGCCCGTAACCCGAATCGTTCCATATCAGGATGACCATCGGCGTCTTCAGACGCAAGGCCGTCTCGATCTCCTGGGAGTTCATCAGGAAACCGGCATCACCAGTGACTGCCACCACTCTCCGGTCAGGATAGGCCAGTTTGGCGGCAATGGCCCCGGGAACGGCGATCCCCATGCTGGCGAAACCGTTGGATATGATACAGGTATTGGGCTCGTCGGCGCGGTACATACGCGCCATCCACATCTTGTGGGCCCCCACGTCGCAGATGACGATGTCGCGGGAATCCATGGCGGTGCGCAGATCCCAGATGATCTTCTGCGGTTTCATCGGGCAGGCCGCGTCCTTGCGATGGGCCCGCATCTCCTCGATGAGGGCCTCGCGCAGGCGGGCGAGTCGCTTGCCGGAATGGGGCGTGGCCAGCTCGGCGATGCGGATCAGACTCAGCTTGATGTCGCCCACCACCCCCACTGCCACCGGGTAATTGGCGTCCACCTCGGCGGGAACGGTATCGATGTGGACGATGGTGCGATCGCGGGTGGGGTGCCACAGATAAGGGTGATACTCCACCAGATCGTAACCGATGCAGATGATCACGTCGGCCTGGGCGAAGCCGCAATTGACGTAGTCGTTGGCCTGCAGGCCCGCCGACCCCAGCGCCATGGGGTGGCGGAACGGGATCACCCCCTTGGCCATGAAGGTATTGGCCACCGGGATGTTGAGCCGTTCGGCGAAATCAGCCAGCTGCTTCCAGGCACGGGCACGGATCACCCCGTTGCCGGCGAGGATGATGGGCTGACGGGCATTGGAGATCACCTCGGCGGCGGCCTTGATCCGCTCGGCGGCCGGTTCCGGAAGGGTGGGCTGTTTCACCGGCAGTGGTTCGCCGTCCACGTCCATCTTGGCGATGTTCTCGGGAAACTCGATGAAGCTGGCGCCGCTCTTCTCGGTCACCGCCACCTTGAAGGCCTTGCGCACCACCTCGGTAATGATGTTCGGCGTGAGCAGGCGGGAGGAATACTTACTGATGGGGGCGAACATCAGTTCCAGGTCCAACACCTGGTGTGATTCCTTGTGCAGGCGGTTGGTGCCCGCCTGGCCGGCGATGGCCACCAGGGGGGCATGGTCCATGTTGGCGTCGGCCACACCGGTGATGAGATTGGTGGCCCCCGGCCCGAGGGTGGCCAGACACACCCCCGGGCGACCGGTGAGCCGGCCGTAGACGTCGGCCATGAAGGCCGCTCCCTGCTCATGACGGGTGGTGACGAAACGAATGGAGGAGTCCAGCAGGGCATCCATCACATCGAGATTCTCTTCCCCGGGAACGCCGAAGATGTATTCCACCCCCTCGTTTTCCAGGCATTTCACGAACAATTCCGCGGCCTTCATTTGAAAGTCTTCCCTGTATGAGTTTGGCTATGGATGCTGTAAAGCGGGTGTCGGCAGGGCTTGCAATTCCTTTACCATCGCCCCATTGCGCCCAGATTAACCCAGTGGCGGTTTGACTCCACCCCCCTGGCCCCCCTACCCTGGCCCGGTTCGTTCCCACAGGACGCAAGACCCCATGGACTGGTTGCAAATCGTGGTACTGGCCCTGGTGCAGGGCATCACCGAATTCCTCCCCGTCTCCAGCTCGGCCCACCTCATTCTGGTGCCGGTGCTCACCGGTTGGCCGGACCAGGGACTGGCCTTCGACGTGGCCGTCCATCTGGGCACCCTCTCGGCGGTGATGTGGTATTTCCGCGACACCCTGGCCCGCGTCACCCGCGACTGGCTGGCCTCGCTGCGTCAACGGACCCGCGTCGGCGAGTCGGGGCTGGCGTGGGCGGTGATCATCGCCACCCTGCCGGCGGTGTTCTTCGGCCTGCTCTTCAAGGACCTCATCGAGACCCACCTGCGTGGTCCCCTGGTGATCGCCACCACCACTCTGGTCTTCGGGCTGCTGCTGTGGTGGGCCGACGCCCGGGGGCGCCGCGAACGCAACGAATACAGCCTGACCCTGCGCGACGTGATCATCATCGGCCTGGCCCAGGCGCTGGCACTGATCCCCGGCACTTCACGCTCCGGGATCACCATCACCGCCGCCCTGCTGCTGGGGATGACCCGTGACGCCGCCGCCCGCTTCTCCTTCCTGCTCTCCATCCCGCTGATCCTGGCCGCCGGCACCCTGAAGACCCGCGATCTGATCGAGGCCAGCGGACCGGTGGACTGGAGCGCGCTGGGCTTGGGGGTGGTGCTGAGCGGAGTCAGTGCCTACCTGTGCATCCATTTCTTCTTGAAGCTCCTCGACCGCATCGGCATGCTGCCTTTCGTGGCCTATCGGTTGTTACTGGGGCTGGTGTTGTTGGTGCTGTTTCTGTAACCGTGCCAGGACGGCGAGGCGCCGGCGGCGCAAGGCCTCACCCAGCGCTGCCCCCCGCAAGCCCTCGGCGGCCAATTTCCGCCCCTGGACCGCAGCCGCGACCTCCGCCGCCCGGTGCAGATGATCCCCCTGGGGATAGGCGCGGTCCCACCACCCCGGCCGCCCTTGGAAATCCGCCTGGCAGGCGAGGAGAAAATCCTCCAGCAACGCCGGCCTGCGCCAAGCATCCACCGCCGACAACAGCTCCAGGAGGGTGGCCGGCCGTAGTTCGAAGACACGATGGGCCTGGCCATGGTAACGGATCACCCGCTCGGCCAGACGGCGATGGGCACGGGGGATACGCAGCCGCCCCGCCAGCTCCGCCAGCGGCGCGAGCCCCAGGGACTCATGACCGTGATGACGCGGCCACGCGGCCGGATCGGTATGCGCCTTGCCCAGATCGTGTACCAAGGCGGCGAAACGGGCCTCCACCGTTCCCTCGAGTGCGGCGGCACGATCCACCACCCACAGAGTGTGCACCCCACAATCCACCTCCGGGTGATGGATCATCCGCTGGGGCACCCCGAACAAGGCGTCCAGCTCGGGGAACACCCGCCCCAGCGCCCCGCTCTCCCGCAACACCCGGAAGAACACCGAGGGGCGCTCACAGGCCAGGGCCTTCTCCGTCTCCGCCCACACCCGCTCGGGTACCAGGGCATCCACCTCCCCCGAGGCCACCATCTGCCGCAACAAACGGCGTGTCTCCTCGGCGACGGTGAACCCCAACGGGGCAAAACGGGCGGCGAAACGGGCCAGACGCAACAGGCGCACCGGATCCTCCACGAAGGCCGGGGAAACGTGGCGCAACACCCGGGCCTTCAGATCGCGAAGACCGCCATAGGGATCGATCAGGGTGCCGTCGGGGGCGCGGGCCATGGCGTTGATGGTGAGATCGCGGCGAGCCAGGTCCGCCTCCAGAGTGACCTCCGGCGAGGCATGGACCACGAAGCCATGATAGCCCCGCCCCGTCTTGCGTTCAGTGCGCGCCAGGGCGTATTCCTCGCCGCTTTCGGGATGGAGGAACACCGGGAAATCCTTGCCCACCGCGCGAAACCCGCGAGCGAGCATCTCCTCGGGAGTGGCCCCCACCACCACCCAGTCGCGCTCCCTCACCGGCAGCTCCAGCAGCTCGTCACGCACCGAACCGCCTACCCGATAGACCGCCAATCCGTTAAGGTAGGCCTCGCCCATGATTCGCCTCGTCCTCTTCTTCGTCACCATGCTGTCGTTGGGCGGCTGCGCCGTCGGTTACTACTGGCAGGCGGCCCAAGGGCAATGGCAGGTCCTCACTCACCGGGAACCCATTCCCCGGCTGCTGGACGACCCCCGCGTGGACCCTGCCCTGAAGGCCCGGCTGCGCCGCGCCCTGATGATACGCGACTACGCCGCCCGCCGACTCGCCCTGCCCGACAACGGCGCCTATCGCAGCTACGCCGATCTCGGGCGGCCCTATGCGGTGTGGAACGTCTTCGCCGCCCCGGAATTCTCCCTGGAGCCCCACCGCTGGTGTTATCCCCTCATCGGCTGCGCCAGCTACCGGGGCTATTTTCACCGAAGAGGGGCCGAGACCGAGGCCAAACGACTGCAACAGGCCGGCTACGACACCTTCATCGCCGGCATCCCCGCCTACTCCACCCTGGGCTGGTTCGACGACCCGCTGCTCAACACCGTGATCCACTGGCGCGAGCCCCAGCTGGCGGGACTGATCTTCCACGAACTGGCCCACCAAGTGGTCTATGTCCGCGGCGACACCACCTTCAACGAAAGCTTCGCCAGTGCGGTGGAGCGCTTGGGGGTGATGCAGTGGTTGAACGAACGAGGTACCCCGGAACAACGGCAGGACTATGACCGTTACCTGCGCCACCGCGACCAATTCGATGCCCTGCTGCGCCGTTATCGGGATGAATTGGCGCGACGCTATGCCCAAGGGGGTGACCCCACTCGCCTGCGCCAGACCAAGCAGGCCCTGTTCGCCGCCTTACGTACGGATTACCAGGCCCTGAAACACCGATGGCGGCAGGGGCCCTATTTCGATCGCTGGTTCCAGGCGCCGGTCAACAACGCCCGCTTCGTACCGCTGCACGATTACACCCGCCTGCGGGCGGCCTTCGTCTGCCTGCGCCAGGCCGCCCGCGACTGGCCGGATTTCTATGCCACGATCCGGCGCCTGGCACGCCTGCCTCCCCGCGAACGGACACGGCGCCTCGAGTCGGCCTGCGACCGAGGCGGTTCCTGGCAGACAGTCGGGAGCAAGAACGACGGGGCCTCCCCTCGGCCACCACCGCACGAGACCGGCTCAGGCGCGGGATGAGGTCACTTCACCACCCGCAGACGCGGGCGTTCGCCACCGCCATCACCACCGCCGGGGGGCTGGGGAGGGGATGGCGGCGGGGATCCTTCCTCGGCGAACACCATCCCATGGCCGTTTTCACGGGCATAGATGGCCAGCACCGCCGAGACGGGCACGTACACATCCTGGGGCACCCCGCGGAAACGGGCATTGAAGGTCACCGCCTCGTTGCCGATGTCCAGGCCCCGCACCGCGCTGGGGGAGATATTGAGAACGATCTTGCCATCCTGGACGAAGTCCTGCGGCACCACGGTACCGGGCACGGTGGCATCCACCAACAGATACGGGGTGAGGCCATTGTCCAGGATCCACTCATAGAGGGCCCGGGCCAGATAGGGCCGACTGGAGGTCATGGACTGCTCGTTCATCACGATGCTCGCAACGCCTTCTCCGCCTCCAACAGGCTGGCTTGGAAGGACTCGCGCTCGAACAGCCGCTGGGCATACTCCTCGATGGGCTGCGCTTGCTTGGGCAGCTTGATCCCATAGGAAGGCAACCGCCAGAACAAGGGGGCGATGCTGCAATCCACCAAGGTGAACTCGTCGCTCATGAAATAGGGTTTGGCCTCGAACACCGGGATGATGGAGAGCAGATCGTCCAACAGCTCCTTGCGCGCCGCCTCGGCCTCCTTGCCCTTACCCTTCATTTTGGACAGCAGGGCATACCAGTCCCGGTCGATGCGATACATCATCAAACGGGTGCGCGCCCGGGAGACCGGGTCCACCGGCATCAAGGGGGGGTGAGGGAAACGCTCATCGAGATATTCCATGATGATCCGCGAGTTGTAGAGCACCAGATCCCGCTCCACCAGGGTGGGCACGGTCTGATAGGGGTTGAGGTCCAGCAGGTCTTCCGGGGGATTGGCGGGATCCACGTCGACCATCTCGTAGGTGACATTCTTCTCCGCCAGAACGATGCGCACCCGATGGCAATAGGGGCAGTCCTGGCTGGTATAGAGCGTCATCACCGATTTCTTGGTCGCCATCAAAGCCATGCTGTTCTCCTCGAGGAATCCGTTTTCCATGCCCGTGGCGGGAATCTCCCGACCACAAGACGACGGTTCCCGGGCCACCCCAACCTCGGGGTGCCCGGGAACCGCCTCACTGGAGATATTCTAGCAGAAACCCCCCGCCGCCGGGGGTAGACGGGTCAATGCACGTCCTTCCAATATTCCTTTTTCAGCACATAGAGCACCCCCAGCAGAACAAACAGATAAAGCAATACCCACGGCCCGAGCTGCATGCGCTGAAACTGCGCCGGCTCACCCATGTAGACCAAGTAAGCCACCAAATCCCGCACGAAGGCATCATATTCCTCGGGCGAGAGCAGCCCCGCCTCCACTTGCTCGAGACGGATGATGCGTTCATGGCCGTTTTCGTCCGTCTCGATCACCGGACGGTAGAGCCCCTGGAGACGCCAGAGCACATGCGGCATACCCACATCCTTGAAAATCCGGTTGTTCACACCCCAGGGACGTTCAGGATCCAGGTAGAAGGAACGTAAATAGGTATACAGCCAATCCTCGCCACGGGCGCGGGCAATCACCGAGAGATCCGGCGGCGCGGTGCCGAACCAAGCCTTGGCCCGCTTGGGATCCATGGCCACCTTCATGGTGTCACCCGGCTTGTCACCGGCGAACAGAAGACGTTCTTTCAAACGCGCCTCGTCGATCCCCAGATCCTGCATCAGCCGGCTGTAACGCATGTAGGCGGCGGAATGGCAATTCAGACAGTACTGCACGAAGGCCTCCGCCCCCCGCTGCAGCGCCTCGCGATCCCTCAAGTCGATGTCCACCGAGTCCAGCTCGCCCCCCCCGCCGGCCCAGGAAAATGGGGCCGCGAATGAAAACAGCAATGCGAACAGTATTTTTCTCATCATTTCGTCACCCGCTCCGGCTCGGGCCGTACCTTGTCCCAGCGGGGATAGAACGGCATCAACAGGAAGAAGAGGAAATAGAGGACACTGAACAGGCGAGCGAAAAAGGTGGCCACCGGAGTGGCGGGAATGGTGCCCAAATACCCCAGACCGATGAAACTGACCACGAAGACGGCCAAGGCCACCCGATACACCGGGCCGCGGTAACGAATCGACTTCACCTGATAGCGATCCAACCAGGGCAGCAGGAACAACACCACGATGGCCGCGCCCATGGCCACCACGCCGAGGAATTTATCGGGAACGGCACGCAGAATGGCGTAGAAGGGAGTGAAATACCACAAAGGCGCGATATGCTCCGGGGTCTTCAATGGATCGGCGGGCAGGAAATTGTCCCGCTCCAGGAACCATCCCCCCATCTCCGGGGCATAGAACACCACGATGGAAAAGATGATCAGGAACACCGCCACCCCCACCAGATCCTTCACCGTGTAGTAAGGATGAAAGGGAATCCCGTCCAAAGGCACCCCGTCGGGCCCTTTCTTCTTTTTGATCTCGATGCCATCGGGGTTGTTGGAGCCCACATGGTGCAGGGCCATGAGATGAATCACCACCGCCCCCACCAGGATCAACGGCACGGCGATCACATGGAAAGAGAAAAATCGGTTCAGAGTGACATCGGAAACCACATAATCACCGCGGATCCATAGCGCCAGATCTTCACCGATGTAGGGAATGGCCCCGAACAGCGAAATGATCACCTGCGCCCCCCAATAGGACATCTGTCCCCACGGCAGGAGATAACCGAGGAAGGCCTCGGCCATCAGCAGCACAAAGATGAACATCCCCACGATCCACAGCAGTTCCCGTGGTTTTTTGTACGAACCATAGAGAAGCGCGCGGAACATGTGGAGATAGACGACGATGAAGAAGAACGAAGCGCCGGTGGAGTGCATGTAACGAATCAACCAGCCCCAGTTGACGTCACGCATGATGTATTCCACCGAGCCGAAGGCGAGATCGGCCGCCGGCTTATAACTCATGGCCAAAAAAATGCCGGTGACGATCTGGATCACCAGCACCAGGAAGGCCAACGAACCGAAGTAATACCAGAAATTGAGGTTCTTCGGCGCGTAATATTTGGTCAAATGGTTTTCCCACAACTCCTTGAGGGGAAAACGGTCATTCACCCAATCCATGAATCCTGACAGCATATTGCTCATCACGCTGACTCCGTTTCCGCACCCACCAACAACCGGGTATCACTGAGGAAGCGATACGGCGGCACCACCAGATTGGTCGGCGCCGGACTGCCTTTCATCACCCGGCCGGCCAAGTCGTAGCGGGAACCGTGACAAGGACAGAAATAGCCCCCCTTCCATTGCGGCCCCAAGTCCGCCGGGGCCTCGTCGGGGCGGAAGGTGGGAGCACAGCCGAGATGGGTGCAAATACCGATCACCACCAGATACTCGGGTTTCAACGAACGGTGCTCGTTACGAGCGAATTCCGGCTGAATGGACTGTTTCGACTCCGGGTCCTTGAGCTGATCCCGCACTTCCTCGAGGGTCTTCAGCATCCGCGGCGTCCGTCGCAGCACCCACACCGGTTTGCCACGCCACTCCACCGTCAACTCCTCGCCGGGTGCCAGCTTGGAGATGTCCACCTCCACCGGCGCCCCCGCCGCCTGGGCCTTGGCGCTGGGCTCCATCGATTCCACGAACGGCACCAAAGCCGCTACTACGCCAGCCCCCCCCACCACACCGGCTGTGGCGATGAGGGCCTGTCTGCGTCGCTTGTCTACCTCTCCACTCATGATCTCTGCACTCCCAGATTGTCCATCGCGGCATCTGCTCCAAGCATAGTTGTCACCCTTGGCGTTGCACTGCGAAATGACGACTCAACCCAACCTCCCGGCCTTCCTCGTCCCCGACTCGGAAGACCTGTCTCTGAGTAAGCCTAGCGCCCGATACAAATAAAACCTATTGAATATTATTATGATCTAATAAATGACCGTTCTCGCCGAGCTCATCGGCTGGGTCGGATGCAGACTTTAGGCCGGTAAAACAGCAGAAAAATCAAGGAAACGGGGCAAAGGGAGGGAGTGAGGACAGGCCACTGCATCGACACCTGCCCAAGGTATGCCCCCGCGACACTGCCCGTGGCAGCGGAAGCCACCGCGCCAAACCAAGGCTCTCTCTACAATCCCGGCAGCGGGACGATCACTCTCAGCTGGGCGGTGTGATGCACATGAAAAAGGGCCCCGCAGGGCCCTTCTTCCAAACATTGCCATTTTTCGTCAGGGGCGCATCAGGCCGAAACGGGTCAGCGACCAGCGCACGGTGACGAAAGAGACCCCCACCACCACGATGGTGACCAGGATGTCGAACAGCGAGGTCATGGGGATGTGATAGTACTTGGGGTCCACCGAACCGGCGATCCAGGTATAACGCTCGATCCAGGTCCCCACGATGATGGCAAAGGCCACCGTGGCAATGATGGACGGCGTATGCCGATTCACCGTGAAGATGAAGGCCAGGAAGGGAATGATGAATTTGAGCGCCAGGAAGGACCACCAAAGCCCACCGAAGCCTTCCTCCATCATATTGTAGTAACGGACGGTTTCTTCCGGCAGACGCCCATACCACACGATCAGATACTGGGCGAAATAGAGATAAGTCCAGAGGATGGTGAAGGCCAGCATCATCTGCGCCAGGTAATTGAAGACGAATTCCGGAAACTTCTTGTTGAGCTTGTCCGAGCGGCTGAGCACAAACAAAAACAACGCGAAGAAGGCCAGGAAGAAATGGAAGTTACTCACGAAGTGGTACATGCCATAGACGGCGCTGTGCCAGCTGGGCACCATGGTCATCTCGAAATCCCAGGCCACCATCGTCCCATAGAGAACGTAGGCGAAGGGAATGAGCAGGGCGATGTTACGAAAACGCCATTGCGCCTCGTGACTGGCGTCCACCATCGCCTCGTACTGGAACTTGATGAAGGTGCCGTAGAGACCGGCGACAATGAAGAAGCCGATAATCTCACGGGTAACCAGGAAGGCATAGTTGTGCCAGCCGTTGAGGTGATGTTCCCCATCGTGGGCATGGGCCAGCCAGGGGAAGGTGGCCTCACCATTGGCCAACAGAATCAACAGCAGGATAAAGGCGATGGGGAACAGCACCGCTAGAGACACGGCGAAATCGCGTATGTAAAACCGCCACTTGCCATTGGCCAAATGTAATATTGAAGCCAAGGTCACCCCGCCGAGGGCGATATACAGAATCAACAAGAAATTGGTGGTCAGAACAGACCAGCTGCCGAAACTTTCCATGGTGTCGTCCTCTTAGTTCTGATTGACCGTGGCGGCGGCCTGCTGAGCCCGGGCTGCAGCCTCCTCGGCATCTTTCACCAGGGCGTGTTTGATGTAGTTCACCACATGCCAACGCTCCACGGGTGTCAGGTCATTGGAACCACCCTGCTCACCCGGTTTGCCATAGGCTGGCATGATGGCACTGCCGAAGGTGATCGTTCCCCAGAGCCACCCTTCACTCAGGGTCTCCTGGACGTACTCGTCCACCAGGGAGATGGCCCCGATCTTCAAGGCCACCGGGGAATCGGCCTGGCCGGTGAGGCCATGACACGCGGCACAATAGATCTTGTACAAGGTACGTCCAGTCTTGATGGAGGCCTCATCGGCGGGGACCGGATTCTTCAGTCCCTCGGCCTCCTCGCGGCTGGCCACCTGGGTGGGTTCACCGGTCACCGGCACCGAGCGCTCCGGGAAGGGATAAGGGGTCCCTTCCTGGGGCTTGATACTGGGCTGGTTCATCATGTCGGTGGACCAGGGCCAGGCCAGGGCTGCCGTAGGCATCACGCTCGTCAAGGCCAGGGCGGTGAGGGTCTTCTTCATGGTCTTCATCGCACCACCTCTTCACGGATCTCTTGCGCCTTGTGTTTCTTGAACAAGGCCTTGATGGGCTCCAGGTTCTCCGGCTTCACGTCCAACATCACCGCCACCTGGTCGATGTTGACCTTCTCGCTGTACATGGGGTCACGCTTGCGCCCCAGCCCGGCGAGAACGAAGAAGGCGAACACCGTGGTCCATACTCCGAAGAAGATCAGCATTTCGTACATGAGTACGAAGTTGGAAGGCAGGGGTATCACCGGCTTGCCTCCCTGGGGCTGGACCAGGAACGAGGCCTGGGCCGCCGCCAGGAAGAAAAAACCGAAGGTGACCCCGAACAAGGCGCCGAAGAAGGTGAACTTCTGCACATGGATGGGGCGCTCCCCCAGCACCTCTTCGATCTCGGGGTGCTCGATGGGTGAGAGCAGGGTCACGTCGTCGATGTCCACGCCCTTGACTTTGTGCTCGCGGATCTCGGCCAAGGCATGGAATGCCTCGTCGAAATCATTGAACAAAGCCATGACTCGATGTTCGCTCATTTATGCGCCCTCCAAACCGGGTTTATCGCCACCCTTGCGATGATGCATGGCAGCCTCGTGCTCCTCCATGATCTCCACCAGATCCTTGTGATGGCGGCGGTGGAAGATCATCTCCTTCACTTCGTACATGGACACCGAGGGGAAGACCTTGACGAAGATCAGGAACAGCAGGCCGAACCAACCGAAGCTGCCGAAGACGATGGCCCACTGGACGATGGAACCCCACATCACATTCCACTGATGCGGTTCATGCGCCAAGGACAGAGTGGGCGCAACAATCATCCAGCGCTCGAAGTACATACCCAGATTCAGCAACAAAGAAACTACAAACATGGTAGGCATGTGTCGCCGCAATCGCTTGAACGCCAAGGCGAATGGCACCACCGAGCCGCAGAAGAGCATGGTCCAGAACACCCAGGCATACGGTCCGGTCGCCTTGGCGATGAGCACCTCTTTGTCGTACATGTTGTGCCCGTACCACGTGGAGGCGAACTCGATGAGGGTGAGATAGGTCCACACCATGGCGATGGCAAAGGTAAGCTTCGCAGTCTTCTCCATGATGGGCAGGGTCATGTATTCCTCAAAGCGGAAGAAATAACGCAGCAGCACAAACAAGGTGATGATCGCCGCGCAGCCTGAATACAAGGCGCCGGCCACGAAATACGGCGGGAAAGCAGTGACGTGCCAACCTGGCATGATGGACATGGCAAAGTCAGCAGAAACAATGGAGTGCACAGATACCGCCAGCGGGATCAGGAAACAGGCCAGCAGCAGATAGGTCTTGCGGAAGTTGCGCCACTGGCGGTCGTCCCCCCGCCAGCCGAGGGAGAGCACGGTGTAGAGTTTCTTGCGCCAGCCACGGGCGCTGTCACGGCAGATGGCCAAGTCGGGGATCATGCCGATGTAGAGGAACACCATGGAAGCGGATAGATAGGTGCTGATAGCGAAGGCATCCCACGACAACGGCGAACGGAAGTTGGGCCAGATGCCACGGTCGGAGACATAGGGCAGCACCCAGTAGAGGTTCCACACCCGTCCGAGGTGGATGATGGGGAACAGACCCGCCGTCATCAGCGAGAAGGTGGTCATCGCCTCGGCGAAGCGGTAGATGGGTTTACGCCAGTCGGCGTGGATGATGTGCAGGATCGCCGAAAGCAGGGTACCGGAGTGGCTCATGCCGATCCAGAACACGAAGGTGGCGATATAGAGGTCCCACATATGGGGGTTGTTGAGGCCGGCTACCCCCATGCCGACGTTGTATTGATAGATCTCCGCCACCACGGCGCAGGAGATCATCAACAGGCAGATGATCACCGCCACCCAATAGGCCATGCGCGGGTTCTCCAGCGAGCGCATGACGTCGGCGTTGATCTTCGCCCACTCGATCTGTTCGTTGATGTCTTTTTCCTGGATCATACCGTTTCCTTGAGATTTTCAGTCGGTTGACCTGAGCCCGTCACACCTCTTCCCGGACCCGCTCGAGGTACATGATGGACGGATCGACGTTGAGCTCCTCGAAGATCCGATAACCCCGCAGTTCCGGATCGGTCTTCGGTTTCCGCTGGGTGTACGGACCGCGGTGGACCTGGTGCTTCCGCCACAGTTTCGCCACCCGGCTCTCGGGGTCCATGGTGTCACCGAAGACGATGGCCTGAGTGGGGCAGGCCTGGGCGCAGGCGGTGACCACATCGCCGTCACGCACCGACCGGTTCTCCATCTTGGCCTTGTCCTTGGCCTCGCGGATACGCTGGACACAGAAGGTGCATTTCTCCATTACCCCCTTGTCCCGCACGGTGATGTCGGGATTGAGTTGCATGTGCAGCGGGGCCGGCCAGGAGGATTCGTAGTAGGAGTAGAAATTGAAGTAGCGTACCCGGTAAGGGCAGTTGTTGGAGCAGTAACGCGAACCGATGCAGCGGTTGTACACCTGGGCGTTGAGGCCATCAGGGGTGTGATAGGTGGCCGCCACCGGACACACCGGCTCACAGGTCGCCGCGTGACAGTTCTGACACAACATGGGGAGGAAGCTCGCCCCCTGCTCGGAGAACTCCTCGTCCATCTGGTCCCAGTAGCGTTCGATGCGCATCCAGTACATCCCCTGATTCTTGGCGAACTTCTCCGGCCCCACCACCGCCAGGTTGTTCTCGGCGTAACAGGCGGTGGAACAGGCATTGCACCCGATGCACAGATCGAGATCGATGGCCATGCCCCACTGGTGCTCATATTGGTGGTGGCCACCCTCTTCCGCGCCCTTACGGTACGCCGACCAGTTTTCCAGGATGTTTTTCAAAGACATGTGTTACACCTCCCCCTCGGTACGGCGGTAGACACTGGCGGGGATGGTCGCCACCAGTTTGCGGCCCGCCTGGGTCTCGCTGCCTCCCATCTTGTTCAACTGCTCGCTCCGGCCGGTCTTGGCGATACTCACCCGGGTGGCATAGAGCGCCAGCTCGCCGGTGGTGGCATCGTTGACCGGGGCGAGGATACGCAGGGGATTGACCCCGCGTCCCTTGGCATAGCGGCCATAGTGTTCATGTCCCTGCCCCAAAGGCACGGCCACGGCCTCCGGATTGATGCCGTTGTGGACATAGACCTGGGTCTCGATGGCACCGTGATCCGACTCGATGCGAATGTAATCTCCGTTCTTCACCCCCAGCTCGCGGGCGGTCCTGGGATGCAACTCCGCCCAGGAACCCCAGACCACCTTGGCGATCGGGTCGGGGGCCTCCTGGATCCAGGGGAGATTGGCATGACGCCCGTCCCACATCCCCATGCGGGGAGCGGGGATGAGGCGGAAAGGACGGCGCTCGCTCCCCTCTTCCTCCTCAGCCAGCACCTCCTCCGCCTTCGGTTTGGCCTGCAGAGCGGCGCCTTGGTCACCCTGGGCCAGCAAAACGCCTTTCTGCAGCATCTTCTCCCACCCAGAAACACCTCCGGTGACCTGGGAGGGGGCATTTTCCATGGCTGTTTTCAGATAGGCGTAGTAATCGGGGAAGGCACCGAAGGTGCTCTCGTCCAGGTCTTTCAACAGGGTGAGCAACAGGTCGCCAAAACCGCGGGTCTCACCGTAGAGCGGCTTCATCAGCGGCTGTTGCAGCGACAGGACCGGACGATCGGCAATGGCCGGGACATGGGTACCCCAGTCCTCCAGATAGGAATGCAGCGGCAGCACCAGGTCGGCCTCCATGGCGGTCTCGTCCTTGAACTGGGTGAGCACCACTTTGAAGGGCACCCCGGCGAACCGTTCCTTCATCTTCAGATGGCCCGGGGCGGTATAGACCGGATTGCTGTTGTAGATGAACACCGCTTGGACTTCGCCTTTTTCGATGTCCTCGGCGAAATCCACCAACGCCTTGGTGGTGGCGACGCGGGGCGCCAGGGCAGGCTCGGGGAAGACCATGCCGGGCTGGATGGTGCTGCCCACATTGCCCACCACGATGTTCAACAACATGGCGGCGGCGGCGGCCTGATAGCCTTTCTCCTGAGCGGTGACCCCGCTACCGGCCAGCACCAGACTCCGACCTTCCTTCTCATGCAGCAGGAAGGCGACCCGCTGGATCCGGTCTCCCGCCACCCCGGTGATCTCGGAGACGGTACGGGGGTCGTGACGCTCTATCAGGGCCTTCACCTGAGCGGGCAGCTCACCGACGATCCAGTCGCGCTTCATCAACACGTGCGCCACCCCCAAGGCCAGGGCTCCCTCGGTACCCGGCCGCGGCGTGAGCCACAAGTCGGCATTGGCGCCGGTGAGGGTCATCT
>Ga0256839_1001750_pt1 | contig 25665 bp, 23 predicted proteins | sample 354166metaG_FD_185968 | JGI IMG/M metagenome (GOLD analysis project Ga0256839, IMG submission 185968) | Hydrothermal vent microbial communities from Mid Atlantic Ridge, Atlantic Ocean - 354-166 | ecosystem: Environmental > Aquatic > Marine > Hydrothermal vents | place: Atlantic Ocean: Mid... | reverse complement strand
GGCACCTTTAATGCTCTCGTCGTCGGTGATTTTGGCCACCCACTGTCCGATTTCTGCAATCACGTCTTGTGACAGCACATTCATAGAGCGCTCAGGGCTATCAAAGGTAATCAGCGCAATGCCGTCTTTGTCGATGTCTAATGTAAAATGTTTCATGTTCGTCTCCTATCTTGTCATCCTCGCCCCGTTTACGGGGGAGGTGCCCCTTCTTAGGGGCGGAGGGGGAATATCCCCTCGTTTGTACTATTCTCAAAATCTATGTATTCTTTGAGAGGCTTCCCCCTCCGAGCGCAAGAGCGCCCACCTCCCCCGCAAGCGGGGTGAGGATAAATTACACCCTCTCAATAATAATTGCGCTGCCCATACCGCCGCCTACGCATAATGTAATCAGGGCGGTGTTTTTATTTGCGCGTTCCAATTCGTCGACCATTGTGCCGATAATCATAGCACCTGTGGCGCCGAGCGGATGCCCCATAGCAATGGCGCCGCCGTTGACGTTCATGACATCATGGTCAATGTCGAGGGCTTGCATGGCGCGCAGGACAACCGATGCGAACGCTTCGTTAATCTCCCAAAGGTCAATATTGTCTACTGTCATACCGGCTTTTTTAAGGGCCTTAGCAGTCACAAATTCTGGGCCGGTCAACATAATCGTTGGCTCGGAGCCGATCTCTGCGAAACTGCGAATTTTGGCGCGGGGCTTTAGACCGAGGTCTTTGCCGATTTGAGCATTCCCCACCAAGACAACAGAAGCGCCGTCAACAATGCCGGATGAATTACCCGCATGATGCACATGGGTGATGGTTTCTATTTCCGGGTATTTTTGCAAAGCCACAAAATCAAAGCCCGGCATCATAGTGCCCATAGCGGCGAAGCTTGGGTTGAGCGCGCCAAGGCCCTGCATGTCGGTGCCGGGGCGCATATATTCGTCGCGCTCTAAAATATTCACGCCCATTTGGTCTTTGACGGGTACGATAGATTTGGCGAACCGGCCCTCTTCCCATGAAGTTGCCGTGCGCTTTTGGCTCTCGACCGCATAGGCGTCGCAATCATCACGGCTAAACCCGTATTTGGTCGCGATCAAATCCGCCGAAATACCTTGGGGAATAATGTGGTGGTCAAAAGCAATCGACGGGTCAACGCCCATAGCCCCGCCGTCACTGCCCATAGGGATACGCGACAAGCTCTCAACCCCGCCGCCGACAACCATGTCGGACATGCCGGACATAACCTTAGCGGCCGCAATATTGACGGCTTCAAGACCAGACGCACAGAAACGGTTGATAGATAAACCGGCGCAGCTTTCGGCCCAATTGGCAGTAATCACCGCAGAGCGCGCAATATCCGCGCCTTGGCCCTTAACTTGGTGAACGCAGCCCAAAATCACATCATCAACTTTGGATGTGTCGAGGTCATTACGGTCACGCAAAGCCTCAAGCTGTTGCGTAGCCAACGACAGCGCCGTAATCTCGTGCAGGCTGCCGTTCTTTTTACCCTTACCGCGCGGTGTGCGGATAGCGTCATATATGTATGCTGTTGTCATTTTAAAGTTTCCTTTCTTTCCCTCTCCCCGTTTACGGGGGAGGTGCCTGCTCTTGCAGGCGGAGGGGGGAGATGCAAATAAATATGGTCAAGTGTATCTCCCCGGTGTTTATAAATATCTTCATTGGAAACGCGAATTACGTTCCAACCTTGGCTTTCTAAATATTTCGTTCGTTTCTTGTCATAGTCTCTTTCTTGTTGTGTGCCGTGGGTTGCACCGTCCACTTCAATTATTGTCTTTGCTTTGATACAGGCAAAGTCTGCTATGTAATTACCAACCGGGTGTTGGCGCCGGAATTTATGACCACCTAGTAATTTATTGCGTAAATCATACCAAAGGAGTTCTTCTGCAGTTGTAGGGTTCTTGCGCAGAGCTTTAGCGTGGTGTTTTGTTCTCCATTGCTTTTCTCTCATTCTCTTAATCTCATTCTATAGCTTCCGTGTGTGCCGCTCCCCCCTCCGACCCTCTAAGAGGAGGGCCACCTCCCCCGTAAACGGGGAGAGGGGAAGGACGTTTACCCCTCTCCCCGTTTACGGGGGAGGTGGGCGCTCTTGCGCTCGGAGGGGGGGGGCGGCAAAACCATATGCTCACATTCTTCACCCTAAAGCCCCCGCGCAATAACCAGCTTCATAATCTCATTTGTGCCGCCGTAAATGCGTTGGACGCGGGAGTCGCGCCAGGCTCTGGCTACCGGGTATTCGTTCATGTATCCGTAGCCGCCGTGGAGCTGGACGCATTCGTCTACGATTTTGCATTGTAGGTCCGACAGCAAGTATTTGGCCATGCTCGCCATTTCTGTGGTTAGGCGGCCAGCGACCAGTTCATCCGTGCAGTGGTCGCAAAAGATTTGCGCCATGACGGCTTCGGATTTACATTCGGCTAGTTTAAACTTTGTGTTTTGAAAATCCATGATGGATTTGCCGAAGGCTTTGCGCTCGTTCACATATTCAATGGTTTGACCCAATATATTTTCGATCATGGCCATGGCTTGCAGGGCGACGATTAGACGTTCTTGAGGTAGTTTTTCCATGAGTTGGTAAAAACCTTTGCCCTCCTCCATACCAAGAAGAGCGCTGGCCGGGATTTTCATATCGTCGAAAAACAGCTCGCAAGTATCTTGACCTTTAAGGCCAACTTTGTCGAGTTTCTCGCCGCGACTAAAACCGTCCAACCCGTCTGTTTCTACCGCGAATAATGATATGCCTTTGGCACCCTCGCTCGGGTCGGTCTTGGCACAGACGATGATGAAATTGGCCGTGCCGCCGTTTGTGATAAATGTCTTGGAGCCGTTCAGCACATATTGATTACCCTGCTTGATGGCCGTGGTTTTCATGCCTTGGAGATCAGAGCCCGCGCCCGGTTCGGTCATGGCAATGGCCGAGACATATTCGCCCGAGATAAATTTAGGATACCATTCTTTCTTCTGGTCTTCAGAAGCAAAACTTTTCAGGTAAGGCGCGACAATGGAATTGTGCAAAACCGCGCCCCAACTATCGACGCCTTGGCCGTGGATTGCATCGACGATTACGGCGTCATGGCGAAAATCACCACCAACACCGCCGTATTCCTCTGGGCAATCTGGAACCAACAAGCCGTACTCACCCGCCTTTGTCCAAACGTCCCTGTCGACCACGCCCTGCTTTTCCCACTTTTCAATATGGGGAACGCAGGTGTCGGCGACGAATGCGTTGGCCGCATCAGTGAAGAGAACAAACTCTTCTTCCTCGCGCCAGAGAGGCCGTTTTGTGCCAAGACTATATGCCATGCTTTTAAAACCGATCCGCTGCTAGCGCCATGACGGGGTCTGCACCTGTTTGTAATTTTGCCAAATGGGCATCCATATTGGGGAGGGTACGGGCAATGAAATATTTGCCCGTGATCAGCTTGTCCGCATAGAACGGATCGTCACTGCCGGCATCAATAGCAGCTTGCGCCGTTTTGGCCATGCGCGCCCACATATATGTCAGCATAGCAATGCCCATCATATGCATATAATCCACCGAGCCAGCGCCTGCATTATCCGGATTGCTCATACCGTTTTGCATCAGCCACATTGTGCCTGTTTGCAATTTAGCTTTGGCATCGCCTAGACCGTCCATGAACGGTTTCAGATCTTCATTGCCTTCGTTCTCTTTGATATAAGCATCTATTTCAGCTGAAATATTCATCAAGGCGCGACCACCATTGCGGGCTAGCTTGCGGCCTACAAGGTCAAGCGCCTGAATGCCGTTAGCGCCTTCATAAATCTGCGCAATCCGCGCATCCCTTACAAATTGGCTCATGCCCCATTCTTCGATATAGCCGTGCCCGCCGTAAACTTGCTGGGCGTTGACGCAATTGGCAAAGCCTACGTCTGTGATATAGCCTTTGATGACGGGGGTCATTAGGCCGAGATAATCATCGGCGCGCTCGCGTACTTTCTCGTCGGGGGACACTTTCTCTAGGTCTTCTTGCAAAGCAAGCCAGTAAATAAACGCTCGTGCGCCTTCGTTGAAAGCGCGGCTGTCCATGAGCATACGGCGTACATCAGGATGGACTATAATTGGATCCGCCGGGCCATTTTCGTTTTTTACGCCCGTTAGCGAGCGACCTTGAATGCGGTCATTGGCATAGATAGCCGCGTTTTGATAGGAGACTTCGCTTTGGCAAAGCCCCTGCATACCAACACCGAGCCGCGCTTCATTCATCATCACGAACATAACTTTGAGACCTTTATGAGCCTCACCGATTAGTTCGCCGACAGCGTCTTCAAATACCATGACGCAGGTTGAATTGCCGTGAATTCCCATTTTTTCTTCGATGGAACCACAGGTTACGCCGTTGGTTTCGCCGACCGTGCCGTCTTTATCGACCTTTAATTTTGGTACGATAAATAGCGAAATACCCTTAACGCCCTCGGGGCCGCCTTCAATGCGTGCCAAGACCAAATGGATGATGTTATCCGACATGCCGTGCTCGCCTGCCGAGATAAATATTTTCTCGCCGGTGATTTTATAAGTGCCGTCGTCTTGGGGAACTGCTTTGGTTTTAAGCATACCCAAGTCCGTACCGCAATGGCTCTCGGTCAAATTCATCGTCCCTGTCCATTCGCCCGTATACATTTTTGGCAGATAGAAATCTTTTTGTTCGTCGCTACCGCCAATAGAAATGGCTTTGGAGGCACCGCCCGTCAGGCCGGGATACATGCCGAAAGACATATTGGCGGAGCTGGTCATTTCTCCGCAAGCAAGCCCGAGAACACCCGGCAAGCCTTGGCCGCCATATTTAGTATCGGCGGACAGCCCCATCCAGCCGTTTTGGCGCAATTGGTCAAAGGCTTCGTGGAAGCCGGGCGGTGTTGTGACACTACCGTCCTTATTGCGGACACAGCCGTGCTCATCGCCTACACGGTTGAGCGGGGTTAAGACTTCTTCGGCGAATTTTGCGCTTTCTTCCAATATAGCATCGATCATTTCCGGATCAGCATCTTGGAAGCTTTCAAGTTCCGAGAAGCGCGATAATTCCAGCACTTCGTGTAGCAAAAATTTTTGATCCCGTGTGGGTGCTTTATATGTAGGCATGGTAGTCTCCCTCTTTTGTTATTTGGTTATACTGGTATAAAATCTTCATCTAAATGGGCGCGAAATTTGGCATCATAAGCATCTGCAAATTCAAATACGCCGCGCTTACCGTCTTGGGGTGCATTTTCTATGTAATTGTCGATGATGGTACATAAATCTTGCATGTCCTTGGCGATAATTTCGATGTCTTTACGTTTGTTGCGCAAGCGTGTGATCACTGCTTCGAAGCTTGTCTTACGGCGCAATAATTCTTCTTGGTCGGTGACATCACCGTCTGTTATATCGAGAAACTGTTTGATGTCTTCCAGAGAAAACCCGATACGTTTCGCGCGCAAAATTTTCTCAAGCCGTTCGCGGTCATCAATATTGAACACCCGGCGACCAGCCAATCTATGTGGCTTAACTAGGCCTTTATCTTCATAAAATCGAAGCGCACGCGTGGTGATTTCAAAATGCGACGCTGTGTCGGCAATGCTCCAACTGTCGTGATGGGCAGGTTTTTCAGGCGCAGAATCTGTAGCTAGATTTGAATGCATGCTTACTTTTAATTAACGTTAACGTTAACGTCAAGCGTAAATATGATGTAGAACTCGCTTGACGCTGAAAGCTAGGGCGCACAAAAGCCTGAATATGAAAAACTTCCGCATTTCGTCCATAATTTTTGTTCTGAACATTACCCTCTTGGCCGCTCTGTTTGCCGTTCCTACAATTGCCCAAGATGCTCAGCGGGATATGACGCCACGGGAGCATATTATCCATGATTTGGGGCTAGGTGGGTTACCAATAGTGAAGCCTGCGGACTTACCTGTGACAAGCGCAACAAAAATCATTGCAAAAGGCGGTGAAGCCGATACGGACAAGCCAGCATCTGCCAGCGATTATATTAAAAACTTATTCAAACAAGATGTTCCGAAAATACCGGATACCAAGTCTCTTGTTACTGAGAAAACCGTTACGAAAATTGCCAGCGAACCTAGGCTGAAAATATTAAAAACCACTATACCAAAAACAACACCAAAAACAACCTCGCCTAAAATTGCGCCATTTTACTTAAGTGCTAAAGATTATCTCAACTTGCGCGGCGGCAAAGCAAATTTGCAAACCATCTTAAGCTATAAAGTCGAAAGTGGCTCGGTTGCGGGTACTAATCTTAGTCGAAATACTGCGGTGCCGCAAAACATTAAGCTCCTCATAGGGGCCGATTTCGTGGCTATGGAAGCCGCCAAGAAAACGACTATTTATGATTTCAAGCTGAACCGAATATTGGTTGTAAAACCTGAATACGGTATGGACGGTAAGACAACTGGCCGGCATTTGTTTGAAAACAATTCTCTCTATGCCAAGGCGTACCGCGATATTGCTGCGGTACGGGGTGCGACCAAAAATGGACGCCTACAGAAGCTGGATATGGGCGGCGGTATATTTCTCGATGCGTATTGGGTGGAAAGTGCTATGAGTTGGGCAGCAGGCAAATTGGATGCTGGCCTAGCGGTAGAGAAAACTGGTAAATCCCTCAAGATTGAACGTGATGGGGAGGTTGTTTTTCGCGCAGAGTTTTCTGACGATGCCTATTTGGATAACGGCTCTAAAAACGCGCTGCTGGCTTTTGCGCATCATAAATGGCCACTGCATCCATTGGTGTTACAGGCTCTTTATGCATATGATGCTCCGCCCGTTCAATTTGAAATGCTATCCTACGGGCCGACCGCGCCCAAGGGGCAAAAACAGGTCTGGATTTTGACGGAGCGCACGGACGTAGAAAAGGGCTTTCCCTTGCCTGCAAATGCAATTGGCATTGCCCAAATTAAACAAGTTTCCCCATTGGCATTTTTGATAGATGAGGCAGTCAACAACCGCGCACTTGGCGGCATTCAATCGGTTGTAGATATGACGCGGGATTTTACACAGAAATTGAACGCAGAAGAATATTGGCAAGCCTGGCTCATCGGGCAAAAATATATCGCATATTCAGGTGGATGCAAAAACCCTGCGGATATGTCCATATGTAAAAAAGTTACCATGATTGAGGAAAACCACAAAAACACATTTCCAAAGCGTATTCAAAACTATTTAACAGCGGTGAATTCCGCTGGTCGACCAGGGCTGAAGGCCGAAGCCATAAAATCCATAACGCCTTATTTGGGCAAAAAAGAAACGCCTGCATTTATTGTCCGAACGGCGGCTATGGCCCGGGCGCAAATGAAGTCTGCGCAAGCCATATCAGCCGGTTTTAGTGACATGAACGCGGAAACCTTATTGCAAACTGCCTTGGCCAAAGACCCATATGACCCCAATACATATGTAGGTTTAGCGCAAGTATTGGCAGCAAAAGGCGCGTTTGAGCAATCCTGGGATTTATATGATGCCCTGCGTGCAGGCATCCCAACTGCGGATTCCATTGATCTCAAAATCAATCGTTTAGAGAAAAATCTGCAAAAAACAGCACCGGGGTATTTTTTGGGAGAATAATTGCTTCAAATCTCAAGCAAACCTTAACATTTAGAAGATTTGTTAACACCATTTTAACCATAATTAACGCACTCATTGTACTTACTGATTTGCTTTACATGGGGGTGTACCTGTGGAGCACTGACGCTATAGGGACAAATGTAAATGGTTACACGTTCAAAATCACAGGCAAAGCCAGCGGCAAAAAAGCCAGAAAAGAAATCTGTTGCGAAACGGGCTTCCTCAAAAGTCCTAGCATCTGCAAACGCCAAGCCGCGTACAGCTGATCGCGATACTCTGGCCAAACTTCGCGCCCATGTGGACGATATTGAAAAACGTTTGAAACGTGCCAATAGTCTGACCCGTAATTCGGTGCGCGCCCTTAAAACATCTTACGAGGTTTTGGACGGTAATAATCACACCACTGCGCTTACGGGGCATATTGAAGAGCTTTCCGATCGCCTAACGGGTATGATCGAGCAGACCCGCAAGGATGTTGCCCATGACTTAAAAATTGTGCTTGGCGACCCTCGTTTGGAAACTCTGTCGGGTGCCTTGACCAAGGCCAACCAGCGCCTGACCTCTGCCGAGCAAAACCAGGCCGAAGCCATTAATGCTATCAACACCCATATTGCCCGTTTAGCGACGGCGGTTGATGAGCGCATGAGGAGAGAACAACACCAACGCGAAAAAGGCGAGGCTCTGTTAAATGAGCGCATGGATACCATCGAGCAAGATAGTGCTGCGGCGATCGTCACTATAGGCGAGAAAGTTGTTAGTGTATCCGAAGACTTGACGAAAAAAACACAAACCTTACGCGGTGAACTCGCTGAACAGGCTCTGACGCGCCAACAAGATTACGAAGAACATAAGCACGAAATAGCACGGCGTATAGAAGCCATTGAAGATGAACAGCGCAATCAATTGCCAACCTTTGAGCGCGGTATTACAAAGCTGAACATACGCATGGAAGCCCTTGAGAGTAATATGGGTTTGTATGACATGGCGGCAGAGCCTGTTATCTCAACATTTGCCCCCGAGATTGAAGCGCAAGAACCAGAGCGCGAATTGGTCTCAACATCAGTCGATAAACAGACGGATGATGCCTTTGCTGCCCTTGAATTAGTTGATATGCAACAGAATACACATGCAGGGTCACCGCCGGCATTTGTGCCAGAAATTGTTCCGGAAATTTCTGCGGCTCCGCAACCCTTTGCACCTGTCGAATATGTAGCATCGGCTGTCGCCACCGCTTCGGGCGGGCAAACCCCAGAAGTTTTCTCACCGCGCGCCTATGCGCCGTCAGCGCAAATTGAGGGTCAAACAGACACGCAGATACAAGTGGATACACAGGCACAAGATATTGTGCCGCCGCCATTGGCTGTGGTCGATAATGGCCCGCAAGTTTATGCACAGTCGCGTGACACAAATATAGCACCGGAAGCGCCAGTATATTCAGAATTACCCGTATATGATCAGGCCACCCCTCCGTCTATGTCCGCAACGAATTTTCCGCCTATGCCCGATGCTGGTTTGCCACCTATGCCGAATACGGCTGCCGTACCGGAAATTCAGACGCTAGAACCCAGTATGGAGAGCGTGCGACCAGGCGGAAACCCAGATGCCAAGCCAGCGAAAAACAAAAAAGGCAAAGCCAAGAAACCAAAAAAAAATAAAGGTGGTTCCGGCGAGGGTGGTGGTCACGGCATGATCCGCAAGGTCGCACTTTATGGCGGTGTCGCAGTTGTTGCGCTCTTTGCTTATAAAACATTTGCGCCAAAAATATTTGGCAACGACACGGATAAACCAGTTAGCACACAAATGGCGACCAAGAGATCTCTGGCTTCGGTTGAAGTTTCTGGGGAATTTGACGCGCTTGGCACAAGTGAACAAGCTGGCGAGCAAATGGGTGAACAAACATTTGAAAGCGTTGAACCGGTTGGCGATTATTCCCAGGGTATGTCCGCCCCTGATCTTGGCAATAACGGCAACGAAGCGAATAGTGCGCAAAAGCAAACATTGGAGGCAGCGGCGGTCAACGGTAATGCCATTGCCCAATTCCAGCTTGGTTTATCACATTTAGAAGCCGGGCGCGAAGCAGATGCGGTTCGTTTGATACGCCTTGCGGCCAATCAAGGGCAAGCCGCAGCGCAATACCGACTGGCGAAATTATATGAAGCGGGTATTGGTGTGAAGGTCAACGGCAAAACGGCCAAGGATCTATTGACGCGCGCCGCCAAAGCCGACAACCGCATCGCCATGCACGATCTGGGGCATTATTATGCGACGGGAGCGGATGGTGCTTCACCTGATTTACAACAAGCCGTCAAATGGTTTTCTATGGCGGCTGAGCGCGGCGTACTGGATTCCCAATTTAATCTCGCAGTGCTATATCAGGGTGGCTCCGGTGTACCCCTTAGTCTGGAAGATGCTTATATATGGTATTCAATTGCAGGTAGCCAAGGTGATAAAGTAGCTATCCAACGCAGTGAAGCCGTTGCTCGCGAACTTTCTGAGGAAAGTCTGGCCAAAGCCAAAGCCCGCGTCAAAGCGTTTGCGCCTCGTCCGGTTAATAATGCCGCGAACGGTATCTTCAAAAACCTCCCGTGGATGGCCGAAAAAGAAGCCAGCCGCGCACCTATGACCAATCCTACGGTCAAAGGCGCCCAACGAATGCTCGCATCTCTCGGATATTCGATTGGCCCGCCCGACGGCGCTCTCGGTCCCAATACCCGCAACGCCATCATAAGCTTTGAACGTGCTAACGGCTTGCCGGAAACCGGGCGTGTGAATGCGGCTCTCATAAACCGCTTGCAATTGGCTGTTGGAGTTTAGCCTAGCCGTATTATGGCTCCCTGATTAGGTTCCTTGAAAACAACATGGTGTGTTTGCTTGAAATCAATAGGTTCTGAGCCTAAGTTGTGCCTTGGGTAAGGTTAATTGTAATATTCAGTGGGGAAAGACTATTTTTAATTTTGATGTCATTGCTATTGGGCAAACCATATTGAGCAAAGCGCCTGTGTTTTTACTGGCGCTTTTGGTTTTCGTTGTTGGTAGTTGGTTGTCAAAACGCATTGGCAAAAGTGTTGAAAATTTGTTGAACAAGGCTCCCACTGCCAATCCGACATTGTCACGCTTCTTCGCTAACATCGTCAAATTTGTCGTATTGTTCGCAGCTATTATGGGCGCACTTGCCGTCATAGGTGTCAATACTAGCGGTATTAGCGGCATGGTGCTTGGCTTTGGCGTGGCATTGGCTTTCATTTTGAAAGATGCGCTGGCGGATGTAGCGGCTGGTGTGATGTTGATGATTTTCAGACCCTATAATGTCGGCGACGAGGTTGAAATTGGCGGCATTAAAGGCGTGGTACAGTCTATAGAAATCCTTGCAACCCGTATGAAAACCAGAAACAATATCGAAATCATTGTCGGTAATGGTAAAGCTTGGGGCGGGGTGATTAAAAATCACAATGCTATGGAGCAGCGGCGGCTGGATAAAGTGTTCGGTATTAGTTATGATGCCGATATTGATTTAGCTATCAAGGTGCTGACTGAAACTGCCGCGAAAGACCGCCGCGTTTATCAAGACCCTGCGCCGTGGGCCAAGGTGGTGAAATTAAATGATAGTTCCGTCGATATAGAGCTGCGTGTCTGGTGCGATTATAATGATCACCGCGCTATAAAAATGGATATATCCCAGCCTGTCAAAGCGGCTTTTGATGCGGCAGGTATCGGCATCCCGTACCCCCATGAAGTCGTTATCAAACAGACAGTCAAAAAATCAAAAGCTCGCGACCGTATCGAGCGCTTGGCGGCACTTAGAAACGCGTAACACATTTCAGAGAACAAGGATAATAGTATGGGAAAAATATCAGAATATATGACACCAGAAAAGCTGACCGGATATTGGGAGATAATCCTGCCCTCTGTCAGCAATATAGCTATCGGGCTTGTGATACTCATTATCGGCATGTGGTTTGCAAAACGCATTGGTAATATCGTCAAGAAAAATGCAGGAAAAGCCCCGAATATTGATGCAACGCTCGCCAACTTCTTAGGTTCGATTGCCAAATATGCGCTGACAGTTGTTGTCGTCGTGGCTGCCATAACCAAAATGGGCATCGAAGCTTCGTCCCTTGTCGCTATGCTTGGTGCGGCGACCTTGGCCATTGGCTTGGCCTTGCAAGGCACACTGGGTAATGTAGCGGCTGGTGTGATGCTGATGTTGTTCCGCCCTTATAAAATCGGTGATTATGTTGCTGTGGCGGGCGAAGAAGGTGTAGTTCACGACGTCAATATTTTTACCACCATATTGACCAGCCTTGATAATATTAAAATCATCATAGCTAACGGCGAGGCTTGGGGTTCGACCATACAAAACTTCACATCTATGGGTGTGCGCCGTGTTGATGTGGATTACGGCATTCATTATGATGATAATATAGACAAGGCTATCAAGATTATGAAGGACGTATCCGCCGCTCATCCGTCTGTACTGTCAAAGCCAGACACACCGTGGGCAAAGGTGGTCAAGCTTAATGATAGCTCGGTCGATATTCAAAACCGGGTTTGGTGTAGCGCTGATGATTATTGGGATGTGATGTTTGACCTCAACAAATCAATCAAAGAAGCTTTTGACAAAAACGGCATCACAATCCCGTACCCACATCAAGTTGAAATAGATGGTTAGCATATCCATAGACCAAGTCCGCACCCGCGCGGAAACCGCCGCAGCGCAGGCTTTGTTTGTTGAATATCTGGAAGTCTTAAATACTGATTTTGGCAAAGCCGTTGGTTGTGCCGATAGCCAAGCGGATATGCAGGATTTTCCGGCGGGCTATGCGGCGTTATTTTGGCGAATTTGGACGGTACGCCAGTCGCGGCTTGTGGTCTCATTCGCGTTAACGAGCAGGACTGCGAATTAGTGCGTCTCTATTGCCGCCCCGAAGGGCGCGGTCACGCTTTGGGCCGCAAGCTTAGTGAAGCCGCAAAAGACTATGCCAAGGACAGTGGGTATCAACGCCTCGTGCTGTCGACCGAACCCGTCATGGAGCATGCGGTTAAGCTTTATAAAAATATGGGGTTTGTGGACATAGAAAACTATGCGGATGCGCCGTCGGCTTGTTCAAAATATATGGCTTTGGCACTCTGACGGGCATATACCCATATGCAAAAGGCAAACCCTGTATTGCTCTGGGGCTTGCCTGTTTGTTTTAGGGTATAAAGAAGTGAAAGAGCCTAGTAGCGCTTTTTCTTCTTTTTCATGGGGAGCAAGCCTTCAAGTTGGGCGCGTTTGCGGGCTAGCTTGCGGACACGGCGAACGGCTTCAGCCTTTTCCCGCACGCGTTTTTCAGATGGTTTTTCGTAGTGTTTACGAGCTTTCATTTCGCGCAAAACGCCTTCGTTTTGCAACTTCTTTTTAAGCGCCCGGAGTGCTTGGTCCACATTGTTCTGGCGCACGTAAATTTCAACCATATATTCGTCTGCTTTCTAGTAAAACGCTAGCATACGCAATTGCGTAGGCGAGCCTGTAATTTCTGATGTGGCGGGTATGTAGCCGAGCAAATGCAAGGCGTCTAGGGAAAATCGTGTAAAAATACAGGAAATTCTTCCATTTGTAGCGGATATGGGACAGTTTAGCGCAAAAAGGATTGTTATGGGATTTCCAAGGCCGAAAATCGTCGATGCAGGCGAGGTGAGAATCGCTACCTATGAACGGGGTGCAAAAGACGCCCCGCCTGTGCTTTTGATCCATGGCTGGCCGGAGATCGCCTATTCGTGGAAACATCAAATGCAGCCATTAGCTGATGCGGGCTACCGGGCAATTGCTATGGATGTGCGCGGCTTTGGTCATTCGGAGGCGCCGGGGGATGTTAGCGCTTACACTATCGAAAAACTGGTCGGGGATATAGAGGGCGTTTTGGGGGCGCTGGGTATTCGCGAAGTGGTTTTGTGCGGTCATGATTGGGGCGGGATTATCGTTTGGCATGCGGCACGGATGTTGGAAAACCGGGTGCGCGGCGTGATTTCGGTTTGTACGCCCCATATGAAGCAACCGCCCGCGGACCCTATAGAAATTTTTAAGCGCCGCCATGGTGATAATCACTATTTCGTCGCGTTCCAGGAAGAGGGGGTTGCGGAGGGGGTTTTTGAACAAGACCCGCTCGCCGTGTTTAAAATGCTGTTTCGCAAAACCCCGTCAGGCACGATTCTCACCTCAGAACATTTTTATTTGGTCGAACAATATAAAGCCTATTTGGCCGCAGGCGCACCGACCTTGCCCGGTCAAGTGATGAGCGATGAAGACCTAGAGGTTTACGCGGGTGCTTTCACCCATTCGGGCTTTCACGGCGGGGTCAATCTCTACCGCAACACCACCCATAATTGGCACCACGACAAAAAACTCAGCAATGATATAACCCAGCCCAGTCTGATGATTAGCACTGCGGATGATTTATTCCTACCACCAGAACACACTGAACCTATGGTCGATATGATTGCGGACCTAGAACGAGTGGTCGTCCCAGATTGTGGCCATTGGGCCATGTGGGAAAGGCCGGACGCCATAAACAAGCATATGATAGACTGGCTAGGCCGTAAAATGGGACTGCGTTACTTTTAGGGGTGTTCTAAAGGCATTTATATAGAGCCTTAATGAGCCGCAAAGGACGCGCGTCTCCCAGCAAGGCATGGCTTTGTTTGTTCATGACATAGGCGCAGGTTATGCCTGCCGCCCGGTCAGCAAATGCGCAAGACCCACCCCAGCCACTATGGCCGAGTGTGTTGTCGTTGGGGCCGTAAAAATGATTGGGTGTATTTATCATCAAGCCTGCCGCGAGAGTTAAATCAAAGGGCAGGACTAAATCCTGTCCCGAAATGCGTGGTTGTGACAGAGCCGCTAGGGTTTCTTGTGACAAATATTTGGTTTCACCGATATGCCCGTCCAGCGCCAATTGCATCAGCCGCGCTATAGATTTTGCCGTGCCGTGGCCATTGGCTCCGGCGAATTCTGCCGTGCGCCACGCCTCTGTTCCGCGCCTGCCGGGCGATGACCAAGGGCGCAAAAAAGCGGCTTTGGTGGCCGCATTAATCTCGCCAAAATTAGCCATGGCTTTCGGTTTGTGGAGATCCGCACAGCGCTCGTGTTCGCTTTCAGGCGTGCCAATAAAGAAGTCTATATCGTGGGGTGCGCAAATGTCCTCGCGCAATATTGTGCCGAGTGTGCGGTTTTTGCTATCTGCTAGCTGGGCGATTTTTCCCGCTAAAAACCCAAAAGTCAGCGGGTGATAGCCGCTTTTGGTGCCGGGCGGCCAAATTGGTTTTTGGGCTGCGAGACGGGCGCATATGCCGTCCCAATCGAACCAATCTTCGGGTTGCATGGGTTCGGTGATGCCGGATAGCCCCGCCTGGTGGGACAGGACTTGTGCGACTGTAAGTCTGCCTTTGCCGTGGGCGGCGAAATCAGGCCACAGGTTGGCGACAGTTTGTTCGTAATTTAGGCGGTCATGCTCTACCAGCCATGCGATAACCAGTGCGGCTACGGCTTTGGTGGTGGAAAATACGGGCACTAGTGTGTTCGCCTGCCAAGCTTTAGCGCCGCGCTTGTCCTTTGTGCCGCCGATTAAGTCGACCACTAATTCGCCGTCTTTATACACGCAAAAGCCTGCCCCTGCTTCCAGCCCGTCCGAGAAATTGGCGGTGAAAGCACCGTTTACTGGCTCAAACCCTTCGGCAACATACCCCTTTACAGGAAATTTATTGATTTCAGTTTTCATGGTCAAAGAAAAGCCTATAAGATAGCGCAAATCAATACGAAAAAAGAGAAATTCAATGTCTTTAAAAATATATCACAATCCACGTTGTTCCAAATCCCGTCAAACTTTGGCGCTTTTAACCGAGCGCGGCGAGACACCGGAAATCATCGAATACCTTAAATTGGCGCCCAGCGAAGCGGAAATTCGCGAAGTGGCAAAAATGCTCGGGCTTCAATCAGTACGCGAAATGATGCGCACCGGGGAAAGTATCTATAAAGAGCTGAATTTGAAAGCGGTCACAGACGAGGACAAATTAGTGCGTGCCATGGTCGAAAGCCCCAAATTGATAGAACGCCCTATTGTCGTTAAAGACGGTAAAGCCGCGATTGGCCGCCCCCCCGAAAATGTATTGTCATTATTTTAGAAAACCCGTTAAAGCCGCAAAAATTGCGGGCAATAAACGAGTTGTTAAGCATAAGCGTGCATCAAGTCATTAACCATAGTGCAATTGCGCACTGATTTCCCAGTGTGGGATAATAATGATGAGAATGAATATGCGGTTTATTGCGTGTACAAAATTGGTACTTTTATCAAGTGCTACAGTGTTATTATCAGGATGTTCCTGGTTGGGTTTTGGTGGAGGCGGCCAACAATCCCATCAGCAGGGTGCTTATCAAGCGCAAAGTGCTAGCTATAAAAATAACCAAACCCAATATAACACCCAAACAGGTCGCCGCACATTGGGGCGTTGCCAAATTACCTCGCCTACGCAGCGTGTGCCTGCGGGGTGCCGCCCTGAGGAAGTTACTTTGGCGCTCGGCGGGCCGCAAGTTGGATATGGCGGACAGGTTCAAAACAATCAGGTTCAATATACCAGCGGCGGTTACGGCTCACATGTCGGCGCGGCACAAACTGCGCAAGCAAATTACGCGCCACAAGCGCAAGTGAAACGTCCGTGGTTGCGCGGGCAATTCGGTCTTGAGATCGATCACAGTGTCAGCGGCGAACTCTATGCACCAGGTGTTTCTGCAGCCGTTATCGGTTACAATCGCCCAACATATGCAGAATCGACTGTAACAGGTTCGGTCGCCGCTGGGACAATTGAGACAACTACATATACCAGCTCGGACGCCAGGTTAGGTCGGGTGCTGACGCCCACAATAAGTTTTGATGATGTTTATACTGCCCCACTGCGGGTTACCGGTGGATTAGAAATGATTTTAGGTGACCATGCCACGGTTTTCGCCAGTGCAGGGTATACGCGCTCAGAAGGAAAAAAAGGAGGGGGTGTTGAAGTTAATGAAGAATTGCTAAGAACTGTTTCAACACAAACCTATGTTACAAATCCAGCTAACGGTGTTGTTGGGTCTCCGCTTGGCCTGCCTGTAGATCAAACAACTTTTATTCCCAACGAAACAGTTGCAACATTCATATATGAATTTAACGAACTCGAAAAATACGACTTTAATGTCGGGGGGCGTTATTACTTAAACCCAATTTTGAAATCAAAACTGCAGAGACCGCTTACCCCATTTGTCAGTGCATCAGGTGGCGCCGCGCATTACAATGCAACAACCGTTACTGAAAGCCAGTCTCAACGCTATATACAAAGGGCTTTCGATGACACGCAAGTTAACCCAACCGGCGATTTTTACGACGTAAGTTTTGGTACACCTACGCAAATATATGACGCGCAATGGGTGCCTTATGGTGCGGTCAAGGCAGGGCTGGAATGGCAGATGACGCCGAAAACCGCTTTGGCATTTGAGGCAGGTGTTAAATACGAAAGTGCGCGAGATTTCTCTGACGGCACAAAAGGCGACGATATTATTTCTGTACCCATAACAATTCGCGGCAGTTATAATTTTTAATATAAACTGGTTTTAGAGATAAAAGATTGATTTCCCCCACGAAATTAACGCTTCGGTAAGACAAAACAAAAGGTTTGTTAAACATATCATGGTTAATCAAGTGAAAATAGTTTTTGAGAAGGAGACGATCATGCGTCTTGCAGTTTGTACATTATCAGCAGTTTTATTGTCCGGGTGTTCTTGGCTCGGTTACGGCGGAGGTGGTAACAGCTATGGTGCTAATTGTGCCAATACGGGCGCTTACGGTAGCCAATTTAGCCAAGCCGGATATAGCGGCGTCGCAGGTGGCTGTGGTGCAGGTGGATACGGTGTTGCAAGTTACGGAGCTGGTGGTGCCGGATACGGTGCAAATGGATACGGTGTGGGCACAGGCGCTCTTGGACACGCAGGAGGTCTTCGCGGCGTTCAAGGCGTTGGCGCTTATGGTGCAGGCTTCGGCGGTGCAGGTATGCCCGGCACAGGTATGGGCGGTTACGGAGCCGGCGCTGGAAATTACGGCGCGGGCGGCCTAGCTACTACTGGCGGGCAGTTTATCAACGGCCAATGGGTAGCTGGTGGTGCAGGTGCAGGCACAGTTCTTGGCGGCACAGCCCCTTACGGCTCTGCTGCAGGCGGACAATTTGTTAATGGTCAATGGGTAACAGGCGGCGCGACGAGCGTTGCAGGAGGCTACGGATACGGTACATCCAGCAGTGTAACAACGGTTCAAGGTGCACCTATATATGTACCACAGCCTTACCCGGCATATTACGGCGTTGCCACAGGCGGTGGTTACGCTTACGGCGGCGGACTTCGTGGTGGTTATGCGGCACTTCCTTTTGGTATTGAAGCCGGAGTTGGGACGGAAATAAGTGTAGGTGGAGACATCTTCCCAGGCGCACCAGCCAAACCTGCCGGCACCAACTTTATTTCGGCTATTGACCCTATCGCATATAAAGACGCCTATGATAATGCAGTTACTTACGAAATGGCGGCTACATTTGACGTAGACTCAAGTACAACATTGCTTGGCCGTGTTGGCTATTCCGAAGCTAAAGGTCAGCGCATTAAAATCGGTACTATTAATGATGGCGCCTTGGTCAGCGAAGATTTATTCGCCCAGTGGGGCGATACGGAACAATTTACCCTAGAGGGTGGCGTCCGTAAATATATGGGTGGTTGGAACAACTCTATGAGTGGTATCCGTCCATATGTGCAAGCAACAGCTGGCTTTAGCCACAATAATGCAATCAACTTAGTGCAAGATTCGGCTATATTAGCTCCGGCTGCACTAAATGTGCAACGATATACAGATGCGGGCTGGACACCAACGGCAAGTGGTGTGGTTGGCGCAGAAATGCAAGTGGGGCCACGGACGGCTCTTGGTGTCGAGGCGGGTATTCGCTGGCGTGACGATTTAAATACAAATCTAGCATCAGAAGACCGCTGGTCAGTGCCAATTAAGTTGCGCGGACGTGTTTCATTCTAGGAATAACGCGCGCTCTTTAAGCCTTAATATAAAGTAAAAATCCCGGGTTTTACCTGGTTTTTTTGCGTTTTGAGCCTTAATACACCCTATATTTACCAAATAGAAACCATGTTCGTTGACCGGATTGATACAACTGGCCTGTATATTGCAACTTAATCGACAAGAGACAAAGCGGTTCGGCATGTGTGCCATATCGCTACAAATGTAATAGATAAGGGATTAGGATTATGCGTATTTTGTTATGTGGAGTAGCTGCGGTCGCACTTTCGGGATGTTCATGGATGGGTTTTGGCAATATCCAGCAAAGCCATACATATGGGGGTAATACATATTCTCAAAAAGCCAGTAATGCAGGTTGTTGTGTTGGCGGAAAAACTTTGAGCCGCTGGAATATAGAATCTGGCCTCGGCGCAGATTTTGCTACTGGCGGTAATGCTATTACAGGAAACCAGGCACCAATAGGGTTTTTAAACCCCACAACTACCCTACAAGATGTCAGCAATTCTGATGCTTATGCCGTCGGATACCGAGCAGAACTCGGAGGTTCTTATGCCGTGAATCCGAACAGGAAAATATCACTAACCGGACATTATGCACAAGCCGATGGCAATGAAGTCACTTGGGGTACACAAGACACGGCCACACTGCGCGGCACAATGTCTGATTATAAGAGTTATGGTCTTGAAGCTGGCATAAGGCAATATGCCACACCAGCTAGAATCCCTCTGCTAAAATCGGTTCGTCCCTATGTTGAGGCTAAACTAGGTGCGGCGCATATTGATGCAATTAGACTGGAAAATATCAATGAAGTCGGCGGTCTGGTTAATCCGGGTACACCAACCAGCTTGGCTATGTACGAAAGTAGCTGGGTGCCAACGGCAGCTGGTTTGATCGGTATTGAAACGCCGATTTTTAACCGTTTCACCATGGGTGTTGAAACGGGTATCCGTTATGCGGGCGTCCCGAAATCTGATAATTCAGACAAATCGGCAGGCACATTCAACGCGCGCTACAACGGCGCAAATAACGGCGGAACCCGCTGGAGCGTGCCACTGACTATTCGTGGTCGTTACCGCTTCTAGATGTACCCATTTTGTGGGGGGGTAAGAGAACCCGGAGAACCAGAACGGTTCTTCGGGTTTTTGTTATGCGTTTCACTGATTGAGATTCTGTCTTTCTATCCACGCATCAATGCGGTCCTCCAGGATATTCAGCGGGATACCGCCTGCGCTTAGGACTTCGTCGTGGAAGCTGCGGATGTCGAAATCTGCGCCTAATTTTTCTTCGGCGCGCCCTCTTAGTTCAAGTATTTTTAATTCGCCAATTTTGTAAGCCAAAGCTTGCCCCGGCCAGCTAATATAACGGTCTACTTCAGTGCGGATATTGTGGGGTGCGAGGGCTGAATTTTCCAAGAAACACGCTTCTGCCTGATCCCGGCTCCAGCCTTTCCAATGCATACCTGTGTCTACCACCAAACGGCAAGCCCGCCACATTTCGTATGTTAGGCGGCCAAATTGTTCATAAGGTGTGCGGTAAATGCCCATCTCGACGCCGAGTTTTTCGGAATATAACCCCCAACCTTCGCCAAATGCAGTCGGGTACAAGCTTCGGCGAAACTCTGGCACATCTTTCATTTCTTGCGCTAGTGAAATCTGGTGATGATGCCCCGGCACGCCTTCGTGTAAGGTTAAAGAGGGCAGGTTATATAAGGGACGCTGGGACAAATCATATGTATTGACCACATAGTTTCCGGCAAGGCCTTGCTCCGGATTACCGCCCCAATAACGACCAGTCGTATAATTAGGTGCAATCTCATCCGGCACGGCCATAACGCCGTAGGGCAGGCGAGCCAATTTGCCGAAATATTTGGGCATTTGGCCGTCAATGCGTTTAGCAATCCAGGCCGCTTCTTTCAGGAGGTCGTCCGCAGATTTTGCATAAAACTGTTCATCGGTACGCAGGAACTTTAGAAATTCTTTAAATGTACCGTCAAATTCTGTCTGCTCGATAATTTCGTCCATTTCGGCGCGGATGCGCTTGACCTCGCTAAGACCAAGTTCGTGAACTTCGTCCGGAGTTATGTCCAAAGTGGTAAAGTATTTTACCAAAGCTTTATAATAGTCGCGCCCAGCTTTGCTTGTGCCGATACCGGCAGTCTCCCGGGCGGTGGGGCTATATTCTTGGTTGAGAAAAGTGAGCAGCTTGGCATAGGCGGGCAAAACCCTGTCGTTCAGCGCGGCAAGTCCCAAAGCTTTCAACCGTGCTTGCTCCTGCTTGGAGATAGTGTCTGGGAAAGCGGTGAAAGGTTTGAAGAATGCATGGTCTTCGGCTTCGCCCTGACCTAGACTTTTCACTACATCTACAATGCCCGGCAAGATTTGTTCGGATGCTGTATAGCCCGTTGCCACGCCCCGGCGCATATTGTCAGAATGTTGGTCAAAAAAACGCGGTAATTCCGATAGCCGCGCCGCATAGGCTTCGTAATCATCTGCGGTCTTGAACTTGGTTTGGCGCGATACATAGCTCATCATATTGAAAAAGCCGCTGTCATTGGTAAATGGCAGGCGGCTTGTGTCATAATCGACCAACATAAGTTTTTGGCTAAGCACATATCCCATCAGGCGGTGATTGAGCAAGTTCTCGCCCTTTAGCGCCGCGTCGTCGAGGGCGCGGTAGCGCTCCATGAACTTGTGGGTTTCGGCAGTATTGGCGGCGCTCGTAGTCAAGCTGACATCGGGTAAATGGCGAAGAGCCTCGCGGTTACCCTCATTGCCCGCTTGTATAGGGTCACGTTTAAGATCTGCCCGTTGCATATCGCTAATTATTTTTTCTAGGCTATCATAGGACTTGATTGATTTTCGGGGTTCGCAAATATAGCGCTTGCCAGTTTTGACAATCACCAAATCTCGGCAGCGTTCATGCACTGTCTCTATGGGGGTGTCTTCCGGAAAATTGATATGATCTGGAGCGATGTCCGCAGATTGCGCAAATGCCAAAGAGACGCTCATTAAGGCGGCGCTGGCAAGGATAGTCGATATGGTTAATTTTCTCATGCTCCTGTCATAAGCCTAACTGGGACATTTAGCCAAGTGTAAAAAGCAATGAACCTGACGATTATTCAAGATTTCGCGTTGACTTAGCTGGCCTTGGGTTTAGGTTTGCCGCCTAGCGTCGATACGCACTAACTGGAGGGTTTTATGGCAAAGGGTTGGACTGATAAACGTCCCATGTCCCCGCATATCAGCATTTGGAAATGGCATCCGACTATGCTGTCGTCCATCTTGCACCGGGCGACGGGTATTGTGCTGTATTTTGGACTGCTGAAGCTGGCCGTCGTGCTGGCATTTTTGGCTGCTGGCCCCCAGTGGTTTGCAAAGATTGCGCCACTGGTTTATTCGCCTCTTGGTGCTTTTGTCTTCTTTTTTGTGGTCGGGGTTTTGATCTATCACTTCCTTAATGGTATCCGCCATTTGGTCTGGGATATTGGCGCAGGATTTGACCCCAAGTTCGCCAATATGATCTCCTTGGTGACGATATTGGTGTCCGTCATAGCGGCTATCGCCCTAACCTGGTATATGGTCGGGGATATGCCAAAACCGATTTTAGGGGCGGGGCTATGAGTGATTTTAGAACTGACCTCGGCAAGGTAAGAGGCAGTGGTGCGGCCAAAGGCGGGGTACATGAGTTTATCACCCACCGGGTGAGTGCGGTGGTGCTGGCTTTGCTTTTACCGTTTTTTCTTTACGGCCTGATCAATGCTTTACACGGTGGCTATGATGGTTTGATCGCATGGGTGACTTCACCTGTCGGCGCATTTGTGTTGCTTGGCTTTATCACGGCAGGCATATATCATGGGCGGCTGGGTATCAATGAGGTGATTTCCGATTACGTACCCCGCGTCGGTTCACGTACACTGTTTATGCTTTTAAATACGCTGGCCGCGTTTTCGTTTTGGCTCGTCGGTGTGTTGGCAATTCTTAAAATTTGGCTTTTAGCCTAAAATGGAGCCTAATATGTCCGAAGTAAAATGGATAGATCATACTTATGATGTTGTGGTTGTTGGCGCTGGCGGCGCGGGTCTGCGCGCCACACTAGGCGCGGCGCGGGAGGGTCTGAAAACCGCTTGTGTGACCAAAGTTTTCCCGACCCGTTCCCATACGGTTGCTGCCCAAGGCGGCATTGCGGCCTCCCTTGGCAATATGGGCGACGATAATTGGCGTTGGCATATGTACGATACGGTCAAGGGTTCCGACTGGCTCGGCGACCAAGACAGTATCGAATATCTCGTCCGCGAAGCCCCCAAGGCCGTCTACGAGCTTGAGCATTGGGGCATGCCGTTCTCGCGCACCGAAGACGGTAAGATTTACCAGAGACCGTTTGGCGGCATGATGCAAAATATGGGCAAAGGCCCGCCCGCACAGCGCACTTGCGCCGCTGCCGACCGCACCGGACATGCCATGTTGCACACGCTTTACGGCCAGTCTCTGCGCCGCTCTGCCGAATTTTTCATTGAATATTTCGTGCTTGATTTGATTATGGAAGACGGGGTGTGCCGAGGTATTACGGCCTGGAAGCTGGACGACGGCACCATGCACCGGTTCCGTGCCAAGACAGTTATTTTGGCGACTGGCGGCTATGGCCGCACCTATTTCTCCTGTACATCCGCTCACACCTGTACGGGCGACGGCGGCGGTATGGTGTTGCGGGCTGGCTTGCCTTTGCAAGACCCGGAGTTCGTTCAGTTTCACCCGACCGGCATTTACGGCGCGGGTTGTCTCATTACCGAAGGCTGTCGGGGTGAGGGCGGTTATCTAACCAATTCCGAGGGCGAACGCTTTATGGAGCGCTATGCCCCGTCGGCCAAAGATTTGGCGTCGCGGGATGTTGTGTCGCGGGCTATGACCATTGAAATCCGTGAGGGCCGCGGTGTCGGGCCGCTTAAAGACCATATTTATTTGCATCTGGATCATCTCGACCCGGATATTCTGGCGGAGCGCCTACCGGGTATTTCCGAGAGTGCGCGGATTTTTGCAGGTGTTGATGTGACCAAAGAACCGATCCCGGTCCTGCCGACTTGTCACTATAATATGGGCGGTATACCGACCAATTTCCACGGTGAAGTCGTGACCAAAAAAGGCAAGGATCCGGACGCGGTTGTACCCGGCTTGATGGCCGTGGGCGAAGCGGCCTGTGTCTCCGTGCACGGCGGCAATCGTCTGGGTTCTAATTCCCTCATCGACCTTGTGGTGTTTGGCCGTGCGGCTGGCCTGCGTTGCGGCGAGCTTCTGGATGCCAGCGAAAGCCAGCCAGAACTGGCAGAGGACGCAGGCGCAGAAAGCTATGCAAGGCTTGAGAAATTCCGCACAGCGGACGGCCCCAAAAGTACAGCGAGTATCCGTCTCGACATGCAAAAAACCATGCAAGACCATTGCGCGGTATTTCGCACAGACGAAAGCTTGGCTGAAGGCGTCACCAAATTGGCCAAGGTAGAAGCCACTATGAAAGACATCGGCGTCACCGACCGCACTTTGGTGTGGAACACGGATTTGGTGGAGACGCTGGAGCTGGACAATCTCATGGGCAATGCTCTGGTGACCATGTCCGCCGCCTCAGCCCGCAAAGAAAGCCGGGGCGCTCATGCATCAGAAGACCACCCGGAACGAGACGACAAAACCTGGATGAAACATACGCTCGCATGGGTCAAAGACGGCAAAGTAAAACTAGGCGACCGCCCAGTCCACACCTACACAATGACCGACGATATAGACTATATTAAGCCGGCCAAGCGGGTTTATTAGGTGGCATATTTGGCTTTTTTAGCCATTCCCATGTTAGCCTTTCCTATTGCATGTTACTGAATACTCAGCTTGGTGTGTCGGTCGTTTAGACAAATATGACATAAAATACATGTAGACATATATGTCATAATCATGTAATAGACATATATGTTATAATTTTATTTTAGACATTTTAATTGTTACTAGGAAAATAGCATGCAAAAAATAGCGAGGTCGGCGCAAGATTTAGGGCATATTCTTCGCCAATATAGGTACAAATCTGAAATGAGCCAAACTGATTTGGCGCGACGAACGCAAACCCATCAACGATTAATATCGCGGTTGGAAACCGGAAACAAGGGGCGTACCCTTGACGTTATTTTTGATGTGATGCGGGCGTTAGATTTAGAGATTGAAATCAGACCGCGCCGCAAAGGTTCGGCGCAAGATATTGAAGACATATTTTCGTGAGCCGTGTGCGCACATATGCGCCGTTGAAAGTTTTGCTCAATGGTAAACATGTTGGTGTACTGAACAAGGCTTCGGGCGGGGATGTCAGTTTCAAATACGACCAAAAATGGTTGGATTGGGAACATGCTATGCCTGTGTCCTTGTCTCTGCCGCTGCAAACTACACCACACCGTGGGGCTTCGGTTAGTGCATATTTTGACAACTTGTTACCGGATTCTGATGCAATATTAAAAGGCATCGCTGAACGGGTTGGGGCGCGGGGTATCGATGCCTTTAGCCTATTATCTGAAATTGGCCGGGACTGCGTCGGCGCTTTGCAATTTGTGCCACAGGATTATGATCACCAAGATGGGGAAGGTGGCAATTTTGAAACCCTAACAGAAAAACAGGTCTTCGATATTCTTGTAGATCTAAAGCACGCACCACTTGGCATTAGGCAAGAGGGCGGATTTCGGATTTCCGTCGCGGGCGCACAGGAAAAAGCGGCATTTTTGTTTAAAGACGGAAACTGGTGTCGACCTTTAGGGACGATGCCAACAACACATATTTTCAAACCTCAAATCGGTAAACTGGAATTTAGTACAGGCACAATTGATTTATCACAAAGTGTTGAAAATGAATATTATTGCTTAAAACTCCTAGGGGCTTTTGGCATAGATGTCGCCAATGCATGGATGGAAAATTTCAAGACGAAGAAAGTTTTGGTCATAGAACGATTTGATAGGCGTAAAAGAGACAATGGCGGCATTCTACGTCTTCCCCAAGAGGACATG
>Ga0256839_1001749_pt1 | contig 25688 bp, 28 predicted proteins | sample 354166metaG_FD_185968 | JGI IMG/M metagenome (GOLD analysis project Ga0256839, IMG submission 185968) | Hydrothermal vent microbial communities from Mid Atlantic Ridge, Atlantic Ocean - 354-166 | ecosystem: Environmental > Aquatic > Marine > Hydrothermal vents | place: Atlantic Ocean: Mid... | reverse complement strand
CAGAATGTCTGCTTGCGCCGGATCAATCGCCAGAGAAATCGAAACAATGCCGCCATTGACCGCCACGCTTTCAACCAGATTACTGGAAAGAATATCTTCGCCGGAATCGGGATGTTTGATGGTGGCAAGCGCTGCCAGAACCTGTTCTTTGCTGGTGGACATTTTTTTGCTTTCTGATGTTTTTATTTATCTGTTGTGACGGACATATAGGGTTTATGCCTGCGAAGGGAAGCCATGAAGACAAAATCCGCTCTCCCGCCCATGCCATATATCATAAAATAGCCTTATTTGATTTCATTATGATATGCTAATAAGCTATTGCCTGTTGCGTATCAATTTTGTTGTGTATCAGCCCGATCCTGGGGGGTGGGCAAATTCGGTCTGTTTTTAAGATTACAAAACTTGCGGAGGAACGTAATGAGAACAATCCTAACAGCAATCCTTTCCCTTATGGCTTTGGGCATGACCAGCGCCTTTGCCAATGATCTCGCCGAAATGGTAGGCACTTGGGAATGGGAAGGCTTTACCATTGAAGTCGTGGAATGCGGCGACAGCGTTTGCGCCACGGTCACCGATGGCCCGGCCAATGTTGGCGAAGAAATGTTTTTGACCACACCAGAAGCCAGTGGCGATGGCTGGACCGTCGAGGTCATGCATCCGGCCACAGGCGACACCTATTATGCCCGCTTCACCATTGATGGTGATGAATGGGTCATGGAAGGTTGCACCGACTCAGGTGTTTGCGCCGAGGGCACATTCGTCCGCGTATAAAATAAGAAATACGCCGGTAAAAAGCCCCCTGATGATCTTCATCAGGGGGTTTCTTTATGCCTTTGGTCGCGCCAGCAATAAAACAATACCCGGCACTAGCACTACAAAGCCGATCTTCCAAAACTCAACCGTATTGAATTCGAATTTCTTGGGATCGCCAAAATTTATCGTCGGCCCCATGCCAAGCCACATGCCCATAAGCTGTGCGCCAACAAAAAAGCCCCCTATCGCCACCAATAACCAGCCTATAAGCCCCAGCCCCGGCGCCGACCCGCGCACAAAACGCAATATCAGCAACAACACCCCGAGCCCGGTCAAAATACAAGCAGCCCAAAGCGGTATTTTCATAAACGGCATCATGGCCGCCATCATATCGATGAAAAATTGTTTCATGTTACTTCCTCCCAAATGTTGAATTCGGTTTTGAATCCAAAAAGACGGCTTCGGAGTTGACCTCCCTTTATTCCGTCAAATTGCGTGTTCCCCATAATACAGGGTCACCACATGTTTGGCTTCAGCAAAGAAAAGCCAACGCTCCACCACCAGCCCGATGCCACCAAGCATCACGCCAGCAAATAATAACACAATTTGCAATGATGAATTTTCCAGCATAATCGCCAGGCCGAGCAGCAAGATTGGCGTTAAAAAACCAAACAATACTGCGATCTTGCGCAATTTTGCCGCATGTTTGCGGGCGATTTTGAACCCCATTTCCTCAAGCAGATAATTATCGGTGCTATGGGGCGATTCAACAAGCGTCACCGCACCAAAATCGGCAAGCCCCGTAGCGCTGCCTGCGGTGCTGGTAATTTTTTTACCCGCAAGGCGCGCCCAATATAAAAGTTTTACCCCAAGGCCAAGAAGAACAAAAACAAGGGCAATAATAGAAAACAATCCCGCCCCGTCATAGCCCCAAAGCATTGTCAGCAATGCCATCAGCATGGCGCCACTCATCAGCGCTAAAACCAGATAGCCGACCACGGTCATTTTCGAATGCCATGCGGGAATGGTTTTAAGGGAGGCATAAATCATCGCCGTAAAAAACACCGTCAACAACGCCATAATAATGCTCCCCCAAGCCATTGCCCCAGAAATTTGTCCCAGCAAAGCCTGCTCGGGCCATAGCCAGTAAAGCGCCAATAATCCCATAGGCGCAAAAGACAAAACCGCTGCCAGTCCTTCGCGGGACAACCAGGAGGATCGCCATTGGCTCATGGCCCGCCAGGCCCGCTCCGGGTGACCAAGGTGAAAAGTCGAAGCCAGCAAACCACCGATGATGAGCACAAAAGCCAAACCAAAAGCGACACAGGCAAAAAACGCCTCCAATGGCAACAGGTTCAGCAAAGCGGCCATGGCCAGCCACACTATAAGGCCATAGCCAGCACCGGAAGCGGTTGTAAAAAATATGACAGATTTTGCCGGATGCACTTGGACTCAATCCCCTCTCAAGACAATAATTTATCAACCCAACGGGCCAGCAATCCCGCACCATCGCTGGAATCATCCTGATGGGTCAGCATACGCGGTGCGGATTGATCCTTTTGTTTGTCGATATTTTTAAGCCGTGGTGGCAAATATTTATTGACCGGCCTTGTCCCCTGTTCCGGCATCAAATCAACCCCGCCGCGCTTGGCAACAATTTTGGAAACCGTGGAAGACGGATCGCCCAAATCACCAAAATGGCGCGCCCCCGCCGGGCAGGTTGTCACACAAGCCGGCGCGCGACTGCTTTCGGGCAGGTTCTCATTATAAATCCGGTCAACGCAAAGGGTGCATTTTTTCATCACCCCTTCATCTTCGTCATATTCCCGCGCCCCGTAAGGACAAGCCCAGGAACATAATTTGCAACCAATACAAGTATCGGCGTTGACAAGCACAATGCCGTCTTCCTCGCGCTTATAGGACGCACCCGTTGGACACACCGTAACGCAAGGGGCATCATCGCAATGCAGGCAGGATTTGGGAAAATGCACCGTGCGCGAGCGGCCTGTCTCTTCATGCACCGCTTCAAATGTATGGATACGATTAAACCACACCCCCTTTGGTTTGGCCCCGTAAGGGTCAATATCGGTAAGCGGCGCTGAATGGCCGCCAGCATTCCATTCCTTGCAATTCACCGCGCAAGCATGACAGCCAACACAAATATCAAGGTCGATCACAAGACCCAATTTCTTCTTCGGCTTGTTTTTGGGCAGGCTGGTCATTTATTCTTCTCCCCGTGACTATTCTTTTTGCCAGCATTGGCCTCATCCTGAGCCTGTCGAAGGATGCGCTTTTGCGATTCACGCCTGAGCGCCGACATCACTTCACCCTCATGGGCAATCCATTCTTTGGCCGCCACCGGCGCACCCTTGGGGGTGCCGGTCAGCTTTTTGCCAAAACGCGCAATCTTTGGCACATCCGGCATATTGGGCGGCACACCAAGCGCAGAAAATTGCGGCGCGGTCTCCTCAATCTCTTCCGGCGCGCATTTTTTAATTCGCACCCGCAAATCAAACCATGCCGCCTGCCCCGTCACCGGGTCGGAATTGGAATAGCGCTTGCCCCCTTCGCGGGCCGGCAGCAATTCATCAATCAGATGGTTGAGCAAAAAGCCTTTGGTGGATTCAGGCGCATCCTTGGCCAGCCGCCAAGCGCCCTTTTGTTTGCCAATGGCATTCCACGTCCAAACGGTTTGCGGATTGACCCCGGTGATAAGCTTCACCTGTCCCTTCACCTTGCCATTGCGACTTTCTATCCACACCCAATCCTCATCTTCAATACCCAGCGCCTTGGCGGTATCGCGGTGCATGAACAGGCGGTTCCAGGATGTAATTTGCCGCAGCCACGCATTTTGCGACCCCCATGAGTGATACATATGCATCGGCCTTTGGGTCAGGGCATGCAAGGGATAGTCCTCCCCTTGCAGGAAATCCTCTTCAAAGGGCTGATACCAAATAGGCAGGGGATCAAAAAACTCCTCGATCCGCTGGCGATGGCGCTCTGGTGGCTGGCGCTTGCCATGCCCTTGCGCCGCAAGACGAAATTTCTGCATGGGTTCGGAATAAAGCTGGTGAATAATAGGCTCGATATTGGCGACCCACCCCATATGATGGGCATATTCAAGATAGCCCTTATTGACGGCCTTGAAATATTGTTGGTCAGGCGGGAAAGGTTTCGACCAAAATGCCCCATTTTCAATATAACGCTTTATCTGCTCGGGATTGGGTTTGCCGCGCCCCTCTTCCTTGCCATCTTCCCCGCGCCAACCGGCCAAAGGCCCCAGCCCCGGCGCGCGTTCATGATTGACCATATAATCACTATAGCCGCCAGGATATTTGGCCGCGCCTTTATCATCCACAAAACCCGGTAATTTCAGGCGTGCCCCCAAATCCAGCAACACATCCTGAAATGGCCTGACATCGCGATCCGGTTTTACCACCGGATGGCGAATAGCATCCGCCGGCCCATGGCAGGATGAAATAGGCCGATCCAAAAGCGAAATACAATCATAACGCTCGAAATAGGTCGTATCGGGCAAAACCAGATCCGCAAAAGACACCATTTCCGAATCATACGCATCCGAATAAATAATGCGCGGGATTTTATAATTGCCCGCCTCATCCTTGTCGGTCAGGTAATGCATCGTGCCTTTGGTATTCATGGACGAATTCCAGCTCATATTCGCCATATACATGAACAAGACATCAATCTTTTGCGGATCCCCCGCCCAGGCATTGCGAATGACCATATGCATCAGACCATGGGCGCTAAGCGGATGCTCCCAGGAAAAGGCCTTGTCGATACGCAAAGGCTCGCCCTTTTCATCAACCAGTAAATCTTCCGGCCCCGTGGGCATGCCAAGGGGCACGCCGCTCAAAGGCGTATTGGCGCTTGTGGTTTGACCCGCAGGTTTTGGCCCCGGCGGTATGGCTTTTGGATAAGGGGCTTTATTGCGCCAGCCGCCGGGCACATCCACCGAGCCTAGCAGGGCCTGCAAAATATGAATGGCGCGGCAGGTGTGAAAGCCATTGGAATGGGCCGAAATCCCGCGCATGGCGTGAAAGGAAACAGGCCGCCCGATCATTTTTTCATGGCGCCGCCCCCAAATATCCGTCCACGGTGTATCAATAACCACTTCCTGCTCAAACGCGACCTCCGCCAGCTCTGCGGCAATGCGCTTTATAGTCGCGGCAGGAATACCGGTTTTGTCCGCCACCGCTTCCGGCGCATATTGCTTGTCGAGATAACGCTTGGCCAGCAATTCAAAAGACGGCACTGCATTTCGCCCATCAGGCAAAGCATAGCGGCCGGCCATGGCCGGTGTCATTTCTGCATCGAGGGCATTTTTGACCAATCCCTCGCGCACATCATAAATTTGCGGATGACCCGCCTCATCGCGCAGGAACAAACCATCATCCGCGCCGCCGGGATTTTCTATCACCAGCCATGGGGCATTGGTGTAGCGGGCCAGCGAAGCAAAATCTATTTTCTCTGCCCGCAGCAATTCATGGATCAGCGAGAAAACGAACAAGCCATCGGTCCCGGGCCGGATGCCAATCCATTCATCGGCCACCGCCGAATAGCCCGACCGGCTCGGATTGACCGAGACAAATTTGGCATCCTCGCGGGTTTTGATCTTGCCAATACCGGTCTTGATGGGATTTGAATCATGATCTTCGGCAACGCCAAACATCATAAAATATTTGGTCAGTTCCCAATCGGGCTCGCCAAATTCCCAAAACGCACCGCCCAAAGTATAAAGCCCGGCAGCGGCCATATTGACCGAACAAAATCCCCCATGGGCGGCAAAATTTCTGGTGCCATATTGGCTTGCCCACCAGCCGGTAAAAGATTGGCTTTGATCACGACCTGTAAAAAATGCAAGGCGTGAGGGATCCCGCCCGCGAATATCGCCAAGCCATTGGCTCGCAAGGTCCAGCGCCTCATCCCATTCGATTTCCTTGAACTTGCCCTCGCCGCGCTCACCGACCCGCAAAAGCGGCTTTTGCAATCGCGCCGGCGAATTGTGGTTCATAATGCCGGCAGAGCCTTTGGCGCATAGCACACCCTTATTGATCGGATGATCGGGATTGCCTTCCAGATAGCGAATCTGGCCATCCTTCAAATACACCTTCACCCCGCAGCGACAGGCACACATATAACAGGTTGTGGTTTTAACCTCATCGGCCGGGTCGACAGACAGATCGACCTCTTCCTTGACGGTCTCAAAGGGATTGAATGACAAAGCGCAGCGCCTCCCGGATTTGGTAATAGGATCTAAAACCAATGAGCGGGCGCTTTGGCCCAGTTTGCGAACAAGACAAGAATATCAGAATATTCTAATATGACTTTGCCTTTAATTGCCGCAAATTTCAAATGTAAAATGCGATTTTTGGGAGATAAATCAGCGAATTATCATCACCGAATTATAGGCTTTTTTGAGCACTTCATAGGCCACCGAGCTGCGGAAAAAACGCCGCAATCCCTTGACGTCCGAATCGGCCATCACAATCACCGAAAATCGCTTGCCCCGCTCAATAATCTCGCTGACCGGGTCGCCCACTGCCACCACCGCCTCTTCAATGGAAACCCCGGCCTTTTCAATGGCATTGCTGGCCAGCTTTATGGCCAGTTCCGCGCTGGCCATATCACTCTCAAGGGCTGCCACCGATAATAAATGCACCGGACAATTACAGCGCGAGGCCATGACCGCATCTTTTTGCGCTGCAGCAATCGACTTTTCATCGGCGGTCACACAAATCAGATGGCCATGGCTTTCCTCGATCCCCCGCGATAGCAAAACGGCCCCATGATGCTCGGTCACAACCGTGCGGGTGACATTCCAGTTAATGCCGCCCCGGGCGCGGGATTCCCCCTCCTCCTGCATGGCAATGATGGTGATATTATAGGGATTCAATTCGCATTCATCGAGAATCCCCCGAGCCACCGATGGCGAAACCATCAGTTTCAAAGTAATCTGCGCCCCCGAAGGACTTGTATAGACCACCATATTATCGCCGAGGGGATCGCCAATGACTTCGCGGTGAATGGTTTCAGACTTCCATTCCTCATCCATATAGCCGGTTTCGATGAGCTGTTCGCGGGCCCGTTCCAAATGTTCCATGCCCGGCAAATCTATGCCCCATTCCAGCATGTTTTCCCGGGTCAGATTAAGCTCCAGCCCGCCGCCACCCATGCTTTTGTCAACGGGGCGCACATAAAGAAGCGTTATATCCGCATCATTGCCTTTGCCGATGCGCACCGCATAGCGCAAGGCCCGATAGCTCTCATCAGATCCATCCACGCATAAAAGAAGATTAAACCGCTCTTGGTTAAAGGCCATGCACCCACCCTTATAATCGATACCCTTATAATCCGATTAGCGGCCAATACAGCGCCGCCGCCAATAATAGCACAATCGTCGATATTATCACCATCCATAACCCGGCCTTCAAAAAGTCGCTGGATTTAAGATAGCCGGAGGAATAAACGATTGTCGCCGCCGGCGTACCCACCACCGTCAGATACGCAAAAGACGAAGACACCGTGGTCACAAACCCCATACGCAACGGGCTCTCCCCGGTCATGCTGGCAATGTCCAAAGTAATCGGCCCCAATACAGCCACCGCCGCCCCATTGGACATGGCATTGGTTGTCAATGTCGTCAGCAGGGAAACCGCACCCCAAAGCGACACACCATTTTCAATGCCAATTGCGCCCAAAAGTTTCAAAAAGGAAAGCGCCACCCACTCAGCCGCTTGGCTGTCTTTCATCTGTACCCCAAGCGAGATTGCCGCTGCATAAAGCAGCACCACCCCCCAATTCACGCCGCTATTCACATCGCTCCATTGCACCAGCCCGATAATCAGAAAAAAGGTCGCGCCGACCAGCGCAATGGTCCCAAGTCCCCAGCTTTCGGAAAAGAAAATCCACCCCATCAGGGTCATGAAGAAGCCAAAAATCGCAACCCAGTCACGGGCCTTCATCGGCCCCTGCTCTTCCACCTGCTCACGCAAGCGCACCACCGCGCGCGAGATATTTTTTTGCTCCGGCTTGAAAACCTTCAGCAGCAAAAACGCCACAAAGGGAATTTGCACCAAAAACAGGGGATAGTTGTAAATCGCCCATTTTACATAAGAGACAAGAAATTTGGAGGTTTCAGGATTGAACGGGTCAAAGAAAAACTCCCGCCAATAGCCAATCATAATCGCATTGCGCGCGCCCCCCGAGGGCGTTGCAATCGAGGCAATCGAACACCCATAGGCAATGGAAAACAACAATACCGCCGCCAGCCCCCGCACCTGTTTGCGATCTTTGGAAACCAGCGAGATTAAGGTCAGCGCCACAGGCAACATCATTGCCGCCACCGTATGTTCGCCAATCACCGACGCCATCAGACCAGAGACCGCGATAATCCCAACCGAAACATTGGCGGTTTTTGTGCCGGTCATCTTTATAATGAGAAAGGCAATGCGTTTATCAAGCCGCTGTTTGACGATCGCCACCGCCAGCATTAGCGACCCGAGAATAAAAAACACCGAATCGCTCATCATGGAACGCGCCACAATGCTCGAATCTATCCCCAGCAGCGCCACCTGTGCCACAATAATCATCAAAGCCACAGAAGGCAGCGGCACCGGTTCGGTGATAAACAGCATCACCGCCACAATGGTTATTGTCAGAACAATTTGCCCTTCGCGGGTCAGCCCTTCCGGCGTTGGCGCCAAAAACGCAATCACCCCCACCAACATAGCGATAAAAAACCAGCGCTTTTCATTGAGGAAAAAAGCCAGCCCGCGCAAAGCCGGGCGCCCTGTTAATTGAATTCTGGGGGCGTGAAATTCAAACCGGGCCATTACAGTTTTTTCCGATTCATCGGGCTATCATCATCTTCGCAAATTTATATCAAAAAAATTAAAAAAAACCCGCCACTCAAATATAAGCGACGGGTTTTATCCGTTGTTCTAAGCCATTATCATCAATTTAGTTTCCCAGATTGAAGGTATAGCTGGCAGTCAATTCAATCTCGCTGAGATAGGGCTCGATTGTATGCCCGGGATTTGGCCCGGCCGGTGTCACTTCAATACCGCGTGAAGTTTCTTCCGGCACATACATCAAGGCCATTTCAAATGCATTACCCGAGGCCAGTTGTTTTTCAAACCCGGCGGTCCAGTGATTGGTCACAACCCCCGGCGCCAATATATTCAAGGTGACATCATTCGAGCCAACCGGATTGGTGCCATTGGAATAGCCACCCCGGAATGTCCAATCATCCTTGGTCCACTCCGCACCGATTTTAAAGACATCCACATCCTGCCAACCAAAGCCCGGACCATTACTGGATCCGAAGGGCAACGGAATCTGCGAAGAATTACCAACAGCCGTCTCACCGGAATAATTGATCCAGCGATAATCCAGCATCAGGGTAAAGTTTTCCGTCACATCCGCCGCAACGCCAATATTGAAGGTTTGCGGAATATCGAAATCCCCCTGATCGGCAAACAGGCCTTTATAATTGTCAAATTCCGACATGGACAGTTTTGACTGATAGGACGCGCCCATGCGGAAATTCTCGGAGGCCTCGACCTCAACCCCAAGGCGAATACCATACCCGAAAGAAGTATCGGTACCGCGATTGGTCAGATTGGCCGGATCGCTGGTAACACCGCCAAAGGCGGCCAGACCTTTGGCCTCGAAGGTTTGAATGGCAATGATAGGCGCAACCCCAAACGACCAGTTCCCATAATCGCGGGCATAGCCTGCAGAAATAATGAGCTGGGTTAAATTAACACCGGCCTCGCCGCCACAGAAAATACCATTGGGCGCTGGCAGGCCGGGTCCAGCGCAGGCCGGATTGGGCACGGCCGCATAATCGGTACTCATGCCACCATTACCGGAAACCGAAAATGCCCAGACAGCATTGTCCCCTGCCCGTCTGGTATAGGCAATATTGGGAATGATATAGATATCCGTTTCATTGCCCTCAATATTGCCATTGGGGGTAAAGCCCGGACCACCGGCACCGATAAATCCGCGATCCGGCTTGAAGATGGAAACCGCCACTTGCCATTGGTCATCTGCATGCACGAGGCCCGCCGGATTGATGGATATCCCCGTCGCATCGGTCACAGACGCCGTCCCGGCCCCCGCCAGCGCTTTGTGCCTTGCGCCGACACCATTTTGGAAATAGCCATCTGTTGCCCAGGCACTTGGTGTCATCATGGCGACCGTCGCCATGACAGCGGCTGAAGCCGCCATTCTCATTTTAAATTTACTCACCGCGATTACTCCCTATTTGCTTTTTTGGCGCTGTTGTGGCCAGCCTGTAACCGGCTGATTATATCAAAGCCTGCCTTGAACAATTCCCCCATTCACGCAGCACGCTTGATAACAAATCTGTAGACCTCGCCCTCTTCTCCAGATTCCACCAATTCATTGCCGGTCGTCCGGCAAAAAGCTTCAAAATCTTTTATGGCACCCGGATCCGTCGCCAGAATTTCCAGCGTTTCGCCAACCTTCAAATCTTTCAGCGCTTTTTTTGCTTTCAGGATTGGAAGCGGGCAGTTCAGCCCTTTAGCGTCCAGTGTTGAATCAGCCATTGTTTTTTCTTCTCCAGTTTTCAAGTGTTAGGCAGGGTCTTTAAGGCCCTAAATATATAGATTAATGTCGGATTTGACGGCGCTTTCGATATAGGTGGCCGCGCCGCCCAATTCGATACCCTCGATCATGTCATCAGGGTCCATTTCAAACAGATCAAGGGTCATCTGGCAGGCAATAATCCGCACATCCGACAGTACTGCCGCTTCGCGCAATTCCTCAATGGAAGCAACGCCCTTTTTCTTCATCATGTTTTTCATCATGGCGGTCGCCCCCGAAGTGACCCCCGGAATAACCCCGACAATGCTCGGCATGCCCATATGCATCCCCATCATCGGCATTTTCATTGCCGGATTGCCAAGGGTGCCCAATTGCAGGTCGAGTTTTTTGTTGAGCAGCGGCAGGCCGTAAAATGTGAAAAACATGGTCACATCAATATCCATGGCCGCCGCCGTGGTGGCCAGAATAAAGGGCGGATAGGCCCAATCAAGCGTGCCCTTGGTTGCAATAATGGTCATGCTCTTGGCATTACCAATGGTTTTTTCAACCGCTTCTTCTGTCATCTGATTGCCGTCGCCCATATCTCGAATTCCTTTTCATGCTTCAAAAGCCGAAGCGTTCAATTTCTGCCCCCATCTCTTCTGGAGGTCACACACTAATGCCCGGACACTTTTACAGCGTTCAAGGACCGTTTCCATCAATGCTTTTCACGGCTTGCGCGGAAACTTTATATTAGCGTATTAGAAAACACTACTTTGAGCAAAAAATTGCAACTAAATCGCGGCAAAGTCAACAATGCCGGAATTTACGACCTCGCGAGGACCAATGCCGCAATGCAACATGAAAAATCTGAAAATTCCTGCGCCATAAGCATCACACCACTTTTTGTCAGTTCCGACATTTACAAGCAGACCGGTTTTCAAGGCCTTCACCCGTTAGCGATTTCGCGAATCGGGGCGGTGGAACAATTTTGCCGCCATCTTGGCTGGCTCGCCCCCAACAATTACGCCGCCACCCGCCCTGCCCCGAAACAAACCCTTTATCGCTTTCATGATACCGGTTTTGTCGACGCTATCGAACAGGCGGACAAAAGCGGCAAGGTCAGCGCCGAAGTGCGGGAGCGTTACAATTTCGGCACTATGGAAAACCCATTATTCAAGGGATTGTTCAACCGTGCCGCCACAACCATAGCCGGATCCATCCGCGCCGCTGAACATGCTTTGCAAGGGGGCATTGCCTTTCATCCTGCGGGCGGCACCCATCATGGCCGCCCGGACAGAGCCTCCGGCTTTTGCTATTTCAACGATCCGGTCTTTGCCATTCTCACCCTGCTGGATGGTGGCCTCAAGCGCATTGCCTATATCGATATTGACGCCCATCACGGCGACGGCGTTGAAGCGGCTTTTGCCGACCGACCGGACGTTCTCAGTTTTTCCATTCACGAAGAAAAACGCTGGCCCCATTCGGGCACGCAAATCGGCTGCAATGCGTATAATAAATGCAACGCCCCCGTGCCCCGCGGCTTACATGATAGTGAGTTTGACTATCTCATCGACAAAACACTCATGGCCCTGCTCGATAAATTCAACCCCGAAGCTCTGGTCATTGTCTGCGGCGCTGATGCCCTTGCGGGCGATCCGCTCTCCGCCATGAATTTGAGCAATCAGGCTTTATGGCGGGCGGTAAAGAAACTGTCCCAACATTATAACAAAGCGGTTGTTCTCGGCGGCGGCGGTTACAACCCATGGACCACGGTGCGCTGCTGGGCCGGGCTTTGGGGCGTGTTGACCGATAGACCCATGCCCGAATCCCTGCCGCCAAAACTCACCCAAACCCTGCAAGGCTTCTCCAGTGATCTGGTCGATGAAGACGATGTGTTAGAGGAATGGCTGATCCAACTCCATGACACCCCCCGACCTGTGCAACCCATCCGCCCGGAAATAAAACAAATCGCCACGCAACTACTGGCCGGATAATCCGCGATCATAAAAGCATGGCCCATGCCGGGCGACTCCAGTTTATACTTGCATCGGGCAAGGCTCTTGCGCATATTACATTAGAAAATACTAATATCCCTTAAGGGGTTGTAAGGAGGGTTTGTGAGTTGGCTTGATGACATTAGCGGGATTGAGGAATTGGAAGATGCCGATTTCGATGCCGCTCTTATGGCAAAATTTGAAGCCCATAAGGACAATATCCGCCAACGGCCCATCCGTTTTTCCACCCCCACTTTCAAGGAATATGAAACCTCGGAAATAAAGGGTTGCGGCAAAAATTCTTTCCCGGCCTTTTCCATCACTGCTGGCGGCTGCGCTTTGAATTGCGATCATTGCCAGAAAAAAATCCTCGAACCGATGATCCCCGCCACCAAACCGGAAATGCTCGACCAGAAAGTGCGCGATCTCATCCTGTTGCAAGATTTGAAAGGCTTTCTGCTGTCCGGCGGCTCTAACAAGCGCAATGAAATCAATTATGAGCGCTATTATCCGGTGATAGAAAAATTAAAGCGCGATTTTCCGCATTTGCAAATTGCCATTCACACAGCGCTCACCGACGAGAAAAGCGCCAAACGCATGGAAGCGGCCGGTGTAGATACCGCCATGATGGATGTTATCGGCGCCCAGGAGACGATTGAACAGGTTTATCATCTCGATCGCCCGGTAGAGGATTTTGAAGCAACCCTGGCCGCCTTGACCGCCACCAGCATGAACATCTCCCCGCATATTGTCATTGGCCTTCACTATGGCAAATTGCTGGGCGAGAAAAACGCATTGGATATGATTGCCCGCTATCCGGTGGAAGCCTTGGTGCTGGTGGTGATCATGCCCTTTTACGCCAAGCCCGGCACTTTCATAACCCCATCCACCCAAGATGTGGGCGAGATATTCCTCGAGGCCCGCCTGCGCCTGCCCGAACAGCAGGTTCTGCTCGGCTGCGCCCGCCCCGCCGGCATGCACAAGCGCGTCACCGACACTTACGCAATCATGGCCGGCATTGACGGCATTGCCTTTCCCGCCGAAGGCGCGCTGGCCGTCGCCGAAGCCATTGCCCGCCCGGTCCATCAGGAACATGCCTGTTGTTCGATCAAACTTGGCACTGCAGAGCGCCTGTCGAGAGTATCCGCCGCATGACAATCGAAGCGACAACAGATTATGATGCTTTCATTGTCGGGCTTGGACCTGCCGGCGCCAGTGCGGCCACGGCATTGGCCAAAGCGGGCTATCGGGTTTTGGCCATAGATCGCAAGCCCGCCCCCGGCACGCCGGTGCAATGCGCCGAATTTGTACCGATGATGATGGCCAATGAAACCAATATCGCTGTTGCAACGACGGTGCAGCCCATTGGCGATATGTTTACATTCGTTGAAAGCGATGCCCCCGATCAGGCCTGTAATTTCAGTGGACGGATGATTGACCGCCACGCTTTTGATGCCGGACTCGTCGCCGAGGCCGAAGCCGCTGGCGCAGACTGTCATTTTGCCAGCCCTCTAGGCGCCCTGTCTCGGGACGGCGTCATCACTTGTGCCGGTCGCCCCTTCCGCGCGAAAATCATTATCGGCGCTGATGGCCCGCACTCCTCTATTGGCGCGGCGATTGGCAGCATAAACAAGGACGTGTTGGAAACCCGACAAATCACCGTGCCCTTGCTGAGACCCCATCAGGGTACGGATATTTTCCTGTCCGCCGATTATCCCGGCGGCTATGGCTGGTTGTTTCCCAAAGGCGACAAAGCCAATATCGGCCTTGGCCTCGACCACGACCAGCGCGATCGCTTAAAACCCCTGCTGGAAGAATTGCACCAACGGCTCATGGATGAGACCCGTGTCGGGGCCGAGATCAGCTATCACACCGGCGGCGCCATTCCTGCCGGTGGCCTGCTGGACCCTCAAGGGCGGCTCGGAGAAAGTCTGGTCCTGCTCGCGGGGGACGCCGCCGGTCTGACAAATTGCATCACTGGCGCCGGCATTGCCGCAGCCATCATGTCCGGCAAGCTCGCCGGAGAAGCCGCGATTGCTTTTCTCGAGGGCGACCAACAGGCGGGCCAAGATTACGCAGAAGATTTGCAAGACATGTTCGGCGCTGCCCTCACCCGCGCTTGCCAACACCGCCAAAAACTGAAAACCATCCGTCAAAACGAACAAGCCCCGAGCCCCGCGCATTTGCGCAATAGCTGGATCGCCTATCCGCAATATTGGCACTAATTTTTTCAAGGAGTTCTAAATGACCTGTCTCAAACCAGAAAATGCCACACCGGGAAAAACCGGCAAGGACGGGCGTGATTATAACCCTTACGACATCATGCAGCCGCGGACCCCGGAAATAACCCCAAAAGATTTGCGCAATGGCGGCCGTGTCAAAGCGGAGAACATACCGCCCACCGGGGTTTACCTGCCCAATAACAATATCCAGACCCCATGGATGACCTCCCCCGATTATGTGCAAATCTCGACCGCCGCAGCGATTACCCTCGGCATTATGACCGGCAATATGTATCGCTGCGCCTGCACCCGCTGTCTGAATATTCTTCTCACCTATCCGGAAGGCTGCCGCGCCAATTGCGCCTATTGCGGCCTTGCCCGCCATCGCGAGGCCGAGCGCGATTATGCGGATCGCAATTTCATTCGCGTCGATTGGCCGGCCACCCCGATGGAAGAAATAGCCCGCAAAGTGGGCGAAGACCCGGAAGGCTCGCCTTTCCACCGCATGTGTATTTCCATGATTACCCATCCGCGCTCCGATGAAGACACCAAAACGGTCTTGAAAACATGGACCAAGCATGTGGACCCGGATGCGATACCGATCTCTATCCTCTCCAATCCAACCACGATGACCCGCAAGGACGTGCAGGATTTGCGCGATATGGGCTCCGACATTTTTACGGTAGCGCTGGATGCAGCCACCCCGGAGCTGTTTGACCGCACCCGTGGCAAGGGCGTGCAATCGCCCCATACATGGAAAAAATATTGGGAGATTATGCTCGACGCCAAAGATATATTCGGGCCGCAAAAATTTGGTGCCCATATCATTGTCGGCATGGGCGAGACCGAATCGGAAATCCTGAACCTTGTGCAGCAATTGGTGGATATGGGTGGCCACAGCCACATGTTTTGTTTCTATCCGGAGCAAGGCTCGCTCATGGATCATTTGCCCCCGACCCCTCGTGACCAATGGCGGCGGGTGCAATTGGCGCGCTATCTCATCGATTATTGCGGTGTGCGGGTCGACCATATGAAATTTGACGATGAAGGCCGGGTTATTGATTTTGGCCTGCCATCGGGCGAGCTGGATGCGATTATCGACGCCGGCATCGCCTTTCGCACCTCCGGCTGCCCCGGCAAATTTGCCGAAGACATTTCCGCCTGCGACCGCCCCTATGGGGATAGCCCGCCATCGGATATCGCCTCTTATCCGTTCCAGCCGGGCAAGGCCGATCTCAAACGCATTCGCTATCAGCTCGACCGCCAAAAGCCCGGCGAGACCTATGAAGAAGGCGAAGAGTTTGAGGAGCTTGATCTGTGAGCAAACCCCGCTTTCGTGTCATCGACACAGGTCTGCGCAAGGGTCAGGAAAATATTGCCTTTGATCAGGCAATGATCGACGCCCACAGAGCAGGCGAAATTCCCAACACTATCCGCTTTATACATTTCAAACCGGTGGCGCTGGTCGGTCGCCATCAAATTGTCGAACAGGAAGTGCGCGAGGAATTTTGCCATGATAATGATATTGATATTGGCCGTCGCATAACCGGCGGCGGCGCGATCTATCTCGACCCCGGCCAGATGGGCTGGGCCATTGTCTGCGATCGCAAAGTGATAGGCGATGGCTCCCTTGGCACCATTACCAGCGAGATTTGCACCGCCGCCGCCAAAGGCTTGTCCAAACTTGGCCTCGAGGCCAATTTCCGCCCGCGCAATGATATTGAAGTCAAGGGGCGCAAAATCTCCGGCACCGGCGGATTCTTTGATGGCAATACGCTGATCTATCAGGGCACGGTGCTGGGCCGGGTGGACCCCGCAAAAATGTTCGGAGCGTTGAATGTGGCCCGCGACAAGCTGTCCAAACGCGGACTGGAAGATGCCTCCAAACGCGTCACCACTTTGGAAGAGGAACTCGGCCAGCTGCCCGATTGGGAAAAGGTCAAAGCCGCCCTTGTCGAGGGGTTCAGCAAATATCTTGGCATTGATGTGGATTGGGGCGCGGTGAGCGAAACCGAGGAGCTTCGTTGTCGCGCGCTTTACGCAGACGAAATTGGCAGCAAGGATTTCATTTATGAATTGCAGGACAAGTCCCGCGACAAGAAAGTACGCACCGGCCAGCATCAAAGCGCCGGGGGCATGGTGCGGGCCCATATAAGACTGGAAGGCGCGCAAAATGAGCGGATCCGCGAAGTTTTGCTAAGCGGTGATTTTTTCGTCACCCCGCCGCGCATTATTTACGATCTGGAAGGCCATTTGCGCCGTGCCAAAGTGGAAGAAATCGATGAAGTGATTGCCGCATTTTTCAAAACCCATGAAACAGGCATGCTGTCCGTCACCCCGCAGGATTTTGCCATAGCCATAAAAAACGCCTTGGGCGAAACATGAAAAAGCTCACAATCATTCAACATAACTCAGCCGATTATCTCGGCCTGATGGAAGATCATTTTGAAGGCCGCGGCATTCGCTTTCAATATCACCGCCCTTTTACCGAAGGGGTCGGCGTTCCTGGCGAGGCCGATATTGGCGATGCTCTTATCCTGCTCGGCGGTGGCCCCTGGGGCAGTGCCGGCACCCGCAATGTGCCAACATTGGCTGCCGAAATTGCCCTCACCCGCGCCTGCTTCATGAATGACAAGCCGATTATCGGCATTGGGTTAGGGGCACAGATTCTCGCCCTTGCCGCCGATGGCAAAAGCGAATCAACACCCTTGCGTTTTACGGTCGAGGACGTCACCCGCTGCGATGAAAATGCCCTTAACGGCTTCATGCCCGAAACATTCCCCCTGCCCATCTATATGCGTGACCGTCCCGTTCCGCCCGATTATGCCAAAATTCTCGCCACTGATTCTCAAAATGCCCCGGCGGTCTTCCAAATCGGGGAAAAAATCTTCGGCTTTACCGGCCATCCCGGCTATAAGCGCGCCATGGCCGAAGACCTGATTATGGAATTTGAAGAAAGCCCCGAAAATCCAGCAGAAGCGCTGGACGCCCTCACCACCCGCAAAAGCGAGATTGAGGATGCTCTGGTCTCCATGATGACCGGAATCATCCAGCTAACGGGGCTGATGCGCGAATAAATTTCAAAAGCCCCTTGCTTAATTAGATTTTTCTAATATTTTGTTTGAGCGTATTCAACGTCAATAAATATCAGCAAAATGTTGCGCCGCAGCAAAGCGGCGGCACATGTGGGAGACAGCAAAGCATGGCCGAAAAACTTTTAATCATCATGGCAAATACAGACCCTCGCAATGGCGAGGAATTGGGCGCGCCCATTTTTCAGGCCACTGTTGGCGCTGCCATGGATTACGAAGTTGAAGTTATCTGCACAGCCACCTCTGGCCGCCTCATGAAAAAAGGCGTTGCCGAAAAGCTGGTGGTCAAGGAAGGCTCCCCCAAAACCGTTTATGATTTCATCAAGGATGCCCATGAGGCAGGGGTTAAGTTTTTCTGCTGTTCGCCCAATCTTGATCTGTTCGATATGTCCGAAGACGACCTGATCCCCGAATGCACCGGCATTGTCGGCGGCGCCTATCTGATTGAACAGGTGATGGAAGATGATGAATGTCGCATACTGACTTATTAATTCGCTTTATCTAGCACGGGATAAAAATATGGGCCATTCAGCCAGTTCACGGATTCAGGAATATATCGGCGATCCGATTGAGGATAATGCCCCGGTACCGGCTGAAAAGCTGGAAGAAATTTTTCAGGATATCCAGTCCGATATCCGTTTTGACCATCAGCTCAATGGCTGCCTGAATTGCGGCATCTGCACCGCCACCTGCCCGGCGGCCCATTATTATGATTTCAGCCCGCGAGAAATCGTCCAGCTTATGTGGACCGAAAATCTCGATGGCATTTATGACGCCATGCAGGAAAAAATCTGGTCTTGCGCCCAATGCTATACTTGCGCCGCCCGCTGCCCCTTCGGCAATTCCCCGGGCGGCCTTGTTATGTTGATGCGCGAAGTGGCCATCAAACATGGCATGGAATCCGCCAAACAGGTTTTGCGCCCGTTCTCGCGCGTGATGTTGAAACTCATTTCCACGGGCAATCAGCTCTCGCCGGATATGATCAACCCCGATCATTTTGCCGATTGGGGCCCGAATATTTCCAAGATCGACGCACCGCTTGCCCTGCTGCGCAAAGCCATCCCCATGCCAACCCTGAATACCACCAAAACCGCATGGGAGGTAAATCTCAAAACCTCGGTCGAGCTTTACACCATCTGGGAAGAAACCGGCGTACTCGATCAACTCGAAACCATTGACGAAAATCTGTTCGATGTGATTTGCGATCTGATGGATGAAAAACGCGAAGACTGGGAAGACTTTCTCGAAGATCAGGAAGATGAAGACGACGAATAGGCCATAATTTTTCGGCCGATAGAGAAAACCATAGGAGCCTTTTTATGAGTGCAGACAACAACACGCCCAATGGCGAGCGCTTTACCGGCCACGGGTCGGAATGGCGCGACAGCAATCTTTCCGGCGCGGAAGCCGCCGCCGCCACTGCCTGGGTCGAGCAAACCATCAATAAACGCTCCATGCTGACCAATAAGGATCGCGTCCACGATATTCGCGAAGTGATGTGGGAACTGGAAAAAGACGGCGAGATTATCGTCCATCGCGTCACCGACCAGCACGAACCGGTCATGGCCAAAACCCTCTATGGCTGGGACAAGAAAATCCCCACCAATCAGCTTTGGCATCATAAATCCTGCGGCCAATGCGGCAATATTCCCGGCTATCCGGCGTCCCTGTTATGGCTGATGAACCAGCATGATATCCGCTATCTCGACGAAACCGACCAGACTTCCTGCACCGCATGGAATTATCATGGCTCCGGCATTGGCAATATTGAAAGCCTTGCCGCCGTATTCCTGCGCAATTTCCATCAGGCCTATGTCTCCGCCAAAGCCGAAGGTCTGCCGGAAGGCTATTATTACCCCCTCGTCCATTGCGGCACCTCTTTTGGCAATTACAAGGAAGTGCGCGAATTTCTGCTGCTATCATCCACCTTGCGCGAAAAAGTAAAAGCCATTCTCGGCAAGCTTGGCCGCCTCGTTGACGGCAAGCTGCTGATCCCCGAGGAAATTGTCCATTATTCCGAATGGCTCCATGTGATGCGCCATAAAATCGCCGAGCGTCAGGTCATTGACTGCTCCAATGTGCGCGCCACTATTCACCCCGCCTGCCATGTCTATAAAATGATCCCGCAGGATGTGATTTATGATGATGATGTTCTCGGCGGTGACCGGGTTGCGGTTTCCACCGGCATTATCCAATCCCTCGGCGCGCAGGTGATTGACTATTCAACATGGTATGATTGCTGCGGCTTCGGTTTCCGCCATATCATTTCCGAGCGCGAATTTACCCGCTCCTATGCCATTGACCGCAAAATCAAGGTTGCTGTCGAAGAGGCCAATTCCGACATCATGATTGGCCATGACACCGGCTGCATTACCACACTCGATAAAAACCAGTGGATTGGCAAAGCCGAAGGCATGGATTACGACCTGCCGATTCTGGCGGACGCGCAATTTGCCGCACTCATGTGCGGAGCCCATCCTTACAAAATCGTGCAATCCCATTGGCACGCCTCCTCCACCGAAAAGCTCTATGACAAAGTTGGCATAGACTGGCAGAAGGCCAAGGCTGAATTTGAGGACTATCTCAAAAAGGTCGAAGCGGGCGAGCAGGAAAATCTCTATGACCCGCGGCGCATGATTACCGGCGGCCCTGGCTATGTAAAACCTGAAAACAGAAAAATAGAAGCAACAACATGACAAAACCATTTCTCATCATAGGGGGCGGACCGGCCGGTCTTGCAGCCGCCCATTCCCTCGCCAGTGTCGGCCAGAAAGTCGTCCTTGTTGAAAAGGAAAACAAGCTCGGTGGTGCGCCGATTTTGTCGGGCTATGCCAAACTTGTCCCCTCTGGCGAATGGGCCAAGGACGCCATTGGTGCCATGGTCGACAGGGTGGTCGGCAACCCCAATATCACCATAAAGACCGGTGCGACTGTCGTAGAATTTTCCGGCGAACCCGGCACATTCACGGCAAAACTGTCCACTGGCGACGCCATTGACAACAGCGCCAGCATATTATGCACCGGCTTTACCCATTTCGATTCCGTCAACAAACCCGAATGGGGTTTTGGCACGTTCCCGGATGTCGTCTCCACCACTCAGGTAGAACAAATGATTTCTTCCGGCCAGGGAGTGCGCCGCCCGTCCAATGGGGAGAAGCCAAAACGCGTGGCTATCTTGCTCTGTGTAGGCTCGCGGGACCGGCAAATTGGCCGCGAATGGTGTTCAAAAATCTGCTGCACCGTATCGGCAAAAATGGCGATGGAAATCCGCGAAGAGCTGCCCGATTGCCATGTCTATATCTATTACATGGATATCCGGACCTTCGGCCTTTACGAGGAAATTTACTGGAAATCCCAGGAAGAACAAAAGGTCAAATATATCAAAGCCCGCATCGCCGAGGTCACATCCGATGGCGACAAGGTTATCGTCAAAGGCGAAGACACTTTGGTCAAGCGCCCGATTACCATTCCGTTTGATCTGGTCGTCCACGCCATTGGCATGGACCCCAATGTCGACAATATGCTGATCTCCAGCGTGTTTGGCATCGACCTCCATCATTGGGGTTTCCTGAAACAGGAAAACACCTATGGGGTGATGGGGGCGACCTCCCGTCCCGGCGTCTATGTGGCCGGGTCGGCAACCGGACCGGAAACCATTGACGACTCAATCGCCCAAGGCAATGCCGCAGCCATGTCTGCCCTTGCGGCGGTCGTCGGTCAATCCATGGCGGCTGAATAAATATGGCCATGCGCGCCCATCATACCCACGCCCTTGATCAGGAGCGCCCGCAACTGGAATTGAGCGGTCCTGCCCTAAAGGCAGCGTTGGAAAAGATGATCCGCGCCTGCGAATCCTCCGGCGGGGTCGAACGCTATGTGGACGCCCTGAAATTAAAAACACAAATTTTCAAAAATGCGTTCGGTCAGGGCAATATCGCAGAGCTTGACGTGGATGATTTCATTCGCATTGCCAGCCTGATGCCGACCGTACGCCGCCGCATTGGCCCGCATCTTGATGATCCGCAAAAATACAAAGCCCTGCTAAAGGCGCTTGAATGCCTGTTTACCGATGACAGCGCCGACGTCAAAATTGCCGCCCTTTGCGCCGCCTATCCGGATGATAAATATCATCGCTGGGTGCGCGATCTGGGCGCGGAAATTCTACACAATATCAATATTGAGCTCTACCCGATGATGACCCGCTGGGTATGGGACCGCAAAGCCAATGCCGGGGTGCTGCGCGAGATTTGGTATGGGCAAATCGATCACATCACTTTGGATATTGAAGACCGCTTTGAAACCTTTCTGATGCTGCGGGAGGAATTATCGCAATTCCTCACCGATAACGGCATGTTTCAGGATATTCTCTATTATGTGGATATGCTAAATGCGAGTGTTTATGGCGACTATATCGCCGCGCAGGGGGGCAGCTATCTGAAAGCGGATTTTTCTGCGGAAATAGACCCCGCCCAGCATTTGCGTCGCCTGCTCGGCCTTGATGGCGGGCGCACCAAAACCAATCGCAAACTTCCTACCGCCATAGACGGCAATGCGGAACTTGTCGGGCAAGCCAATTTATTGACGGGAGATAAGCACTAATATGCCCATTCATGAAAAAAACCTGATACGGCCAGAAAATATCTCCACCCATGACAATCTGGTCATGGACGGGGTGGATGTGTCCGGCGATTGGAGTACGTTCATCAAAACCCGCGTGGTGGCGGATTATAATGAGGAACTGCAAGACGAAATTGCGGCCCTGCCCGGCGGGGAATATATCCATCGCTGCTGGCAATGCGGATCCTGCACCAATAGCTGCACCATCAATGCCATCAACCCCGATTTCAACCCGCGCTACTGGATTTACCTCATCCGCATGGGCTTCGAGAGCGAGCTGGTGCGCGACAAGGATCTCATCTGGCAATGCGTCTCCTGCAATAAATGCACCTCCGCCTGCCCCCGTGATGTGGTGCCCGAAGCGGTGATGAAAGCCACCGCCCACTGGCTGGAGCGCAAAGGCTATACCAAGAAAAGCTCCAGCACGGTGTTTGACGAAGTGTTCTCCGAACAGGTGATTGAGCGCGGCAAGATTGAAGATGGCGAAGTGGTCATGAGTTTCTTCAATCGCACCGGCCAGAAACTGACCCAGCCCTGGCTGATTGAAATGGTCAAACGGATGATAAAAGGTCTGCCCGTGCAAATGCTGACCATGATGGGGCTGGCCACTGTATTCAAACCCAAGACCCGTAATTGGGGCCCGGCCCGCGACGCCATCAATGACTATATCGAAGAGCAAGAAGCTCTGCTGGATGAAAAGCTGGGACCATCTGTCCCATATAAAGCGCCGGAACCCGCCCCGACACAAATTCCCGCTGAATAGGAAAGCAAAAATGTCCGAAACCAAAAAATACAAAAAAGTCGCCTATTATCCGGGCTGCGCCCTCGAGGGAACCGCCCATGCCTATAATCGCTCGACCAAGGCACTGGGCAAGGAATTGGGGCTGGAGCTTGACGAGGTTGATAACTGGAATTGTTGCGGGGCGATGGAAGTCAAAAATATTGACCCCAAAATCCAGACCTATCTGTCCTCGCGGGTGATGTCGATTGCCGCCAATGATATGGGCCATGATGTAGTAATGGCCCCGTGCAATGGCTGCTATCACAATCTCAAAAAGGCCGAATATGACCTCTCCCATGATGAAAAATCAAAACAGGTCGTGGAAAAACTCTCCGCCAAGGCCGGCCATGAAACATACAAGGCCGGACAGATCGAGACCATTCATGCCCTTGACTGGATCAAGGACGCCATTGGCGAAGAGGGCCTGAAGGAACGGGTGAAAAAATCCCTGAGCGGCATGAAGATCGCCAATTATTATGGCTGCATGTATACAAGACCGCGCCATATTTTCCCGGAAAAAGACCAGGGACCGGGCAGCGAATCAACCACCCAGCCACATTTCATGGATGATCTGCTGGAAGCGGCCGGTGCCGAGAATGTCGATTTTCCCTTAAAAACCGCCTGTTGCGGTGGTGCCCATACTTTGTCGGATTCCGACACCTCCACCAAGCTGGTCTTGAACATCATCGAAGCCGCAGAGGCGTCCGGTGCCGAGGTCATCGCCACCGAATGCCCGACCTGCCATTCCGGTCTGGAAATGCACCAGATTCGCGCCGAAAAAGTTCTGGGCCGCAAGACCAATGTCAAAATCGTCTATTTTACCCAATTACTCGGCCTCGCCATGGGGCTGTCCCCGCGCAAGGTCGGTATTCAGGAAAATATTTCCGACTCCATTGGCCTGTTAAAAGAAAAAGGGCTGACGTGATCTCCGCAAAGGACATAGAGGCCGGAATTGACGCCATTGACCCGATGGCGAACCCGCTCATTGCGGCTGATTCTTATCTGGCGCTGGCCGAACAAACCCTTGAATTATGGCTCTACTCTAAAAACACAATCCCGACCGAGGACAAGAAAGAGGGCTTTCGCCTGCTTGCTTTGCATCGTCAGGGGGCCAAGGGCGATCCCAGCTTTAATGCCTGCCGCGAGACCTGCCGCGAGCTGGCCTATCGCTATAATCTTGTCAAAGGCAGCGACAGAGCCGATATCCAGCAAGAAGCCGCTACCGGCATGGCCCATCTGGCCCGCCATTTAGTGCTATTTATAGGCGGAAAAATGCAAATAGCCGGCCTTGGTGACTTTTGTTGCGCCTCAAAACCGATTAGAACCAGTGAACAGGAATTAAACTAACAAAGGAATTAACCATGCCTGACGTTCGCGGCTGTCACCTCCCCGATGATCTGCTTTATGATGTCGAAAACCATATCTGGTTCAAAGAGATTGATGACGGCAAGGTCCGCCTCGGTATGACCACCATCGCTACCGCCATGGCGGGAGAACTGGTTGCCTTTACCCCAAAACGGGTAGGCCGCAAGGTCAAGGAAGGCAAGTCCTGCGCCACGGTTGAATCCGGCAAATGGGTCGGCCCGGCAAAATCCATTGCCAGCGGCGAGGTCATCGCGGTGAATGAAGACCTTGTGGCCAAGCCAAATATCGCTAATGATGACCCCTATTCGAATTGGATGGTGGAATTAAAGCCCGATAATTGGGACAGCGTTAAAGGATCCCTCACCCCGGGTGCCGATGTCGCCCCCAAATATGAAGCAAAAATGGATGCCGATGGCTTTGCCGGTTGCGGGTGATTGAAATTTAGCCTTTAAAGGCTTTGGAGTAGTGGAGTAGATAATCATGATGGCACTAAGCGAAGCCCCGGTTCACGACATGGATCCGGCAGAGATGGAAAAAAACGCAGCGCAGGCTTCCTCGCTGCTGAAATCCATGGCCAATGAAACCCGCCTGATTATTCTGTGCCAGCTGGCAGGCGGCGAAAAGGCGGTTAGCGAATTGCTTGATACTGTGCCGCTCAGTCAATCCGCCCTGTCCCAGCATCTGGCCATTTTGCGCCGCGAACGCATGGTGACCACCAGGCGCAAAGCGCAATCGGTCTATTACTCCCTCGCCAGCGATGAAGTATCGACGATTATGGGCACGCTCTATAATCTCTATTGCGCAAAATAGACCTCAAAGACAATGAATAAGCTTGTTCAGGCGGTCAGCCTCAAAGGCCGCCCAGGCATTGCTCAGGGCCACCTCATCACCTTTAGCGCCGCGCACCACTTCATAAAAAGCTTCCAGCACCGGCAATATGGTTTCTTTCAACTCATGGGTGCGCATATCATTTTGCGTCCAGCCCGCATAAAGCCCGTCTTTGATAAAAGCCTCTAATGTCGCGCTGCCCGATGCCATGTCCCGCAAACGTTCAAACCGCGCCAAATCCTCCTTGGCCAGTTGACGGCGAAACAGGCTGTCATGATTCTCCGCTATCTCTTTTAGCCGGCTTTGCAAATCCATAATCAAAACTCCAAACCTCGTCTGGCTTTAATCCTTTCACCCACCAGCGGCCTTGCGAATAGCGCTGATGTTTTGCCCATAGGCCCCGCCCTTGAAAACCGCGGACCCCGCTACCAAAGCCGTAGCCCCCGCAGCGACAACC
>Ga0256839_1001748_pt1 | contig 25702 bp, 27 predicted proteins | sample 354166metaG_FD_185968 | JGI IMG/M metagenome (GOLD analysis project Ga0256839, IMG submission 185968) | Hydrothermal vent microbial communities from Mid Atlantic Ridge, Atlantic Ocean - 354-166 | ecosystem: Environmental > Aquatic > Marine > Hydrothermal vents | place: Atlantic Ocean: Mid... | reverse complement strand
CTGTGGGGCTGGATAATTGACAACCTGGAAATCCAGGGGCCCACCACAGGTATTGAAAATAATTTTCCGGGCAGGATAGAAATCTATCCTAATCCGGCCAAAGGCGGCCGGGTTACCCTGGCCGGCAACGTGCAGGGCAACAGGTCACAGGTGGTGGTGACCGATCTGCTGGGTAAAATAGTACACCGGCAAGAAGTTGTTATCAAAAACAATACCCTCAATAAAACCCTGGACCTGTCGCAGTTGAAAACCGGTATCTACCTGATATCGCTAACCACCGACAGGGGCATTTACACCTCCAGGGTAGTCGTAGAGTAGGTGGCCAACAAGCAATATCAGGCGTTTACCCCTGCCCAGCTTGCCCTGCATAATGGTACCGACAAACCCGAAGTGTGGGTGGCCTATAAAGGTTATATCTATGATGTCAGCCGGTCACGCTTATGGCGGCATGGCCGGCACTATGAACATTGGGCCGGGCAAGACCTCACCCATGAACTAAAAGACGCCCCGCATACCCATAAAGTCTTCGAAAAGTTTACAATTGTTGGTAAGATTGCCAGGAAATAGCCGCAACAGAGAAAAAAATAATTGGTAATTGTAAATTTTTGGTAGGAGTTCTGCCCCTTAACCTGTTCTATAGGTGAATTAAATTTTAAAAATGAAAATTATGAAAATCATGAAAGCAAAAAGTACAAAAGTACTCTTACTCTTCTGTATTGTCGGGCTCGGTTCTGTTCTCTTAACTGGTTGTAAAAAGGAACTTTTTGCCACCATTACCATTACGGCTACAGGCAGTGATCTTGATGGGGATGTAACCGGAGATGGGGGAAGCACTTCACAGACCTATACGTGGAATAATCCCCAGACAACCGCCAACTGGAACAAGGATATTACTTCTTCTGCTGGTGGGAGTTTCCGGTTAGTAATTAAAGATGCCGATGGGGCCATTGTTCTTGACAATACCTTGACAAAGGGCGTTGGTGATGACTCTGCCTCAGGTGTTACAAATGCCGGAACGGTTGGTGATTGGCAAGTTACTGTTACCTTAACTGATTTTAATGGTGATGGTTCTTTTTCCATAAGTCCGGGAAACTAAAGAAAAGCCAAAACTATGCTTCCCTTAACACATAAATAAACATGCCCGATTAGGTTGTTCAACAACTTTTGTATTATAATTGGCATTATACACTGTGGACAGGGTCGTCCTGGGACGGCCCTGTTACTCTTTTTATGTGAGGTTCATGATCATCATTGCAGACAGCGGCTCTACCAAAACCGCCTGGCGACTGCTGGCCGGGCCTGGCCAAATTGAACAAGGGCAAACTATTGGCCTGAACCCCCATCGGGTATCTGCGGATGACTTTACCACCGCGCTACAGGAAACCGGTATTGGCGCCTGGAATCACCTACCCATTACCAAAGTATATTTTTACAGTGCCGGCATAACCAATATCCGCATGCAGGAAAAGGTTATGGCATGGCTTCAGCCATGGTTTGCCAAGGCGGCAATAATAACCGCCTCCGATCTTCTTGGGGCTGCCCGGGCCGCTTACCACCATGGCCAGGGCATAATTGGTATTCTTGGCACCGGGAGCAACAGTGGCTACTATAACGGCCATGAAATTTCACCCCGTATTCCTGCCCTGGGCTATTTGCTGGGTGACGAAGGCAGCGGCAACGCCCTGGGAAAACGTTTGGCTACTGCCTACCTGCGCCATAGCCTGCCCGAAAGCCTGACCGCTGAATTTGAAGCATTCTACCCGGAGCATGACCATCTGCTAAATAACCTTTATGCCACTGCACAACCTGGCCGGCTCCTGGCCTCCCTGGTGCCCTTTCTGCGGCAAAACCTACAACACCAATACATTGCCGCCCTCGTCAGGGAAGAATTCAACCGTTATTTTCGCCTCCTGCAAACCTATGCGCAAAGACCAGTGGCCCTGGCCGGATCGGTAGCCTATTACTTTCAGGAAATAATCCGGGAAGTGGCCCCCCTGCATCAGGTGGATGTGGTAAAAATTATCAAATCACCAATTGACGATCTGGTTGTATTTCATCAGCAGGAGTTGTAATCCCGGTGCCCTACCGGGCAAATTTTTTATCCAGCAGAGCCATAAACTCCTTCACCTGTGGGGCATTGGCCTTCCAAATATTATGTTTCAGGTAATTATTCTGCACAAACGACACAGCCGCTTCTTTGGAATCACAGGCTTCGAGAAAGTCAAGCACTTTAAAGAAATCCTCCTGGCTGCCATCAAACAGGTCGTTGATAAACATGAATTTCTGATTAATTGACAACATCGATTTCAACGAATCGGCCGGTTGGTTGCTTTTCAGCTTATCGGCTACTGTTTCGTAACTGCTTTCTCCAAAACGGGCATTCAACGTAGCTGTATCATTGGCCTCTTCTTCATCTTCATCGCCAAATCCCGGCACTACCGGCACTAAGGGAGCCGTTTTTTTTTCTTCCGCATAAAACCCGTCTGCCGTAACAGGCTCCAAAGCAGCAAACAAGGACAACGTTCCCTCTATAGATTGTGGCGCCTCCTGCATGATTTCAAATACTTCGGTCAGTAATTTATCAGGGTCATGCAGCAGCTCAGGGTTGGCTGCGAGTTTGGCTAAAATACCTGCCAGTACCCCCTGGTTGATCTTAACAAATTTTTGCATCCCCTGAAGCTGCGCCACCGACACCCCTTCGATCATCAGCAGATCTTTATAATAACTATAGGGCGACAACAGCAACAACAGGGTATCCTGCACCGCCCCCACCAGTAAGGGCTCAAAATGTGGCCGGTCAAGCAAAATATGCTGTGATAACACATTCATCAATTTCTGTAGCCCTGCTTTTACCGGCCCCGCTTCGTAATCAAAATAAGGGCTTTTAAGTTTTTCGGCTTCCCTGCCCCAGGATTGATAAATGGTATTTAACACAAACAGCCCTGTTTGTTTAACCGGCAGGCTTAAAATGTCCGCCCCGGTTATCTTGCCCTTGCCGGCAAACAACTGCTCACATAATTTGGCTGCATAAGTTCCGGCATATGCCTCAATTGCCTTTAAATTGAGTTTGCTCTCCATAGCTATATTTTGTTCCTTTGTGTAATGCAAATATGCAAAATTCGACACCAACATGGGGCCTTACCGGATAGATTCGGCCCACTCGGCCAACGCCAGTTTGTGGTAAATCTTATTCTGTCTTTCGCCTAAATTTTTCTCCGGATAATGTTTATCGAACCCCAGATAGCTAAACGCAAAGGAACCAGTGCCGGTTGGATAGAGGTAATATGCGGCTCCATGTTTTCCGGCAAAACCGAAGAACTTATCCGCAGGCTGAACCGCGCAAAGCTGGCAAAGCAAAGCCTGGAAATATTTAAGCCGGCCATCGATACCAGATACCATGAAACTGACGTTGTATCCCATGACGAGAACGCTATCCGCTCAACCCCGGTGCAGTTTGCCCATGATATCCTCTTGCTGGCCGGCAACAGTGATGTTATCGGGATTGACGAAGCGCAGTTTTTTGACGACAGCCTGCCGGAAGTGTGCCAGCAACTGGCCGCCCAGGGCAAAAGAGTAATTATAGCCGGCTTGGATATGGACTTTGCCGGTAAACCGTTTGGCCCTATGCCCAACTTAATGGCTATGGCCGAATTTGTGACCAAGGTGCATGCTATTTGCATGCAGTGCGGGGCGTTGGCCTCTTACTCCTACCGGTTGTCGGCAGAGAAGGCAAAGGTTATGTTAGGTGAAAAAACAGCGTATGAAGCCCGATGCAGAAGTTGCTTTATGGAAGGGATGGCAGAGGATGAATAGCCGGCTGGTATTTTGTTTAGGCTGGATTATCAGTATAACCGCCTATGCCCAGCAGGATATCCCCGTAGGCACCTGGCGCAGCCATAACTCTTACAACTCGCTGGTCGCTATCAGCAATAGCAGCACCACCATTTACGCAGCCGGCAGCAATGCCCTCTTTACCTTTACCCCTGGCAGCAATGAACTTACCCAAATTACCGGCCTTACGGGGCTAAGTGATGTGGATATTGCCACCATGGGGTATAATGTTAATCAGGAAGCGCTGGTCATTGCTTATAAAAATGGTAATATCGATATCCTGCAGAACAGCAAAATCAGCAACTTTACCGATCTTTTACGGGCCGAAATCAGTGGCGCAAAAAAAGTGAACCATATTTACAATTATCAACAATACAGTTACCTGAGTACGGATTTCGGGGTACTGATTATTGACCTGGCTACCCGGCAGGTAAAAGACACGTATTTTGAACTGGGCCCCCAGGGGGAAACCATCGCCATCTATGGCGCAGTAATTGCCAATGATTCGCTCTACCTCGCACACGAACTGGGGGTCATGCGCGGCAGCCTGCAGGATAACCTGAAGGATTTTAACCAGTGGCTACGGTTTGGCCCTGCCGATAACCTGCCCGCAACCACGGCAAAACTTATTCTGGCAACACCCTACGGCCTGCTGGCCGCATTTGATAATGCCGGGGTATTCGCCTACAAGGGTACGGGGTGGGCCAGCCTCAACTTGCTAACCCAGGAGGTGTTTCGCCACGGTGCCCAGAACGGTAACAATACCCTGCTAACGACAACCACGGGGGTTTACCACTATGATGGCAACACGCTGCTTCCCCTGAACAGCAGCATTGGCGAACAACCGGCAGCCGCCCTGTACTTTGGCGGCACACCCTGGCTGGCCGATGCCAAAAACGGGCTGATTGACTTCAACCAGAACATGGCCATTTACCCCAATGGCCCTTACAGCAATGAAATTGTTAAACTCTATACCTACGGCAACAAGATCATAGCCATGCCCCGGGCACACAATAATGCCTGGCAGCCGTTGCGGGGCAACCTGGGCTACTTTCAGTTCTCGGCCGGGGAATGGCAGAATTTTAACAGTACTGGCTACCCTCATACCGAAATGATCCCCGAATTTGCGGATATTACCGGAGCTGCTTACCTCCCGGCAACCAATACGTTGTTTCTGAGCTCTTTTGGCTATGGTTTGTTAAAAATCGATGACCAGGGCACCACCCTCCTCGATGAAACCAACAGCCCGCTGGTCAACGCCTCTCCACCAGCCAGAAATGTCCTGGTAACGGCCATCAGCGCCAACGGCAACGAGGTAGCCGCCATAAATTTTTCCGCTACCCCCGCATTGCACCTTTATGATAATAGCGGTAAGGGCTGGCTGTCGTTTACCCCGGCACAGCAGGCGCCATTTGCCGACCAGATAATCAGCCTGGGCAATGGCACTTATTGGCTGCGTATTGCCAGCACATTTGGCGGAGGCATTGTGGTTTACGATGCCATCAACAACCGCAGCACCTATCTTACCCGGGCGGCCGGTGCAGGCGACCTGCCAGACAACAAGGTGTACGACATGGCCCTCGACAGGGAAGGAAAGATGTGGGTGGCTACAGCAAAAGGCGTGGTTTTTTACTATAATGCCGCCTACCTCTTAGACGACATTATGGATCCTGTTGCCCCTATATTTGACGGGCAGATTTTATTTAAAGACGAAAAAATAACCGCCCTGGCCGTAGATGGCGGTAACAGGATATGGATGGGCACTACCTCGGGGGCCTGGCTGTTTGCCAATGACGGCCAGGAAGAAGAAGCACACTTTACCGCTGAAGATGGCTTGCTGCCAACCAACGATATCTTAGATATTGAAATTAACCAGCAAAACGGAGAGGTGTTTTTCGCCACCCGCTATGGGCTGGTTTCTTACCGGGGTACTTCTACTACGGCCGGACAATTACCGGAGGTGAAGATATTCCCTAATCCGGTGCTGACGACCCGGGATGACATAGTAACCCTTGAGGGCGTACCCGACAATGCTGATCTCTGGATTACCGATGCCTCCGGCCGGCTGGTATATAAAACCCGGGCCAACGGCAATACCGCCATTTGGTCGGGCATAGCCGGCAATACCTCATTGTCATCAGGAGTGTATTTTGTGTTTATTGCCAGTGAAGACGGCAGCGAAAAACAAATCGGTAAAATAGCCATTATCAACTAAGATGCTGATTACTACCCGAGGCATTGTTTTCAGGTTCACCAAATACCGTGAGACCTCTATTATTACCAATATCTATACCGAAGAACTGGGCTTAAACAGTTATATCGTCAATGGGGTAAGGTCGGCAAAAGGGAAGTTTAAGATTGGTTATTTTGAACCGCTTAACCTGGTTGAACTCACCGCCTACCACAAGCCCGGCCGGGATATTGAACGGCTCACAGAGATCAAAACGGGGCATCCCTTGCATAGCATCCGCCAGGATATGCATAAATCGGCTATCAGCCTGTTTATGGCCGAAATACTGAATAAATGCATTGTTGAGCGGCACAAAAACGAAGCGTTGTTTGCTTTTTTATATGCAGCTATCATGGCCCTGGAAAAAACCCCGCCAAATAACAGCTTTCACCTGCAATTTCTGCTTAAGCTCACAGCACACCTCGGCTTCGGTATTTATCATCCCGAAGTGTTTATCAGTAAGGTAACCAATCCCGGCTTCTACCACCACCCGGAGAATTCACGCCTGTTGCAGCATTTGCTGGAAGGCAGCCTTGAGGATGTGCCGGCCGTTACCGCAGGCCAGCGGCAAGCCATCCTTACCGATATCCTGCACTATTACCAAACACAAATAGAAATGCCTCCCCTAAAATCCCTGGCCGTATTACAAAGTGTGTTTAGCTAACCCTCCACAAAAAACTATTTAAGGGCAGAGCAAGTAAGTTTAGAATAATTTTAGCAACTTTATGGGGCCATCACCCTGGCGAAACCTGGTTAACCTTGACCATCAAACAAGTTAGATATTACATTTTCCTGAAGGATGTATTTATCCTGGCAATAACAGCATTTGGTGGGCCCCAGGCGCATATTGCCCTTTTTATAGAAAAACTTGTAGATAAACGGGGCTACCTCAATGAAAAGGAGTTGATGGAGTTGAATGCCCTCTGTCAGATCCTGCCCGGGCCAACCTCCACCCAAACCATTACCGCTATTGGCTTTCGGGTGGGGGGCATTCCTTTGGCCTATCTTTCGCTGTTGATCTGGTGTATTCCGGCTGTAACCATTATGATATTCCTGGCTTTAGGGTTTACTTTTCTGGGTAGTCAAAGCATCTTTATTGATATGACCCATTACATCCAGCCCATGGCGGTGGGCTTTATTGCTTATGCCGGCTATAAAATAAGCATAGCCGTCATTGATTCAAAATCAGGCGTGCTGGTAATGGTGCTATCGGCCATTATCTCTTATTTGTATGCTTCGCCCTACCTGTTCCCGGTGCTGCTTATTCTGGGCGGACTAACGACCGCCATAAAATACAAACGGCAACCCATTGTTGAAAAAACCGAACCCCTGCGCATAAAATGGGATGGCTTTTTTTTGTGGGCCGGCATTTTGTTGCTGGCCGGAGTGCTGGCTACGGTAACCAACGTGGCGCCAATAAAATTGTTTGAAAACTTCTACCGTAATGGCAGCATGATTTTTGGTGGCGGGCAAGTACTTATCCCTTTGCTTTATACCGAATTTGTGGAATTTAAACATTTTCTCAGTTCATCGGAATTTTTGTCGGGTTATGGCTTTGCCCAGGCTGTACCGGGCCCGGTCTTTTCCTTTAGTGCCTTCATTGGTTCACTCTCAATGCGGGAGTACGGCACCCTGGGAAAAATCCTGGGCGGCTTGAGTGCCGCAGCCGGCATATTTTTGCCCGGCACTTTTCTTATTTTCTTTGTTTACCGGTTTTGGCAAGGGCTCAAACGTTACCGTATTGTCAGGGCCTCACTGGAGGGGATTACGGCCGCCAGTTCCGGTATGGTGGTAGCAGCCGCGTTGCTATTATTTAGCCCCCTGCCGATGCATTGGTATAACCCCACCATTGTTATCGGCACGTTTGCCTTGTTGCAGTTCAGCAAAATACCGGCCCCCTTTATTATTTTGGGCGGCTTGCTGCTGGGGGTGGTGTTTTAGGCCGGGGGAAGCCAGGTCAGGGAAGCCTGACTATCCTGCACTACTAACCGATATTCACCGCCCATTACTACCGGCATGTTTTGCGGTTCATGACCAAGGGCAAAACCAAAACCTACCGGGTAAGAAAATTGTCCGGTAATCTCTAATATCACTTCCTGCCAGGGAATACCAAAGGGTGCATCGCCATCATCAATAGCGGTAAAATGCCCCAGCACTAAGCCGGCCAGATTGGTTAATTTCCCAGCCCGCAAAAGCTGGTGTAACATGCGGTCAAGGCGGTACGTCTTCTCGCCTATCTCCTCTATAAACAATACCTTGCCCGCGGTTTCTATCTCATTGGCTGTACCCAGCGAATCCACCAACAACGATAAGTTGCCCCCCGTTATAGGACCATGGCCACTTCCTGCTCTCCCGCCCTTCCCTAAGATATCCGGAACAGGCTGGCCAAACAGCAGTTTTCGCAAGGCTGCAGAAGATACTTCATATTCCGGGCGGCCCAAGCTAGTACCCATTGGCCCATGTACACTGGCTAACGAAAGTTTTTGCAGGTACAAGTGCAAGGCCGTGATATCGCTAAACCCGACAATCCATTTTGGCTGTTGGGTCATCAGGGTAAAATCTATCTGGTCTAAGATACGGGTAACCCCATACCCTCCACGGGCGCAAAAAACAGCCTTTATGCCGGGGTCATCAAGGGCCCATTGCAGGTCCTCCAGCCGGGCAGCATCGGTACCGGCAAAGGTATTATGCCGAGCATAAACATGGCGGCCAGGCACTACCGCCAACCCCCAGGAGGTAGCCTCTTCAACTGCTTTAGCTATACTACCGGGCACCAATTTTCCGGCCGGGGCCACCAGGGCAATGCTGTCGCCTTGTTTAAGTTGCGGGGGATAAACCATGGGCAAGTAAATTTAGCCAATCTTTTTCAGGGAAAATAAAAAAGGCCACTTCATTAAGAAGCAGCCTCACTAAATATTTACATCGGAGGTTAGTTCGAAGGTGGCTCGATACCCATTTTCTTTAGCACCTTATTGGAAATGTCGTAGGCAGGATCGGTGTAGAACAGTATCTCCAATCCGGCTTGCGGTACCCCAATATTAAAGATGTGGGTATAGCCTTCTTCGGCAACCACGGCATCGAGGGCCTCCCCTACCCGTTTGTTAATCGGGCCCATTAATTCGGCCTGTTTGGTTTCTAATTTGGTTTGGGCCATGGTGGCAAAACTTTGCAATTCCTCTTCCAAGTCGGCTATTTCCCGCTCCAGTTGCTGGCGGTCTCCCAGGGTCATTGAGGGGCCTTCCGTCTGGTATTTTACCACCTTTTGCTGGTATTGCTGTTGTTTGGCCTCCCCTTGCTTTTGCAACTGCGTTTGCAAAGCACTAAGGGTAGATTGAATGGATTTAATTTCAGGCATAGCCGCCAGGACATAGTCCATATTCAACGAACCTATTTTTTGTGGCTTTTGCTCCTGGGCAAAGGCGGAACCGGCAGCAAAAGTAACTGCTGCCAGAATAACTAAGAATTTGTACTTCATATCAAATTGTTTCATTTACTACTTACTTATTTATCAATTAAAATCATCTACAACATCATTGGGGTCACCCAGTTCCAGTTCTTCCAGCACATAATCGGTATAATCATGGATAGGGTCGGTATAAATCATCACCAGTTCCCCTGATTTATCGAATATAATGGCCAGTTTATGCTTTCTGGCTACCTTCTCCACCGCTTCATACACTTTATCCTGTACCGGCTTGATAAGCTCCTTTTTTTTCAGAAAAAACAAACCCTCCACGCCAAATACTTTTTTTTGGTACTCCTTCAGAAACGCCTCTTTCTTTTTAATCGTGTTCAGTCGCTCCTCCTTCATTTCCGGGGTAAGCAATACTTCTTCGGCTTTCAAGGCGGCATACATATCAAATATATCTTTTTGCATTCCTTCTATTTCCTGTTGCCAGGCCACCGACAATTTGTCGATTTCAGCCTTGGCTTCAGCATATTCAGGCATTTTATTCAGGATAAAATTAGTGTTTACATAGCCGAATTTTTGTGCCTGTACCGGACTATACCACAAACTTATTGCCAAAAATGTCAACAATAGCCTTAGCCCACTAAAATATCCTGCATATTTTTTCATGAATCCCCTACCTGAGTTGCTGACCTATTGTAAAATGGAATTGCCAACCACTGGGAGCAAACGCATCCGGCAGGTTGTCAAACCCATAGCCCCAATTCAGGCCAATGAGCCCAAAAGCCGGCATAAACAGCCTGGCGCCAAAGCCGGCAGACTTATACACCTGAAAAGGATTAAACTGGCGGTAATTATCCCAGTTATTTCCTGCTTCACCGAATACAAACATATATATTGTGGCGGCCGCCCCGGTGGTTACCGGGTAGCGTATCTCCATGGAATATTTACTGTAAATTGTACCTCCTTCTAACCCCTGGTAATTGGGGTTATATTGCTCATCTGGCCTGATAGATAAGTTTTCATAGCCACGTAATCCAATAATATCGGTACCCAGAATAAAATTCTGTCCGGCAAGTCCATCCCCTCCTACCTGGAAGCGCTCAAACGGGCCAACCTCAAGAATATCCGGTGAATACGTATTCATAAAGCCAAAATGTATCCGGGTTTCCAGTACCAGTTTGCCCACCAGGCTAATATAATGTTTGGCATCAAACATATACTTGGTGTACTCTACCCATTTATACTTCTCTGCCGGTGCGGCTTCAGCATAATCAATGTTGCTCCACAGGGAATAAGGTGGTGTCAGGCTGGCCGAGAGCGACACAGTAGAGCCACTAGACGGATAGGTGGGGTTATCCACACTGCTGCGGGCAAGGGTAAAATTCAACAAGAAGGTATTGGCATCCCCGGTAGTAAATTGCACTGTATTTAACCCGAAAGCATAGTTTTCCAGTTGATATACTTTATAGGTCAGCGATGTGCTCAGGGTAAAATAGTTGTCGGGCCATTGAAGGCGCTTGCCAATACCTACTGTAGCCGAGTGTACCTTAAATGAGCCCGGTGGCTGGCCAAACCGCGGGTCATTGTTTTGGATTGAGCTATTCAGGCTAAAAGTAAAAGAGGTTGGTTTCTTGCCCCCCAACCATGGCTCCGAGAACATCAGGGTATAACTCTGAAACTGCCGCCCGTTGGCCTGTGCCCGGATTGACAATCTCTGCCCGTCACCCACCGGCAATGGCCGCCATTTATCAAAATGAGGGATATTGCGCAGTGAAAAATTGTTGAATGTAAGGCCAACCGTACCAACAAAACCATAAAAACCACCCCAGCCACCGGAAAGTTCAATCTGGTCACTAGGCTTTTCTACCAGCTTATATTCAATATCTACCGTATTATCAACCGGGTTGGGAATAGGGTTAATTTCTATTTGCTCCGGGTCAAAATACCCCAGTTGGGCTAATTGTTGCTGATCGCGGATAATGTTGGTGCGGCTGAACTTTTGCCCCGGCAGGGTGCGCAGTTCCCTTCTGATTACGTGTTCGTTGGTACGGTCGTTACCGCTGATAATCACATTATTAATAGTGGCCTGCGCCCCTTCAAAAATACGCATTTCAATATCAATAGAATCGCCAACAATGGCTACTTCCACAGGCCGGATATTAAAAAACAGGTAGCCGTCATCCATATACAAGCCGGTAATATCCGTACCTTGCGGGTTCATGCTCAGGCGGGTATTAAGTTCCTCCATATCATAAACATCCCCCTTCTTTATCCCCAGGATTTTAGCTAACTGTTCATCCGTATATACATAATTACCTTTCCAGCTAATATTCCTGAAATAGTATTTCCGGCCTTCGTTAATCCTGATATCGATACTAATCGAGCTTTCGGCTGTCCGGTAGATCGAATCGGAAACCACTACGGCATCACGAAAACCCTTGGCGTTCATGTAGGCAATCAAAGAAGCCTTGTCTTCTTTAAAGTCGGCCGCAATAAATTTTGAAGACTTAAAAATATTAAGATTTACATGGCGGGAAATATAATCGGCAAACACGCCATCGGTCATGTCCTTGCTTTCGGTAAGGAACGACTTCAGGTTAAGATGAAAGACACGGTAGAGGATATCACTCATCAAGGAAAAACGCAAACGCTCTTTGGTGTTCTTCATCTTCTTTTTCATCTTCTGCTCGGTAATCAGGTCGGCCCCGATGATATTGATGCGGTCGATTTTTACTTTAGCCTTTTTGTTTACCTTGATATGCACCCGCACATGGTTAGACAAGATGGTATCCGGTTCCTGGGTCATTTGTACCTCACAGTTCAGGAAGCCTTTATCAATAAAATGCTGCTTTACCGTATTTTCGGCATTCTTGAGTATGGCATCGGTAAGCACCTTGCCCCGGTAAAGCGCCAAAGCATCAGACAGGTCGGATTTCTGGGTTTTATTAACCCCCGAAAACTCAAACTTTGACATTTGCGGCCTCTCTTTTAAGACAATCACCAGGTAAATTTTGCCGTCCTCAATTTTCTCATGGTAAATGGAGGCATCGGCTACCAGGCCGTGTTTCCACAACTTCTTGATAGCCTGGCTTATGTCTTCCCCGGGAACTTTTATCCGGTCGCCAACTTTCAGGCCGGTAAGTGAAATAAGCGTATTTCCATCCAGGTATTGGGTACCTTCTACCCGGATACCGCCAATTTCAAACTCATTGATTCTGCCGTACTCCACCGCATTGCCATCCTGCGCCCGTCCTTTAACCGCCAGGGTTAAAAACAAAGCCAGTAAAACATACTGTAAAGCGTTTATGGTACCTCGTTTAAACTTGCTCACTAATCTTGCCAAATCTACGTTCTCGTGTCTGATATGAATCTAAAGCTTCTTTTAAATGTTTTTTTCTGAAATCAGGCCAAAGCACCCCGGTAAAATAAAGTTCGGTATAGGCCAATTGCCATAAAAGAAAATTACTCACCCGCAATTCGCCACTGGTACGGATGAGCAGTTCGGGGTCGGGCATATCGCGGGTAACCAGGTACTTGCCAAATTCTTCTTCGGATAACCCATTTAAACCGGCCTTGCCCGTGGTCACGTCATTAACATATTTTTTCACGGCCGACAGAATATCCCAACGGCCGCTGTAATTAAGCGCCAGGGTTAGAACCAAACCGGTATTTTTTGCTGTTTCTTTAATGGTATCCTTTAGTTCTCTATTACAACTTGCCGGCAGACCGTCAATATCACCAATGGCATTCAACTGCACATTATTCTCCATTAAGGTGCTTAGTTCTTTACGCAATGACGACACCAATAGTTCCATCAAAGCATCCACCTCCTGTTGTGGCCGGGCCCAGTTCTCGGTAGAAAAGGCATATAAGGTCAAAAACTCTACCCCTATTTCTGCGCAGCCCTCGGTAATCTCCCGCACCGATTTGGTAGCACTACGATGACCAAAAATGCGGGCAGCGCCCCGTTTCTTTGCCCACCGGCCATTACCATCCATTATAACGGCAATATGCCGGGGTAAAGTATATGAGCTGTCTATTTCTAACATTTTATGAACCTGCCTCAAATCAGTGTGCAAAAATATTCTAATTTATTGAAAATAAGGCAGCAGGAAGGAAGTTATTATCGTCTGAAGCCCTGTTTTAGCGGCAAGGTAGGACAGGTAACCTTATAGATAATTTTGGTTATGGTAATGCCTATGTAATAATAATTATCGTTATCGTATTTATTACCATATTGGTAGTTCTTATTAAACACATCGCCTTCGGATATGTTATCCAGATAATCAAAAAATAAAATACGGGCGCCAAATTCTATCCCCACCGCCCACTGCTTCACCGGCTGGTACTTAAACCCAATCCCCAGCGGTACCGCCAATTGTACCGTGCTATACGTAGCGTTCCTGTCCCGCTGGCCAATCATACCAAAAACACCGATACCCCCATGGAAGTAAGGCGACCAGTTGACCACCGCCCTTTTGCTCTTATAATCAAGAAAGTAGTATTCAAAACCACCTGCAAACTCCGAGACAAAAATACTGAAGGAAGAGGCCCTGGCGGTAGCAAAAGGATCTACCGGCTTGTTCCTATCATTACCCTTAACATTACCCCCGGTATAGGTTGCCCGCAAGCTTATATGGTCATTAAGGTTAGTCCGCAGTAAAACCATACCGGCAAAACCGGTATTGGAGACAACCCAATTGCGGGCTAAATCCCCGGTATAATACATGGCCCCGAGTGAAAAGCCAATTTCATTTTTTTGCGCCCTGGCCTGGCAGGCGGAGGTTACCATAATAACCGTCAAAATCCATACAATAAAAGAATTCTGCGGTTTCATAGTAAAGGGTTAAAGCATAAATTATCTGTACTTGGCCCGCCTGAATTTGGCGCCAATAATGTAGGCAATCCGCAGGCTGGTAACAAAATACATGTCGTTAGCCTTGCTACCCCCGCGGTTATTTGAAGGATGTTCCAACCCGAATCCATTAATAATTTCATAAACTACGCCATCGCGGCCGGTATAAGTAGCTGTTCCCCAATTGCTGATGTCCCTGGGCTCGCCATTGGCCGATAACGGGTCGCGCGACCTGTTTGACATGGCCCTGGCCAAATCAGAATCAAGTACCCCCAAATCCACATAATTACGGCTGACATCATCAATATAATCGGTAAACAATATTCTTGCCGACACATCAAACGATATATCCAGGGCATCTGCCAACCTATAACGAACACCCAGGCCAACTGGTATGGCAAACTGAATTAATTTGTACGGCTTGATGCCATAATTGGCATCGGAGGGGTCAAGGTTGGCATATTGCCCCTCGGTACCCAGTGGCCGCAGGGCCACCCATTCCCCGGCATTGGGGAAAGCGTATTGCTGCCCGGGATCAGCCGGCAAAACATACGTTTCCGGCACCTTAGCCTTAGGGTTATGATAAAACAAGGCTACCCCGGCCAGCAGGTAGGGGGTAAGGTCCACCCGGCTTAAGTAAGAGCCCTGGTTTTTAAACAGGTCGATTACAGCTACGGCCGAAAGCTCCCAAATATCATTCCGGAAACTGGCATTACGCACATACCGGTATTTGGAGTTGTCGCCATTGGGGTCGGCCGCTTTGTAGTCATCGGCAAACAGCCGGCCATAGGAAAGTGAGGCCCGCAATGTATAACGGGGGCCGAACCGGTGCCCGTAAGTGCCGGTGAACCCGGGGCGGGTACTGCTTATTTTAGTGCTGCCCCAGGTGGATTTAGGGGCAATTTCCCCCAGGTAGTTCATCGAATTAACCGAAAACGCCAGAAAACTATACCGTTTTTGCTTGGTAAACGTATTTCTCTTGCCATGGTATTTTGACATGGCACGGTTATTCTTCTTTATTTTTTTCCTGTCTAACTGCGCCTGGGCCGGAAAAATGAACATTCCGGCAAGAACAGCAACAAATAAAAACCTGATTATGCGCATATTATTGATATATACAAGCCCCAACTTGACACAAATGTAATTATAAGATGGAAAAATAAAAATTAATTAATTCCTTACATCCTGACCCCAATATAATTTCTTCCGCAGCGTGTCAAAAGGATGGTAACCATCAAACTTAACCAAACTGGCCCGGAAGTTTTCTTTTTTGATGATTAATTCGGTGGTTGCCGGTATGGTAACCGACCTGGAATCCAGGGAAATCAACACATTTTCTACCCGTGCATCTATTTTAAAGGTAAGCACACTGCTATCTCCCAGCACCATCGGCCGAACATTAAGGTTATGCGGGCTTACGGGGGTAATGATAAAGTTATTCGATTGCGGCAATACCAATGGCCCGCCACAACTAAGTGAATAGCCTGTAGAACCGGTTGGGGTAGAGATAATCAGCCCGTCCGCCCAATACGAGTTGAGAAACTCCCCGTCAACATAGGCATGCACTACAATCATGGAGGAGGTATCTTTCTTCAGGATAGTGAAATCATTCAGGGCAAACGGGGCCGCCTTAAATAACTCACCAGGGTCTTCTAACCGGAGTAAAACCCTTTTATCCAGAGTGTACTTACCGGCCAGGATTTGGGTAATGGCATAGTCAATTTGGCCGAAGCCAATGGTGGCCAAAAAACCTAACCTACCCATATTTACCCCGATGACCGGGGTTTCCAGGGCACCAATATGGGTTACCGCCTCTAGGATGGTGCCATCACCGCCCAGGGTAAACATAAAGTTGGCCCCTTTTAACTCTTTGGCAGAAGCATACGGTTTTAGATCACCCGGCAAGTCCATTCCTTGCAAACAGGCCAGAAAGGGTTCCGAAACAATTACCTCAAACCGGTGCTTGTGCAGTAAGGCAAAGAAGTTGCTGATAGAAGCCTGCAGGCTGCGGTCAAACTCTTTACCATGAACTGCAATCAACATAACCGCGGGGTTAGATATCCAAATATTTAAGCAGCTCGTCTATCCGGTCCCGGTCTGTTTCGGTAATTTCGGCATCCTGAAAACGGGAGATAATCTTATACTCAAACCTTTCAAAAGTGGCCACAATGCTGCTGATATCTTCGCGGTTAATTTTCAGGGTTACTTTTATCTTGCTTTTATCCAAAGGGTCTTGTTTTACCGAACTGCTGAGGACACGGGCATTGTTTTCTTCTACCAGACGGCTTAGCTCGGCCAGGGAGTAATCACGGCTATCCATACTTAACACCACCACACTGCCTTCGGCCTGCACCGGGGTGGTCCGGGCAAAGGCGGTAATGGTATCGCGCACGGTGATTACGCCTGTAAATTCTTCCTGATCGTTCACCACCCCTACCAGTTCAATATGGTTGTCAACCGCCAGTTTAAGGATATCGTAGAAATACTGCGACTCATGGACAAAACAGTGGCCGCAGCTCAGTTCTATTTCACCTATCTGCTTATTGCCATCCTCCATTTCCAGGATATGGTCTTCACTGATCAACCCCAGAAACTTGCCATTATTCACCACCGGTAACTCCTTGGTGCGAAATTCTTCCATCCAGACAATCGCATAGGCCACCGTATCGGTGAGCTTTAAAGGTGGGATCATCTGGTTAATTAGTTCTTTGGCAATCATGGTTGTGCTGTTAAAAATTCTTCCAAAACCACGTTAAATTCTTCCGGTCGTTCCATCATCGGGGCATGGCAACACTTATCAATAAACCGCAGGGTGGTATTGGGTATCAGTTTATTAAATTCATGCGCCACTACCGGGGGGGTAATGGTATCATTCAGCCCCCAGATCAATAACGTAGGTACTTTAATATTAACTATATCATGCGCCATATTGTTGCGTTGGGCCGATTTGGCGATGGCCACAATACGTAAACTTTTGGGAATACTTTTCAGGGTTTCAAATATTTCATTTACATACTCGTCACCCACGGTATTGGGGTCGTAAAAAGTATAGCCTACCCGCTCCTTAATATAATCGTAATCGCCCCGCTTAGGATAAGAGCCACCCATGGAGTTTTCAAACAGGCCGGAACTGCCGGTGAGCACCAGCCCTTTAACCTTTTCGGGGTTGGCCAGGGTGTACATCAAACCGATATGCCCGCCCAGGGAGTTGCCCATCACCACCATGTCCGTTAAGTTCATTTCGGCCACAAAGCCCTCCACATATTTGGTCAGGCCTTCCAGGCCTGCCTGCCGTAGCGGCATTTCATAAATCGGCAATAAGGGAATAACAATACGCTTGGTGGCCGAGAACTTCTCGATTACCGCCCCCCAGTTACTCAGGGCCCCAAACAGGCCATGCAAGAGCAGGAGCACCTCTCCCTGCCCTTCATCTATATATTTATATTCACCTTTTTCTTTTATTTCCATAGGTTTCTGTTGTGATAACACCAAAATAAACAATTACGCTTAAAAACAAACTATTTTTAGGGTGCCGGGGTGTTTAATAATGCTGAAATATCGTTCATCAGGTTGGTCGTAGCCGGAATAATAAACCCAAACATATCAACCGTAGCGGGGGCTACCGACACCACATAGGGGTAAAGGAAAGAGTCGTCTTGCAGGTGTTGGGGGATAACCAGGCCAAACACCTGGAAAGCCCAGATCAACACCGAGAAGAAAAAGACGAACTTTAGGGCCCCCAGCGCTGCCCCGGCCAACCGGTCAACGCTGCCCAGAAAGGCCATGCGGATGACTGTGCGCAATATCTTACCCAGCAGGTTGACCAGCAGTACAATACCAATAAAGATCAACAAAAATGCCGCCACCGGCAAAAACCTGCCGGTAAGCTGAAACTGTTCGGTTAGCCAGGCCATGCCCCAGTGTAAAAAATGAAAGCCACCTATTACCGCCAGGATCAAGGCCAGCAACGAGGCTGTTTCGAGCACAAAGCCCTTCTTAAAGCCATTAATGGCCCCCAGTACCAGCGGCACCAATATGATTATATCAATTATACTCAATGGCTTAACAGTTCTTTCACCAGGCCGGCAATTGTCTTTCCTTCCGCCAGGCCGGCCAGTTTCTTGCTGGCCACGCCCATCACTTTACCCATATCGGCCGGTGAGGTAGCCCCTACACCGGCAATGATCTGCTGCAACTCCGCCCGCAACTCTTCGGCAGATAAGGCCTTGGGCAGATACCGGGCTATTATTTCATATTCAAAATTTTCTTTGTCGGCTAAATCCTGGCGGCCCTCTCTGGCATACAGTTCAGCCGATTCCTTACGCTGTTTAGCGGCTTTCATAAGCAGTTTCATCTCCGCCTCAGAGGAGAGCCCACCACCGGCCCCTTTTTCCGTTTCTGCCAGTAAAATCATCGACTTTATACCCCTGAGGGCGGTAAGCTCATCTTTCTTTCTGGCCAGCATGGCTTGTTTAATGTCGTGGTTAATTGTTTCTTTTAGGCGCATAGATGCTGTAGATATTTGGCAGAAATAATAACTTGCACAAAAATAAAGATTTCAACCGAGAGATGACCCGTTTAAGTGTGAATGTGAACAAAATTGCCACCCTGCGTAATGCCCGGGGCGGCAATAATCCCAATGTGGTAAAGGTAGCCCGCGACTGCGAAGCTTTTGGCGCCCAGGGCATCACCGTACACCCGCGGCCTGATGAACGCCACATCACCTACCAGGATGTGCTGGATTTAAAAGAAGTGGTAACCACCGAATACAATATTGAGGGCTACCCCGATGCCCGCTACCTGGAGCTGGTAACACGGGTCAAGCCTACCCAGGCCACGCTGGTACCTGATCCGCCCGGTGTGCTTACCTCCAATGCCGGCTGGGATACGGTGCAAAACCATGATTTGCTGACGGAGATCATCCGTAAACTACAACAACAGGGTATCCGCACCTCCATCTTTGTGGATACCAACCCGGCCAATATTGACGGGGCTGCAGCCACAGGCACCGACCGCATAGAGCTTTACACCGAACCGTATGCGGCCCACTACCCTACAAACCGCGAGGCGGCCGTCAAGCCCTTTGTGGCGGCTGCCGGCAGGGCCAAAGAGTTGGGCCTGGGCATCAATGCCGGTCATGACCTTGACCTGCACAACCTGCATTTTCTGGTAACGGCCATCCCCTATATCGATGAAGTTTCTATCGGCCACGCCCTGATCTCAGATGCCCTGTATTACGGCCTGGAAAACACCATTCAAATGTATTTACAACAACTGGCATGAACTTATTTTACCGACAACAAGGCCAGGGCCCACCGTTAATTGTCCTGCACGGGCTTTTTGGCTCAGCCGATAACTGGGCTACCATGGCCAAAAAAATGGGCGCCTACCGTACCGTCTATCTGCTCGACCAGCGTAACCACGGGGCCTCGCCCCATAGCCATGACTTTAGCTACGCAGCCATGGTGGAAGACCTGAACTTTTTCCTGAAACAGCACAACATCGTCAAGCCCGACATCCTGGGTCATTCTATGGGCGGCAAAGTGGCCATGTTTTTTGCCGTAAAATACCCCGATTTACTCAACAAGCTGGTGGTGATTGATATTGGCCCCAAGCATTATCCTGTACACCATGATGTGATCCTGGAAGGGCTGAAGGCCCTTGATATAGCCCATATTACCAGCCGGCAGCAGGCGGATAAAGAACTTGCCGATTATGTAGAAAATGCCGGTATCCGGCAGTTCCTGTTGAAAAATTTAAAGCGTACCGACAGCGGCTTTGCCTGGAAAATGAACTTAACGGTGATCTATAACCAGATTGCCAACGTGGGCGAAGGCTTAAAAGAAGACGATAGTTTTAACCATCCCACCCTGTTTGTACGTGGGGCGCTTAGTCATTATATTTCAGACGAAGACATACCGGGAATCAGGCGGCATTTTCCCAATTTTAATTTGGTAACCATCGAGGGCGCCAGCCACTGGGTACATGCCGAAAAACCCGCTGCACTGGCCGCCACCCTTGAAGACTTTTTGCTATAAACCAAACCAATAAACGCATGCAGAAAGGTGTTGTTTACCTCATCCCATCAGCTATTGCAGCCGGGGCCGGCCGGGCTACCCTAACCCCACAGGTAGCGGCAGCCTTACAACAAACACACTACTATGTGGCCGAGCATGCCCGTGAAGCCAGGCGGTTTATCAGCAGCCTGAAGCTGGGAATTGCCCTTGAGCCCCTGCATTTTACCGAACTTAACCAGCATACCGCTGCAACCGGCATAGGCCACCTGTTACAACCGGCCCTCAATGGGCATAATTTAGGCGTACTCAGCGATGCCGGCTGCCCGGGCATAGCCGACCCCGGGGCCGCGGTAATCAGAGAGGCCCACCGCCAAAAGCTAAAGGTAGTGCCGCTTGCCGGGCCGTCATCTATTCTGCTGGCCCTGATGGCCAGTGGCTTACCGGGGCAGAATTTCAGGTTTACCGGCTACCTCCCCATTAACGCCAAAGAACTGAAAAGTAAAATTCAGTGGCTGGAAAAACAGTCACGAAAAGACCAGGAAACCCAAATCTTTATTGAAACCCCTTACAGGGCTGATAAACTCCTGCAACAATTACTTAGTACGTTGCACCCCACCACCCTGCTCACCGTGGCCAAAGACCTGACCGGGGCCAACGAAGAAATAATCACACAGCCAGTAGCCGACTGGCAAAAGAAAAAAACCATTATCGGCAAAACCCCGGCCGTATTTTTGTTTATGGCAGCATAGTATTGTTTAGCGGCATTTTATCTACTTTTGCCTCGCACAAATAAGTTTTCATTTCAATGCCCTATTTATTCACTTCCGAATCTGTTTCCGAAGGACACCCTGACAAAGTGGCCGACCAGATTTCCGATGCCCTGATCGATCATTTTATGGCTTTCGACCCCAACTCCAAAGTTGCCTGCGAAACCCTGGTAACCACCGGCCTGGTAACCCTGGCGGGAGAGGTGAAGTCGAACACTTATCTTGACGTTCAGGAAATTGCCCGCAGCGTTATTGCCAAAATTGGCTATACCAAAGCAGAATACCAGTTTGAAGCCCACTCATGTGCCGTAATTTCTGCCATCCATGAGCAATCGGAAGATATTAACCGCGGGGTTGAGCGCGAAGACCCCATGCAGCAGGGGGCCGGAGACCAGGGAATGATGTTTGGCTATGCTACCGTAGAAACCGAAAACTTTATGCCCCTGGCGCTGGACCTATCGCATAAAATATTAATCACCCTGGCCGAACTCAGGCGCGAAAACAAAGCTATTACCTACCTACGCCCCGATGCCAAAGCCCAGGTGACCATTGAATACAGCGATGACAACAAGCCCATCCGCATCGACAGCATTGTGGTTTCTACCCAGCATGATGAATTCGCAGACAATGATGAAGAAATGCTGGCCAAAATAAAAACGGATATCATCAATATTCTTATCCCACGGGTAAAAGCCAACCTGCCGGCCAACATCCAGGCCTTGTTTAACGAACAGATAAAGTATCATATCAACCCTACCGGTAAGTTTGTTATTGGCGGCCCCCATGGCGATACCGGCTTAACCGGCCGTAAAATCATTGTTGACACCTATGGCGGTAAGGGCGCCCACGGAGGCGGGGCCTTCTCGGGCAAGGACCCCTCTAAGGTTGACCGCTCGGCAGCCTATGCCACCCGCCACATTGCCAAAAACCTGGTAGCGGCCGGGGTAGCCAAAGAAATACTGGTGCAGGTTTCCTACGCCATTGGCGTGGTTGAACCTATGGGCATTTTTGTGGACACTTACGGTACCAGCGAGGTAAATATGACCGACAGCGAAATTGCCGCCAAAATCTCCGGTATTTTTGATATGCGGCCGGCCGCCATCGAAAAAAGGCTAAAGCTCAGGGCGCCCATTTACTTTGAAACCGCGGCCTACGGCCACATGGGCCGGGAGCCCCGGGTCAAGGAGGTTACGTTCAGCAATGCCGGCAAGGAAGTAACCCTGGAGGTAGAAACCTTTACCTGGGAAAAGCTGGATTATGTAGATAAGGTAAGGGCCGCCTTTGGTTTGTAAATAGCAGCTCCTTCCGCATCTTGCCCAAAGCACCCCTGGGAGCAACCGGGGATAATGGCCTCATCTCAGATCAACAACCCCTTCCTGAATCAAGGTTACGTGCTCTGAAACAGGATGATTTTCCATTTTAATACCTAAGGAATAGTAGTCACAATTTTTCTTAAAGTTTCCTGTACAAAAGATTATTTTATGTCCAACAATATGCTTAGGGTGTTGGTAAATTTCCTGCACATAAATTAATTCCAGGTTTATCAATTTAAAAAGTTCAAAGTGATCCTGATAGGTTTTTATCAGATAGTGGGTTTCAGTTACCCAATCGAAAGAGTAACTCCATAAAAAACTTTTGCCTAAAGGCAATTTTAATAATTTGTAAGCGCCTGATTTGTCAACTATCATTAGTGCTTGTGCATCCCTCATAAAAACCCCAAGGGTAAACAAGCCTACCCCAAAGGTAATTGGTAAACTATATACAAGTTTATCACTAATATCAACAGAAGGCTGGTTTTGAATTATTTTTTTAAATTTATCCTTTGTTATACAATCCGTACTTCCGGGTTCATCCCCCAATACTCCCACAGATATTAAACTTTTTTTCTTTGTGTAATTGCGGTTTACCATAAACACCCAATTATGGAAAAGTATATTATAAACGCCAAACTCTGCAGTACATTTGGAAATATACCTTTTCACGATTATTTTATCATCAATAATTTCCCAAACTGCTACAAAGCTTGTTCCCTCTACGACAATTCGCCCATCAGATAATGGATGGATTTCTTTAAAATAAATTGGCTTGCTTAACGTATCTATAATTAAATTTTCTTCGTTCATTAAGAAAACCTTTATTGGGCTTGTTCCTTTCTGGGCTTCGGTTACGATTGTAAATCCATCATCCGTTAAGTAAAAATTACGAAGATTTGTATTGTCGGCAGCGTATAACAGTTTGGGGTCTTGTGCGAAAGAATTTAAGCTTGGTGCCAAAACCACAAAGCAAAAAATCATAAACTTCATTTTGAGGGATTCGTTAGTTTGGTAAAATCCATAATTACCTGATCAATATTCCTCATACTTATTTCAGCAAAATACTTTTCTTTACCATTTCTATAATGCAATATTACCGGAGAAAATATGCCGAGTTCATACCTGGTATAGCTGCCCTCTTTGTCATAGTATACAATTTTAGGATTAAGTTGTTTAATTTGATTATCATTCTTTAAGTAACTTTTGGGCCCATTTGCCAGTAATACAGTTTTCAGGTTCGTATTTCCTTTTTGAGACAGAGCAAAATTTAATACCTCATTGATGCAGGGTGTACATGATTCAAGGGGAACGATTAATATCCAAATATCTTTTTCATCTGAAATAGTTAAGTTGTGTTGATCAATTAAATACTGGTTTAAGTTCAGATTATATTTATATCCATCAGGTTTTGGTTTTCCTGTACAGCATATAAGTACCATTAAAAAGAAGAAACTCAAGATGATTTTCATTCTAATCGCCCTGCTTTAGTTGAAATACCGAGAATTGCATGTAATCATCACTTGCATAGTTACTAACCCTGTTGTTTAAACTAAGAAAGACTTTATCACCATAGGCAAAACTTTGAAAGAAATCATATTTGCCACCAGGGAACATCTGTTCTTGGATAAGTTTAAATTCCTCATCCAGCACCATAATTGAAAATGGCATATCAAAAAACAACCGTCTTTTCCCATCAGGGTATTTTAACGGGGTAGCAAGTTTTGCAATCCGGTAATTCAACGAATTGTTTTCATTTGTAATCATCTTTACATAAAATGCATGCTCAACATTATAATCCATTTCTTCCTGCATGCCCCTTTCTTCATCATCACTGGTGATAAAAGGGTTAAAATATTCGGGAACATACTGACTTTTTATTTTTAGCCGTTTAGTTAAGCTTAGCGTTTGCCTGCTATATAAATGCACTTCATGTGAAGGCATATAGTACGAAACAAAGTACTTCTTTGTTGAATACCCGTTGACGTCATTATTGGGATAGTAAATAGTCTGGTAAAACTCATGAGGGTATTCACCAAAAACCCTGTATTTTCTGGTATGCAAATTAAACCTGCACTGTAAAACTGATCTTTGATAATCAAGTGTGGTAACTAAACCTCTTGACATCCAGAAACCTACGCTTTCTGTTAAGGGGTCATATTCAAACGTGTAAAACAATTCATTGCTTATCCAATAATCTTCGAAAGGTTCTGGAAAGATAATATCCCATTTGTTTACCATTGTACCCCCGCTGTTATAGAGGGCTACTTGCTTGTAACTATCCCCATAGATAAAAAATATAGAATCAATATTATGGAAATAAAACCTGTCAGGCTCCCCAATCCCATCTGGACCCTCTGCTACAAAATCTATGAGTTGGTTTTTTGTTGAGTCATATAAATTGTAAACTTGTAATCGGCTAAATGTTTTATTATATATAAAATAATAGGGCTCATTGTTGATAAACTTAAGCTGGTCATGGTAATGGTTAGGGTCTGTCAGTGAATCAACCTTAATTTTGAGCGTATCAACTATAGTTAAAGTGCCTTGAATAGGCGAAAGTCCCAAAGTTATAGGCTGCTCCACCTCCTCCGGCACTTTATTGGTACAGCTATTATATATCAAACCAAAGATAAGCAGAAGATGTTTCCCTGACATATAAAATCATTAAATGGTCTTATCCCGAGTGAACAAGATTGTTATACCAGACCAACAGAATGGAAAAACCTTGTTTTATGAAAGCCCCGTTCCTTCGGAATAAACAGGCAAACCATAATTTACAGATACCTTTTTAACCGCAAGGGCTAGCAATACCACAATCTGTTCCATTTCCCTTGCATTTTTTTCCGCCTTGGAGCCAACAGACCTTCTCCTTGTAATAACATGCACTCCCCCCTCCATCGCAGATACTTAAGCCTGTTGCCTGGGCTTTTGTCCCCAATACACTAAGGGCAAAGTCAGGGTTTGTCCAATTAAAGGAAAATCCTATTCCAAGAACCATAAATAAAACCAGGCCAAAGATAATTATTGCCTTTTTCATAACATTAAATTTTAAGTTAAACATAAATTTCCCCCCAACCTCGTTATAAAAAATCAAACTTCCAAACAGCATGTCCCATAAAGTCCCATAAAGTCCCATAAAGGGGGTTAACGTACTGAATATGAAAGGGTTACGTTTTTATGCAGTTATTTTTTGGCCTTTTTGGGGCATTTTCCGCCTCAAAAAAGAGCCTCGGGCTAAATGGGCGGTGGGCTTTTGCCAGCGCGTTGTTTAGTGGGG
>Ga0256839_1001747_pt1 | contig 25704 bp, 20 predicted proteins | sample 354166metaG_FD_185968 | JGI IMG/M metagenome (GOLD analysis project Ga0256839, IMG submission 185968) | Hydrothermal vent microbial communities from Mid Atlantic Ridge, Atlantic Ocean - 354-166 | ecosystem: Environmental > Aquatic > Marine > Hydrothermal vents | place: Atlantic Ocean: Mid... | reverse complement strand
GCTCGATCAATACACCGACCTGGACGAGGAGCAGAAGGCGAAGATCGAGGCGCTGATCCCCCCCGACGACCTGCGCGCCTTCTCCGCCCAGTACCTGGAGACCGCCAAGCGCCTGCAGGAGGAGAGCAAAAAGCGCGAAGATGACCCCGATGACCCCATCCAACAGCTCGATTTCGAGTTCGTGTTGTTTGATTCGGCGCTGATTGATTACGACTACATCATGAAGCTCATCGCCCGCTTTAGCGGCCAGCCGCCGAAGAAGCAGAAGATGACCCGAGAGCAGCTCATGGGCCTGCTCGCCTCCAGCGCCCGGCTGATGGACGAGCGGGAGGATCTGGAAGCCTACATCGCCACGCTCAAGGAGGGCGAGGGCTTAAACGAAGAAGCCATCCGTAAAGGCTACGAACGGTTCAAGGCCAAGCGCCAGGCCGAGGAACTCGCTCGCATTGCCGAGAAGCACGACCTGCCTGTGGAGGCATTGCAGGCCTTCGTCGATCACATCCTGGGGCGCTACATCTTCGACCCCGACGCCCTGACCGAACTGTTCCGGCCCAAGGGCCTGGGCTGGAAGGCCAGAGCAAAGGCGGAACTGGCCTTGATGGAAGACCTGATCCCGCTGCTGCGGCGCAAGGCCGAAGGGCGAGAGATCTCCGGGCTGGAGGTGTATGAGGAGTTTTGAATTATGAGTTGTGAATGGTGAGTGCGATTCGGGAGAAATCATTTGCGTTTGCGGTGCGGATCGTTCGGCTCTGCAAAATGCTGGGCGGTGAACGCAAAGCGTGGGTATTGAGCAAGCAATTGCTGCGCAGCGGCACTGCCATCGGTGCGATGGTGCGTGAGGCGGAACATGCGGAAAGTCGCGCTGATTTCATCCATAAAATGGCCATTGCGCAGAAAGAAACCAACGAAACCGGTTATTGGTTGGAACTATTGCATGAGACCAATTATCTGAATGACAGGGAATTTAAATCCATTATCAAAGACCAGGTTGAAATAGGAAAAATTCTGGCTTCGATTATTTTGACGAGCAAAGAAAATAATTGTGAATGATGAGTGATAAATGATGAATGAAAATAAACGGCATAATCTGGAAATAAACGATTCACAATTCACAATTCGCCATTCCTGCATTCCAAAACTGCGTTTCCCCGAATTCCGCGATGCGGGACCGTGGGAGGTGAAGCGGTTGGGGGAAGTCGGTCCTGTTTCAATGTGCAAAAGGGTCATGAAAGCTCAAACAGCCCCTACTGGCGATGTGCCTTTCTACAAAATCGGAACATTCGGCAATCAAGCTGACGCGTACATCAGCAGAGAGCTTTATGATGAATTCAAGTCAAAACACCCTTTCCCGAAGAAAGGTGACATTCTTATATCTGCCGCTGGGACCATTGGCCGGACGGTTGTTTTCGACGGCAAGCCGGCATATTTTCAAGACTCCAATATTGTTTGGATAGCAAATGACGAAAAAATCGCCTCCAATAAATTTCTCAACTTCGCTTACCAAATGGTTGAATGGCAGACCGATGACAACACAATTTCCCGTCTCTACAATGAAAACCTGAGAAGTATAAAGATCCCGCTTCCCTCGTTCCCCGAACAACAAAAAATCGCCGATTGCCTCTCCTCGCTCGGCGATCTGATCCGTGCCGAGGAGTCGCGGCTGGAGGCGCTGCAAGCGCACAAGAAGGGACTGATGCAGCAGCTCTTCCCCCGCGAAGGCGAAACTACCCCCCACCGGCGTTTCCCCGAATTCCGCGATGCTGGGCCGTGGGAGGTGAAGAAAGTTGGAGAAATTTTTAGAGTCACTCGCGGGAACGTTCTTGCAACAAGTTTGATCTCGGACAATGTCTCAGTTAAAACTCCTTACCCAGTCTATTCTTCCCAAACTAAAAATAATGGTCTCTTAGGGTATTATTCTGATTTCCTATATGAGGATTCAATTACATGGACAACAGATGGTGCCAATGCAGGTGATGTTAAGTTCCGCAAAGGAAAATTTTACTGTACAAATGTTTGCGGGGTTCTGATTAATGAAGAAGGATATGCGAATACTTTTGTTGCCGAGCTCTTAAATTCCGTAACTAGGAAACATGTCTCGTATGTAGGAAATCCAAAGCTAATGAATGGGGTAATGGCTCAAATTGAAATTCCATTGCCCACTATAGAAGAACAACAAAAAATCGCCGATTGCCTCTCCTCGCTCGACGGTCTGATCCAGGCGAAATCGGAGCGTATCGACGCCCTCAAGCAGCACAAGAAGGGCCTGATGCAGCAGCTTTTTCCGCAGGAGGCGGGTTGAGGTGAGCTACAGGCCGCCCTACACCCTTACCCCGGCCATCGTGTCGCTGGTGGCGGAGGTCGCCGAGGCCTTGGGGCGGTTGTCTGCCTTGGGGGGCGACGGGCTGCGCCTGCGGCGGGTGAATCGCATTCGCAGCATTCGCGGATCGCTGGCCATCGAGGGCAATACCCTGAGCGAGGATCAGATCACCGCCATTTTGGAAGGCAGGCCGGTGGTGGCGCCGCCGCGCGAGATTCAGGAGGTGCGCAACGCGCTGGCCGCCTACGAACGCATGTGCGCCTGGCACCCGGCACGGGAGGCGGACTTACTGGAAGCGCATGGGATATTGATGGCCGGGCTGCTGGACGGGGCCGGCTGTTATCGCACGGGCGGGGTGGGCGTGATGCAGGGTAACGAGGTGATTCACATGGCGCCGCCTGCGAAGCGCGTGCCGGGGCTGATGCGCAAGCTGCTTGGCTGGCTGGCCGAAACGGACACGCATCCGCTGATTGCCGGTGCGGTGTTTCATTACGAGTTCGAGTTCATTCATCCCTTCCCCGACGGCAACGGGCGGCTGGGGCGCTTGTGGCAGACCTTGATTCTGAGCCGTTGGAAGCCCGTGCTGGCCAATCTGCCGGTGGAGAGCCTGGTGCATGCGTATCAGGCGGCCTATTACCGTGCCATCGAGGAGAGTACGCGGCAAAGTGACAGTGCGCCGTTCATTCACTTCATGCTGGAGCGGATCCTGGAGGCTTGCCGGAGCGGCACCCCCCAAGAAACCCCAGATGCCACCCCTCAAGTAAAACGGCTGCTGCGGGTACTGTGCGGCGAGATGGGGCGCGCCGCCTTGATGGATGCGTTGGAGCTGAAAGACGCCAAGCATTTTCGCCAGCGCTACCTCGAACCGGCGCTGAAATCGGGGCTGCTGGAGATGACGCAGCCGGAAAGCCCCCGCAGCCCTACGCAAAAATACCGCCTGACCGACCGGGGGCGACAACTCACCGATTCGCTGGAGAAAAAGCATGACTGAACAACAGCAACGCGAGCTGGGCAAGGTGCTTTGGGCTATCGCCGACGAGCTGAGAGGCTCGATGAATGCCGATGATTTCCGCGACTACATGCTCGCCTTTTTGTTTTTGCGCTATCTCTCTGACCATTACGAACAGGCAGCAAGGGCAGAGCTGGGCGCGGACTGGCCGGAGCCAGGGTGTCGCAGTGAGGACAGGCCGCCCGCAGCTGACGCGGCTGAGGCGCTCCCATTGGCGGCTGAGCCAAGCGCAACCTATGAGGCTGGCATGCGGCGACGTTCACCACTGGCGGTGTGGTATGAGCAAAACCCGGAGGACATCGAGGAATTCGAAAAGGTGATGCGCCGCAAGGTGCATTACGTTATCAAGCCCGAATACCTGTGGAGCAGTATCGCCGAGATGGCGCGCACCCAGAGCGACGAGCTGCTGCATACCCTGCAGAAGGGTTTCAAGTTCATCGAAAACGAGTCCTTCTCAAGCAGCTTCCAGGGGCTGTTCTCCGAGATCAATCTCGACTCCGAGAAACTCGGCAAAAACTACAAACAACGTAACGACCGCCTTTGCGCCATCATCCAGAAGATCGCCGAGGGCCTGGCGGAATTTCCCAGTGAACGGGATCTGCTGGGCGATGCCTACGAATACCTGATCGGGCAATTCGCCGCCGGCAGCGGCAAGAAGGCGGGCGAGTTCTATACGCCGCAGCAGATCTCCAGCATCCTTTCGGGTATTGTCACTCTCGACAGCCAGGATCCTGCCACCGGCAAGCGGGACAAGCTGAACCGGGTCTACGACTTCGCCTGCGGCTCCGGCTCGCTGCTGCTGAACGTGCGGCGGCACATGGGCAAGCACGGCGTCGGCAAGCTCTACGGGCAGGAGAAGAATATCACCACCTACAACCTGGCCCGGATGAACATGCTGCTGCACGGCGTGCGCGATACCGAGTTCGAAATCCATCACGGCGACAGCCTGGAAAATGATTGGGATATCCTGCGCGAGCCGAACCCGGCCAAAAAGATCGAGTTCGATGCGGTGGTCGCCAATCCGCCGTTCAGCTACAAATGGAACCCGTTTGAGGAGATGGCAAAGGATTTCCGCTTCAAGGACTATGGGCTCGCCCCGAAGTCCGCGGCGGACTTTGCCTTTCTGCTGCACGGCTTCCACTTCCTGGCCAAGGACGGCACCATGGCGATCATTTTGCCGCACGGCGTGCTGTTCCGGGGTGGCGCTGAGAAAAAGATCCGCACCAAGCTACTGAAAGACGGCCACATCGACACCGTCATCGGCCTGCCGGCCAAGCTGTTCTATTCCACGGGCATTCCGGTCTGCATCTTGGTGCTGAAGAAGTGCAAACGCACCGATGACGTGCTTTTCATCAACGCCGCCGAACTCTATGCCCCGGGCAAGCGCCAGAACACCTTACTGCCTGAGCATATCGCGAAGATCGTTGACACCTACCAGTACCGTCGGGAGGTCAAGGAGGAGCTGGATAACGGCGCCATATTCGCCTCCCGGTGCGTAAGCCTGGAAGAAATCGAAGAAGAGCACGATTTCAATCTCAATATCTCGCGCTATGTGAGTACTGCAAAGCCTGAGGAGCCCGTTGATCTGGATGCCGTGCACCGCCAGCTCAGCGAGCTACAGAAAGAAATCAGAACAGCCGCCGAGAAGCACAACCGCTATTTGAGGGAATTGGGTATTCCCACACTGCCGTTCGATCTGGATTGAATGGCAGAAACAATACCTGCAAAGCGGCTGAAAGATAATCTATGGATAAAGGCAAGGTTGGACTAGGGTTTATTCACTCAGGAGGCCGCAATCTGTAGTAACCCCAATAAAACTGGTTTCAAAGGGCCGGTTTTTTCAGGCAATGGCAAAGTGGGCGGGATAAGCTCGGGCGGGTTGTTCTCGGGTATGTGGGCTGCGCGCACTGCGTTTTGCTGCCGGTGAAACAGTCGAACCGCTTGGGTTCTCACCCTCCTGTCAAACAGCCAGACACAATGAGCATCGGTCATTACATGCCGCTTGACGACTGCGGTTAATATGGCGGAGAGGGAGGGATTCGAACCCTCGATGGGCTTTTAACCCATACTCCCTTAGCAGGGGAGCGCCTTCAGCCACTCGGCCACCTCTCCGGGTATGTGCTTTGACCAGCGTTCAGAGTGGCGCCGGTCGAGCGGGGTATTTTACCCAAATCCGCCGCGGGTGCAAACAAAATCTGTGCCTGGCGAGCGGTTTTGGCGGGCAACGGAAGCCACCGCTATTCATTCTGCGGCGGCCAGGTTATCCCACTGGTCAACAGCGAATATGCGCTTATTCTGGCGGGTTTGGTGATGAGTCATCCGTGGACTCTTGCGAGGCGCCGACTTCGCCCCGAATACGCTCGTAAATTTCTTCCCTGTGAACAGCGATTTCCTTGGGTGCATTGATTCCGATTCGAACCTGGTTGCCCTTGACTCCCAACACGGTGACCGTGACATCATCGCCAATCATTAAAGTTTCGCCAACCCTGCGAGTTAATATGAGCATTACATTCTCCTTTCGGTTTTTCCCTGTTGTTCGGGGTTTGTTGTTGTGATTATTCAAGGCCGCGGCGGTTGACTGCTCCCCCTGACTGTTCCCCCAGCCACCATGCCCCGGTTGTGGTCAAATTAAACAACATTTAACATTTCTTTTGAAGCTTTTTCTGCAATAACTCTGTGGATTAGTCTTGTGTGTCGGCAAAAACGCGCTTGATAAATGCTGCCGTCTGTTGCATGGTCTGAAGCACGTCGTTTTTGTCGGCTTCAGCCCCGCCCTGGGCCATGTCCGGACGGCCGCCGCCCCGGCCGCCGAGTTGCTGGGCCAGTTGGCGAATAATATCGCCGGCCTTGATTTTTTCAGTCAACGCCTTGCTGACTCCGGCGATGAGTTGCGCCTTGCCGTCGGCATAATTGGCCAACACCACCACACCCTGCGGATATTTCTGTTTGAAGCGGTCAACAATATCGCGTAACTGGGGAACGGAAAAACCTTCCAGAACATGGGTCAATATGGCCATGTCACCGGTTTTTTCCACCCGGTCCCAGATGCCGTCCGCCGCCTGCGAGGCCAGTTTTTGCTGCAAGCGTCCCATGTCTTTTTCCAGTTGTTTGTGCTGTTGTAACAGTTGTTGCAGTTTTTCGCTGATTTTTTCAGGCGGCGCATTCACCAGCCGCGCCACTTCCGACAGCAAGGCGTCCTGATTCTGGACGTGTTTGAGCGCCTGCTCGCCGGTCACCGCTTCGATGCGCCGCACGCCAGAGGCCACAGAACCTTCCTGGGTGATTTTGAACAGGCCAATCTGGCCGGTGTGCTGGACGTGGGTTCCGCCGCACAGTTCCACCGAATAGCCGCCAATATCCAGCACCCGCACATTGTCGCCATACTTTTCCCCAAACAGGGCCACCGCGCCAGACTGGATGGCTTCGTCATAAGACATAAGCCGGGTTTCCGCTGGCAAATCACGGCGAATGGCGGCGTTGACCTGTTGTTCGATTGTGGCCAGTTCGTCGGCGGTAATGGGCTGGAAGTGGGAAAAGTCAAAACGTAATTTGTCATCGGCCACCAGCGAGCCTTTTTGCTGCACATGCTCGCCCAGCACATCCTTGAGCGCCTTGTGCAACAGGTGCGTGGCGGTGTGATTCAGGCGGATGGCATCCCGGCGGCTTTTCTCCACCTGGGCCTGAACCGTCTCGCCGCTGCGTAACTGGCCGCTTTCCAGCTGCACCTGATGGGCATGGAATTGCCCCGCCACTTTTTGGGTATCGGTGACCCTTGCCTTGCCGTTGTCATTGTGCAACCAGCCGGTATCGCCAATCTGACCGCCGGATTCGGCATAAAATGGTGTGCGGTCAAGCACAACGGTGCCTTGTTGACCGGCGCTCAGGCTGTCCACTGGCTGGCCGTCTTGCAGCAGGGCCACAATGCGTCCGTCGGCTGCGAGCTGGTCATAGCCAAGAAATTCCGTGGGCGTCAATGTGGCCATCAAATCAGCCGGCATTATCTGGTTTTGCTTGAACTGGCCTGCCGAGCGTGAGCGCTGCTTTTGTGCTTCCATGGCTTGCTGAAAACCGGCTTCGTCCACGTGCAGGCCCTTTTCCCGCGCCACGTCTTGGGTCAAATCCAGGGGGAAGCCATAGGTGTCGTACAGTTTGAAGGCGATATCACCGGGGATGGTGTTGCCCTCCAGGGTTCTCACAGCGCGCTCGAAAACCTGCATGCCGGTGTCCAGGGTTTCGGCAAAGCGTTCTTCTTCCTGGCGCAGAATCTGCTCGACCATGTTCTGTTTGTCCGCCAGTTCCGGGTATGCCTCGCCCATCACCTGCACCAAGGGTTCCACCATGCGGTAAAAGAAAGGTTCGCGCGCGCCCAATTTGTGACCGTGCCGGGCCGCCCGGCGGATAATCCGCCGCAAGACATATCCCCTGCCCTCGTTGGCCGGTAATACACCATCAACAATCAGAAAGGCGCAGGCGCGGATGTGGTCGGCGATGACTTTCAATGAGGCGCTGCCGCGATCCTTGACCTGTAACAGTTTGGCGGCATGGTCTATCAGGTGGCGAAACAGGTCAATATCGTAATTGCTGTGCACGCCCTGCAGTATCGAGGCGATGCGTTCCAACCCCATACCAGTGTCCACGCTGGGTTTTGGCAATGGTTGCATGCTGCCATCGGGCTGGCGGTCGTATTGCATGAAAACCAGGTTCCAGATCTCAATATAGCGGTCGCCGTCTTCTTCCGGCGTGCCCGGCGGGCCACCGGCGATTTCCGGTCCGTGGTCGTAAAAAATCTCCGTACATGGCCCACAGGGGCCGGTGTCGCCCATGGCCCAGAAATTGTCACTTTCATAGCGTTTGCCGCCGGGCTTGTCGCCGATGCGGGTAAAACGCTCAGAATCAACGCCAATGTGGTTCAGCCAGATATCCGCTGCTTCGTCATCGTCCGCGTAGACGGTAACCCACAACTTTTCCGGCGGCAGCCCCAGCTCTTTGGTGAGGAACTCCCAGGCATATTCGATGGCTTCTTGCTTGAAATAATCGCCAAAGCTGAAGTTGCCCAGCATTTCAAAAAAAGTGTGGTGGCGGGCGGTATAACCAACATTTTCCAGGTCGTTATGCTTGCCACCGGCGCGCACGCACCGCTGGGACGAAGTCGCCCGGGTGTAGGGGCGTTTTTCCGCCCCAAGGAACACGTCCTTGAATTGCACCATACCGGCGTTGGTAAACAGCAAAGTCGGGTCATTGGCCGGTACCAGGGGCGAACTGGGCACCAGCTGATGCTGATGACGCTGGAAATAGTCGAGAAATTTCTGGCGGATTTCTGCGGTGCTGCTCATGGGTGTTATCCTGTCGGCTAAGCGGTTGTAAAGCCGTGAATTTTAACGCAAATTCACGCCCCTGTGGCATTTCTCGCCCGCCCCGCCCCTGGGGCGAGCCCTGCGCTGATTACGACGGGTCGGGAACCGCCCTGCGGATGCTTTCAGGCTCAAAACCGCGCTGGTAGAGGAAACGCTGGCGGCGGGCCTTGTCTTTCAGGTCAGCCGGTGGTTCAGCGCCAAATTTGCGTTGATGCACGTGGCGGCAATGAAGCTCAAAGTCAATACCGAGCGCATCCAGCGCTGTTTCAATCACCGCCGGAGAGACACCTTTGTGGGCCAGTTCATGGCGAATTTTGACCGGCCCGTAACCCCGTTCGGCCCGCTGCCGGGCATACACACTGGCAAAACGCGCATCGTCCAGATAACCCAGGCGGTGCATGTCGGCAATCACCGCGTCAATGCTTGCGTCGGCATAACCCTTGCGCTGCAGTTTTTGCCGCAGTTCGGCCTCGGCATGGTCCCGCCGGGACAAAAAAGCCAGGGCGCTGGCCCTGGCTTTGAGAATATTGGATTCGCTGGTTGTCATCAGCCGACCATTCAGCCTTCCGCTTCTGCTGTGGCCAGTTCGTCAGGCCGGTGCGTGTCGGGCAGCAGCATCGCCCGCAGCTTGTTTTCCAACTCTGCGGCCATTTGCGGGTTTTCGCGCAGAAACATCTTGGCGTTTTCCTTGCCCTGGCCAATGCGGGTGTCGCCAATGCTGTACCAGGAGCCGGATTTGTTGACCAGGTTGTGCGCCACGCCCAGATCGATCAATTCACCCAGGCGGGAGATGCCTTCGCCGTAGAGAATCTCGAACTGGGCCTGTTTGAACGGCGGCGCCAGTTTGTTTTTGACCACTTTGACCCGGGTTTCGTTACCAATGACCTCATCGCCTTTTTTGATGGCGCCAATGCGGCGGATATCCAGCCGCACCGAGGCATAGAATTTCAGCGCGTTGCCGCCGGTGGTGGTTTCCGGGCTGCCGAACATAACGCCAATTTTGTGACGAATCTGGTTAATGAAAATTACCATGGAATTGGTGCGCTTGATATTGGCTGTCAGTTTTCGCAGGGCCTGGGACATTAAGCGCGCCTGTAAACCCATGTGAGAGTCGCCCATATCGCCTTCAATTTCCGCCTTGGGCGTCAAGGCCGCCACCGAGTCAATCACAACCATGTCAACAGCGCCTGAACGCACCAGCATATCGGCGATTTCCAGCGCCTGTTCGCCCGTATCGGGTTGCGATACCAGCAAATCGTCAATATTGACCCCCAGTTTTTCGGCATAAGTGGGGTCCAGGGCGTGCTCCGCGTCAATAAAGGCCGCGGTGCCGCCTTTTTTCTGGCACTCGGCAATGGCGTGCAGGGTCAAGGTGGTTTTACCACTGGATTCCGGGCCATAGATTTCCACCACCCGGCCCTGGGGCAAGCCGCCAATGCCCAAAGCCACGTCCAGACCAATGGAGCCGGTGGAAACCGTTTCAGTCTCTAAAGCGGCGCGGTCTCCCATCCGCATCACCGAGCCTTTGCCAAACTGGCGTTCAATCTGGGTCAAGGCGGCGTTCAGGGCTTTTTTTCTGTTCTCGTCCATATTCTTCAGTTCCACGATATTGTTCACGATTTATCCTCCGTATTATGGCATGAAGCGCAGCGGGCAGGTGAGGCTTTTGTGCAATCTGTGATGTAGGAAAAAACACCTGCTTGCTGTCAGTACCAGAAAGCATAAATGGCGGCTGTCTCAAAACCTGAGACAATCGCTTACTTTTTGACTCCGGCCTGTGTGCGGCGGACATAATCCAGCGCTGCTTCGGCGGACAAGGGTGGTGAAAACAAGTAGCCCTGACCATAATCCACGCCCAAAGCCTGTAACACCTTTTTTTGCTGCTGATCCTCAATGCCTTCGGCCACCACTTCAATATCCATGTTGGCGGCCATGTCGGTAATGATGTTAATCAATGCCAGGCTGCGTTCGTTCTCAAACATGGAGGCGACAAAACCCTGGTCGATTTTCAGTGTCTTAAAGTCCAGCTCAATCAAGTGCTGCAAACCGGAATAGCCCGTGCCAAAATCGTCCAGGGAAAGGGTAAACCCCATGGCGTGCAACGGCTGCAATAACTGCCGGGCCTGGTGATAGTCCATCATGAGTGTTTCTGTGATTTCCAGCTTGATGCGCCGGGGAGACAAGGCGTTATCGCGGGTGATTTGCCGGATTTTCTGAATAAAGTCCGGCTCGGCCAACTGCCGTGGCGAGACATTGATGCTCATAAAAAAAGCCGCTTGTTCGGAAAACGCTTCGTCAAGCTGGCGCAAAAAAGCACATGCCTTTTTAAAAATGCGGATGCCCAGTGGCACTATCAGGTCCGTTTCTTCGGCCAGGGCGATAAACTCCCCCGGCGAGATTGCGCCCAGGCTGTCATGATGCCAGCGGCATAAAGCCTCAAAACCGGCGACCTGATGCGTTTTCAGATTCACCAGGGGTTGGAAGGCCATTTCAATGCCATCGGCTTCCAGAGCCTGCAACAGATCAGCTTCCATCTGGATTTTTTCCAGCCCTTCCAGGGCATGCAGACCGGTGGATTCTCCCTGCAAAAAGCCGGAGCCTGCCACGGCTATTTCAGGTTGTACCTGTTTCCGCAGGCGATTGAGCAGCACTTCCACCAGGGTGCGGATAACCGGGTCGGCCTGTTTCAGGCGGCTGAGGAACTGATTTCGCTGGATCACCATCAGCGTACAATCCGTATCGGCCACGGCCGTCAGCAAGCGGGGCGAATCATCCAGAATGGCCATGTCACCCAATAATTCGCCACGGCCCAGAAAGGCCACTGGCTTGTGATCGTCTGGCGTTTGTATCCGCACCCGTCCCGCCTGAATCAGATAGGCGCAGTGGCCGGGGTCGCCTGCGCGAAAAATCACTTCCCCGGCTTGAAATCGCCGGATATTTTCCGGGTGTTGACTCCCCTTGCTATCAGACACAACAGGTTTCCTCCCGCGGCAACCGCAGAGCCTCCATTCTACACAACCGGACCAGGATTTTCCCATACAAGGGAAAACCGCGTTAAAATTCCCCTGTGCCCGCACGGGCTGTCAATCACCGATGGAATCAGCCATGCAAGAAGAATATATCAAACGCAGTCTGCAACAAATAGAAAAAGAACTGAAAACCCTGGGGTTGTGGGCGCCAGCCAGCCCTCCGGCAGAAGCCTTTGAAAGCACCGCGCCTTTTTTCCATGACCGCATGGAGTTTTCTGACTGGTTGCAGTGGGTGCTGATTCCGCGCTTTCGCAGTTTGCTGGATGCCGGTTTGCCTTTTCCCGAAAACTGCGCTATCGCCCCCATGGCGGAAGTGCAATATGCCCAAAAAGGCGCGGAATACGGTCCGTTGATTCATGCCCTGCGGGAGCTGGACAACCACGTTATGGCCTGTCACGGCGCCGACCAGCAACAGCAGACAAAAAACACATCCACAGAAACATGAGCCAACCAGCCCATACGCCCATGATGCGCCAGTATTTGCGCATCAAGGCCGAACACCCCGACATGCTGCTGTTTTTCCGCATGGGGGACTTTTACGAATTATTCAACGAGGACGCCAAAAAAGCCGCCCAGTTGCTGGATATCACCCTGACCTATCGCGGCAAATCCGCAGGCCAGCCCATCCCCATGTGTGGCGTGCCCTTTCATTCGGTGGAGCCTTACCTGGCCAAACTGGTCAAACAAGGCCAGTCCGTGGCCATTTGCGAACAAATTGGCGACCCGGCCACCAGCAAGGGGCCGGTGGAACGGCAAGTGGTGCGGATTTTAACCCCGGGCACCCTCACCGATGAGGCCTTGCTGGATGCCCGCCAGGAAAACCTGCTGGTGAGCGTGGCGCAACAGAAAAACGGCTTTGGGCTGGCCAGCCTGGAATTGTCATCCGGCCGCTTCCGCGCCATGCAGGTTAATGATTTACCACAGCTTGCGGCGCAACTGGAACGCCTCAATCCCAGTGAACTGCTGCTGGCAGAAGAAGCGGAAGAACTGGCAAAGACCTTGTCCCACTGGGCCATTAACCACCGCCCGGCGTGGGATTTTGACCGTGACAGCGCCCTGCGCGCCATTCAGGGCCTGTTTGGTGTTCACGACCTCAGTGGTTTTGGACTGGAAATCAGCTCACCCATCGTGCCTGCCATTGGCGCCTTGCTGCAATATGTTGAGCACACCCAGCGTTCAGCCATTCCCCATATTCAGCCCTTGCAAGTGGAATGGCTGGATGAGTTCCTGCATCTGGACGCCACCACCCGCCGCAATCTGGAAATCGAACAACGCAGCGACGGACAACGCACGCATACACTGGCGGGGCTGCTTAACCGCACCACCACGCCCATGGGCGCCCGTTGCATGCAACGCTGGATCAAACAGCCCTTACGCAACCGCAAGGTGCTCAACCAGCGGCTGGACGCCATTGATCACCTCAAAACACAAGGTCTGTGGCTAGAACTGCAAACCGCTTTGCAGCCCTTGGGAGACATTGAGCGCATTAGCGCCCGACTGGCTCTGAAAACCGCCCGGCCGCGCGATCTGGTGACCTTGCGTGAATCATTGAAACACGTCGGCAGTATTCAAAAGGATGGCCGCCGTTGGGCTGGTCATCCGGCGCTGGCCCGGTTACAAGAGCGTCTGGACGCCCTGCCGGATTTGGTGGCCTTGCTGGACAAGGCCCTGATCGAAAACCCGCCGGTGACCATTCGTGACGGCGGCGTACTGGCCGAAGGTTATGATGCCGAGCTGGATGAGCTGCGTCACATCAGCCGCGACGCCAGCCAGTACCTGCTGGACTTTGAAGCCCGGGAACGGGAGTCCAGCGGCCTTGCCAACCTCAAAGTGGCCTATAACCGGGTGCACGGCTACTATATTGAAGTCTCACGCATTCACAGCGACCAGGTGCCCGAGCACTATATCCGCCGCCAAACGCTGAAGGCGGTGGAGCGCTATACCACGCCGGAGTTAAAGGAGTTTGAGCACAAGGTTTTGTCCAGCAAGGAACGGGCGCTGGCGCGGGAAAAAGCCCTTTATGACGCCTTGCTGGATCAATGCCAGCCTTACGTCAAAACCCTGCAAACCTGCGCCGAAGCCGTGGCCGAGCTGGACAGCCTGTGCAATCTCGCCGAGCGCGCCGATAGCCTGAATTTGCACCGGCCGCAATTGCACGACGGCAATGGTCTGCGTATCACCGCGGGTCGCCACCCAGTAATCGAAGCCTTGCAGGAAGCGCCCTTTGTGCCCAATGATCTGGCATTGGACAAGGACACCCGCATGTTGATTGTCACCGGCCCCAACATGGGCGGAAAATCCACCTATATGCGGCAAAACGCCCTGATTGTGCTCATGGCGGGCATTGGCAGTTTCGTGCCCGCCGAGCAGGCGGAAATTGGCGACATCGACCGCATCTTTACCCGTATTGGCGCCGGTGACGACCTGACGCGGGGGCGTTCCACATTCATGGTGGAAATGGCCGAAACCGCCAACATTCTCCATAACGCCACCGAAAAATCGCTGGTGCTCATGGATGAAATCGGCCGTGGCACTTCCACCTATGACGGCATGGCCCTGGCCCAGGCCTGTGCGGTGCATCTGGCGAGAAACAACCGCGCCTTGTGTCTGTTCGCCACCCATTATTTTGAGCTGACCGCGCTGGCTGAGCAGGTGCCGGGTATCAAAAACGTCCATCTGGAAGCCGTGGAGCACGACAACAGCATTGTTTTTCTTCACAGCGTCAAACCCGGCCCGGCCAGCCGCAGTTATGGCTTGCAGGTGGCCGCATTGGCGGGCATTCCCGCGGCTGTCCTCAAACAAGCCAAGAAAACCCTGGAACAACTGGAAACTCAGGCGGGGCATTCGGCCAACACGCCGGTTCAGCCTTCCCTGTTTGACACCATGGAAGCGCACCAGCCGATTGAGGATTCAGCCGTGGAAAAAGCATTGGCCGAAATCAACCCGGATGAATTGACGCCGCGGCAGGCGCTGGATCTGGTTTATCGCCTGCAGGCCATGAGACACCAGTGAACGGAAAGCAGAGCGCGCCGCCATCAAACCATCACTTCGATAGCCAGTGGCCACGGGCGCACCCCGCCCAGTTAACAGGAAAAATCAAAACCTGCCCGGATGACTTTCAGGTCACAGAACTCTCGGCTTTTAGCCCCAGCGGCCATGGCGAGCATCTGTGGTTATGGGTGGAAAAACAACAGGCCAACACCGAGTGGGCGGCCCGGCAGTTGGCCCGCGTCTGTGGCGTGGCCGCCCGTCAGGTGGGATATGCCGGACTGAAAGACCGCCAGGCCATCACCCGGCAATGGTTCAGCGTGCAATTGCCCCGGCAGACAACCATCAGCGCCATCAACACCGATTTACCAGTGGAAATCCGTGTTCTTAAAGCCGCCTGGCACAACAAAAAGCTGCGCCGCGGTTATGTGCAGGGCAATCGTTTTGTCGTCACTCTGCGCCATGTCCATGGCCAGCAGGCGGCCGTTGATGCGGTGCTTGCCGATATCAGGCAACACGGCTTCCCCAACTATTTTGGCGTTCAACGCTTTGGTCATGATTTTGGTAATCTTCATCGCGCCATGGCTGCATTCACAGCCCGGAGACTGCCTCGGAGCGCCCACCAACGCGGTTTGCTTTTGTCTGCGGCCCGCGCCTATCTGTTTAATACGGCATTGGCCGTCCGCCTGCAGCAGGGACAATGGAACCTGCCGCTTGAAGGTGATATAGCCCAGCTTGACGGCAGCCGCTCGCATTTTGTTATGACAGCCGAATCCATCGCCAGCGGTGAGGCGGCGCGACGCCTGGCTGACGGCGATATTCATCTGACCGGGCCATTGTGGGGGCGTGGCCCCTCCCCGGCTCACGGCGCGGCCGCGCAGTGGGAGTCCTGCGCCCTTAAAAACCTTGACGAATGGAAAAATGGGCTGGAAAGGGCTGGCTTGAAGCAGGAGCGGCGCGCCTTGCGCTGCCTGCCGAAAAACATGCAATGGACATGGCGGCAAGGTGCCCATGACAGACAGTTGGTACTCCGCTTTGACCTGCCCGCAGGCAGCTATGCCACCGAATTGCTGGCTGAACTGGGGGGCTGTTGAGCCGCTCACCCCGAAACCTCGCTAATGGCTTGTGCCAACGTCTGTATGGCGGCTTGGAAAGACGTTACTGGTCAAACCCATTGAGATAAACGAGATCCTGCAACACAAAGGCATTGTCAATGGCGGCGGCAAACTGCCCGCCGGCCTCGTTCTTGCGCAGCCACACACTGAATTCCAGACTGGCCCCGCCGGATTGAATCTGGCTTAAATCCACCCGCATGGGGGTTGCCTGGCTCATCACCCAAGCACCAGTCTGGGCCACCTCCGTGCTGGCCTGTAACGAGGACGTGCCGGTACAGGATGCGGATGCCGGGAAATAGCGCAATTGCAGCTTGACAGCGCCAGTGGATGACTGCCCGGCCGGAATATTCACCTGCGCGCCATAATGAAACACGCCGACCAAGGCTGGCACGCACTGACGTAACACTTCCACCTCCACAGCGGCGCCAGCAGCCGTGCTGCTGACCTGTGCAGAACCCGAAGTGCCCGAGCCGTTGGCATCAGCACTGCCCCAGGATGCCGGTGGTGTGGAAGGCGTTGTCCAGTGTGACAAGTCCGTATCAAACCCCGGATTCTTCAGGTAATTGTCCAGAACCGTCACCACACCAGACATGCCCACGCCCCCGGGCGCACCATGGGCTTCGCAGTAATAAGGTATCAAACCAGGCTCAAACACCCGAACGTAGCTTTCCCACAAAGCGCTGGAGGCCGTATACGGCCGGCTGGAATTGAAACCACTGCCAAAGCAGCCTTCGGAACAAATCAGGCGGTCATCATCACTGCGCACATTGTGAAACCCACCTGTATTCACCAAACGCAATACATCGCCCGGATTCACACTGATAGCCGAGGGCGTAAAACTGAAATTGCTGGCGCTAATGGTGTGGATTTGCCCACTGGCAGGCGGAACAACCGTGATGGTGCCGGTCACGCCATTGGCCTCATTGCTATAATTGAAAACGCCACTCTGGTGAAAAGTCACATAGGTAAACTGCCACAAGGCGTTTACCTGCCCATTGCCATCATTGGGATCAAGCTCGCAGGTATCCGAACAGCGAAACAAGCCGTTTGCAGAGGCGATATTGGCGGAAAGGTTCAGCGGGTTAAGCCAGACCACGGTATCGCCAGCCTCAATGGTGAGAGTATTGGGGATAAAGCCGAAACCAAGCACCTGCACAGAGTGTACCGCTGCCTGAACAGGGTTTATCATCCATGCCAACGTCAACGTCAACAGCCATCCTGTTACTGGCTTGTCAACGTATGTTTTTTCGAATCGCATACGATTACCTCCCGTTTTTCTGCCAGCCCAGCATAACACACTGGTTAACGGCAGCAGCCCAAGACAAGCTGAACGGAAGGTTTTGTGGTCTGTGTGCAGACGGTAGCAGTATGCCCAGGCGGGTGCCAGGTTACTCGCCGCGTTCTTCCAGCAATTGCAAAATACTGGAAAAGTCCAGCTCGCCGGCGCCGGCGTGTTTGTGCAACTGATACAACTGGCCCGCCAGGGCGCCCATGGGAATGGCGCTGTGGGATTTGCTGGCCAGCTCCTGGGCCAGACCAAGGTCTTTGGCCATTAAATTGACCATAAAGCCACCCTGATAGCCGTGACTGGCCGGAACATTTTCCATCACGCCCGGATAGGGGTTATACACCTGCAATGACCAGTTATTGCCCGAACTGGCCTGCATGATTGCGGACAAGACTTTCGGGTCCAGCCCTTGACGGACACCCATGTTCAGCGCCTCGGCGGTGCCAATCATGTGAATGGCCAGCAACATGTTATTACAGATTTTGGCGACCTGTCCGGCCCCACTGGCCCCGGCGTGAAAGATATTTTTGCCCATGGCCTCCAGTATCGGACGCGCTGCGGCCACATCTTCGGCCTCTCCGCCACAAATAAAGGTCAGGGTGCCAGCCTGAGCCGCCGCGGTGCCGCCGGAAACCGGCGCATCAATCATGCGTACACCGGCGGCCTTGGCCGCTTGCGCCACCGTGCGCGCATCCTCTGCGGCAATGGTGGAAGAATCAATCACCAGTGTGCCGCGCTTGAGGCTTTTTAACAAACCCTGCTTGCCTGTGTACAGGGATTTGACAATATCTCCGTTGGGCAGCATGGAAATCACCACATCGGCGCCGGTTACCGCCTCGCTGGCGCTGGCGGCTGTGGCCGCGCCTGCGGATTCAAGCGCTGTCATCGCTTCCTTGTTCATATCATAGACGGTCACCGGATAGCCTGCAGCCACCAGATTGGCCGCCATGGGGCCGCCCATATTACCCAGGCCGATAAACGCAATAGGCTGTTTTTCTGTGCTCATGATTTTCTCCTCAATGCTCGCCTGTTGATTTTAATGTTGCCGGACACTCTGCATGTCTCACAAATCCGCCAGTGGATGCGACCCTTCCCAGGGGGGCTGAAAATGGGCTTCCACATATGCGGGCGGCACCTCGCTGGCGTTCTTGAAGCGCCAGCGGGGCTGGCCGTCCTTGTCAATCAACAAGGCCCGAATGCCTTCGCGCAAATCCGGGTGCATGGCGCACTGCACCGACATAATCAACTCCTGACGGAAAGCGTCGGCCAAAGAGCCATGTTTGGCCCGCTTGATCTGTTCATCGACAAGAAACAGCGTTACCGGGCAGCCCTTTAGCGCTCCCTGAACGGCCCGGACCAGCCAAGGGTCTTCGGATTGCCCGGCCCATTCCGCATAACGCGATGCTATTTCGCTGATGCTGTCGGCATCCTGCATGGCGTTAATGGCATCAAAACGGGCGCGCAGTGGAGATTCCGGCAGTGCATTCTCGCTCGCGGCCGCATGTTGGCGCAATATGGCTGACACAGCCGCATGGTCAAGGGTAGGGCTGTCTGCCAATGCCTGTAACACTGATGCTTTCTGTTCGCGGGTGATGAATCGGTCCGCCAGTTTTACAAACAGGGCGTCGGCGGCATTCATGCGCGCGCCGGTCATGCCCAAAAACGACCCCAGCCGCCCGGGCATGCGGTTAAAAAACCAGGATGCGCCCACATCAGGATACAAGCCAATGCTGACTTCCGGCATGGCCAGCATCGCGTTTTCCGTCACCAGCCGGTGACTGGCGCCACCCATGAGGCCAATACCGCCACCCATGACAATGCCATCGCCCCAGACAATAAGCGGCTTGGGATACGTGTGAATGGTGTGGTCCAGGCGGTATTCCTGCACAAAAAAATCCAGTGCATAGGCCGGAACTTCTCCTGGCGGGGTCTCACACATGGCGGTATAAAGTTTGCGGATATCGCCACCGGCGCAGAAGGCGCGGTCTCCCGCCCCTTGTAACCAGACCGCTTGAATGCTGTTATCCTGCCGCCAGGTGTCCAGTTGCTGCTGAATGCGCCGGATCATGTCCAGGTTCAAGGCATTCAGGGCTTTGGGCATGTTCAGGGTGATAAGCCCCAGCGGCCCGCGCTGTGCTGTCAGCACCGGCAAATCCGCCAGTGTGGTTTTCGTCTGCGTGGCCATTACTGAATCACCTCCGGCGCGCCTTCTCGCAACAGGCGCCGGGCGGTAATCAGGCGCATGATTTCGTTGGTGCCTTCCAGAATCTGGTGTACGCGGCAGTCGCGCACATGCCGCTCCACGGGGTATTCCTTGATATAGCCATAACCGCCGTGCAATTGCAAAGCCTGGTTGCACACCTCAAAACCCACATCGGTGGCAAAGCGCTTGGCCATGGCGCAGTAGGCGGTGGCTTCGGGGTGTTTTTCGTCCAGTTTGAAGGCCGCCAGACGCACCATATTGCGCGCGGCAATCAGTTCTGTGGCCATATCCGCCAAACGGAATTGCAAAGCCTGAAAATCCGCCAGTTTGCGCCCAAATTGCTGCCTTTCCTGCAAGTATGACTGGGCCGCTTCCAGCGCTGCCTGGGCGGTTCCCAAGGAGCAGGAGGCGATATTGATGCGGCCGCCATCCAGCCCTTGCATGGCATACTTAAAGCCTTTGCCTTCTTCACCAATGCGGTTACTGACCGGAACCCGGACATTGTCAAAGGTAATCATGCGCGTGGGCTGGGAATTCCAGCCCATTTTCTCTTCCTTTTTGCCATAGTGAATCCCGGCGGTGTCCGCAGACACCAGAATGCTGGAAATGCCGCGGGGGCCATCTTCACCCGTGCGCGCCATCACCACCAGAACATCGGTGGCGCCAGCACCGGAAATAAACACCTTGGCGCCGTTAAGCACATAGTCATCGCCTTCACGCACGGCGGTGGTGCGCAAGGAAGCCGCATCCGAGCCCGCGCCCGGCTCGGTCAGACAGTAGGACGCCAGATACTCACCGGAAGTCAAACGCGGACCCCATTCCCCAGCCAGGGCTTCGTCGGCAAAGGTTGTCACCATCCAGGCGCACATGTTGTGAATCGTCATGTAGGCCGTGGTGGAAGTACAGGCTTTGCTCATTGTTTCGAAAATCATCGAGGCATCCAGCCGCTTGAGGCCCAGACCGCCATATTTCTCGGGCGAATATAACCCCAGAAAGCCCAGTTCTCCGGCCTTTTTAATCACTTCTACCGGGAAAAAGCTTTCCCTGTCCCACTGGGCGGCATAAGGCGCCATTTCTTTCCGGGCGAACTCTGCGGCCGCCTCTCGAAAGGCAATTTGGTCATCGGTCAAGTTAAAGTCCATATCTGCCCTATTTCATGTTGATGGTCATATTGGGGCCATGGTGGCCATCGGGAATATCGTCTTCGAACCAGCGCGCGGTCACGGTTTTGGTTTCGGTATAAAACCGCACCGCCTGCTTGCCATAGGCATGCTGGTCGCCATAAAAGGATTTGCGCCAGCCGGTAAAAGAGAAAAACGGCAAGGGCACTGGAATGGGGATGTTGATGCCCACCTGCCCTACTTTGATTTCATGCTGGAACTTGCGCGCGGCCGCGCCGGAATCCGTAAAGATGGAGGTGCCGTTACCATAGGGGTTGTCGTTAATCAGGGCAATGGCGTCTTCCAGGCTGTCGACTTGCATCAGCCCCAGCACCGGGCCAAAAATTTCTTCCTGATAGATACGCATGTCCGGAGTCACCCCGGAAAACAGCGTAGGGCCCACCCAGTTACCATTGGGGAAGCCTTCCACCGTACAGCCACGGCCATCCAGCAACAATGTGGCGCCATCATCCACGCCACTTTGTATCAGAGCCTCCACCCGGGCCTTGGCCTGCGGGTTAATCAATGGGCCAAAGGCGGCTGACGGGTCTTTCCAATGGCCGGGTTTAAGCTGCGCCATGGCCTGTTTGATGTCGTCAATCCAGTCATTGGCCTCACCCACCAGCACGGCAATGGAAATGGCCATGCAACGTTGACCAGCCGCCCCGCACGAGGCCCCGACAATGCTGTTAATGACCTGCTGTTTATTGGCATCGGGCATGACCACCATGTGATTTTTGGCACCGGCAAAGGCCTGCACCCGTTTCAGGTGTTTGGTGCCTGTGCGATAAATGTGCTCAGCCACCGGCACCGAGCCCACAAAGGAAATGGCCTCAATATCCGGGTGCTGCAAAATCTGATCGACCTGTTTTTTGCCACCATGCACCACTTGCAATACGTCACGCGGAAAACCGGTTTCGTATAACAGCTCCGCCAGCCGCACCGGCGTGTTGGGATCTTGTTCAGATGGCTTCAGCACGAAGGTATTGCCACAGACCAGCGCCATGGGAAACATCCACAGGGGAATCATGGCCGGAAAGTTGAACGGCGTAATACCGGCGCATACACCCAATGGTTGAATCAGGCTGTAGGAGTCGATGCCATTGGCGACGTTTTCAACGAATTCGCCCATCATCAGGGAGGGTGCATTGGCAGCATGTTCGACGACCTCGATACCACGCCAGACATCGCCCTTGGCGTCCTCGAACGTCTTGCCGGTTTCCTCGGCCAGAATTTCGGCCAGTTCGTCATGATGCTTCTTGAGCAAAGCCTGATAGTCCAGCATCATGCGGGCGCGCTTGGTCACCGGTACTTCTTTCCAGGTGGCAAAGGCTTTTTTGGCCGAGGCAATGGCTTGCTCCACCTCATCTTCAGTGGCCATGGGCACTTCCGCGATCACTTCTCCTGTGGCCGGATTGTCCACCGCCAGCCATTCTGCTGTCTGGCTCTCCACGGCTTTGCCGCCAATCAACTGCTTTACTTTTTTAGTCATGCTCTGTCCCCGTCTGGTTTGTGTTCGATAAACTGGATCTACGAGTGGCTTGCTGGCCATAACGTGTTTGCACGTAGTGACCGATCAAATCAAGAAATTCGCTGGTGATATTATCGCCCCGCAAGGTGGTGACTTTTTTTCCATCCACAAACACGGGGGCCGCCGGTGATTCTCCCGTGCCAGGCAGTGAAATACCAATATCCGCATGGCGTGACTCGCCCGGTCCGTTAACAATGCAACCCATCACCGCCACGCTCAGATTCTCCACACCCGGATAGTGCTGACGCCAATGGGGCATGTGCTGGCGAATATAGCGCGTGGTGTTTTGCGCCAGTTCCTGAAAAAACTGGCTGGTGGTCCGGCCACAACCCGGACACGCGGTCACCATGGGAGCAAAAGCGCGCACCCCCAGGCTTTGCAGCAATTCCTGGGCCACCACCACTTCCTCGGTGCGGCTCTGGCCCGGTTCAGGCGTTAAGGAAATGCGAATGGTGTCGCCAATGCCTTCCTGCAGCAAAACCGCCAAGGCCGCCGTAGATGCCACAATGCCTTTGCTGCCCATGCCAGCCTCAGTCAAGCCCAGGTGAAGCGGAAAATCACAGCGCTGATGCAGTTTGCGGTAAATGGCGATTAATGCCTGAACCGTGGAAACCTTGCAGGAAATTACAATGCGGTTTTCTGCCAGGCCCAGATCAATGGCCTGCGCCGCGGAATCCAGGGCCGAGTGAATCAGGGCTTCCTGCATGACTTCATCGGCCGGCCTGGGATGAGGATGACGCGCATTTTCATCCATCATCTCGGCCAGGATTTTTTGATCCAGGGAGCCCCAGTTCGCTCCGATGCGCACCGGCTTGTCCAGATCCTTGGCAATGGCGATGATTTCAGCAAACTGCTGGTCTTTCTTGCGGCCAAAGCCCACATTGCCAGGATTGATTCTGAATTTAGCCAGCTTTTCGGCCGTTTTCGGGAATTTTCGCAGCAGTTCGTGACCGTTATAGTGGAAATCCCCCACCACGGGCACCTGGCAACCCGCCGCGCCCAAACGATCAATGATCTCCGGGACAGCAGCCGCGGCGGCTTCGTTGTTGACGGTGATACGCACCAGCTCTGAACCGGCCTGCCATAGCTCATGCACCTGTTTGAAGGTGGCCACAGCATCCGCGGTGTCTGTGTTGGTCATGGATTGCACCACCACTTCACCGCTGCCCAGCAGAACAGGCCCAACCGGCACCACCAGGCGTTGCGGGCGTTGGCTAATTCCGTGACTCATGATAATGTGCGAATACGCTCGACAAAATGGCGATAGGCTTCCACAGGCGGCGGCTCACGCCCCAGTAGCCATTGCCAGATACGCGTGTCCGGCTCATCCAGAAAGCGATTAAAATTCGCCCGTTGCCGGGCGTCCATTTGCTCGAAATTTTGCTCCAGAAACCGCACCAGCATCACATCCAGTTCTTTCATGCCACGCCGGCAACGCCACTGCAAATAGCCGCGGCTGACGAAAGTTTCGCTGCTGTTGCCGGACGCACTTGTTGTCATGCTATAGACCGTGTTTTTGCGCGATGAGTTTTTTGATTTCGCCAATGGCCTTGCCGGGGTTCAGCCCCTTGGGACAGGTATTGGTGCAGTTCATAATCGTGTGGCAGCGGTACAGCTTGTAGGGATCTTCCAGGTATTCCAAACGCTCACCGGCATTTTCGTCACGGCTGTCCGCCAGCCAGCGATAGGCCTGCAACAAAATCGCCGGCCCCAGGTATTTGTCGCCATTCCACCAGTAACTGGGGCAGGATGTGGAGCAGCAGGCACAAAGAATGCATTCATAAAGGCCGTCAAGTTTTTCCCGATCTTCAATGGTTTGCAGGCGTTCCTTGTCCGGCAATGGGACACTGAAGGTCTGTATCCAGGGGCGAATGGAGGCGTATTGCGCGTAGAAGTTGGTCATGTCCGGCACCAGGTCCTTGATAACCTCCATATGCGGCAAGGGGTAAATGGCGATTTCGTCCCCTTTCAGGCTGCTCATGGAAGTGGTGCAGGCCAGCGTATTGGTGCCATTGATATTCATGGCGCAGGAACCGCAAATGCCTTCTCGGCAAGAGCGGCGGAAAGTCAAGGTGGTGTCGATTTCATTTTTAATCTTGATGAGCGCATCCAGCACCATGGGGCCGCAGTTGTCCAAGTCCACCTCATAGGTGTCAGTCTGGGGATTTTCACCCTTGTCGGGGTCCCAGCGGTATACCTTGATTTTTTTAACGCGCTTGGCGCCCTGAGCGGCAAAATACCGGCCGGCTTTGATGCGGGAATTTTTGGGTAAACGGAATTCGGCCATGGTAATCTCCTTAGTAAACGCGTGGTTTCGGTGGAATCGGCTCACAATCATCGGTAAGCGTGTACAAATGTACAGGCCGGTATTCAAACCGGGCCTCACCGGTCACATCGGGTAAATGCACCAGCGTGTGCTTCATCCAATGCTCGTCATCCCGCTCTGGAAAGTCCTCCCGGGCATGAGCGCCCCGGCTTTCCGTGCGGTTGGCCGCGGAATACATGGTCACCTTGGCTTGCGCCAGCAGATTACGCAATTCCAATGTCTCCACCAGGTCGGTATTCCACACCAGTGAACGGTCTGTGACAGAAACGTCCTTGAAACTGTCCACCACCTGGTCGATTTTCTGACAACCCTCTTCTAGAATTTCACCGGTTCTGAATACCGTGCAGTTACTTTGCATGGTTTTCTGCATGTCCAGGCGGATATCGGCGGTTTTGCGCGAGCCCTTGGCCTGCCGCAGGGCGTCAAAGTCTTTCAGTGGCTTCTCCAGCAACTCGCTTGACAAGTCGCGATGCGGAGAGTGCGGTTTAATAATTTCAGCACAGCGATTGGCCACCGCCCGGCCAAACACGACGATATCCAGCAGGGAATTGGAACCCAGACGGTTAGCGCCATGGACAGAAACACAAGCCGCCTCACCAATGGCAAACAAACCCGGCACCACGGCATCGGGGTCATCTCCTTTGCGTCTGACCACCTCGCCATGGTAATTAGTGGGGATGCCACCCATATTGTAATGCGCTGTGGGGATCACCGGAATCGGCTCTTTGGTCACATCCACACCGGCAAAGATTTCGGCCGATTCGGCAATACCCGGCAGCCGCTTGTGGATGACTTCCGGCCCCAGGTGCTCCAGATGCAGATAAATATGGTCTTTTTCTGGCCCCACGCCACGGCCTTCGCGGATTTCCACCGTCATGGCGCGGCTAACTACATCACGGGAAGCCAAGTCCTTGGCATTGGGCGCATAACGCTCCATAAAACGCTCGCCTTCGGAGTTGGTCAAAAAGCCGCCTTCACCGCGCACACCTTCGGTAATCAAAACACCGGCGCCATAGACACCAGTTGGGTGAAACTGCACAAACTCCATATCCTGCAATGGCAAACCAGCCCGCAACACCATACCATTGCCATCGCCAGTACAGGTATGCGCCGATGTGGCAGAAAAGTAAATGCGGTTATAGCCGCCAGTGGCCAGAATGACTGCATGGCCACGGAACAGATGCAAGCTGCCGTCGGCCAAGTTCCAGGCCAAAACACCCTTGCACTGGCCATCTTCCATAATCAGGTCAATGGCGAAATATTCGATAAAGAAATTGGTGTCGTGTTTAAGGGATTGCTGATAAAGCGTATGCAAAATGGCATGGCCGGTTCGATCCGCGGCCGCACAGGTTCTTTGCGCCACGCCCTTACCAAAGTGGGTGGC
>Ga0256839_1001746_pt1 | contig 25706 bp, 25 predicted proteins | sample 354166metaG_FD_185968 | JGI IMG/M metagenome (GOLD analysis project Ga0256839, IMG submission 185968) | Hydrothermal vent microbial communities from Mid Atlantic Ridge, Atlantic Ocean - 354-166 | ecosystem: Environmental > Aquatic > Marine > Hydrothermal vents | place: Atlantic Ocean: Mid... | reverse complement strand
CCTGCGATGGGCTTGGGCTAATTCGATGCCAATGGGGCCACCACCAATGATAATAAGATGTTCAATGGGTTCTTTATTGTCAAAGATATTTTCGTTGGTGAAGTAGGGCACATCATGGACACCATCAATGGGTGGGACAAATGCCGATGAACCTGTGGCAACCACAAAGTATTTGGCTTTAATCATTGTGCCGCCTGCTTTGACGGTATGTTCATCCACAAACTCAGCCGCCGCTTGAATGACATTCACGCCTAAACCTTCAAAACGCTCTACGGAATCATTGGGCTTAATTTGTGCAATCACGCCATGAATATGCCCGTGCACTTTCCCCCAATCCACATTCGGGTCAACCGCTTCAATACCAAAGCTTTTCGCATCACGCATGGTTTGCGCCACATGACCTGCCGCCAAAATCGCTTTGGATGGCACGCAACCTGTATTGAGGCAATCACCACCCATCTTGCCTTTTTCGACAAGCACAACGCTGGCACCCATTTGCACCGCACCTGCGGCAACTGATAAGCCACCGCTGCCAGCACCAATCACGCAAATATCTGTTTGGATGGTATTCATGATGTCCCTCGTTGTTGCCATTTTTTGTAAAACACAGGGATAAGAGATAACACAGCCAAACCAACCAGCGCACCTATCATGTCAGGGGTTAAAACACCTGCGATGGAAAAGTCTTCGCCCTGTTCAAACACTTTGCCCAAGCCGCTGCCTGCAAGGGCAAATACAAAGGTTGCAGGCATGATGCCAAAGAAGGTGGCAATGATATAAGTGCGCAGCGGCACGCCCAAGAATGCAGGGGCAAGGTTGACAATAAAGAAGGGAAACAGCGGCACTAATCTCAGTACAAACATATAACTGAGCGCATTTTCATTAAAACCTGCTTTCATGCTTTGAATGGACTTGCCTGCCTTGGCAAGCAGGGCATCACCCAAAGATGTTTTGGCAATCAAAAAGATAATTGTCGCACCCAATGTCGCACCAACAACGGTGAACAAACCACCCCAGACTGCACCAAACAAAAAGCCGCCCGCCAGTGTCATGATGGTGCCGCCCGGCAGTGATAGAGCAACCACAAGAATATACAAGAATATATAGGCTAAGGCTGCGATGATGGGTTGTTCAGTGACCCAATGATTTAGCTCCAAGCGGTGTATTCGCAACTGTTCAAAGCTTAGGTATTCATGCCAGCCAGCCATCACAAAAGCTGCGGTGATGGCTGCGATGATAAGTAGGGGCAAACTTTTTTTGAGCATATCTTCTTCCTTGGTTGATGCTGATAGTATTCATGATACACAGCGTAATGCAAAATCATCACGCGTTTATCACATTCTTTGACCTGTATAGTCGCATGAAATACCATACTCTTATATATTAGATATTCATAATTTATTAATGTTAAGTTTTTACTTTCCCCATCAAATTGTAACAAGGGGAATGAACATGAATACAACAAGATTATGGATAGGCATGATATTCGTAACATGGCTTGGCGCATGTGGAAATACTGCGACAGCGCCTGTGGATGCAGGGCTTTCTACACCCCTGAGCGCAGAAGAAATTGCAGGTTTAAAATATATGCGCGAGGAAGAAGAGCTGGCTCGCGATTTGTATATGACCATTTTTAATAATACAGGTTTAACAGTATTCCAAAGTATTTCACTGAACTCTGAGGTTGCACATGCGCAAAGTATGTTAAATCTATTAAACACCTATGGAGAAGCAGATCCATCCACGGGTAACCCCGCAACATATAGTGATGCCAACTTACAAACATTGTATGATACCTTGATAGCATCAGCAACGGGTGCGGGTAAGGTAGATTTGGATGCGCTTATGGTTGGTGCATTGGTTGAAGAAGTGGACATTGAGGACATCAATGCCAAAAAAGTACAAGTGCAGCCAGCACATGCTTTAATCATTCAAACCTATGACAATTTATTGTGTGGTTCGCGTAATCATTTGCGTTCATTTGTTGGTCAAATCGAAGCCATTACAGGCACAGCTTACACACCACAAGTGCCTGCATTGGCTGTGGAAGTCAACGCAATTCTAGCGGGTGTGCAGGAGCAATGTGGTATATAGAATGTCCTTAGAAGTATTACCTTGAGCCTGTGGTGGAGCCATTTCAAAGATGTTCCACTTTGGGCGCTTTGGTCGGAATGTCACGCAGGAAGCGAGGCTAAAGCTTCACCTCCTGTAGCATCAATGCGACAAAACTCAAATCATGCGCAAGCCTTTTGCAGCCAATGCAACAAAAACATGAAAAGATACCGATATATCAATTGTTTGCGACTTTTTGAGTTGAGCCAAGTTATCTCTTGAGGAGTTTGCGCTCGCCAAGAATCCAAGCTGCCGCGAAAAAGGTCAGCATACTTCCAAGTACAAGGGCTGCGAGCCATATAAACTGCATCAGCTTGTCACTAGGGAATGCCCAGTAGTTGGGTAAAACATAAAGTAATGCTGCCATGGGTAAACAGGCAAGCACGGCAGAAGCCATATGTTTCCAGCTTGAAGCATTAAAGATGGCGCCATGTTGCTTGTGCAAATGCGCCCACAATAATCCTACATTAAAGAAGGATGCCAGTGCTGATGCGAGTGCCAAGCCTACATAACCCAACGGCTGCATTAGAATCACGGCAAGGATGATATTCACGGCAACGGTGTATATCGCATACTTCATAGGCGCTTTGGCATCTTTGCCTGCAAAACATGCCGTGGACAACACTCTTGCCCAGCAAAAGACCAATAAACCAACGGTGTAGGCTTGAAGCGCGAGGGCGGTGTTGGCGGCGTCTTGGGCTGTAAACGCGCCATGTTCAAACAAGGTGCGAATGATAGGCTCTGCCAAGAAGAATAATCCCACCATGGATGGGAGAATAATCCAAGTCAGCCATGTTAAACCCTGCCTTAAATCTTGGGTGGCTTCTTGATTGCGCCCATTGACCAAGTGTTCGGATAGTGTGGGCAATAAAGCGGTGCCCATAGCGATGCCAAACAGGGCGAGAGGAAGCTGCACAATTCTGTCGGCATAATACAAATAGGAAACAGCGCCTACAGGTAATAAGGTAGCTAAGATTGTACCAACCAGAATATTGATTTGCACCGCAGCGATACCCAATACAGCAGGTCCAAAAAGCTTTAATGTATCTGTGATGGCGGGGAGCCTGGGATTCCATGTGGGCTTGGGAATCCAGCCAATGCGTTTGAGTGCAGGGAATTGAATGCCAAGCTGCAAAGCACCACCAAGCATCACGCCGACTGCCAAAGCTTCGGCAGGATTATCATGGAGTGGTGCTAAAATGATGGCAGCAAAAATGATGGCAATGTTTAATAATGCAGGGCTTGCCGCAGCCACAGAAAACTTGCGATAAGCATTGAGCACTGCCCACGACATGGCAGCCAGTGAAATCAATGTAAGGTAGGGAAACATGATACGGGCAAGGGTTAAGGCTTGTTGCCAGCGATCAGGCTCATCATGAAAGCCCGGGGCGAATGCGAGCAATAACCAAGGCATAAACACCATGCCTGCAATGGTAAATATGATAAGTGCTGCAAGCAGCAAGCCCGCTAGCGCATTCAAGTAAGCATGGGCATCGTCTTCGCTTTTCTTGCGTTCTTCGGCCAGCACAGGTACAAGGGCAACGGTTAAAGTTCCTTCTGCAAACATGCGGCGGAAGAAGTTGGGCAGTTTAAGGGCAACAAAAAAAGCATCGGCAAGCGGGCTTGCGCCTAAAAGCCGGGCAATGAATATATCACGAATAAAGCCAAGAATGCGAGATAGCATGGTCCAACTGCCAACTTTTGCCGCAGCTTTGAACAAGTTGACCTTCTGATTTGACTTCACCGATTCCTCACCCATAATGCGCGACCCTTTGCAGGAGTAGGTATATAGTCAAGCTTCATCAAAGGCTATACGGTTTGCGTATAAATCTTTCGGTTTGCCCAAGGGGGTGATGTTTTACATGCCAGGAATTAAAGTCAGTGCTGATGAGCCCATTGAAATGGCAATCAAGCGTTTTCGCAAGCAAGTTGAGCGCGCAGGCGTGATCAGTGAGTGCCGTCGTCGTGAAGCGTATGAAAAGCCTTCTGTGGCGAAAAAGCGTAAGGAGGCTGCTGCACGCAAGCGTCTTATGAAGCGTCTTCGTCGAATTCGTGCGCGTCAACATCGTGAGTATTAAAGTAAAGTGATGACTCTTCAAAGCCGTCTTAACCTTTTGGGCTAAGGCGGCTTTTTTTGTATGAACTTGCGGTCAACTGAATAGGTTTACCAATCAGTTTGCTTAATGGCCGCTTTTCTTGGTTGGCATTCCAAATGCAAACATCATGGTTTTCAAACCACGCCTTATCAAAACACCACCGCCAAAATTCCTTTTTTTCAATGATGTCTGGGTTGGCAGCCTCACCACTTTTGGTACGGTTGAGTGCCGCTGCCAAGCGAAGTATGGCTGCGAGTGCGATGGTGGTTTTAATATCTTGGCTGCGCATATTTTTTAGCATGGTGTGGCTTTTGTTGGGACTTGCTTTGCGGTGAAAGCGAACAATTGCTGCAAGCATCTGTTGTTGTCGCTGGGTGATGCCTGTTAAATTGGAGTTGGCAATGATATAACTGCCATGCAAATGTATCTTTTTATGATTCATGGCAAGCCCTATTTCATGCAACTGGCAAGCAGCAATGAGAAGGCGATATGCCTCATGATTTAAGCATAATAGCTTTGCGTATGCTTCAAAAATAACTTCTGCTGTTTGGGTGACGCGTTTGATTTGGGTGCGATCAAGATTGAATCGTTTTGCCATGGCTTTGCTGGCTGCTTTGATGGGTCGCGAGGGCAGGCGACCAGAGCTTGCGATGCGATCAAAGATAATGCCTTCACGCAACGCGCTTAAGCAAACCCGAAGCGACTTGATGCCAAGCGCCCCCATTACTTCTTGTAAAATAATGCTTCCTGCCACCAGTGTGTTTTTACGCTCTTGCTCTACGGAGGTGGGTAAATCATCATGTTTGACAGCTTTAATCAGCTTGGGTAAGGATTTTTTCAAATCACTAAGTGTGAGATGGGCGGTGTCAGCATGAGCTTGAAAAAGTGCAGTGACTTCAGCTAGCGTTCGAATTGTGCCCGATGTTCCATACACGGCAGATACTTCAAATGAATGGTACTCTGAAGCAACCGATTGAATTTTACTGGCAGCAGAACGGCGGCACATATTGATTTGGCGAGTGGTGTAGTTGCCCGCAGCAAAAAATTGACGCGAGTATCGTCGTGCACCCATATTCAAGCTTTCAGCAACCAAAACACCAGTTTGATCACCAACAATCACTTCTGTGCTGCCACCACCAATATCAATGACATGGGCAGGCTCATCACGAATATAACCTTCTGAGCGCACGCCTTGAAACACAATGCGCGCTTCTTCGTCACCGTTGACAATTTCGACAACTAGCCCCAACTCGCGGCGAATCCGTTTGGCAATCGCATTACGGTTGGGCGCATCGCGCATGGCAGATGTAGCGATACAATGTGTCTCAGCATTATAACTTTCCGCAAGTTGCTTAAAGAATCTTAGGCTCTCAATCATGCGCTCAATAGCATCATGATTTAAGCGCCCTCGCTTATCCACACCATCACCAAGGCGCACCCAGTGCTTCATTCTATCCACAATACGAAATGCGCCATGAGCTTCAGTTTGTGCAATAATCATATGGAAAGAATTGGTGCCCATATCTATTGCGGCAATGTGGTGTCCCGTGGTTATATTCAAATCAAGCCACCTTTATAAGCAAATCTTTATATGATCCCCGCTTGCTTCTCACGAACCTTCTTTGGGATTTTCTTTTTTTTGGCGATTTTTTACTTTGTCGGCATCATATTGTTTTAGGCGGCGTTTGGTCAAGGCATGTTGTTTATCCACTTTTTTTGCGGTTTTGTTCATGCGTTTTTCAGCGTGCTTGGCTTTTTTTAGCTTTTTTGGCAGCCTTTGCCGCTTTGGCAGCAGCTTTATCTGCTTTTTTGATAGCTGTCAGGTTCCGCCTGTTTATAGCCCTGTCTCTTTTACCCATGCTTGAACCTTTAAGAGTTCAATTTGCAATAAGTGCTTTTCACTTTCATATTCTTCTAAGCCCATTTTTTCAGGATATGGGTATGTGCCCATTTCATAGCTTAGCTCAAGCAATTTCTTGCCAGAAATCACTTTGGGCGATGCCAAAACCTTTTTCGGGTTGCTCATTTTATTGAGAAGTTTTTTTAATTTTTCTTTGTTGCGTTTCTTGTCTTTGCTCATTTCTGATTTACACCTTTTAATTTGAGACAATAAAATATCAAGGGAACAAAAGTAGTTTCCTTGATACTTGCCTTGATTTGTTGGTGAAAAGGACGCGTTGAGCAGCGTTGAAGCCGCATGTTGTGCGCAAATTAAACTCAATCCGTTTGCGCACCAGCTTTTCGTGCTCAACATACCGTAAATTAGATGCAAATTACAACCATTATTTTGATGTTGAAGGTTGATGTCATCTTTATGCCTTGATACTTTATATATTTAAGCTTTTTACTTATACTGTGATGTTCGCAGTTGAAGTTCGGATGACCAAGGTGATAAAACATTGAATGCAGAGATAGATATGCCATTAGGGCAAAAAGATTATTATTTAAACCGTGATTTAAGCATGTTAGCGTTTAATCACCGTGTTCTTGAAATGGCGGGCGATGTGAGTATTCCATTGCTTGAGCGTTTGCGTTTTCTTTGTATTTACACTTCAAACATGGATGAGTATTTTGAAGTGCGGGTAGCAGTTCAGAAGCATAGGTTAGCTTTGGGTGCATTGGGCACAGCAGCAGATGGACTTACAGCAACCGATATACTTACCCAAATGCGTGAAAGCATTGAAGCAATGGTGGAAGAACAGTACAAACTGCTTAATGATGACTTGCTGCCTTCATTGCGGGATGAAGGCATTTATATTTTGAAGCGTTCCGAGTGGACAGAAGCACAGGCTGATTGGATTCGCAAGTTCTTCAAGCGAGAGTTGTTGCCAGTGTTAACACCCATTGGATTAGACTTGGCGCATCCTTTTCCAAAAATCCTAAGCAAAGTTTTAAACTTTATCGTTGCCCTTGATGGAAAAGATGCTTTTGGGCGTGAAGCCAAATATGCCATTGTGCAAGCACCGATTTCTATTGCGCGGATCATTCATTTGCCATCTGAGTTATGCGATTATGAGCATAGCTTTGTCTTTTTATCTTCCATTATCCATGAACATGTGGGTGAGTTTTTTCCAGGTATGACGGTGAAGGCATGTCATCAGTTTCGTATCATTCGCAACAGTGAGTTGGTGATTGATGAAGAAGATGTGGTGGATTTGAAGCAGGCTGTGGCGGGCGAGTTGTTGGAGCGGCGGTTTAGCCAGCCTGTGCGCTTAGAAGTTTCCAACCGTTGCCCTGCAAAACTATATAATTTCCTATTGCAACAATTTGGTTTACTCGAGACTGATTTGTATCGTATGGATGGACCTGTAAACTTATACCGCTTGTCTGCCGTTTATGATGAAGTGAATCGTCCAGACTTAAAATATCCTGCTTTTGAGCCTGGTATTCCAGCCCGTTTGTTGGATGAAGAGCAGGATATGTTTCGGCAAATCCAACAGCATGATATTTTATTGCACCATCCGTACCAAAGTTTTAACCCTGTGGTTGAGTTGATTAACCAAGCGGCTTCTGACCCCAAAGTGTTGGTGATTAAACAAACCATGTACCGAGTTGTGCCTGATTCGCCTATGGTGGATGCATTGATTCGTGCGGCGCGCGCCAACAAAGAAGTGGTGGCTGTGATTGAGCTGATGGCACGGTTCAATGAAGAAGATAACATTGCTATGGCGAACAAGTTGTCTGCCGCAGGTGTGCAAGTGGTGTATGGTGTGATGGGTTATAAAACACACGGTAAAATGCTGATGATTGTGCGCCGAGAAGGTCGTAAGTTACGCCGCTATGTGCATCTTGGCACGGGAAATTACCATACCTTTACCAGTAAGTTCTACACCGATTTTGGTTTATTAACCTGTGACCCTGAGTTGGGTGAAGATGTGCACAAGTTATTCCAACAGCTTACGGGTCTTGGCAAAGCATTGCGCCTCAAAGCCATGCTTGCAGGACCATTCACGCTGCACAAAGGTTTAATTGAGCGCATCAACCGAGAAGCAGACCATGCCAAAGCTGGTAAGCCTGCGCGTATTCGAGCCAAGATGAACGGATTGGAAGAGCCTGAAATTATCCAAGCCTTATATCGTGCTTCGCAAGCGGGTGTGAAAATTGATTTGGTGGTGCGTGGTATCTGTTGTTTGCGCCCGGGCATTGAAGGTGTGTCTGAAAATATTCGGGTGCGTTCGGTGTTGGGTCGCTTTTTGGAACACTCTAGGGTCTACTGCTTTGATAATGATGGGGATACGGAAGTCTTTTGTGCCAGTGCCGACTGGATGGGTCGCAACTTATTGCGCCGTGTAGAGACATGTTTCCCGATTCGTGATGCAGCCTTAAAACGAGATGTGATTGCAGAAGGGCTAACGCCCTATTTTTCGGATACAGCAGCATCCTGGCAGCTTAAATCAGATGGCAGCTACCAGCGTGTGAAAGCCAGATCAGATGTGAAAAGTGCGCAGGTGATGCTGATGCAAAAGTTGGGCACACTTCAAGAATAAATCGTAGCCACTAACTTTTTTCGATAGGGCTAACATACCCTTTGGGGCGAATGGCAATGGTATTTCTAATTTTACTGCATACTTTGCCGTCTTGACGAATATACACCATGTCAAAGCATGGCGTGGCGCGACCATGCTCTGCGAGCTCATTCCTGATTTGCTGCTCTTGTTCGGTAGAAAAGTCGAAATGCAACATTAAATCGGAGTTGCCAACGCGGATAAAATCAATCTCTAATTTCTTGGTTGCCACGCGATAGTCCGGAAACTTTTTGAGACACGCCATGGCTGGAATCGGGTCAGCAAGGCTGGCTTGAAAGCCGCCAAACATATTACCTGCTGCATTTTTAGATACCCAAGTCAGTGGCAGTCGAATGCGCACCTTGCTCCAATCTTCATTGTATTCTTGTAGTGATGCGCGCATCAATAAGAAGGGTAGAAACAGTGAGAATCGGCGTTTATCCGATAAAAAACCAAGTTTACGAATGAAGTTGATATTACTCGCCATTGAATGCCTCTTGCTTGGCTTCCAAGGCTTCCCATTGTTGATAAGCTTGCTCAAGTTTGGTGTTTAATACATCCAGTTGCTTTTGGTCTTGTTGAAAGGCTTGGGGGTCGTTGCTGAAATAATCAACATCACAAAACCGTGCTTCGATTTTGGCTTTTTCTTCTTCCCAAGCTTCGATTTGAATGGGCAAATCATCCAATGCTTTTTGCTCTTTGTAGCTAAGTTTTTTGGCAACTTTAGTTTTCTTGACTTCTTTTTTGGCTTTTTTGGTCGTTTTTATGGATGCTTTTTCTTCTTTTGCGCGCAAAGCAGCGCGCTCCTTCCATGCCAAATAATCGGAATAACCACCTTCAATGGGTACAATCTTGCCATCGCCTTCAAATGCCAACACCTTGCTTACGGTTCTATCCATAAATGCTCTGTCATGGCTGACGATAATTATGGTGCCTTGGTATTTGGCTAATGCTTCTTCAAGCACAGCAAGTGTGCCAATATCCAAGTCATTGGTAGGTTCATCCAACACCAATAAATTGGCAGGTTCGAGCAGTAGTTTGGCGAGTAACAAGCGCCCTCGCTCGCCACCCGATAAGGCAGATACCCGTGCGTTTAGCAGCTCTTTATCAAAGAGAAAATCTTGCATATAGCTCACAATATGCCGTGGCTCATGCCCGCCGATATGGACATAGTTGCCCCCGCTTGGCACAAGCACATCTTTAAGCTTGGCGTCAGGGTTAAGGGTGCGAATTTGGGTTAAAAACGCAGGAGCAAGGCGCACACCATGTTTGACGCGGCCACTATCAGCTTGCAGTTCACCCAATAAGATTTTGAGCAAGGTGGTTTTGCCAATGCCGTTAGGACCAAGCAAACCAATGCGTTCGCCAGCCATAATTTTGCAGTTGAATTGATGAACAATGGTTGTTGTTGCAAAGCTATGGCAGACATCAATGGCTTCAATCAACAACTTGCCGGGTTTCACGCCTGATGCCACGCGCAAGTTGATGTCTCCCCCTCGTAATTTGCGGGCAGCGCGCTGCTTTCTTAGCTCTTCAAGGGCGCGAACCCTACCCTCGTTGCGGGTGCGGCGAGCTGGGATGCCTTGGCGAATCCATTTTTCTTCACCCGCAAGCATTTTATCAAACTTTTGATGTTCTCTGGCTTCAATTGCCAATAATTCGGCTTTTTTCTTTAAGTATTCAGCGTAACTGGCTTGGAAATGGGTGAGTTTTCCTCTATCCAGTTCAATAATTTCTTCAGCCACCGCATCCAAGAAATATCTATCATGGGTAATAAATAATACTGTACCTTGAAAAGATGCGACAAAATCTTCCAGCCACTCAATGGATGCAATATCCAAATGGTTGGTGGGTTCATCCAGCAACAAGATTTCAGGCTCAACCACCACGGCCTGAGCTAAAGCGACACGGCGCAACCAACCGCCTGATAATTCTCCCACATCGCGGTTGGCATCAAGACCAAGCTTGGTGATGGCTGTTTCAATTCGCGCGTGCAATTTCCATGCGCCCAAATGTTCCAACTGATGTTGTAAATCTTCGAGGTTTTTTAACGCTTTATCGGAATAATCATGCTCTAAAGCTATGGTTGCTTGGTGATAAGCTTCCAGTGTTTTTGCGACATGCCCCAAACCTTCAGCTACCACATGAAATACACTTTGACCCGGCTCAAAATAAGGGTCTTGATGTAAATATGCGACTTTGCACCCACTTTTGATTTGCACACTGCCATCATCCACATCCATATGCCCCGCAATCACTTTAAGTAAGGTGGATTTACCTTCACCATTGCGCCCAATCAGCCCAACGCGTGCGCCTGCGCTGATGCGCAAATCAACATGATCAAGCAGTATGTGATGACCAAATGCCTTATAAACTTTGTGTAGCTGGACGACAGGCATGGGCAAGATACTCAAGTGGCTTGTTCAGGCACATTTTTTTGTGCCAAAGCCACGACTGCTGCAGGCAACACAAAAATGTTTAAAATCGGCACAGCCATAAGCAGCAAGGCTGTGCCACCAAAACCCAGCCAAAACCAGCGGTGTTCTTTCATATGTTGTTTGCGTGCCTTGAACGGCATACCTTTTCGGGAAGCTTGGGTGTCAAAGAGTTCATAATTGAGGAATTGGATGCTGCCATAAGTCCAAATCAGCGTCATCAGCGGTGGAAACCAGAAAAACACCAGCGCCAACAGCCCCCAAAGCATTAAGCCAAACAAAGGGCGAATAGAGTTTATCATGGCTGCCAAGGCTTGATTTGCCCATGACGCGTCATTTTCTACCGTAGGGATGCCTGCGATTTTTTCGGTGCGGTATGCCAAAGTATCCAACCACGGTGCAACGGCGGCTGATGCCAATGCCACAAATGCAACGGCACCGATCACGATAGAAAGTAGTCCTGCGAAAAACGAAGCAATATAACCAACCACCACCCAGTACCACGCATCCCCTTCAGGAATCCACATCGAAGCCAAATAATCAGCAAAGAAGAACACGCCCAACATCAAAACGAGCATCAAACCCGCCAATAAACCAAGCATGCGCCACAACACGGCACGCAATTCGGCTTTACTAAATAACATGATTAAACCTGAAAAAAATGTTGCGACACCTTCAAGCATAAATACCTCAATATGTTCAAACTTGACCAAAACCTACCAATTGCCGACGATGTTGCCATGAATTCATTAACCTTACCTATCTTTAACCATATTTCCGAGACTACATTAAGCCAAATGTTGCAGCAGATGATACCTGCGGGCGCAGATGATGCGGATTTGTATTTGCAGCATAGCGTGTCGGAATCGGTATCGTTGGAAGAAGGCAGGGTGAAACATGTGTCAGCAAGCACGCATCAAGGCATTGGGGCGCGGGTGATTATGGGCGAGGCATCGGGTCATGCCTACACGGATAGCTTTGATACCGCAGCATTGATGGATGCCGCCAGGGCGGCAAGATCCATTGCCAGCAGTGGCAAGGAAGTTGCGCCACTTGCCATTCGCCCACAAGCGTTAAAACACAACTTGTATCCTGCGGGCAACCCCATGCAGCAGGTGGATATGCAAACGCGCAAGGTGTTGCTTGAGAAATTGGATGCGTTGGCGCGAAGCATGGATTCACGGGTACAGCAGGTGTCGGCGAGTGTGTCATCGGTGTTCAAGCAAGTGCAAATTATAGGCATGGATGGGCAAACTTTTGCTGATGAACGCCCGCTTGTGCGTTTTAATATATCTGTGGTGGTGGAGGATAAGGGCAAACGCGAGACAGGCAGCGCAGGTGGTGGTGGGCGATTTGATTTGCAACGGTTACTCGAAAGCGGCGAAGCCGAACGATTAACCCGTGAAGCTGTGCGTCTTGCTCTCTTAAACCTTGAAGCCGAAGCCGCACCTGCGGGAACCATGCCTGTGGTGCTGGGTAATGGTTGGCCGGGTATTTTATTGCATGAAGCCATTGGGCATGGTTTAGAAGGCGATTTTAATCGCAAAGGCACATCGGTATTTGCAGGCAAAATGGGGCAACAAATTGCGGCTAAGGGTGTGACGGTGGTGGATGATGGTTCTATGCCTGGGCGTAGAGGCTCGCTGAATGTGGATGATGAAGGCACGCCAACCCAATGCACCACATTGATTGAAGATGGGGTGTTGGTGGGTTATTTGCAAGACAAACAAAATGCCAGGCTGATGGGTGTTGAACCTACAGGCAACGGGCGGCGCGAATCCTATGCCGACCCTGTGTTGCCGCGCATGACCAATACTTTTATGTTGGCAGGCAAGGATAATCCAGATGATATTTTAGCATCCTTGGATGATGGGATTTATGCGGTCAATTTTGGTGGAGGGCAAGTGGACATCACATCAGGCAAGTTTGTGTTTACCACTTCCGAAGCTTATCGGGTGAAAAACGGAAAGATTTTACATCCCGTGAAAGATGTGACACTCATTGGTTCAGGGCATGAAGTCTTGAAACGCGTATCCATGATTGGCAATGATTTGGCGCTCGACCCTGGGGTGGGCACATGCGGCAAAGCAGGGCAATCTGTGCCTGTTGGGGTTGGGCTGCCAACCATCCGTATTGATAAGTTGACTGTGGGTGGTACGGAGCCTTGATAGCAGTGCGCCTATCATATGTGTATTTAGATGAAGCTCAAAAAATCACAAACGGTTGATAATCGTGAATAGAGCCTTTGCCCTTGATGTGGTCATTCCCAAGTATAGATGAATGCCGATGATCTGGAGTCCAGAATTATATGGAACATGCCGCAGCTCTTGCGCTGGCAAGCGCAGAAGCGGCACTTAAAGACACGCCTTGATCTGCTGGGGTTGCCGTATGAGTAATGACATTGGTAAAACGCGTATTGGTATAAACGATAGCATCTCCAGCTCTATGTTTGGCTAGCATACAGCGTTGAGCTGTTGAAGGGGATGTAACCTCAAGTGACACATCTATGCCATCTGATATGTTTGCGTTCATCGTTAATGTTCCGTTGGTGAGCGTCAGTGTTCCAGGGCCTGATCCGCTAACGGCATTGGGGTATAAAGATGCGGCATCATAGAAGCTGTTGATGACCATACTAACATTTTTTACATCAGATTGTGCCGCAGCATTGTAAGCCTTCATTTGTATAGCACCAAACTGTAGTAAGGCAACCGTCGCCAAAACACCAATGATGGCAACAGCAATCATCAACTCAATCAGCGTAAAGCCTTGTTGCTTTTCTTTTACAGCAAGCTTCTTCATACGGAGTATTTAATAGATAATTTTGATACAAAGCGCAAGTTGCTTTCTGCTATGAAGAGATTTTTATTCAAGCATTATGACGACCATCCTTTATGGACAAGATAGCTTTTATTTTGCCGACAGTTTATCAACACCGCAAAACATGGCCGTTTTTTTAAGCTCATGTACCACTTCATCAGCACTGCGGTCATCATCCCAAGTGACGATATAAAGATGGGGTGACATTTGTTTTTTGATGGTAACTTCATGCTTTTCAAGCAAGGCGTGAAACTCATTATTGCCAATATCCAAGCATTGGCGCACAGTGATTTCACTGGTTTTATAAGCAATGCCCGCAGGTTCAAGTGTATCATCTTTTTTGGCTGAGCAGGACGCCATAAGGCTGAAGATAAAAGTAATACATATGAGTTTAGTGGTGGTCAACATAAGCACCTCCTTCCTATATGTGCAATGGTAAAAGAATAAGCGATATATTTCAATGATAGACAAGCAGGTGATATTTTACACACTACATTGCTTTGAGGAGTTGTAAAATGCACCATTTTAGGTTTGATCGGAGGCAGGTGTGAAGTTTTTAATTATTGAGGATCACCCTTTGGTGCGCAAAAGTATGGTTAAGCTTTTGCAGCAATATTTTCCAGATGTACAATATTTGGAGCATCATAATTTTGAACAGGCAGTGGATGATTTCAAGCAAGGTTGTCCAGATTTGATTTTGCTGGACTTAACCCTGCCAGGTATGCATGGTCTTGAGGTGATTCGTCATATCTTATCGGCATATCCAGAAGTTCGTTTGCTGGTGATAAGTGGTTCAACTAACCCTCTGGATATACAACACTGTTTGGAAGCAGGTGCTAAGGCATACTTAAGCAAAACAGACAGTACAGCACATATGGTTGAAACCATCAAAAAAGTACTGCGAGGCGAAGAGGTAAAGCCTCAAGTTCAGCAGCAAAATGACATGAATGTAGCAGTTTTAGACGAACATAAGGATATTTTAAAGATGATTGCGGCAGGGCATAGCAATAAAGATATCGCGCAAGTATTGGGTATATCTGAAGCTTCTGTAAAAGCAAAGTGTCGCCAAATTTATCAAAAGTTGGGCGTCAACAACCGTACGCAAGCCTTGGGTAAAAGTCGGAAACTGGGCATTTTATAAGCGAAGCAATCGCTGAATTTCAAACAATAAATCCAGTATACTAACAGGCTTGTGCAAAACAACATCGTGGGACTTGTTGAATGTTTGTAATTCACAAGGGTCAGTATCCCCTGTAATGATGATTGTAGGAACAACATGCTTAGTGGATTGGCGAAGCTGTTGAATCAGCATCATACCTGTTTCATGATTGGCTAAACGATAATCGGTAATAATGATGTCAGGCTGTTTGTTTTGCTGTGCATCTTTGGCTTCTGCAATGGTTGCCACACTTATCACATCAAGCCCATAGCAGGTAAGGGAGTGTTTCAGCCCTTGTCGGATAGCCTGGTCATCATCAACAACCAATACGCGCAGGCTTTCAAGGTTTGCCAGATGAAGCTCTTGGTCGTGATGCGTTGATTCGATAGAAACATCATCCAGCGCTGGGATTTGAATGGCAAAGGTTGATCCGTGATTGGGGCAAGATCGAAGCTCAATGGGGTAAAACATTAATGCACATAAGCGCTGCACAATCGATAGCCCCAAGCCCAAACCTTTGGCTTGGTCGCGTTCAGGGTTACCCAGCTGTTGAAACTCACCAAAAATATATTTCTGTTTGTCGGTGGGAATGCCAATACCACTATCCCGAACCTCAATACGCCAATATTCACCACGCCTGCGGGCAGCAAGCATAATACAACCTTGCTTTGTGTAACGAATAGCATTGCTTAAAAGGTTGCGTAAAATGCTCATGAGTAAAGCACGGTCGCTTAAAATAAAAGCGTTGTTAGGCGGCCAATGTATGACAAGCAACAAGCCTTGCTTTTGGGCGGCCAACATAAACTCTTGTTCAAGGGTGCGAAATAAGTCCGCTAAGGGAAGCACCATCAATTTGGGTTTGATGGTACCTGTATTTAAGCGTGAAATATCCAAAAGTGTATCCAACATGGACTGCATGGATGATTGGGAGTCGAGAATATATTGGCTAAGCTGAATCATATCTTTATCAGATGATTGCGTGTTGATGGCTTCGGCAAATAAACGCTGAGCTTGTAGAGGTTGGCGCAAGTCATGGCTTACTGCTGCAATGAATTGCGTTTTGGTACGACTGGCTTGTTCAATTTCTTCTTTTTCATGTTGTAATGTTTGGCTTAAACGCGCATTTTGATAATAAAGCAGCAAGGTTTCTGAGTTGACAACATAAAGTTGATACGAAAGCCATGTAAGTAGCGCTGCAAGTCCAAGTGCTGCAACAGCAATGCTATAAAAGTCAGGGTTGGGTATGATAGTCATGATAAACTGAATCATAACAGGAACAAGAAAAAGAAAATAAGCAGGTGGTAGCAGGGACATCCCGTATAGAGCGCCACTGAGTACGCCCAAAGTTAAAATTGTCATTAAGGTTAGGTGTATTGTATCGGACAAGTCGGCAAACAAAGATAGGCTTAAGCCCCAATGTGTGCCGGCAAGCAAGGCAAAAGACGAGAAAAACAAACGCCAATTGCGTTGAGATAACAAGTGGTTGCGGGTGGTATAAAGCTTGCCCATGATAAAAGGAGTAAAGACAAAAACAAAGGATGAAAAAAACCAACTCAATAATAACTCATGATTTGCCGACTGCCACAACGATACAGTCATTAAAATACATGCCAGAAAGTAGCCCATGATCATGGTGGGCACTTGTCTGGCATAAATGCTTAACTGCCTATGCCAAACCTGATCGGTGGCTGATATGGGTTGAGCGTGCATGTTTGGCTCAACAAGCAATATCTATCCACACAGGAGCATGATCGGAAGGCTGCGCTTTGGCGCGTTCTTCGGCATGAACACCACCATCAAGGACTTGGATGTTCGGGGTGACGAGCAAGTGGTCAATACGAATGCCCCAACGGCGGCGAAATGCGTTGGCACGATAATCCCACCAGCTAAACATGGGTTCATCGGGATGCAGCTCTCTTAAACTGTCATGTAGTCCCATACTTAATAAATCCTGGAAGTGGGCGCGCTCTTCATCACTGCACATGATTTTTCCGCGCCATCTGTCGGGGTCGTGAATGTCAATATCGGCAGGTGCAATGTTGTAATCACCGAGCAATACAAGTTTATCACATGTTTTGAGTTCGTCTTGCACATACGCTTTGAGCGCAGTAATCCATTTCATTTTGTAGGCATATTTTTCTGAGCCAACTTCTTGTCCATTAGGCAAATAAATATCAATAATACGAACACCTTGAATGGTTGCCGCAATCACGCGCTTTTGTGGGTCATCCAAGTTGGGCATATCAAAGCTCACATCTTCAAGCGGATGTTTGCTGATGATGGCGACACCGTTGTAGGTTTTCTGCCCTTGGAATGCGACATGATAACCTGCGGCTTCCAAATCATCTTTGGGAAATTTGTCATCGGTTTGTTTGGTTTCTTGCAGTGCCAACACATCGGGTTGATGTTTGCTTAAATAGTCTAACACATGCGGTAAGCGCACATTGAGTGAATTGACATTCCAGCTAACGATTTTCATGTTTTTACCTCTTTTTCCTTACTCAGTTGACATGGGCAAGGGTGTGTTCTTGTTCATTTTTTGTGCGAACAAAAAACGAACCAAAAAAATCGCCCTAGAATAGCTGTGAATTTCCTCATCAATCACCTTAAAAAGACGCAAAATAAGAAAATTTTGCTTCCTTCCTTTTTAAGATGATTTCTTCGGCACAGCTATAGCCGGGGGAGGGTACAGACCTTACTGCCTGTTTTCCTTCGTGTTCTCTGTGTTCTTCGTGGTGAAAAAATAACTTCATGATTTGATGATATGCGCAAAAAAGAAACCATCATGTTCTGGACTTGGCAATAAGCGTTGTATACTTTGAACACCCTCAAATTGATTCACCACCGCCTCATTTTCTTGGGGGTGAATGGAGCATACGGCATACACCAGCGAACCACCGACTTTAAGCACGCGCAATGCTTCTTTGAGCAGTTGCGCTTGTAGTTTGGCTGCATTTTGCACACTTTGTTTATCATGCAAGAACTTGGCATCAGGATGTCGCCTGAGCGTGCCTGATGCAGAGCATGGTGCATCCAAGAAAATGGCATCCACGCTGTTGTTTTGATAAGGTAAATTTAACGCATCGGCTTGAAGTATATCGACATGTTCAAGTTGCAAGCGATTGAGGTTGTCTTGCAATGGAGGAATGCGTTTCGGGCTTAATTCTATGGCAGTCACCGTTGCTTTGGGGAAGCGTTTGCCAAGCATGGCAGTTTTGCCCCCAGGTGCTGCACAAATATCCAAAATATGCCCTGTTTCATCGGCTAGAGTGATGGGCAAAGTGGCAGCTTGGGCGGCTTGGTCGGTAACGATAAACCCGCCTTCATCATACGCAGGAAGTTGAGTGACATTGGTGTTGGCATCCAATAACACGGCATAAGGTGATAGCGCACCCTCACGCGCTACAAAGCCTTGGGCTTGTGCCTTTTCTATCCAGCCTGCGCGATTGTTAAACACGGCAAGGCACAAGTCAGGTGTGGTTACACATGCTTGTTTGATACTTTGCACCGCGTCCGCACCAAACGCATCACGCCAAGACTTATACATCCACTTGGGCAGTTCGGCGCGTTGATGGGGTTTAAGTTTGTCTGGTGCTGCTTGATTGGATGCTTTACGCAGCACAGCATTGACGAAACCAGCCGCTTGCGGCGCATAAGGTTTGATGGCTGCCACAGTTTCACTGATGGCTGCATGATTTGGCACGCGCATGTGTCGGATTTGGTATGCGCCGAGTAGTAAAGCAAGACGACTATGGTCATCGGGCTTTAATTTAATAAAGCGGCTAATATCGGCTTCAAGTGAGAAATAATGGCGCAGCACACCATACATCATTTCACGCAACAGAGCGGCATCTCTAGGCTCCAAATCATGCTGGCTTAAAAGGTGAATCAAGCTTGCTTTGGCTTTTTGCTTTTGAATCAACACAGCATGTAAAATATTCAGCGCAAACATACGCAGGTTGATAGGGTTATTCATGATGCCTTTCTTTATCAAAACGAGCAATAAAATAAATATATTTCAGTAAATATACCATACCCAAGCAGGTGAGCAAAAAAACACCAATCATTTGAAGTATTAAATAGTCGTGATCGATGGGGAGAAAATGTAGCAAAGCTGCGGCAAGCCAAACAAGCAAACATATAACACCAGTGTATTGCTGTTGGTGCCTAGTCATGTTTAACCTTGGCTCTGGGGTGGGTTTGGGTATAAGTGTGTTGTAGCTGTGTCAAGCTTACATGGGTATAATGCTCTGTGGTTGCTAGTGATGCGTGCCCTAAAAGCTGTTGAATGGTGCGCAGGTTTGCCCCACCACTTAGCATATCAGTGGCAAATGAGTGCCTTAATTGATGTGGTGTAATGTTGGCGTTTGTGCCTGTTTCTAAAGCTCTGCTCTTGAGCATGCGTTGGACGGAGCGCACACTTAATCGTTTGCCAAATCTGTTGATAAACAAGGCATCTTCTTTGGGCAACAAGTTGCTGCGCTCTTGCAGCCAGTTTTCAATCAACGCAACGGCAACTTCAGGCAAGGGAACAATGCGTTCTTTATTGCCTTTGCCCAACACACGCACTTCACCCACTTGGTTGCGAAAGTTAATGGATAAGTCATGGAGGTTGACCCCTACGACTTCAGAGACACGCAAGCCACAACCATACAGCAAGGCAAGCAATGCAAGTTCACGGGCATCAAACTTGCGGTTGGTGCTTTTCAATAAGGTTTGGGTTTGATGTTGGGGCAAGGTTTTGGGTAGCCGCTTACCCAGTTTGGGGGCGCGGATACCTGCCACAGGGTTTTCAGTACAAAGTTTTTGCCGAAGTGCAAAGGTAAACAGGCTTTTAAGGGCAGACAGCCTGCGAGCGAGAGTAGCAGGTGCTAGGCCTTGGCTATGCCCATCGACTAGCCAGTCTTGTATCATTTCGCGATGAACATGTGTGATCATCAAGTTGTTTTGGGTTTGGCGATTCCATGCTAAGGCGAAGGTGTGAAAGCATGTGAGATCGCGCTGGTAGTTGCTGATGGTGTGCGCAGATGCAAGGCGGACTTGCTTGAGTTCCGCGGTAAATAAAGTTATCACATCAATCAAAAGCAGGGCGGTTACTCCGTTTTATTCTCTTTTACCGATTCGACACGATTACCCCCCAAAGCTTTGGCAACATACATGGCTTTATCGGCATGGTTGATCAATTGGGTTAATGTCAGGTTTTGCTGGCTGGAGGAGTATGCCAAGCCAATGCTTACGCTGATATGTTCACCTTGGTGGTGCAGGGCTTGCATATCGTTTAGGATATGTTGGGCAATACTGCGAGCCTTTTTTTCTTGGCAGCTTGGCAGCAGCAATACAAACTCATCACCACCCATGCGAATCAATGGATCTTGGGCACGCACATGGCTGCGAATGATGTGACACAGCTCTGTGAGGAGGTCATCACCCGCAGAGTGACCTAATCGGTCGTTCACGCCTTTGAAATCATCCATATCGAAATATAAAGCGACAACAGGCACACCTTTGCCAAACCAACTGGAGAGTGGCTGGTGGCTATAAGGCTGCAAAAAGCGACGGTTCTGGGTGCCAGTTAGTGCGTCGGTAATGGCAAGTCGAGCCAAGCGTTGGTGGGTGATGGAATGCTCGAGGCTCAGGCTAATAATTTGAGCCAGATGTGCGAGGAAGTCGGTACTTTGGTCTGGTGAGAATCTGTTTTTGTCGTTGGAGCCAAGACCCAAAACACCAAATGGCTTCTCTTTAGAACCCAAGCGCAACAAAGCAATGGATTCTAAGGGTTCATCATGGGGCTGCATCCAGGGAAACCCATCGTTTTGCACTTGTAATAACCAAACATGCCGACGATTAAAACCCATGGCATTAATTTCACCCGATTCAACCCAGACCAAGTCGTGGTCGGACAAGGCAGACATTGGCGTGCTACCAATAAGTCCTTCTTTATCAAACCAGAAGCGGACAAGGTCGAGCGAAAACTGGCTACGAAGCTCTCGCAATAGAGTAAAACACATTTCTTCAGGATCTGTTGCTGTAAGCACGCTGGTCTCAACTGCAAACAAGCGTGAAAATAATTGCTCATTATCTTGTAGGCGCATCATTATGGTGGCAATGTATTCACGAAGCTGCGCGTTTTCTTTGGCAAGCGCTTGCATGCGTCGCTCATTAAAGTCCACGGGCTTTGGGTGGTTTTCCGACTCTTCTGTTGTTGTCATTACAAGCTTTCCTCAATCAGGATTTGCCAAGGTAGATCTTGGTGCTTGCGTGTTAGATACAGGCGTTTTTTACTGTTGTCACGGTAGTTGCTGGATTGATAAGTCTGATGAAACTCTACGACAACAACTTCACCACTTGTCCATGGTGTTGGGTCATGAATAATCACCATATCATCAAGAGCAACCCGGATATAACTTTTGTTTGCGTTGATACGTTTTTTATACTTTTTCCATTGGCTAAGGTTGTATTTTCCTGAGCGGAAGTTTTGATGATAGTGTGATAAATAAGCGTCCGTATTTAAGGACTCCCAGTCACTTTTCCATGCCTGAATGGTCTTTTGAACAGAGGCTAGGAGCTCATTGTTCTTGTCTGGATGATCAAAAACAAAGTTTTCACCAATGATGACCCATGTTTTACCCGGATTGACATATTGCTCCATTTTTGTGAGCACATGATTGGGCAGGGCAAAGCAGCCACGGGTATCTTGGGGCGGGCGGCGTGTTTTGTTTTCAGGGTAGCCATGCATCCAAATCCCATCGCCTGTTTTGCCGTGAAGTTTGTCCAAGGTATTGGGGTAGTCAATCGGGAAAACTACAGGCCCATATTGGGCACGCAGGGCAGGATCGTGGCGTACAGCGGTAAATCGGTAAATACCATTGGGCGTACGGGCATCACCACGCCGTAATTTATCGCCACTTTTAGCACCTGTGACAACATATTCATCCGCAACCCTAACCAGTTCGCCGCTGGTGTTGCGTTGGTAAACAAAAAGCCTTGAGCGCGCCTTATCCACCATGAAGATAGTATTGATGCTGGAGTTCAGTTGCAGAATATCCAGAGGAAAGCCAGATGTGCCATCAATTTTATCGGCAAAGGCTTGGAGGCGTACATTAGCCTCGGTTAAATCTTCCGTTAAATCAATGGCTGCGAATTGTTGTTCAGATAGTTTGCGGTGCTTGGCATAGTCGCCAACTTGTGAAACCGCTTGCAGTGCTGCCCTGCGATGAGCCTCTGCTTTGAGCAGGTTGGCAAGCGGGTCGCTGTGTGTTGTGCCAAGGCTCAATATCTGAAGGGCCTTTTCTGGATTGTCTTCTTGGAGTGCCAGCGTTGCACCTAGAATACTGCGCTCTTGGGCATCTAGCACTTTATTTTCATCTTGTTCCAAGGCTTGCCACATTTTATCATTTAGATTTGCGCTTGTGACACTACCAGCGTATGCAGCAAGGCTAAATCCTGAGAGATAAAGACAAAGAAGCAGTCGTATCATGGTTTGGATACCTCTGAAATGATTTTCCAACCTTTCGGGGTGTATTTCATTACAATGGTTTTATGGTCGTCACCAACATAAGTGTTGGAGCTGAAGTGTTGCAGTAAGGAGATTGTGGCAATATTTAGGTTAGCAGGAATATCAACAGTGACTTGTTCAAGTTGCACATTGATAAAAGCTTTATTTTTGATGACGCGCTTTTTGTAGGCTTTCCATGCTTCCACAGATTGAAAGCGCGCGTCTGGTTTGAAATCTGTAGCATAGGATGAAAAATAAGCGTCTAAATCCTGATTGGACCATGCTTGCCGCCAAGCTTCCAGGGCATCCAAAACGCTTGTAATCGAGATGTCTTCATTTTCAGCCGCATAGGTGTCCTGTGTTTCTGGGCTTTTTTTGGTTTTGTCTGAGGTGTTGCTTGGTTGGCTTGTGTCCACAGCAGATACGGGGTGAACCACTGGTGTGGAGGAAGAAGGTTTGGCTTTTGTGGTTATCATGTTTTGTTGTGAAGGGTTTGTGGCGATGTGAGTATCTGTGCTGGTTGACAAGTTGCGTACATTCAACAACCGGGTATAGCGCTGCTCAACTTCCGGACCTGCGCCATGGCTTAGGCTGTTGCGGTAGTGCTGTAGTGCCAGTTTGATATGTAAGTCAGCCAAGTTTTCTTCAGCTACAGCGTAGTTGGGTCGTTTTTTCAAGGCTGTTTCAAGTTCCTTGATGGCGGCCTTGGTATCACCTAAATTATTATACACCGCAGCCAGATTATTGTGTGGTTCAGCAAGGTTGGGGCGAAGCTGGATAACATGCTTAAATGACTCAATGGCTTGATGGTCGTGTTGTTCATGAACTTGGGTAACACCCAGCATAAACCATGCTTCATAGTTGTCGGGCTCTGTTTTGACAAGTCTTTGCAAGGTTTTCATGGCACTGGCATAGTGACCATAACCCATATCTTGTTTGGCTTGTTGCAACAGTGTGTTGGTGGCAAAAGCAGGCGTACTAATCAGGCATATGATGAGTAAAAAACGAATCATTGTTGTTCTCCGCGTTCATATATCTCAAAGTGACAAGCATATTTGTTTTTTGCGTCAGGCATATGACTTTGACGGTGTTGCAACTTCCAATCACTCACACTCAACTGAGGAAACCAAGCGTCACCTTCAAAGGTATGCGCAACTTGGGTGATATAGAGTTTGCTAGCATAAGGCAAGGCAAGGGCATAAATCTCAGCGCCGCCCATCACCATCAGCTCTTCATCCTTGAATATTTCAACAGCATTTTGCAAATTATGAATCACTTCACAACCTTCAATCTGCAAATCTTTTTGCCGCGATAAAATGATATTGCGGCGTTGGGGTAAAGGTTTGCCAATGGATTCAAAGGTTTTGCGGCCCATGAGTACAGCTTTACCAAGCGTGTGTTGGCGAAACCATGCCATATCCGCAGGTATATCAGATATACCCCAAGGCATCTGATTGTTTGCACCAATCAAACGGTTGTTGTCCATAGCCCAAATTAAAGAAATCATTGGTGTTTTGCTACCGTATTCGTTTTCATAAGAAGCGCAATTTAACAGAAACATGGTTTTTTGCTAGATTAGTCGCATGAGTTGTTGCGATGCCCTGAGCATACGCGAAGAAAAACTATTTTCAGCATGGTTGTGCTGTGATGGTGTTAATCCTTGGCGGGCTTTGGTTTTTGCTAAGATGAATGCTTTTTAACTTGACTTGGTTTAGCGAAAAAGCCTAGGCTGCACCCATGTTTGGTCGAATCCAAAATCTTTTCAAGCCTGCGAAAGCTTCTGCGAAACGCATAAGCCGCTTGGTATTGGGCGTGTTTATGCTGCAAGTTGTTGCGGCTGGTTTTTGTGTGTCCACGGCATCAGCATCACCCGTACAGCAAGTTTCAGCGATGGAACATTGCATGGTAAGCAGTATGCAAAACGCTGAACACATGCAGAGTATGGACACGAACCAAAACATGGTGAAACATGCTTGTTCACATTGTGATATGCCTGATGTGAATATCTCATTTGATAAACATAGCTTTGATGTTGCAGACATTGTGGCTGATTTTGTTGTTGTGGCACTTGTGCCCGCGGTATCTGATGTTGCAACGGCAACATTTGTTGTTTCGCCACCTGATTTACAAACCCAATATACTTCCCTTACAACTTATAATTTAAACCTTCGCATCCGCGTTTGATTTAACCTTTTGCTAACACCATAGCGGTCTTCGCTGTGGTTTTTGTCGTGCATTTAAACTTTTTGTTTGCCGACTTGAATCTTTAGCAGGAGGTTTGGATGAAATCCTTTCCCTTATATGTTTTACCTTTGTTGGCTGTATGCTCATGGGCTGGTGTCATCCATGCAGAAACAGCACCACTGACATTAGCGCAAGCCAAAGCGATGGTGGTGCAATCACCCTTGTTGCAAGCACAAAAATCCAGAGCTAAAGCACTGGCTTTTAAACCTGAACAAGCAGGTAGCTTGCCTGACCCTGTGGTATCTTTAGGTGCGATTAGTTTCCCTGTAGATACATGGAAACGCGGGCAAGAAAATATGACGCAATTGCAAGTGGGTATCAGCCAAGCCCTGCCTTTTCCAGGTAAATTGGGTTTATTAGAAGATGCTGCTCGGTTTACTGCCAAAGCAGGGCAGGAAGATGTTGCAGAGCTTAAGTTGCAACTGATTAGCCAAGTGCAAGTTCACTGGTGGAACCTATATTACCTTGATAAAGCACTGGATATTGTTGAGAAAAACAAGGATTTATTAAGGCAATTTATCAAAATTGCGGAAACCAAATACAAAACGGGTAAAGGTTTGCAGCAAGATGTACTGCTAGCGCAGTTGGAGCTATCCAAGATTTTGGATAGTCAAATGCAATGGCAATCCATGCGTCAATCGGAGCAAGCCAGGTTAAATGCTTTGCTTAACCGTGATGTATCACAAGAGATTGTTCTGCCTGAGCAGGTGGATGAAACATTGCAACCTTTGTCAGATAAGTCTGCGTGGATGCAAATGGCAAAGCAATATCGCCCGCTGTTACAGCAAAAATTATGGTTGATTGATGCCAAAAAGACCGCGGTGTTAGCGGCTGAGAAAAGTT
>Ga0256839_1001745_pt1 | contig 25712 bp, 23 predicted proteins | sample 354166metaG_FD_185968 | JGI IMG/M metagenome (GOLD analysis project Ga0256839, IMG submission 185968) | Hydrothermal vent microbial communities from Mid Atlantic Ridge, Atlantic Ocean - 354-166 | ecosystem: Environmental > Aquatic > Marine > Hydrothermal vents | place: Atlantic Ocean: Mid... | reverse complement strand
GGCGATCTCGGCGACGGTCGAGAAGGTTTGACATTTAACAAAAAGGTAGTGAGGAAACTTCATATTTGACTACTCCCTCCTCCACTGGACAACCTTCCTGAGCGCCGCGGTTCTGCTGAACCTGGCGCCGGGCCCCGACATCGCCTTCATCCTGGGGCGCACGGTCAGCGGCGGGCGCCGGGCGGGCTTTGCCGCGATGTTCGGCATCTGGAGCGGCGCCTTCGTGCATGTGCTGGCGGCGGCGATCGGGCTGTCGGCGATCCTCGCCACCTCGGCGATCGCGTTCTCGCTGGTGAAATGGCTGGGCGCGGCCTACCTGATCTGGCTGGGCATCCAGGCGCTGCGCGCGGGCGGCGGCCGTTTTGTCGGCGACACCGACGCCCCGGCGGCAGGTTCTGGCGCGATCTTCCGGCAGGGCGTGCTGATTGCCATCCTCAACCCCAAGGTGGCGATCTTCTTCCTCGCCTTCCTGCCGCAATTCGTGGTGGCCGGCGCCGGCCCGGTCCCCGCACAGCTGTTCCTGCACGGCAGCCTGATCATCGTCGTTGCCGCCTTCATCGAGCCGATTCTGGTGCTGGCCGGCGACCGGCTGACCACCGCGCTGCGCGGCAAGCCGCGGTTCGGGGTCTGGCTTGACCGGGTGCTGGGCGGCATGTTCATCGCGCTGGGGCTCAAGCTCGCCACATCGAAACTCTGACCCTTCTTCTTTTCACAAATATCCCCCGAGCGGAGCGGATATCGCCCCGCCAGGGGCGACAAGAATAAAAATGCGCCGCAAGGCGCACCGCCGGGGAGCGGCGCGTTTCACGAATGCTCTTCGGCGGCGGTTTCGGACAGTTTCCGGTTGAACGCTTTCAGCGCATCCACCTGGTAAACCGCCCCCCAAAGCTCGGGCGGCTCATCCTCGCCGCCCAGCGTCACCACCGGCAGGTACGGCACATTGGCGCGCTCGAAGATCGGCATGGCGCGTTCCAGCGTGGCGTTGCCGTCGATGTAGATCCCCTGTTCGATCAGCTCCCAGCTGGTTTCAAGATCGGCGTCGGGCATGTCGTCCTTCGCGCGCATGACACGGCCGCAACCCACCGTGGCCAGCAGGTAGGCCTGTGGCCCCGCGGCAAGGTGGACGTTCCGGCGCTCCAGAAGCGTCAGGAAGAACGACCGATCCACCATCCGGCTGGCCAGCGCCGTCGACAGCGACACCGCCACCATCACCGCAAGCCCCGTCTGCCAGTCGCCGGTCAGTTCAAAGACGATCAGCGTGGTCGAGATCGGCGCGCCCAGCACCGCGGCCGCGACCGCCCCCATGCCGGCCAGCGCATAGAGCGTTTCCGAACCCGAGGCGTTGGGAAAGATGCCGGTGGCGACATGGCCAAAGGCCAGCCCGGCCAGCGCGCCCACCATCAGCGAGGGCGAAAAGATGCCGCCCCCCATGCGCCCGGCCATGGTGATCGCGACGGCCATGATCTTGACCACGACGAACACCGCCGCCGCCCAGAACGCCAGCTGCCCGGTCAAGGCGGCCGAGGTGGTTTCATAGCCAACCCCGATGATATGCGGATAGACATTGGCCAGCCCCCCCAGCATGGCGCCTGCCACCGCCGGGCGCAGCCAGCCGGGCATGCGGGTGCGCTCCTGCACCCAGTCGCCCAGGTCGTCGGCCCAGAACACCGACTTCATCAGGATGACGGCGACCAGCCCGCTGACCAGGCCAAGGATCATGAAGGCCGGCAACTCGGCGTAAAACCGCAGCGCGCCATCGGCCGGCAGGGAAAACTCGGTGATGTCGCCAAATTGCAGCCGGCTGACCAGGGTGCCGGCAACCGAGGCGATGGCGATGGGGGCAAAGGCATGCACGGCGAAATGGCGCAGCACCACTTCCAGCGCAAACAGCGCGCCCGCGATCGGGGCGTTGAAACTGGCCGACACCGCGCCGGCAACCGCGCAGCCCAGCAGGTCGCGCGCGGTGATGCCGCTGGCGTTCATTCGGTCCGAAACCCAGGTGGAAATCACCGCCGCCAGGTGCACGACCGGCCCCTCACGCCCGGAAGAGCCGCCCGACGACAGCGTGATCAACGAGGCAAGGGCCGAGGCCAGGCCCTCCTTCAGTTCGACCCGTCCCTCGTGCAGCGCCGCGCCTTCGATCACATCGGCCACCGAGCGCACCGAGCCGTCATCGGTGAACCGGGTCAGGATCAGCCCGACCGCCAGCCCGCCCAGGATCGGGATGGCCAGGATCCAGTACCACGGCAGGGTTTGCGCGAAGGTATGCAGCTTGTGCAGGTCTTCGGCGCCATAAAGCGCCTTTTGCAACGCCGCGATGCCCAGCCGGAACCCGAGGGCAGCAAACCCCGCCGCCGTGCCGACAAACAGCGCAATGAACCAGAACTGCACCTGGCTCGGACCCTCGCGACGAAGCACATGCAACCCGTCGCGGCAGGCGCATCTGATGTCGTCGTAGAGACTGGTCAGCGGAGATTTTTTCGGCGCAGCCATGGTGTCCCTGTTCGCCGGGCCGGTTTCGCGCTTGTCCCGGGCCGCCCGCATGGCCTAGGCTCGCACCCGGCCACAGGGAGGCGCCGCATGAGCATCGACACCGCACTTGCCGGGTTGCAATCGTTTCTAGGCAATCGGCTGAGCCGTTCCAAGGGCGATCTTGCCGCCCATGGCACGAGCGAAACGCATTTTGCCCCGGCCCCGCCGGATGCGGTGGCCTGGCCCGAAACCGCCGAAGAGGTCGCCCGGATCGTGGAAATCTGCGCGCAGGAAGGCTGCCCGGTCGTCGGCTGGGGCACCGGCACCTCGCTGGAGGCGCAATCGCTGGCGGTGCGCGGTGGCGTGGTGGTGGATTTCGCGCGGATGAACAAGGTGTTGCAGGTCAATGCCGAGGACATGAACGTCGTGGTTCAGCCCGGCCTGACGCGCGAAGCGCTGAACCGGGAGCTGCGCGCGACCGGGTTGTTCTTTCCGGTCGATCCGGGGGCGGATGCCAGCCTTGGGGGGATGGCCTCGACGCGCGCCAGCGGCACCACGACGGTGCGCTATGGCACCATGCGCGACGGCGTGATGGCGCTGCAGGTGGTTCTGGGCGACGGGCGGCTGATCCGCACCGGCAGCCGGGCGCGCAAGTCATCGACCGGCTATGACCTGACCGCGCTGATCGTCGGCTCGGAGGGCACGCTGGGGCTGATCACCGAACTGACGCTGCGCCTGCACGGTGTGCCCGAGGCGGTTTCATCGGCGGTCTGCGCCTTTGCCGACATGGAGGGCGCGGTGAACGCGGTGATCGAGACCATCCAGTCGGGCGTGGAGATGGCGCGTATCGAGTTTGTCGATGCGGCCACGGCGCGGGCCTTCAACCTGCACGCGGGCGCCGACATGCCGGAAAAGCCGCATCTGCTGGTGGAGTTTCACGGCTCCCCCACGGCGGTTGCCGAACAGGCCGCCCTGTTTGGCTAGATTGCCGGCGAGCACGGCGGCGAAGGGTTCAAGTGGTCGGACCGCGCCGAAGAACGCCGCGCGCTGTGGGACATGCGCCACAGGGCCTATTACGCCTGCCTGGCGCTGCGGCCCGGCGCGCGCGCCCTTGTCACCGACATCTGCGTGCCGATCTCGAAACTGGCCGAAGCGGTGCGCGAGACCCAGGCGGATATCGCGGCCTCGCCGCTTGAGGGGCCGATCCTGGGCCATGTGGGGGACGGCAATTTCCATGCGATCCTGCTGGTGGAGCCCGGCCACGCGGCCGAGATGGCGGTGGCCGAAGACCTGGCCGGGCGGATGGCCGAGCGTGCCCTGCGCCTTGGCGGCACGATCAGCGGCGAACACGGGATCGGGTTGGGCAAGCTGGGCTACATGGCGGCCGAGCATGGCGCGGGCTGGGACGTGATGGGCGAGATCAAGCGGGCGCTGGACCCGGTCGGGATCATGAACCCCGGCAAGCTGGTGCCCGGCACTTGAGCGCAGGGTCGGGTTTGCGCCGCGGCTTCGCCGCGTCGCGGTGCCTCCGGCGGGAGTATTTCGGGCAAGATGAAGCGGATCAGTCGTCCAGAAGCGCGCGGGCGGCAGCGCGGGCCTCTTCGGTGATGGTGTCCCCGGCGAGCATGCGGGCAATTTCGTCGATGCGCTGATCGGCATCGAGCGGGGTGACGCGCGAAAGGGTTTCGCCTTTCGTGACGCGTTTTTCAACGCGCCAGTGGTGGTCGGCGCGGGCGGCGACCTGCGGCGAATGGGTGACGACGAGCACCTGCCCCGTGGCCGCGATCTGGGCCAGCCGGCGGCCGACCGCATCGGCGGTGGCGCCCCCGACACCGCGGTCGATTTCGTCGAAGATCATGGTGATGCCGCTTTGCGCCCCGGTCAGGCAGACCTTGAGCGCCAGCAGAAAGCGCGACAGCTCGCCGCCCGAGGCGATCCTGTTCAGCGGGCCGGCCGGTGCGCCGGGGTTGGTGGCGACGTGGAAGGTCACCGCGTCGCTCCCGTCGGGGCCCGGCTCGGCGGCGTCGATCCGGGTGGAAAACTGCGCGCGTTCCATCTTGAGCGGGGCCAGTTCGCGCGCCATCGCGCGGTCGAGCCGGGCCGCCGCGCGGGTGCGTTTTTCGTGCAGTTTCGCGGCCGCGGCGGTATAGGCGGCTTCTTTTGCCTCGAGCGCATCCTGAAGTGCGGAAATATCGGCATCGGCCCCTTCGAGAGCCGCGACCTTGCCGGCGAGATCGTCGCGCAGCCCGGCCAGGTCGTCGGGCAGAACACCGTGTTTGCGCGCCAGCGCGCGCAGGGCGAACAGGCGCTCTTCCAGCGTTTCCAGCTCATGCGCGTCAAACGACAGCGCCGCGAGCGCGCGTTCGATCCCGGCCTGGGCGTTGGCGGTTTCGTCACGCGCGCGCGCAAGCGACGCCAGCGCTTCGTCAAGCGCGCCCTCGGCCCTTTCCACGGCGCCTTCCAGCCAGCGCTGCGCGTCACCGAGCAGCCCCTCGGCCCCCTCGGCACTGATCGCGGCATGGGCCCTGGCGACATCTTCGCGGATCCGGGCCGCGGCCTGCATCAGCCGGCGGCGGGTGTCGAGGGTGGCTTCTTCGCCCGGCTGCGGGTCGAGCCGGGCAAGTTCGTCGTGGGCGTGGCGCAGGTAGTCTTCTTCGCGCCGGGCCTCGGCCAGCGCGGCCCTGGCGGCCTCGAGTTGCGCGCGCGCCTCCTGCCGGGCGCGCCAGGCCGCGCGGGTGGCGGCCAGGGCGCTGGCCGATCCCGCGAAATCATCGAGGATGCGGCGGTGGTTGGCCGGGTTCAGCAGGCCGCGGTCGTCCTGCTGGCCGTGCAGTTCGACCAGCGTGTCCGACAGGGCGCGCAGCAACTCACCCGAGGCGCGCCGGTCGTTGACGCGCGCCACCTTGCGCCCGTCGGGCGTGTTGGTGCGGTGCAGGATCAGTTCGTCCGCCGCCTCGAAGCCCGCGTCCTCGAGCACGGCGCGCGCCGCCCGGTTGCCGGAAATGTCGAAGACCGCCGTCACCTCGCCCCGCTCGGCACCGGCGCGCACCAGTTCGGCGCGCCCGCGCCAGCCGAGCACGAAACCCAGCGCGTCGAGCAGAATGGACTTTCCGGCCCCGGTCTCGCCGGTCAGCGCGTTGAGGCCGGGCCGGAACTCAAGCTCCAGCCGGTCGATGATCAGCATGTCCCGGATGTCGAGACTGAGCAGCATTTCCCTGCCCCCGGCTTACAGCCACTCGCCGCGGATGACCTGGCGGTAGATGCTGGACAGCCAGTTGTCGCCGGTGGCCACGGCGCTCAGACCGCGCCCGGCCAGCAGATTGGCGGCGTCCCGTGCATAGGGACTTGACGGGAAATTCCGCTGCAGGATGGCACCGGCCGTCTGTGCCTCATCGTCGAGGCCAAGAGCAAGATAGCTTTCGATCAGGCGAAACAGCGCCTCCGGGGTATGGGACGTGGTCTGAAACTGCTCGACGACCGTGCGAAAGCGGTTGGCGGCGGCCGAATAGTATCCCCGTTTCAGGTAATAGCGCCCGATCTCCATTTCCTTGGCCGCCAGATGGTCGAAAGCCTGATCGAATTTGGACACCGCCAGACGGGCATATTCGCTGTCGGGATAGTGCTCGATGACCCTGCGCAGGGCTTCAAGGGCCTTGAAGGTCAGCCCCTGATCGCGCCCGACGTCGTCGATCTGATCGTAGTAGCTGAGGGCGACGATATACTGGGCATAGGCTGCGTCTTCACCGGCCGGGAAGAAATCAAGATAGCGCTGCGCGCTGGCCCGGCTGTCGGCATAGTCGCCGCGTTTGTGATAGGAAAAGGCCTGCATGATCAGGGCCCGCTGCGCCCATTGCGAATAGGGGTAGAGGCGTTCGATCTCGCCAAACTTGAAGGCCGCGTCCTTGGTGCGCCCGCGGTCAAGGTCGGCTTCGGCGCTCTGATAAATCTGGGCCGCGGTCAGGTTTTCAAGCGGAATGTTGTTCTGAGCGCCACTGCAGGCGGTCAGAGCCGCCGCGAAAACAAGCGACATGACAGAATTGCGGATCAAACTGGCCCTTGCCATCAGCTGCCTACCCATCCAGTTTCTTGCGCGCCGGCAGTGCCGCCGACGCCTTTGCAATCGGTCCTAGCACAGAAAAATCCGGCGCAAAACGCCTTTAGGGGGGAATTTTCGGAGAGTCAGGCGACTGCGGGAATATCGCTACGTTCGACACCGACGCCGGGAAGGCGCAAAGCCGCGTCCGTGTCGCATTCGACCATGACATGGGCTTCGGGCCGGGAAAACAGCGCCCGCAGCAGCCGGTTGGTCAGCGCATGGCCGGCGCGATAGCCGACATAGCGGCCAAAGATCGGTGCACCGGCAAGCGAAAGGTCGCCAAGCGCATCCAGCATCTTGTGGCGCACGGCTTCATCGGCGTGGCGCAAACCGCCGGGGTTCAGCACATGCGCGCCGTCGACAACGATGGCATTGGCCAGAGAACCGCCGCGGGCAAGGCCATTGGCCTTCATTTTTGCAACATCGGCCTGACGGCAGAAGGTGCGGCTGTCGCACAGTTCGCGCACAAAGGCCCCATTGGCCAGGTCAAGCGTCTTGTGCTGCACCCCGATCGCGGCGTCCTCGAAATCAATCTGGAACTCGATCTCGAAGACATCGCTTGGCTCGATACGCGCGCGGGCGTCGCCCTCTCGCACTTCGACCGGCTCGAGAATTCTGACGGCCCGGGCCGGAGCCGAAAGCCGGCGAATGCCGCGTTTCAGAATGCCTTCGACGAAGGGGGCCGCGCTTCCGTCAAGAATTGGCACCTCGGCGGCGTCAATTTCAATCAGGGCATTGTGAATGCCGCAGCCGGCCAGGGCCGCCATCACATGTTCCACCGTCGAAACAGCAACGCCGGCCCGGTTCACAAGCCTGGTGCAAAGGCGCGTCGGGCTCACGGCATCCCAGCGCGCCGGAACAAGCGCATCCGCGCCCTGAACATCGGTGCGGCGAAACCAGATGCCGTATTCGGCAGACGCCGGATGAATGGTCATCGTCGCCGGGGCACCGGAATGCAGCCCGATGCCGGAAAAGGTTGCCGGGGATTTCAGTGTTGTCTGCAACACGCGCCTCAATTCTGTTTCGACTCTGTTTCGGCGGGGACAAGCCCCGCCGTCGCACTTTCCCTATCGAGAGCCCACAAATCACACAATTCAAACTTTGTAACGCTCTGAAACATCAGGAGTCCTGTTGCGCGGCATTTCGCCGGAAACGGGTATTGAAATGCCTAACAGGCTGATAAAAAAGGAAAAGGGCCGGCGCGAGCCGACCCTTTCCCGAAATGTTTGTTTACCTTTGTCAGTTCGCCTGCCGCCGCAGGAACGCCGGAATTTCAATCCGGTCCTGCTCGGGATCGGACTCGGCCTCGTCGGACGGGGCGGAAACCGGCGGCTGCTCGCGTGTGACGGGCGCCTGGGCCGGCTCGCTCGCATGGCCCGTCATGCGGCCGATGAGCGAGTTGATCCCGAAGCGCGATTTCTCCGGCTCGGTCTCTGGCGCGGAAGCTGCTCGGCGGGTCGAAAACCCCTCCTGGTCGGGCGCCTTGCGCACCGCGGCCCGAAGCCTGTCCATCGTATCGGGTGTCGGCGTCCCGGACTGCGGCGCCTTGGGCGCAACAAATGCGTCGCCCGTCGCTGCCTGGCCGGCTTCTGGTGCGGGCGGCGGCTGATAGGCCGGAGGTGGCACGTCATCGGCAGCCTCGGAAACCGGGTCGGTGGCGCGGGCGCTGGAAAATTCGCTCTGGAACAGGCCCGGCTCTGCGTCTGCTGCCGCGGGCGCTGCCGCCGGGGTTTGTTGCTGCATCGCAGCCTGTTGCGCAGGCGGCTGGGTTTCCAGCGGCGCCGGGGCGGCTTCTTCGCCGCGCACCGGCGTCGGGATGTCGCGCGTGTTGCCAACGGCATCGATCCCGGTGGCCACCACGGAAACCCGCATCACCCCTTCCATTTCGGTGTCAAGCGTCGAGCCGACGATGATGTTGGCGTCGGCATCCACTTCCTCGCGGATGCGGTTGGCCGCTTCGTCAAGCTCGAACAGGGTCAGGTCATAGCCGCCGGTGATGTTGATCAGCACACCCTTGGCGCCCTTCAGGCTGATTTCGTCCAGCAGCGGGTTGGCGATGGCCTTTTCGGCGGCCTGGATCGCGCGCTCTTCGCCGGTGCTTTCGCCGGTGCCCATCATCGCCTTGCCCATCTCGTCCATCACCGAGCGGACATCGGCAAAGTCGAGGTTGATCAGGCCCGGGCGCACCATCAGGTCGGTCACGCCCTTGACGCCCTGGTAGAGCACGTCGTCGGCCATCGAAAACGCTTCGGTGAAGGTGGTTTTCTCATTGGCGAGACGGAACAGGTTCTGGTTCGGGATGATGATCAGGGTATCGACCATTTTCTGAAGCAATTCAACGCCTTCTTCGGCTTGCTTCATGCGCTTTGCACCCTCGAACTGGAACGGCTTGGTCACGACGCCGACAGTCAGCACCCCCAGCTCGCGCGCGGCCTGCGCGATGATCGGCGCGGCGCCGGTGCCGGTGCCCCCACCCATGCCCGCGGTGATGAAGCACATATGCGCGCCGGCCAGCTGGTCGACGATATCCTCGATCGTTTCCTCGGCGGCTGCGGCACCAACCGACGGGCGGGCGCCGGCGCCCAGGCCTTCGGTCACCTTGACGCCCATCTGAATCTTGTTTGGAGCAGTCGTCTGGGCCAGGGCCTGCGCGTCTGTATTCGCGACAACGAATTCAACGCCTTCAAGCTGCTTCTCGATCATGTTGTTGACCGCGTTACCGCCCGCTCCACCGACGCCAAACACCGTAATCCGGGGTTTCAGATCGTTTTGTTCGGGCATCATCAGATTCAAAGTCATGGTCCGTCCGCCTGTTGTCTTTTTGGCCCAATAAGTCGCCAATTTTTCCTATTCGCGCCCATTCCTAAACGGAGTCGCGCGGCTCGTCACCCCAAAAACACAAAAATGACACAAAATATGGGGGGTATTTCATGCCGCACGGCGGGATTTTGCCTATATCCCGATATGTTGTATTCACCAGTTCTCCTTGAACCATTTGACCGCGCGCCGGAACGAACGGGCTGAATTTCGCTCGGAAGGAATCTCGAAGTCCCACCACTCATCCTGTGGGTGTGCCGCAAACAGGCAAAGCCCGACCACCGAGGCAAAGGCCGCCCCCGTTGCCGCCTGGGGCAGGCCCTGCACCCGAAGCGGGCGGCCGATACGCACCTGCTGGCCCAATATCTTGGGGGCAAGCCGGTCAAGACCCGGGATCTGGCTGGCCCCGCCGGTCAGCACGATCTGCTGGCTTGGCAGATGCTCGAAGCCGGCCGCATCCAGACAGCTGCGCACCTCTTCCAGGATTTCCTCGACCCGGGGGCGCATGATGCCGATCAGTTCGGCCCGGCTGACAGTGCGCCGGTCACGATCCCAGTCGCCGCTGTCGCCGCCGATCTCGATCATTTCGCGATCATCCATGCCCGTGGCGACGACACCGCCATGCAAGGTCTTGATGCGTTCGGCAGTCGACAGGGGCACCTGCAGCCCCTTGGCAATGTCCAGCGTCACATGATCGCCGCCCAGACGCACGCTGTCGGCGTAGATCATGTGTTTCTTGATGAAGATCGACAGGCCCGTCGTCCCGCCGCCCATGTCGATGCAGGCCGCGCCAAGTTCCTGTTCGTCTTCCACAAGCGCGGATATTCCCGATACATAGGCGGACGACGCCAGCCCGGCCAGTTCCAGGTCACAGCGCTTGAGGCAGACCAACAGGTTTTCCAGCACGGCGGTATCAACGGCCAGCAAGTGCAGATCCACCGCCAGCTTGTTGCCGATCTGGCCGCGCGGGTCGCCAAGACCGGTGCGGTGATCCAGTGAAAAATTGACCGGCTGGGCGTGCAGCGGCTCGCGCCCCCGTCCGATGTCGGGCACATCGCACGCCGCAAGAACCCGGCCGACATCGTGCTCGTGCACCGTGCTGTCCATCAGATCGACCTCACCGGCTAGGCCATAGGAACGCGGCCCGCCCCCGGAGAGGGCGGCAATCACATGATCGACCCGCACATCGGCCATTTTCTGGGCCGCCTGCACCGCCGTGCGGATGGCGCGTTCGGTTTCGGCCATGGCGTCAATTTCGCCGAACCGCACCCCGCGCGAGCGTGTCGTGGCCGCCCCGATCACCCGGAAGGACGACTGCCCCGCAAGCGTTCCGATCCCGTCGCTTTCGCGAAAATGGTCCGGCCCGTCGAAACGCAGGATGAGACAGGCAATCTTGGAACTGCCGACATCCAGAATGGCAATCACGCCCCTTTGCAGAGCGGCATTGCGCATTGATCGCATGGCCCGTTGTGTCGCATAAAGGTCTGTCATTATCGGTCAGCTCCGTGCCTGTCTGCCTTGATTTGCCGCATGTTCTCAACTGCCTGTGGCGTCATTCTTACCGTCGGACGCGACGGAATGCGCATGTCCAATACGCTGATGTCGCGCGCCATGACGTCCTGGGCCTGCTCCAGCGCCATGGCCTGCTCAAGCGCCGAAACCGCGCCGTTTTCGGGCAACATGATGCGCTGGTTCCGGTCGAGGATCAGATCCCAGCGCCGTTCGCCGATACGCACAAGGCCGCGGATGCGCGCCTTTACCGGGCTTGCGGCCTGCAGCAGGGCAAGCGCTTCGGGCACCGCGTCCTGCGCCCCGGCCCCGGCCAGAAGCGGCAGGTCGGGCCGCTCGAGCCGCGATGCGAGCACCGCGACGCGGTGGCCCTGTCCGTCCAGCAGTTCAAGGTCGCGCCCGACGCGCCAGACCGCCGCCGGCACGCGTTCGGTGATCTCGATCTGCAAGACACCGCCAGAGCGGATGCGGACGTCAACATCACGCACCGCGTCAAGTTCGGCGATCCGGTCGCGAATGCCTTCAAGATCAAGCGCAAACGAGCTGACCGGGAAATCCAGCGGGACAATCTCGCGGATGTCGGCGGAAATGCTGTCGGAGGCACCGTCGATGGCCATCAGGTTGACCCGGAATTCCGGACGGTTTTCGATGTCTGACCGGATCGCGGCGTATTTGTCGGACAGCATTTCGCGGTTGGCATCCTGCGCGAACCACCAGCCGACAAGCCCCAGGACCGCCAGAAGCGGCAGGCCCTTCTTGACGAAACGGCGCACCATCGGGCGCAACCAGATGCGGTGCGCGCGATAAGCCAGGCGCGAGGGCGCCGGATCGCGCCGGGGGGGCACGTTCACCGGTTGCATGACGCGTCCTCCACGATCCAGCGGCACAGATCGGAAAAGGAGATGCCGGCATGGGCCGCCTGCTCGGGCGACAGCGAAGTTGGCGTCATGCCCGGCTGGGTGTTGGTTTCGAGCACGAACAAGCCGTCAATTCCGCGCGCCTCGTCCCAGCGGAAATCGGTGCGGCTGAGGCCGCGGCAGCCAAGCGCCCGGTGGGCGCGCAGGGCCAGGTCGAGGCAGGCGTCGGTTATCTCAGGGGGCAGGTCGGCCGGGATCACGTGGCGCGACCCGCCCTCCTGATACTTGGCGTGGTAATCATACCAGCCATCGGTGAGGATGTCGGTCACGCCCAGCGCGCGATCCCCCATCACCGTAACCGTCAATTCGCGCCCCGGCACGAAGGCCTCGACCATCATGCGCGCGGGCAGGTCGGCGCTCAGCACCGGCGGGCCGTTCGCGGCCTCGTGGACCAGCGTGACCCCGACCGACGAGCCTTCGTTGTTGGGTTTCACCACATAGGGCGGGGTCATGACATGGCCCGCCTCGATCTCGGCGCGCGGCGCGATCACATGATCGACCACCGGCAGACCGGCGTCGCGAAACACCGCCTTCGAGCGGTCCTTGTCCATCGCCAGCGCCGAAGCCAGCACGCCGGAATGGGTATAGGGGATGGTCATCCATTCGAGCAGGCCCTGCACGCAGCCGTCTTCGCCCCAGCGCCCATGCAGGGCATTGAACGCCGTATCCGGGGAAAGCTCGTTCAGACGCGCGCACAGGTCCGGACCCGCGTCCAGCTCGATCGCTTCAAATCCTGCCTCCCGCAGCGCGGTGGCGCATTCGCGCCCCGTCGACAGCGACACTTCGCGTTCGACCGAAGCACCGCCCATCAATACCGCCACTTTCGGGGGTCGTCTGCTCGACTTACCCACCTTGGTGCCTTTGTTTCGGGGCCAATTTCAGCGGCCCTCGTTCGACTTATTTTTCCGTGTCCGTATCGCCTGCCTGTTCGCCGATACGCATGATTTCCCATTCTAACGATATATGGCTGTTTTGGAATACCTTTTTTCGCACTTCTTCGCCCAGGTTTTCGAGGTCGGCGGCGGTCGCGTTACCGGTGTTGAGCAGGAAGTTCGGGTGTTTCTCGCTCATCTGCGCGCCGCCAAGGCGCGCGCCGCGCATGCCGGCGTCGTCGATCACCTTCCAGGCCTTGAGATCATGGCTGTCATCCGCCCGCCCGGTGCTGGAAAACCCGGCCGGGTTGCGAAAGGTGGACCCTGCGCTGCGCGCGCGCGTCGGCTGGGTTGCATCGCGCCGCGCGATCTGGTCGGCCATGCGCGCATCCAGAGCGTCGGGGGGCGCTGTTTCACCCTCGAACGTCGCCTCGATGATCACCCAGCCATCGGGCAAGTCGCTCTGGCGATAGCGAAAATTCAGGTCTCCGCGGCCGAGCGTCACCACCTCGCCGCGCCGGGTGATCGCGCGGGCCGACACCAGGTGGTCGGCCACATAAGCGCCATAGCAGCCGGCGTTCATCCGCACCGCGCCGCCGATGGCGCCGGGGATGGTGCGCAGGAAGGTCAGGTCGACGCCGGCTGCGGCAGCCTTGCGCGCGACGTGGCCATCCAGCGCCGCCGCGCCCGCTGTCACGGCATTGTCCTTGACCGAAATCGCGTTGAAGCCGCGACCGAGCCGGATAACCACCGCGCGAATACCGCCATCGCGCACGATCAGGTTCGAGCCGACGCCCATGGGGAAAACCGGCAAATCACGCGGCAGGTCGCGCAGGAAGGTCGCCAGATCGTCGGCGTCTGCCGGCTGAAACAGCCAGTCTGCCGGCCCACCGACCCGCAGCCAGGTCAGGTCGGCCAGCGGGCGGTTCGGTGTCAGCGTGCCGCGCACGGAGGGCAGATCGGTTGTCATGGAAGAGGGTTTAGGCCATCGGCGGGGGAATGTGAATCGCTTTGCGGTCTTTCGACCGGCCCCGGGCCGGGCTGACGCATCCGGAACCGGGCTCGGTGCCCATGGCCCGCCCTACGCGTCGCGCTGCCCCCGGCCCCGGCGCAGCCAGCGCCACAGGTAGATCAGCGGCCAGCGCAACACCGATGCCCCGGCGATCAGCGACAACAACCCGATCACCGGCCCGTTTTCCAGCGTCGCCCACCCCAGCAGCGGCACGCCGATGGCGATCAGCGCGTAGGCCGCCGGCCAGTGGTTTTTCTTCGACGGAAACATCGCAATCACATTGGCGAGAACCAGCCAGAACAGCACCGCGATCAGTGAAAGGCTCATTTTGCATGCCTCTTGCGCCATGATTTCAGAATGTCGGGCTCTTTGGCGCCGGGCGGGACATCGACCGGTTTTCCGCGCGCGACCTTCCAGAGATAGCGCAGCGGATGGCGGAACATCGAGGCGAAACCCAGCAGGCCCAGAACCGCAATCCAGCCGCCATGCTGCCAGCCAATGAAGCCGATGAGCAACGGCGCCAGGATCAGCAGGGTCAGCCCCGGCAGATATTGCAGACGCATCGGCAAGAGCGCGACGACCGTTGCGGCAATCGCCCAGATGGCAGCGAAGATCAACGACAGGCTCATAAAAGACCCCCATATTCGGCAAGGAGCGCCGCCAGCGACAGGGCGATGCCCGCCCAGGGCACCCAGCCGGCAACGCGAAACGCGGCTTCCGGCTCTCGGCGCTTCATCAGGATGAGCGCCGCGTTGACCAGAACGAACACGCCCAGCAACACGGCCGAGGTCACCCGCGCCAGCGCCACCACGGGCAGCAACACCGCGCCGGCAATGACCAGGGCGCCAATCAGGACCGAGGCACGCATCGGCGTCGCAAACCGGGGCTGGACATGGTGAAACACGCGCAGCGACGGATGCCGGCGGCCCAGACCGAACAGCACCCGCGAGGCCATGACGATCTGGGCCAGCACACCGTTCACCGCGGCAAAGACGGCAATGGCCGACAGGAAGGTCGCGCTGCCGCCGCGCCCGGCCTGCCAGACCAGGACCAGCGGTTGTTCGGACCGGCCGAGAAGCTCGACCGGCACCGAACGGATTGCGGCAAAGGACACCAGCGCATAGAGCCCGGCCGTGATCGCCAATGCCGCCATGATCGCCAGGGGTATGGTCGCCGTGGGCTTCTTGACCTCTTCGGCCATGTTCACGATGTCCTCGAAGCCGATGAAGGCAAAGAAGCACAATGCGATGGCCCCGGCGATGCCGGCCGCGCTGGGGGCCGATATCTGGGCCATGCCGATCACCGGTTCGGCGCTGAAGCCGGCCCACACCACCAGGAGCAGCCCACCCACTTCGATCACGGTGAACAGCGCAACGAAGGCCATGCTTTCCAGCGCGCCGATGATGGCAATCAGGGTCAGGGCCAGGCCAATGCCGACCGTCAGCCAGAGCCGGTCGAATTCGACGATCGCCTGCAGATAACCGACGCCGCCGCGCAGCACGGTGGCCGCTGACACGGTGCCCGACACGACAATCGCCAGACCGACCAGCATGCCGAGCCACGCCCGGCCAAAGCCGACTTCAACGTAAAGCGCTTCGCCCGCGGCTTCGGGTAGGCGGGCGGAAAACTCGGCATAGGTCAGCGCCGACGGCAGGGCCACCAGCCCGGCCAGAAAGAATGCAAGCGGCGCCCAGATGCCGGCACTTTCGGCAACCGCGCCGACGATCACATAGATGCCCGCCCCGATCATGACGCCGACCCCGTAAGCGGTCAGCAGCCCCGGACCGATGCGTCTCTTGAGCGCCGTTTCCATGTCAGGACGCCGCGCGCAGGCGCGCCGGCAGGTCGTTGGCCCAGGCGCTGATCGTGCCGGCGCCAAGGCACACCACGATATCACCGTCGCGCGCTTCCTCGCGCACCAGTGCCAGCAGCGCGTCTTCGTCCCCGATCACCCGCGCATCGCGGTGGCCATGCGCGATGAGGCCCTTGACCAGATCGCTGTGGCTCGCGCCCTCGATCGGGTCTTCGCCGGCGGCAAAGACTTCGGAAATGCCCACCACATCGGCCTCGTTGAAACAGCCGCAGAAGTCTTCGAACAGGCTTGAAAGGCGCGAATAGCGGTGCGGCTGGTGCACGGCAATCACCCGCCCGCTGCCGGCGAACTGGCGCGCCGCCTTCAGCACCGCGGCAATTTCCACCGGGTGGTGGCCGTAGTCGTCGATGATCGTGACGCCGCCGACCTCGCCCACCCTGGTGAACCGCCGGTTGACGCCGCCGAAACCCGCCAGCGCTGCGCGGATCTCGTCGGCCTTCATGCCCAGGTGGCGCGCGACGGCCACCGCCGCCAGCGCGTTCGACACGTTGTGGTCGCCCGGCATCGGCAGGGTGCAGCCTTCGATCACGCGCCCCTCGGACTGCAGGTCGATGTCGAAATGCGCCACCCCCTTTTCATACCGCAGGTTGTCGGCGCGCACGTCGGCCTGCGCATTGAAGCCGAAGGTCACCACGCGCCGGTCGGTGACCCTGCCCACCAGCGCCTGCACCTCGGGGTGGTCGGTGCAGCACACCGCCAGCCCGTAAAACGGGATGTTGGAGACGAAATCGAGGAAGCCCTGGCGCAGGTTCTCGATGGTGCCCCAGTGCTCCATGTGCTCGGGGTCGATATTGGTGACGACGGCGATGGTGGCCGGCAGGCGGTTGAAGGTGCCGTCGCTTTCGTCGGCCTCGACCACCATCCATTCGCCCTGCCCCATCCGCGCATTGCTGTCATAGGCGTGGATGATGCCGCCGTTGATCACCGTCGGGTCCAGCCCGCCGGCATCCAGCAGCGTCGCCACCAGCGTTGTCGTGGTGGTCTTGCCATGGGTGCCGCCGATGGCGATGTTGGAACGCAGGCGCATCAGTTCGGCCAGCATCTCGGCCCGGCGCACCACCGGCAGGCCGCGCGCGCGCGCCGCGTCAAGCTCGGGGTTGCCGGGCTTGATGGCCGACGAGATGACCACGACCTCGGCGTCCTGCAGGTTTTGGGCCTTCTGGCCGACGAACACCTTTGCGCCCAGGCGCTCGAGCCGCCGGGTGATCTTGCTTGCTTTCAGGTCCGAGCCCTGCACCACGTAGCCGTGGTTGAGCAGCACTTCGGCGATGCCCGACATGCCGATGCCGCCAATGCCGACGAAATGGATCGCGCCAAGCTCGAGCGGCAGTTTGGTGGCGGCGGCGTTCATGGGCTCGGTTCCTTGTGCATCGGCGTTCTCATTGTTCCGGTTGTTCCGGCGCGCGGGCGCGCGCCAGCCCTTCGACCAGTTCCACCAGCCGGTCCGTGGCATCCGGCATGCCTTGCGCCAGCGCCGCATGGGCCATTTTCACGGCCGCATCCGGATTGTCGAACACCGCGCGGATATGGGCCGCAAGGGCCTCGGGTTCAAGCAGCGATTCCGGGATCAGGATCGCCGCATCCGCATCGACCAGCGCGCGGGCATTTGCCGTCTGTTCATCGCGGATCGCGGCTGCCAGCGGCACCAGGATCGACGGCCGCCCGATCACCGAGATGTCCGCCACCGACGAAGCCCCGGCCCGGCTGATCACCAGCTGGGCCTCGGCCATGCGCTTGGGCAGATCCTGGAAGAACGGCGCCACTTCGGCGTTGACCCCGTGGCTGGTGTAGAATGCCTGCACGCGCTCCATGTCCTCGTCGCGCGCCTGATGCGACACGCGCAGGTTCAGCAGCAGCTCGTCCGGCAGTTTCGCCACGGCTTCGGGCACCACGTCGGACAGGATCCTGGCCCCCTGCGAGCCGCCAAACACCAGCAGGCTCATCGGGTAGTCGCCGGGCGGAATATAGGGCGCGCCTTCTCGCTGCATGACAGCCGCGCGCACCGGGTTGCCGGTGTGCACGCCGGTGACGCCCTTGGGCAGCGCGGTCGGCCACATGCCGCAGGCCACGGCATGCACGCGCCGCGCAAAGACCTGGTTGACCCGGCCCAGCACGCCGTTTTGTTCGTGGATCATCCGGCGCACCCGCAAGAGCCAGGCCGCCGCCAGCGCCGGGATCGACGGGTAGCCGCCAAACCCCACGACCACCGCCGGCCGGTCGCGCAGCATTTTCCAGGCCGCCGACGCCGTGCCCAGCCCGATGCGAAACGGCACGGCCAGCCGGGCCAACACCCCGCCACGGGCGAAGGTCGCGCTGGGGACTTCCTCGATCTCGACCACATGGGGAAAGCCGCCGGTGTAGCGCGCGCCGCGCGCGTCGGTCGACAGTTTCACGCGCCAGCCGCGGCGCAGCATCGCTTCGGCCAGCGCCTGCGCCGGGAACATGTGCCCGCCGGTGCCACCGGCCGCGATGATCAGCAGCGGCGCCCTGCTGTCCGGACCACCCCGCGCCACGGCCTAGTGCCTCCGCCCGACCAGGAGATCGCCCAATTCACCCTGCGGTCGCGCGCGGGTGAACGCAAGCAACATCCCCACCATGATGCCACCGGCGATGATCGACGACCCGCCGTAGCTGACAAAGGGCAGCGTCATGCCCTTGGCCGGCAGCAGCCGCACCGCGACGCCGGTGTTGATCAGGGCCTGAATGGCGAACATGCAGGCCAGGCCGGTGCCGGCAAGCCGGATAAAGGGGTCACGCTCGCGCATCAGGCGCAACAGGGAGCGCACGGTCACCGTCAGGAACAGAAGCAGGATGACGGCAACCAGAACCAGGCCGTATTCTTCTGCGGCCACGGCAATGATGAAATCGGTGTGCGCATCCGGAAGCGACCATTTCACTTGCCCCTCACCCACACCGACGCCGAAAAACCCGCCTTCCCGAATGGCGTTCGCGGCATAGCCAAGCTGCGTTGTCGGATCAATTTCGCCAGAGAGGAAGCCGTCGATCCGGCTGGCGAAATGCTCGGAGTTGCGGTAGGCCAGCACGCCCGCGGCAATCACGGCTCCGGCCAGCCCGACCAGCAAGGCGATGGGCGCGCCGCTGACGAAATACAGCAGCCCCCAGCTGAACAGAAACAGGCTTGCCTGCCCGAAGTCCGGTTGCATCGCCAACATGGCCACGATCATCAGCGTGATCACCAGAGAATAGGTCTTGCCGGGCGGCCCGTTGATCTCCTGGCTTGCGGCCATCAGCCAGGCGATCACCACGATGAAACCGGGCTTGAGAAACTCGGACGGCTGAAAAGAGCCGAAGCCCAGTGAATACCAGCGGACCGCCCCCTTGCCGTAGTCGGTGCCGAAGATCGGCAGGAAAACGACGGCCAGGAATGCCAGTGCAAAGGCGATGACCGCAAGCCGCCGCACCAGCCTTGGCGACATCATGGTCGTGGCCACCATGGCCCCCATGGCCATTGTGCCGAACAAGGCCTGCCGGTTGAAATAGTGAAAGGCCGACAATCCATTGCGTTCGGCCAATGGCGGCGAAGCGGCAAGCCCCAGCAGCAACCCGATTGCAAACAGGATGAAAACGCTCAGCATCGACAACTTGTCGATCGTGCGCCACCACCGTGGCAGGATCGGCTCACCGCTTGCGCGCGCCACCGTTCCATAGACCATTTCCGTCATGGGTAATTCCGCCTGCTCTGCCTCTCGTACGCGCCCGTTTTCCGGGTCTGTGGGTGATTCTAACGAAATTCGGCGTCATGCGCTAGGGTTGATCGCAATTTCCTGTCGCAAGATGGGCTGGCATGCGGCGCGCCTGATCGTGCCGGCCTGCCGACATCGCGACAGACCGGCAGAAACATGCTATCATCGTCACGGGTGTGGGCACCCGACAAGTGATTTGAAAAAGAGAATTTTATCATGAAACGCATTGCAATCTTTTGCGACGGCACATGGAATCACGCCGACGCACGCCACGCAACCAATGTCGTCAAGCTCGGCCAGGCGCTGGACCTGACCGGTGCCGACGGCACCTTTCAGCAGTTGATCTATGTCGAAGGCGTCGGCACCGGACAGGGTGCAAGCCAGCTGAGCCGCATGATTGACCGGATCGGCGGGGGCGCCTTCGGGTGGGGGCTGAATGCCCGCATCATGGCCGCCTGCCAGGCTCTGGCTTTCAGCTTTGTGCCCGGCGACGAGATCTACATCTTCGGCTTTTCACGCGGCGCCTACACCGCCCGGTCGCTGGCCGGGCTGTTGCGCAGTTCGGCGCTGCCGCCGCGCGAACGCATCGACAGGCTGCCCGAGGGCATGAAACGCTATCGGCTGCGGTCGGACACATCGCATCCGAACTCGCAGGAAAGCTTCGAGTTCCGATATCGGATGAACCCTGCCCTGCACACCAGCGCCGAGGAAGCAGACTGGCGCGACGCCAACGGGTTGTTGCGCGGGCAAATGCTGAATATCGCCTATCTCGGGGTCTGGGACACGGTCGGCGCGCTTGGCGTGCCGGCGGTTTTCGGCGGCCTTTCGAAACTGTTCAACAGGCAATACCGCTTTCATGACACGGACCTGTCGCGCAGCGTGCTGGCGGCACGCCACGCGGTGGCCATCGACGAGCACCGAAAGGCCTTTGCACCGGCGCTCTGGGACAATCTCGAGCGGCTCAACCAGGCCGCGCCCGACGGCCAGAGGCCCTATCGGCAAGACTGGTTTCCGGGCGAACATGGCGCCATTGGCGGGGGCGGCGATATCGTGAGCCTTTCAAACGACCCGCTGGTCTGGATCGGCGAAGGAGCGCAGAGGGCGGGGCTGTCACTGGACCGCCGGAAACTGGACGACTGGCGCGCCGACACCGACCCCCTGACGCCCGACCTTGGCAACCGGACGGCGCGCCGGGCCGGGGTGTTGCGCTGGGTGACGGGCCTTGTGCGGACCCATCGCAAGGGACCGGGAGATGTCAGGAACGTCTCGCGGGCGGCCCGCCGACGCTGGCAGGACATGCGCCCGGAATACCGGCCCAGGACCCTGTCGGCAGTCTCTGACGATCTGAACCGGGCAGCGACCTGACCGGCCAGGCTCAGCCCGGCCTCAGCCTGGCGACCTGCGCCACGAAATCATCGCCGCGCGCTTCAAAGTCGCGATACTGGTCGAAACTTGCTGCGGCCGGGGCCAGAAGCACGGTGTCGCCCGGGTCGGCTTCGCCCGCGGCCCGCGCCACGGCGGCCTCCATCGTTTCACAGATTTCATGTTCAATGCCGGTCAGTGTCCGGGCAAGCTGTTCGGCATTTTCGCCGATCAGATAGGCCTTGCGGATGTTGCCCGAGCAGGCCAGCAGCGGCTCGATGGCGCCATCCTTGCCCCGCCCGCCGGCAATCCAGCGGATGTTTGCGAACGCGCCAAGCGCCTTGGCCGCCGCATCCACATTGGTCGCCTTGCTGTCATTGACGAAGGCCACACCGTCTATTTCCGCGATGAACTGGCTTCTGTGAGCCAGCCCCCGAAAGGTCTGAAATGCGTCTTCGATCAGCCGTGGCGCAATGCCAAGACAGCGAAGAGCGGCATAGGCCGCGCAGCCGTTCTGATGGTTGTGCGCTCCGGGCAGCCCGCGCATGGGGCGCATGTCGAAGGACGCAACCTGGCGGCCCTTGCGGTATTCCGAAAGGAACCCCTTGCGGGCAAAGACCGCCCAGCCGTGATCGGCCAGCTTGCGGCCCGACGACACGCGGATGACCGCCACGTCGCTCTTGCCCTGACTGAGCTGGCCGGCCAGGAACCGCCCCTCTTTTTCATCGATGCCGATCACCGCGCGATCCGGCCCGCCTTCGGCAAACAGCCGGCGCTTGGCCGCGAAATAGCCCCCGATACCGCCGTGGCGGTCAAGGTGATCTGGCGTCAGGTTGGTCAACACGCCGATATCGGGCGTCAGCGCGCGCGCCAGTTCAAGCTGGTAGCTGGACAGTTCCAGCACGATGACCTCACCGTCGCCCGGCGGGTCGATATCAAGGATCGGGCGCCCGATGTTGCCGGCAAGCTGGGTGGGTTTTCCGGCTTCGCGCAGGACGTGATGGATCAACGCACAGGTCGTGGACTTTCCGTTCGACCCGGTGACCGCGACCACCCGCGGTGGCGATGCGAAACGGTCCCATTCGCCGGTCGCAAGCGAACGGAAAAACAGCCCGATGTCATTGTCGACCGGAACGCCGGCCTCTTGTGCGGCGGCAATCAGCGGGTGTGGCTCGGGGTAAAGATGCGGCACGCCGGGCGAGACGACCAGCAAGGCCATGTCGTCCAGTTCCCGTGTCAGCCTGCTGACGGCCACACCGGCACCGGCAGCGGCATCGCGCGTGGTTTCGCTGTCGTCCCAGCCGATCACGTCGGCCCCGCCTTCGGCCAGCGCGCGCGCGGCGCTCAACCCGGTGCGGCCCAGCCCCAGAACGCCGACTTTCCGGCCTGCGTATCCCTGAACCGGGATCATCTGATCTTCAGCGTGGCCAGGCCGATCAGGGCAAGGATCAGAGAAATGATCCAGAACCTGATCACGATCTGCGGCTCTTTCCAGCCGAGCTGCTCGAAATGGTGGTGGATCGGCGCCATGAGAAATACGCGCTTGCCGGTGGCCTTGTAGTAAAGCACCTGAATGATGACCGACAGCGCCTCGACCACGAACAGCCCGCCCACGATGGCCAGCACGATCTCGTGCTTGGTGGCGACCGCGATGGCCCCGAGCGCGCCGCCCAGCGCCAGCGATCCGGTGTCGCCCATGAAGACGGCCGCGGGTGGTGCGTTATACCACAAGAACCCGAGCCCGCCGCCGATGAGGCCCGCCGTGAAAATCAGCAATTCTCCGGTGCCCGGCACATATTGCACGCCCAGATACTCGGTAAAGTCGATCCGGCCGACGGCATAGGAAATCACGCCCAGGGCGCCTGCCGCAATCATCACCGGCATGATCGCCAGGCCGTCCAGACCGTCGGTCAGGTTCACCGCGTTTGCCGAACCCACGATGACGATGGTGGCAAAGGGAAAAAAGAACCAGCCCAGGTTGATCAGCGTGTCCTTGAACACCGGCAGCGCCAGTTTGTGGGCAAGTGCCTCGGGGTGATACTGCGCCGCCCAGTAGGATGCGATTGCCGCAATCACCAGCCCGACGGCAAACCGTGCCCTGCCCGACGTTCCCTTTGAAGACTGGTTCTTGACCTTTTGATAGTCATCCAGAAATCCGAGGATACCGAAACTCACGGTGACAAACATCACGATCCAGACAAACGGGTTGTCCGGGCGCGCCCAGAGCAGCGTCGACACGATCACCGCCCCAAGGATCAGCGCCCCGCCCATGGTCGGCGTGCCCGCCTTTTCGAGAATGTGGCTTTGCGGCCCGTCTTCGCGGATCGGCTGGCCCTTGCCCTGGCGCCGGCGCAGGAGGTTGATCAGGGGTTTGCCAAAGATGAACCCGAAGATCAGCGCGGTAAAAAACGCTCCGCCGGCGCGGAAGGTGATGTAGCGAAACAGGTTGAACACATCGCCGCCGTCCGAAAGTTCGCTGAGCCAGTAAAGCATCTATGCCGCCCCTTGTGATTGTGCCGCCTGCGGATGGCCGAGTTTTCGGATCGCGTCAACCACCTGGCTGACGCCAGAGCCCTTTGAGCCCTTGACCAGGATCACATCGCCAGCCTCGACAAGCTTGTGGACCTGTCCGGCCATCGACTGCGCATCTTCACACCAGACGCCGCGTTTTGCCTTGGGCAGCGCCGCATGCAAGGCCTGCATCCGCCGACCGACGCAATGCACAAGGTCGACCGCCCCGATGGCCGCCAGATCGGCCAAGCCACGGTGCATCTCGATCTCTTCCGGGCCCAGTTCAAGCATGTCGCCAAGAATGGCAATTCGCCGGCCCGTCCCGGCGCGATCTGCAACGGCCGGCGGCACGCTCGTGCCCAGAACCTCGAGCGCGGCCGCAAGCGACGTGGGGTTGGCGTTGTAGGCATCGTCGACAAGGGTCAGGGCCAGGTGGTCGTCAACGACATCGAGCGCAATGCGTTCGCGCGCGCCCCGCCCGCCCGGCGGCATCCAGCCGGCCAGATCGAGCGCGGCCATGGTGACATCGGCGCCGAGCGCATCCACAGCGCCCAGAACGGCCAGCGCGTTGAGGCCGAAATGGCGCCCCGGCGTATTCAGTTTGAAAAGACAGGCCGCGCCGCGGCATGTCGCCTGAACGACGGTTGCATCACCCGACAATTGCGCCTGCACCATCCGGAAGTCGGCATCGGCATCCGGGCCGAAGGTCACGACCCCGGCCCCGGCCGCGGTCGCCGCGGCCAGGAGAATGTCGCTCTGGCCGCCGCCAGACGGAAGGACAGCCGCCCCGCCCGGCTCAAGCCCGGCAAGGATGGCCGCTTTCTCGCGGGCAATTGCGGCCAGGTCCTCGAAGGCTTCAAGGTGCGCCGCCGCGATATTGGTGATGACCGCCACATGCGGCCGGGCCAGGGCCGCCAGCGGCGCGATTTCGCCGGGGTGGTTCATGCCGATCTCGACAATCGCAAAATCCATGTCTTCGGGCAGGCGCGCAAGCGTCAGCGGCACGCCCCAGTGATTGTTGAAACTGGCTTCGGCAGCATGCACGCGGCCTTGCCCGGCAAGAACCGTGCGCAGCATTTCCTTGGTCGAGGTCTTGCCCACCGAGCCGGTCACCGCCACCACGCGGGCACGCGACCTGGCGCGCGCGGCCCTGGCCATGTCTTCAAGTGCGGCAAGCACGTCCTCAACGATCAGAAGCGGGGCATCCGCCGCATCCAGACCGTCCGGTATGCGCGAAACAAGGGCGGCCGCGGCGCCGTTGGCAAGCGCCTGCGCAACAAAGTCATGCCCGTCGCGCTGATCCTTCAGCGCCACGAACAGGTCGCCCGCCGCCAGCGTGCGCGTGTCAATCGACACGCCCTGCGCGCGCCACGGCCGGGTTGCGCGCCCACCGGTTGCCTTTTCAGCTGCTTCACTTGTCCAGAGCGGGTTCACAACCCGTGTCCATCCAGAGCCGCGACCGCAACCGACGCCTGTTCCGCATCATCGAAGGGAAAGACATCGTCGCCGATGATCTGTCCGCTTTCGTGGCCTTTGCCGGCAATCAGCAGCCCGTCGCCCGGCTGCAACGCGTCGACGGCGCGCAGGATGGCCTCGGCGCGATCGCCGATTTCAGTGGCCTGCGGGCACCCCTGCATGATCATCGCCCGGATCGTGGCCGGGTCTTCACTGCGCGGATTGTCGTCGGTCACGAAAACGACATCGGCATGGTCTGCCGCCGCCTGCCCCATCAGGATGCGCTTTGACGGGTCCCGGTCGCCCCCGGCGCCAATAACCGCGACAAGGCGGCCGATCACATGCGGGCGCAGGGCCTGAAGCGCCGTGGCAATGGCATCGGGCGTATGTGCAAAATCGACGAAAACCGATGCGCCGTTGTTTCGCTTGGCCACAAGCTGCATGCGCCCGCGCACGGTTTTCAGATGGGAAAGGCTGTCGAAAACGGCCGCAGCCTCACTGCCGGTCACAATGGCAAGAGCCGCAGCCAGCATCACATTGTCGGCCTGAAACCCTCCGATCATCGGCAGGCGCACCATGTGGACCGCGCCGTGCCAGTCGAACCGGACATCCTGCCCTGTTGCGTCAAACCGTTGCCCGAGAATGCGCAGGTCGGCACGCGCATCGCGCCCCACGGAGACGACATCCTGCCCCCGCAGGCTGGCTTCGCTTGCGATCCGGCGGCCGCGTTTGTCATCGATATTGGCAACCACCGGCGCGTCCTGCGCAAGTATCCGGCTGAACAGCCCCTCTTTGGCCCGGTAGTAGTCATCCAGGTCGGCGTGGTAGTCCAGATGGTCCTGCGAAAAGTTGGTGAACCCGGCGGCGGCCAGTTGCACGCCGTCCAGCCGCCGCTGCGCAAGCCCGTGGGAAGAGGCCTCCATTGCCACATGCTCTATTCCTTCGGCCGCGATTTGCGCCAGAACGCCGTGCAGGGTGATCGGATCGGGCGTGGTGTGGGCCAGGGGACGCTCAAGGTCGCCCTCGACGCCCGTGGTCCCGAGGTTGACCGCCCGAACATCCAGCGACGTCCATATCTGGCGCAGGAAGGTCGCCACCGATGTTTTCCCGTT
>Ga0256839_1001744_pt1 | contig 25713 bp, 20 predicted proteins | sample 354166metaG_FD_185968 | JGI IMG/M metagenome (GOLD analysis project Ga0256839, IMG submission 185968) | Hydrothermal vent microbial communities from Mid Atlantic Ridge, Atlantic Ocean - 354-166 | ecosystem: Environmental > Aquatic > Marine > Hydrothermal vents | place: Atlantic Ocean: Mid... | reverse complement strand
CATCAGCATTCACTACGTGAATGAACTTTATGACCGCGGAAAGATTATATTTAGGGCACGTTGCCCCATATTCTCAACAGATCGCCCCGAAGACCTTGCCAAACGCGTCCATGAACTGGAATACAAGCACTACCCCCGCGTCTTGGAACGTTTGATTGACATGGATCTATAGGAAAACTGCCATGAACAAATTACACCTGAACCCCGTTGGTTTATTCATTCTCACAGCTCTTTTCTTCCTGGCTGCTTTGCCCTTGGAAGCCCAGAAAGAAATGTCGTGGAAAAAACACTACAAACTGGCTGAAAAACTGTACGACAAAGCCCAGTACGCCGAAGCGGCTCGTCACTACAAAAAAGCCTGGTTGAAAAAACCAAAAAAACACTTCCTCGTTTACCAAGCCGGTTTATCTTATCGAATTGTCAAAGATTATCTCAATGCTGCAGATGCCTTCCAGCACGTCAAAGACTTACACAAAAAATTCCCAAAAGCCGAATGGTACTATGCCGATGCACTGAAACAGGTGGGGCGATATGCCGAAGCCGAGCGGGCCTATGCCGATTTTATTGGCACCTATAGAGGGCCGGACAAAAAACAATTGGCGCTAAAGATTGAACGAGAAATTAAAGGCTGCCGACTGGGGCTGGAGGAATTGGCCAAACTCGAACAAACCGGAACCTCCTGGCAAAAGATTCAACATTTGGACCATCACGTAAACAGCCCACACACAGAATTTTCCCCCATACCTTTTAACGAACAAGTACTGTACTTTTCTTCCACCCGCAGCGGTCGTGCTCAGATTTATCGAGCCGAAAAAATAGGGAATTCCTGGTCAAATGCTACCCTTCCTTCCACTTTCCCTCAAATTCCGGAAGATCATTACGGGAACGGCTTTTTTTCTCCGGATCACGAGCGCTTTTTCTTCACCCAGTGCAAATCCGTGGAAAGTTGGGGCGGGCTGACTACCAGATGTGCCATTTATGTTATCTATCGAATAGGTGCAACTTGGTCTCTGCCAGTGCGCTTGCGCGACTACATCAACCTAAAAGAAGCCACCACCACGCAACCTTTTGCATTCCATACCGACACGGAAGAAATTGTTATCTTTTCGTCAAACAGGCCGGGGGGCGAAGGGGGTATGGATTTATGGTACATGAGTCGGCCACTCAGCTCTGATGACATGGACTTTTCCGTACCGGTAAATTTAGGCCCGTCCATCAATACGCCTGGCAATGAAATCACACCTTGGTACGATGCTGAAAACCAGCTCTTGTATTTTTCATCCGATGGTTATATTTCTTTGGGTGGTTATGACATTTTTCGCATCCCGGGTTCTTTTGGGAACTGGGGAGAAGTCGAAAATGTAGGCATGCCCATCAACTCTCCGGCCGACGACATGTACTACGTCGAAGTACCGGGAGGGGCAGGCACTTACCTGGTGTCGAATCGCTCCTATGAAGAAGAGAAGCTTTTTACCACCGATGAAGACATTTTTTTCATCCCGCCTTCCGGCAAATATCAGACCTACGTGGAAGTGTCCGGCAAAATTTACGACAAAGAGGGAAAACAGCAAATTCCCTACTTCCAGGCTTTTTTGTATATCTGCGAAAAAAACGGTCAATGTACTTTGCTGGAAGACAAAGAATTTCAAGGAGATGAATATCGCTTTCGCTTCCCCAAAGAACATGACCGATATGCCATAGAAATTTCGGCACCCGGTTATCGGTCTAATTATTTTGAATTCAGCACTTCCGATTTGAGCAGTAACCAACTGGAATTGCCTGTCCATTTGACCAGGAAAGAAACAGAGTCCACTCATTCCGAGCTTGAAAAGAACGACGAGCAAACCCAGGGGATTTCCGAAGCTGAGCGGCATGTCGGAATTTACTACAAGGTACAACTCATTGCCGTAACAAAACACAACCCCCACCATCCCCGCTACAAAGCAGTGCTTGGCCTGGGAGAATTGCAAACGGAAAGCGTTCCCGGAAAAAAAGTGGTACGCATCTTGATGGGAGATTACTTTTCGGAAGAAGAAGCCAAAGCCGCCTTGCGCCAAATCAGAGAAAGCGGTTTCCCGGATGCTTTTGTTGTCAAATATAGAGATGGAAAACGCCTAGGCACTTTTGCCTTTGAAAACTAAGGTGTCCTGCTTGTTGACCTCTGTACAGAAATGAAGCTATGTCGTTTAAATTAAAGGCCTCCTTTAAACCTACGGGCGACCAACCCGAAGCCATCCGACAGTTGGTAGAAGGCTTGAAACGAGGTGATAGGGCGCAAGTTTTATTGGGAGTAACCGGTTCCGGAAAGACCTTCACCATCGCTAATGTGATAGAACGGATTAACCGACCCGTCTTAGTGCTCACCCACAACAAAACGCTCACAGCTCAGCTTTACGGAGAGTTACAGGATTTTTTTCCCGACAATGCCGTGGAATATTTCGTTTCTTATTACGATTACTACCAACCGGAAGCCTACCTTTCCGTAACCGACACCTACATAGAAAAAGACCTCTCCATCAATGAAGAAGTGGACAAATTGCGCCTGAGAGCCACTTCTACGCTTTTATCGGGGCGCCGAGATGTAATTATCGTAGCTTCGGTTTCCTGCATCTACGGTATGGGCAATCCCGAGGATTACAAAAGTGGTATCATTCGCTTACATCAGGGGCAAGTGCTCAGTAGAAATCGCTTTTTGTACTTATTAACAGAGAGTTTGTACTCCCGCACCGAAACGGATTTTTCCCGAGCTACTTTCAGGGTGAGGGGGGATACGGTAGATATTCACCTGCCCTATGTGGACTACGGCTATCGCATTATTTTTTTTGGCGATGAGATAGAACGCATTGATCGCATAGAACTCGAAACCGGAAAGCGCATTGAATCGCTCACTCATGCGGCCATTTTTCCTGCTAATCTCTACATAGCCCCAAGGGAACGCTTAGGGCAGATCATTCGGGAAATAGAGGACGAATTGTACGAACAGGAGCAGTACTTTCTGCGAGAAGGTAAGCTGCTGGAAGCCAAGCGAATCAAAGAACGCACGACTTTTGATTTGGAAATGCTGCGAGAATTGGGCTACTGCAGCGGCGTGGAAAATTATTCTCGCTTTTTCGACAATCGCAAACCCGGCACCAGGCCTTTCTGCTTGCTGGACTACTTCCCGGAAGACTATCTCATGATTATCGATGAAAGTCACGTTACCATTCCTCAGGTTCGCGGCATGTGGGGTGGCGATCGCGCTCGGAAGCTCAACTTGGTCAATTACGGTTTTCGCCTGCCTTCAGCCCTGGACAATCGCCCTTTGAGTTTTGAGGAATTTGAGCATATGATTCATCAGGTCATTTTTGTCAGCGCTACGCCGGGGGATTACGAACTGGAACAGACCGGCGGTGTAGTCGTTGAACAGCTCATTCGTCCTACCGGCTTACTTGACCCTCCCATTGAGGTGCGCCCCAGTCACGAACAAATCGACGATTTATTAGAAGAAATCAGACAACGGATTGAGCGCAAAGAGCGCGTCTTGGTAACCACCCTGACAAAACGAATGGCCGAAGAGCTGGCTTCCTATCTCGAAGGCATTGACGTACGGGTCCGGTACATCCATTCCGAAGTGGACACGCTTGAACGGGTGGAAATTTTGCGCAATCTACGCCTGGGAGAATTTGACGTTCTGGTCGGAGTGAACCTCTTGCGTGAAGGCCTGGATTTGCCCGAAGTCTCTTTGGTCGCCATCTTAGATGCCGATAAAGAGGGCTTTCTGCGAAATGAGCGATCTCTAACCCAAACGGCAGGACGAGCAGCCCGAAATGCCCATGGCCTGGTTATCTTCTATGCAGATAAAATAACTGCCTCCATGCAGCGAACTATAGATGAAACCAACCGACGCCGCTCCATTCAAATGGCCTACAACGAAAAACACGGCATCACCCCCAAAACCATTTACAAAAGCAAAAAAGAAATTCTCAACCAACGATCTATCCTCGACGTACGTGGTAAAAAACAGCCCGAAGCTGAAACGGAATCAGCCCACAGCCTGGTAGCCGACCCTCTCGTCAACTATTTGAATCGCGATCAAATTGAACAACTCATCAAAGAGACAAAACAAAAAATGAAAGCCGCTGCCAAAGATTTGGACTTCATAGCTGCAGCGCGCTACCGCGACGAGCTCGATGCACTACAAAAGAGATTAAAGGCCAAGTAAAAGCATTTGTCCAGAAATCGTGGACAAATGCAAAAAAAATCCATGAATTAGAGACGGGAATAGTCCATCAAAAAAATATATGCCTCTACCTTAGCTTTGCAATTTTGGCTGCAGTTCCTCATAAGCTGTCCTTTTCTGAATAGAAGCACTTTACTTCTTCCTCTCTCTCTGCTTGAGCTTAAACTGCACCAAATTGTTGTCAATTTTCCTGAGAATCCGGCCGGCGCATTTGGTCCCACCTTATTTTTAGCGCCGGCTTTTTCATTATTCCCCTTTTCTCGTCATACCTACTACGTGGCAAATAAATTAGACAAGCAATCGCTCGGTACAAATCGAAATCCCCAAACCGAAATGGTTTGGGATATTTATGACCCGCAAACAGGCGAAAGATAGGGGGGAGGTTGACGCCTCCCAAACCACTTCGTTATGAGTATAGTTAATTGCCCTCTTCCCCGGTTTGGAAGCGGGAAGATGAGTTCCATCACTTAAACCCCATAGGCAAAAGAGCCGACTTTTGGCGAGCTTACTCAATGATCAAGCAGGAAATTCCGAGCCACCTGAACGAATTCCTTTGATGCTTCTGCATGTACCCAATGCCCCGCATCGGGAATAGTATGGAACATGGCCTGGGGAAAAAGTTTTCGAATAGAAGCGAAGTCTTCTTCTCGGATATAAGCCGACCGACCACCTCGGATAAAGAGTGTCGGTTTTTCAAACGGAGTACCGTCTATCTCTCGCAAAATTTCGGAATATTGCCGGTGCAAGACTTCTATATTGGGTTTCCAAAAAAAGCGATTGTCCTTGTCCCTACCCATGTTTTTCAGCAAAAACTGCCGGATGGGTTTACTGATGATAGCACCCGATAACCAAGCTTCTGCCTCTGCCCTGGAAGAAATTTCCTCCAGAGGCAAAGCGCGTAAGGCCTGAAAAATGACTTCATGTCCACCCGGATAAGCCTTGGGCGCAATGTCCACCACCACCAGTTTTTCCACCTTGTCGCCTTGGTGCAAAGCAAAGTGCATGGCCAGTTTGCCGCCCATGGAATGTCCCAACAAATTGGTCTCAAAAATCCAATGCTCCTCCATAAAAGACAACAAGTCTTCACACATGGCTTCGTAGCTGTGCTCTTTGGAATGGGGAGAACGACCGTGGTTCCTCAAATCGAGAATAAAAACGGTAAAATCTTCTGCCAACTGCCGGGCTATGGTTTGCCAGTTGTCCAAAGAACCAAACAAACCGTGTAAAATGATTAAGGGAGGACCCGAACCGAATTCTTTGTAGTGAAGCTTCATGCTTTCAACAACATTTGCCTTGAGCAAACAAACTCAGAGGCATTTGGTTCGACCTCCATCTACCGGCAGATTGATGCCATGGATGTAAGAAGCCGCCGGCGAAGCCAGGAAGGCCACGGCAGCAGCTACTTCCTCAGGTCGGGCAAAACGCCGCTTGGGAATGCTGCTCTTCATTTTTTCTACGATGTCGCTTTGTTTCAAACCCGTCATTTCCGCTTTCGCCCGGATAATCTGTTTTAAACGATCCGTTTCAGTAGCGCCCGGAAGCACGTTGTTGACGGTAACATTCTCTGCAGAAGTTTCATTGGCCAGTGTTTTGGCCCAGTTGGCTACCGCAGCACGCACCGTATTGGACACGCCCAGATTGTCCAAAGGCTGCTTCACCGAAGTAGAAATAATGTTAATAATGCGACCATAGCGCAATTCCGTCATAACCGGAAGCAACATCCGAGCCAACAACTGGTTGCACAACAAGTGATTTTGGAAGGCATGCAAAAAGGCATCCTCTTCCGCCTCCAGCAAAGCTCCTCCGGGAGGACCTCCCGTATTGTTGATGAGGATATGAACCGGCTTTTGCATGAGCAAAGCGCGTATCTTGCGGTGCAGATCTTCGCGATCGTTGTAATCTACAGCCATAAAGTCGTGCTCCTGCCCTTTAGAGCGATCCAGAGCTTTCAGCGTTTGGCTGAGCATGCTCGCATCTCGCGCCAAGAGGGTAATGTTGGCACCCAGGCGAGACAACTCAATGGCTACCGCCCGACCTATGCCACGACTCCCACCGCCAACCAGGGCATTTTTCCCAAGAAGATTCAAGTTCATAACAAGGCAATTGTATTAATCAGCAAAAAACACGCACTTAAGCCAACATTTCCGCTATCTGTACCGCATTGGTAGCTGCACCCTTGCGCAAATTGTCGGCAACTATCCAAAGGTTGAGACCATGAGGCACTGTCTCATCTCTACGTAAGCGCCCTACAAAAACCTCATCTCGATTCTTGGCATAGCGCGGCATGGGATAAAAAAGCTGTGCAGGGTCATCTTGTAGAACAAGTCCCGGTGCTCCAACCAACAAGCGCCGCACCTCATCCAACTCAAAAGCCTTTTCAAACTCCACATTCACCGATTCGGAATGCCCGCCCAAAACCGGCACGCGCACAGCTGTAGCCGTAACCGGCAGATCCGGCTCACTCAAAATTTTTCGAGTCTCGTGCACCAGCTTCATTTCCTCCTTCGTATAGTCGTTCTCCAGGAAAACATCGCAATGTGGCAAGCAGTTTTCCAAAATCGGATAGGGATAAACCCGATCTGCCCCGCTCAGCTCTTCACCGGCCTTTTCCCGCTCGTACTGCTTCACGGCTTTTTGCCCCGTGCCGGTGATAGCCTGATAGGTGCTGATAACCAGGCGCTTGATAGTAAAAGCTCTGTGCAAAGGCGCCAAGGCTACCACCAATTGAATGGTCGAGCAATTGGGATTGGCTATCAGCTCGTCCTTTTCTCCGAGCAAATGCCCGTTGACCTCAGGAACAATTAATTTCACTTCGGGATCCATTCGCCAAGCCGAAGAATTATCCACCACCCGGCAACCGGCCTCCACAAAACGCGGCGCCCACTCCCGAGAAACAGCTGCACCGGCAGAAAACAAAGCCACCTCCGGCTCGCGAGCAAGAACCTCGGCTAAAGTCAAAACAGGTAACTCCTCCCCCCGAAAAGTCAAATGCCCCCCGGCAGAACGCTCCGAGGCTGCCACCAACAATTCATCACAGCGAAATTCCCGCTCCTCCAAAACGCGCAACATCGTTTTTCCAACTAAACCCGTAGCTCCAACAACAGCTAATCTCATCTTACTCCGATTTCAATTTGAATACAGTGAAAATTAAAAAACATCACACATGAAAAACAACACAACAAGCACCAAAACATTTCCCGGGAAAGAGCAGGAAAGCCCATAGAGAGCACTCCCCTCCAGGCAATTTTGCAAAGAGAAAAGACGTTCCCCTCCCGTTGCAACTCCCTTTCCCTTCCTCTGCCGGAATCTCAGGGTCAAAGATAAGCGCTTTGCCCGAAAACAAAGTTCAAAATGAAATTCCGGTTCTTTTTCATTAGCATACTGCTCCTTTGGGGACAGGTGGCATCTCCGCAAATTTCCCTGGAAGAAAGCTTTTCCGATGGAGATTTTTCCATTAACCCGACTTGGATTGGACAAAGCGAAAAATTCGCCGTAGTGGACAATCGACTCCAACTCTACGACCAGCAAGCCACATCATCCAACACTGCCCTGCTCTGCGTACCGGCCCCCACCTCGCTGAACGACTCTACATCCTGGAACTTCTGGATACGGCTCGATTTTGCACCCTCTACAGCCAACTACGCCAAAGTGTACCTCATGGCCTCGGAAGCCGACCTCACGCAAAACATCCAGGGGTATTACCTCAAAATCGGAGGCATCAGCGGAACAAATGACGCCTTGGAGCTGTACCGCCAAGATGGGGAAAATCACCAACTGCTCCTGCAAGGCTCTGCTGCAGCCCTGGGCAACCAACCGGCCCTAGCCCGGGTACAAATCACCCGCAACAAAGAAGGATTGTGGCGCCTCTATGCCGATTACGGAGGGGGAGAAGACCTGTTGTTCGAAGGCGAAGTTACAGATACCACCTACTCCCGAGCAGACTATTTCGGCTGGCTCTGTCAATACACCTCCACCAGAAACAAACACTTCTTCCTCGACGACATCAAAATAACACCCCTCTATCAAGACACCCTGCCTCCGCTGCTCCTCAATGTTCAAGCACTCAGCCCGGACAGCCTGCTGCTCTCTTTCGACGAACCCCTGGATGAAGCCTCTGTATCCAACCCGACACACTATGAACTATCACCCGATATAGACTCACCCTCCAGTGCATTCCTCAATCCCGATGATGAACGAGAGGTGATGCTAAAGCTACCACAAACCATGCAACACTTGCAGGTGTACAGCCTTTCGGCAAATGAAATCCGCGACAGGGCCGGCAATACCGCTCCGGAGCAAATTCGCCATTTCACCTACTACAACTGGCCCCAAGCCCGACATTGCGAATTGCTCATTACCGAAATCATGGCCGACCCCTCACCAGCCATAGCCTTGCCGGAGGTCGAGTATCTGGAGCTCTACAACAACAGCTCATCCCCCCTGCAATTGGAAGGTTACAAGCTCATCGTCGGAAACCACACCAAAACCCTACCTGCCTTTTTGCTCCAAGCAGACTCCCTGCTCATCCTTTGCAAGCCTCAAGACGAAACAGCACTCTCTCCCTACGGCAAGGTACTGCCCCTTCCCGATTTACCCAATCTCACCAATAGCGGCACCCGACTGGAGTTACGCAATAAAGCCAACGAAACTTTATACGCCTTGGAGTACCAAACCTCCTGGTATGCCGACAGCGACAAGGACGACGGTGGCTGGGCCCTGGAAATGATCAATCCCACAGCCTGCTGCCGCAGCAAACAAAACTGGAAAGCTTCCGACGATTGGCGCGGAGGAAGTCCGGGGCAAAAGAACGCCTCTTTTTTGGCGAAAGCCGACACCGCTTCCGCAAAATTGCTGAGTATTTACCCCCTGTCAAAAAAATTGTTGCGACTGGAATTTGACAAGGTGCTAAACGACAGCTCAGCCATTGAACCCGACAAGTACCTCATCCAACCGGCTGTGGTCATAGATTCCATTTGGCCGGAAGGCCCCCACAGCAAAAACATTCTGCTTCAGCTCCGAGAAGAAATCTTGGAAAAAACCATCTACACCCTGCAACTACAAAGCGGACTGACGGACTGCCTGGGCTACTCCTTGCAGCAAGGGCAAAGTGCAAAATTCGGCTGGCCGCAAAAACCCCTGCCGGGAGAGCTCATCATCAACGAACTGCTTTACGAACCGCAAACCGATGGCAAGGATTTTGTAGAACTGTACAACACTTCCGATAAAATTTTTGACCTTTCATCGCTGCTGCTAGCCAATACTTACGCCAACAGCAATGCCATCCAAGCACTGACAGCAACAAAGCGATTGCTCCTGCCCGGGGAAATCACTGCCCTAAGCCCCGAACCTGACGACATCCTCGCTCGCTACCAAGTGGCCCGACCGAAGTGCTTGCTAAAAAGCCCCTTGCCAACCCTCTCTCCGCCGGAAGGAGAATTGATACTCTTTTACCAAGACCAACAATCCGAGCTCACGGAGCTCGAACGCCTCCCCTACAGCGATCAATGGCACAACCCCTTGCTAAGCGACACTCGAGGCATATCCCTGGAGCGACTTTCACCTATGGCTTCAGCCGAAGATCCCAACAACTGGAGTTCGGCAGCGATAAGCTCGGGAGGCGCAACGCCCACAGCAGAAAATTCCCAGCGACTCTCATTTGCCGAAAGGCAAGCCCCCCAAAACCAACAAAGCCTTTTCTACATAGAACAGCCCTTCTTTTCTCCCGACGGCGATGGATACCAGGATTTGCTGGCGATTCGCTATGAGATTCGTCAAGCAGGCGCTTTGGTAAACCTGCTTATCTTTGACCTGCAAGGCCGCCTGTGCAAACAGCTGGCCTTAATGTTGCCCTTGGCCACAGAAGGAACGCTCATCTGGTCCGGTGAAAGCGACGCAGGTAAGCTGCTACCCCCAGGCACTTACATCGCCTGGGCAGAATGTATTTTGGCAGACGGAACCGTGGAACAACACAAAATGAGCTGTTCTCTGGCCTATTGATACCGGCTTTTTATCCGTTTTAAGACCACCAAACACCTCAAAACAAATTTAGGCTATGTTCTCTGCCTTCAAAAATCTGCCAAAAACCTTTGGCCATGCCTGGGACGGAATCCGCATTCTCCTCTTTGCCGAAAAGCACTCGCTTTTCCTTTGGTTGGGCGCGGGAGCAGGCGTATTGTTATCGCATTTGCTCAAAGTGAACAAGACCGAATGGCTGCTCGTTCTTCTTGCTATAGGCACGGTATTTGCTGCTGAAGCTATGAACACAGCTGTAGAACAAGCTGTTGATTTGGCCTCTCCGGAGCAGCATCCCATCGCTAAAAAGGCCAAAGACCTGGCAGCCGGAGCTGTACTTATCACTGTCATTACCGCAACGACCATCGGCCTCTTAATTTTCGTACCTAAAATAATAGCAAACTGGTTTTAACCCCCTAACCATGAACAAATACACCTCCCTTTTTCTCCTGCTCTTTTCAGCCTTCAACCTATTTGCCCAGGAACAACTGGGCCTGCGTACAGGTGCTTACAGCGGCATCAACGCCACCTTGCTCAATCCGGCTGCAACAGCCGGCATGCCCGTCAACTGGGACATCAACCTGGTGGAAGCCGCAACTTATGCTCATACCAACTACGCCTTTATACAAAACGGCGGTTTGTTGGCCTTTTGGAAGGCCCGAGATAGCCTAATTGTTGACGCTCTGCAAAACATCGATGGCAGCCTGCCGGCAAATACCTTCCTCGGAGATTTCAACACCAACAAACAAAAAAAATACATCGGGCTGCTCAGCGCCATAACAGGCCCTTCCTTCTTCTTCCGACTGCCCGGTGGCACCAGCCTGGGCTTCACCAGTCGCCTGCGCTTCATGGCCGGAGCCTATGGCCTACCCTCCGTACTGGATTACTACACCCTTGACGCCAAACCCTTCTACGAAAACTTTGTCGTGAAACCTTTTCACAGCTCTCTCATGGCTTGGAACGAATGGAGCCTGCTCTTGGGCCACAGCTGGGAAACGTACTACGGCTTTTTTGGTTTCGGCATAAGTGGCAAACGCCTTCAAGCTTATGAAGCTGCTTACTTCAGCAACCTCAGTCCAACCACAATTGCCAAGCTGCCCGGCGACAGCCTCACCAGCCTGTCTGCTGATTTGACCTATGGCCTGACCACCACAGCTTTTGGTAGCGGAGATTACCATCCCAAACAGACCGGCACGGGCTGGGGGCTGGATTTGGGCGTACAGTGGACCATAGAAGGGCAATACGAACTCTACGACTGGAAATTTGGGGTGGCTCTACTCGACCTGGGACGCGTCCAATTCTCGCAAAACAGCCAGGCACATCGCGTACAAATCAAAGGAAAAACCCTCCTCATAGACAAAGACACCTTAGCCAATTTTCAAAGGACTGAATTTTTAGAAACCACCATACGCGGTTTTAGTGAACAAGTCCTTCAGGACCGCAACGCCTCGCTGGTTAACCGAGGTTTTGAGATGTGGTTACCTGCAGCCCTGAGCTTACAAGCTGAAGTATGCCTTTACGACGGCTTTTTCATTCAAGCTCAACTGGTACAACGCCTGCCCCTACACCCCGCCGTTGTACGCGGCAACCTGCTCGCCCTGACGCCCCGATACGAACAAAAATACTGGGGGATATGGCTGCCGCTGTCTCTGTACAATTACAAAGAGCTCCAGCTGGGCCTGGCCCTGAAGGCCGGCCCCCTTACCCTGGGCACTGAACGCCTAGCCAGCCTGTTCAGCACAAAGCGCTGGGACGGACTCGACTTGTACGCCGCCCTCAAAGTGCCGCCCTTCCACATCAACACCACGCGTAAACTGAAAACCGGACACCGCAGAGGAAAAGCCCCCCGCTGTTACGAATTTTAGTCCTATTTTTGAGGGGTTAACCACTTGACAGAGCCCTCTCCGACAACAGAACTAACCACCGTGCTCAGCTTTTTTAGAACCAACCAAATCCTGGCATCCCTGCTTTACCTCCCCTACCTTTTGCCTTTTTTGCTGGCAAACTGGCTGAACAAATTCCATGCTGAAAAGCCCGCTGAAACCGGAGGGTGGCTGTATCAACACCTCATGGCCTCCTGGGGCAGCCATACCCTGAGCAATAGCCTTCTGACAGCTCTTTTTCTTTTCCTCACGGCCACCATGCTTTCTCAAATGGTTATAGACCGCCAATTGGACCGCAGCATCACGCTCTTTTCTGGCCTTTTCTTCCTGCTGACCGCCTCTGCCATGCCCGGCCATTTGCACTTTTCACCCCTCATGCCCGCCATGCTTTTTCTGCTTCTGTCTATTTGGCAGTTGCTCAAAGTGTACAAAAAATATGCCTCCACCATCAACCTGTTTGACGCCGGCTTTTGGCTGGGCATAGCATCCTTATTCATGCCTTTACTCAGTTTACTGCTCATCTGGGAATGGCTACTCCTCAGCAAGTTGCGAACACCCCTGAAAACAAGAGACCTCATAGGACTTTCCCTTGGCTGGCTTTCGCCAAATTTTATCCTCGGCAGCTTCCTCTATACACAAAACAAATTGGGGGAATTCCTACACACCCAATGGAGTGCACTTTTTCACTTCACATGGCACTCCAAACAACACTTATTCTCTTCCGAGTGGATTTTCCCCATCTCCACTTTACTTCTTCTCTTCTTCTCTTTTCAAACGGCTTTTAAGAAAAAAGAAATCGGAAAAAAGAAAATCATTCGTTCCTTTTACGAACTCTTGGTCCTTATCGCACTCATTACCCTTCTCTTCTCTCCCGATAATGGGCTGCTACAGCTCACGGCTCTACCTTTGGGTATTATCTTAGCACTCACCTTTTCACAATGGCCAACACAAACTGCCGAAGGCCTGCACCTGGTCTTGTACATTGCCGCCCTGTTTCTACTCTATGAACCTTTCTTAAAAGTTTCCGGCTTTTGACGAAAAGCACAGCAATAGCTCAACAGAAAATACTCAACCAAACTGAAGGGAGAAAAAAAGGCGCACACCGCCTATGTGTTTTCCGGCAAAGGCCAACATGTAAGCACAGCTCAAGCTGTGGTCAGACTTTGCAAGGCCCGTAAAGGCTACAACAGCAAGTCACAAATTCCCAAACCATTTCACGAGCAATATGAAGCATGGAAAATTGAGGACGTTGGCGTATCTCAAGCCGCTTTATTGCCAAGATATACTCATGACGAAATGGTTTGGGTATAACGAGGAAGACACAGGCATAAATCACCTGTCCAACTGAGAAAAATCACTTTCCCCACGCAGAGGCAAGCTTATTTTGGGCACATGAAAACGGCTGAAGAAAGCCACAGATTCACGACAAAAACAAAGTACATGGACCCGAAAACACCCTTAAAAGACATCATGACAACCGATGTTATCGCTCTGCATGAAGACGACTCCCTACGCATTATAGACAAAACTTTTGAAAAACACAACTTCCGGCACATTCCCATTCTCAATTCAGCCATGGATATCGTAGGCATCATCAGTAAAGACGACATCCTGCGCCTGATTTCCGTTCGACAAGAATTTACCGACAAGGAATTCGGTCTCATTAAAGCCAAAGACTTCATGTCGCGGGATCTCGTTTTAGCCCGCCCCGAAGACAGTGCCGAGATGGCCGCTCGCATTTTTGCCAAAAACAAGTTTCATGCTCTGCCCATTGAACAAGACGGCAAACTGGTCGGCATGGTAACGACCCACGACCTGATCACTTTTGCCTTCGGGCTATAAGTCTAACTGAAGGGAAGACTCAAGGAATTGTAAAAGCATAAGACTCCTACCCGAAGCGAAGTGGTCTGGAAAAACGAGTACACCGCCGGTCTGGTTTCCAGCAAAGGGCAAAACGCAGGTACAGCCTAAGCTGCGGCAAGGCTTTACTACACAGAGAGAAGCCAATGATGTGCTCGAATAGGGCATCTTGCGCCCGGGCTAAGATCGTTTTTTCTCAAAACGCTTATCTTGCAAGCCCTAAAAAGCAGACGCCATGCTATTCGAATATCCCGAGCATTTGCATGCCCTTTGGCTCGTGCCCCTTCTCTACCTGGCCTTTCGCCGGGGACAGCAGCTGCGCGCCAAACAGCTCGCAGCCTTGGGGAAACCGAAAACCGTACAGCAGCTCATGCCTGGACTGTCTCCCGGACGCTTCACATTGAAAGCAGCTCTGCTCCTCTTTGCCCTGGCTTGTCTGGCCATCGCCTGGGCCAACCCCCAATGGGGAAGCCGCAAGGTACAACGCCAGGGTAAAAGTGCCGACCTCTTCATCGCCCTTGACATATCGCGCAGCATGCTGGCTGAAGACGTACAACCCAATCGCTTGCAACGCGCTAAGAAATTTGCCGAAAGGCTAATCGAAAACCTGGCCGGAGATCGCATCGGCCTGATTGTCTTTGCCGGAGGAGCCTTCGTGCAAATGCCCTTATCCACCGACTACGACCTGGCTCAACTGCTGCTCAACACCGCTAACCCGGATATGACCGACCGCCAAGGCACAGCTATTGCTGATGCCATTCAAATCGCACTGGAATCCTATGATCCGGAAAACGAAGATGCCCGAGCCCTGGTTATCATCTCCGACGGAGAAACCCATGATGAAGAAACACTCAAAATGGCTCGCAAAGCCGCTAAAGAGGGCTTGGTTATCGTCGCCGTGGGCGTAGGTACCACCAAGGGAAGCCGCATCCCCCTGGAGGGCACTCGAGCTAGAAAAGTTTACCTCACAGACAAAAACGGCCAGCCGGTCATCACCAAGCTGGAAGAAAAAAAGCTCAGGAAAATGGCGGAAACAGCTAAAGGCGCTTTCTTCCTGCTCTCGGGAAATACCGATGAAATAGCACAAAAAACCGCGGAAAAACTCCGCAAATTGGAACGAAAAGTTAGCGAACAACGTTCTTATACGGAACGCAAAAGCTACTTTCACGTCTTTGTCTTACTGGCCTGCCTCAGCTTGCTGATGCACAGCCTTTTACCCTGGCAGAAAAAAATCGAAAAAACTGCAAAATGAAACAAAGACGCTGCTTTCTCTCCTCTGCCTTTCGGCAAAAAACATACATGCTCCTGAGCCTGCTGTGGCTGAACGCAGCCCCGGCTCTCCACGCCCAGCCCCTCATCCATTCCTACCTGCGCAAAGCCGATAAAGCTTACGTCCAAGGCGATTATACCCCCGCCGAAGAAAACTATCGCAAAGCCATACTCAACGATACCAGCGGACAATACCGACTGAAAAGTCTCTATAACCTCGGCAATGCTCTCTACCTCCAACAACGCTATAAAGAAGCCCTCAAAGCCTATCAACAAATTTTGCAGACGAAAGACAAAGATTCCACCTTGCAAATAAAAACGCTGTTCAACCTCGGAAACACCTTCTATGCCCTGCAAAAATACGAAGAGGCCGCCCAAGCCTTTAAAGAAGTCCTTAGACACCAACCCGGATATCCCGACGCTGCCTATAACCTCGCCCAAAGCCTTCGCAAACTAAAACAGCAACAGCAAGAGCAACAGCAAGAGCAGCAACAAGACCAACAGCAGCAAGATCAGCAGCAACAAGATCAACAACAGCAAAATCAACAACAGCAAGATCAACAGCAGCAAGACCAGCAGCAGCAAGACCAGCAGCAGCAAGACCAACAGCAGCAAGACCAACAGCAGCAAGACCAGCAGCAGCAAGACCAACAGCAGCAAGACCAACAGCAAGCCTCAAAAGAGGGTGGTACGGCTGCTCAACAAAACGAAGCCCCCCCCTTGAGCAAAGAAGAGCTCAAGCGAGAAGAAGCCCTTCAGCTCTTGCGCATCATGCAGGAAGAAGAAATGCGGGTACAGAAGAAAAAACGAAAATTCAAAGGCAAGGGAGGGAAAAAAGGCAAAGAGTGGTAAAGCGAACTTATTTGCGGGCCCATGCTCCAACAAAGCCCAGCAAAAAGATCGGACCTTGCCCCGTAGGCTCACCCTGCGTAAGCGCATTAATTTCAAAACCGAAAGCCGTTGTCAGGGCAAATCTCCAATGAGTGCCTACCCATTGATAACCCGCTTGGAGGGTAGGCTGCACCACCAGCAGGCGGGTAAGCCCACTCATGCGACCGTCATTCGGCAGGACGTTTTCCCAACGCACCCAATTGCGCCAAAAATCCGAACGCAGGCTAAAGAAAAGGCTTTTTTGAGAGAAGGACTGCAAGTAAAAACTGTACTCGGGGCTAAACCCTAAGCCCTTTCCCTTTTCCATTTGTTGGACACCGAAATCTCTGTGATCAAAAAAGTTTCCGCCCAGGCGCAGACCCCAAGACCAATGCTCATTTGCCAAAGCTCGTTTATAGGACAAAGTCGGGATCAGGCCTGTCGGGTAAGCCTGAAACTCCAGCCCCAGGCTGTGATTTTGTGTCAAAGCAGAAGCCGGCAGGCCCACGACAAAGACAATAAAAAGGAGCAAATTCTCGAGAAGATGCTCCTTTTTTTGACGCTTGGCGAAAAACATGCGAAGACTCGATTATTCTGCAAAAACTTCAAAATTGACCGAAGTATCTACATCGGGATGCAGCTCAAGTACAGCGGTATAGGTGCCCAGCATTTTTACCTCTTCGGGCAGTTTGATCTTGCGGCGTTCAATTTCCACGCCAAAGGCTTCGCGAAGAGCTGCAGCGATTTGTACTGTAGTCACGCTACCGAAGATTTTGCCACTCACACCCGCTTTAGCCGGTATTTTCAGCACCGTCGTTTTCAATTTCTCGGCCAATTCTTCCACTTGGTGGAGCTCACGGGCCAGTTTGGCCTGTTCGCGACGCTTAAACTCTTCCAGGCGTTTGAGATTTCCCTTGTTGGCAATGATAGCCAATCCTTGAGGGATGAGGTAGTTGCGCGCATAGCCGTCTTTTACTTTGACCAGCTCAAACTTGCCGCCTACCTTGTCTATATCTTGCAACAAAATGATTTCCATGTCGTAAGCTTTTGAAACGAAGAACGAAGTTAAATCCCTTACTTCAGCAAGTCGGCCACATAGGGCATAAGGGCCAAATGGCGAGCGCGCTTGATAGCCGTAGCTACCCGACGCTGATATTTCAGCGAATTGCCCGTGATGCGACGGGGCAAAATCTTACCCTGCTCGTTGACAAATTGCATGAGAAAATCAGGGTCTTTGTAGTCTATGTACTTGATGCCGTATTTGCGAAAGCGACAATACTTTTTCTTGCGCTGGCCAATGTTGGGATTGCTCAAAAACTTGATTTGGTCTCTGGTTGCCATAATGACTGCATTTTAAAAGTGAAAAATAAAGGCTTATTCCTCCTCTGCCTTTGCCTCCGTTGCAGCAGCGGCAACTTTTGCCTCTGCCTTAGGAGCAACTGCTTCGGCTTTCTGAGCAGGAGCAGCTTTTTCCGCCTCATCGCCTTTTTTCTTCTTTTTACCGATACGCCCTTCGCGCTTGTCTTTGTTGTACTTCACCCCGTACTTGTCCAAAGCGACGGTGAGAAAGCGCAACAAACGCTCGTCGCGGCGCATGTGCAGTTCCAAGTCAGCAATCAAAGCACCGGTAGGAGCTTCAAATTCGATGCAGTAATATACGCCGGTGGTGCGCTTTTTGATGGGATAAGCCAACTGGCGCAAGCCCATTTCATCGATGTGAACGATGGTGCACCCCTCTTTCTTGAGGAAATCGACGTATGTCTGAGCCGTCGCTTTGATATCATCTCCCGACAGCACGGAGTCTACGATGAAAGTTACTTCGTAATTTTTCATGTGGGTCAGACATAATTCTGGTGAACAAAAAACCGCTCGCAAGACGGCTCTTTTCAGCTCGTCCTTGCAAAGCGGCTGCAAAGGTAAAAAGAAATTTGGCTTTCGCCAAATTTCTTTTCAGATATCCCCTTTTGAGTCTCATTTATTTGCGCACCACGCTGACCGTCATGTTGGGGTCAAATTTACCTTCCAGCAAAGGCGACTGGCGATTACCCGTGTATTTTCGCACGTTCTCGTTGATGAAGTCATACAGTTCTTGTATGGTAATGAGGCGATCGCCGTTCTCATCGGCTTCACCTTTCAAACCCCTGATGAGAAAGTGGCTAAAGACCCCTTGGCGCAAACCGCTGGACTCCAGGGAGGTCTCTTCCGACTTGGAAGACATGATGAGGGCTGTTCCGGGCTGAGCCTGGGCCAGGCTTTTGTAGTATTTAGCCAGGACATTCTCCATTTCTCCGCTTTTCATGGCCAGCAGGCTGCCTGAGTGACAGGCATCAGCTAAAACCAACTTGTACTTAGCCGGAGATTCATCGAGCAGTTTGTTGACTTCTTCGTGCTCCAGCCGATTGTTAAAGCCGTCAAAGTCAATGGGAAGGAAAGCTCCCCGCAGGCCGTGGCCCGAATAGTACAACAGCACCAGGTCGTTCGACCCGGCGCGCATGAAAACGTCTTGCATAGCCCGAAGGATATTCTCTTTGGTTGCATCCTCATCAATCAACAAGCGGATTTGCTCATCCGGCAAAGCTCCACCTTCAGGGCTTTTGAGAAAGGCATAAATGCGATACGCGTCATCGTCCGTATAACGCAAAGTGGGCATGTGATTGTAAGAAGCCACACCTATAATCACAGCCCATACCTTCATGGATTGAGCCTGACGCAAAGCCGAGAGGTTGATGTCCTCTTCCAGCTCCTCTTTTTGTTCTTTTTCACCCACGTATTCATCAGCCACCCAATACCCCTCAACTCGGCTGCCATCGGTGAGTACCAGCGTACCCTTGCCTTCTTGCTTCCCGTCTTTCCAACTGCCGCTGTATTTTTCTCCATTGGCGTAATACATCACGCCCTCACCATGAGGTTTGCCGTTTTTAAAACCACCCACATAGCGCGCCCCATCGGATTCAAACACAAAAGTACCGCGCCCATTCCGGCAATCGCCTGAGACACAACCGTATTTTTTCTCGGGTTTGCCTACGTATTCGCCTTGCTTCCAACGCCCACTTTGCGTACTGCCATCGGTGAGAAAGAGGGTGCCCTCCCCATCGCGATAACCGTTTTTGAAATCCCCCACATAACGCTCTCCTTTGACATCGTAAAAAGTGCCGCGCCCATTGGGTTTGCCCTCAGCAAAAGTCCCCTCGTATTTGCTGCCATCGGGATAGGCATAAATGCCTCGGCCATTTTCGCAATCGCCCTCAATACAACCCGATTGAATTTGCACTTCATCGCTGGCCAGCTCGCGGTCCGGAAAAAGGTCATTTACAATTCGCCCCTCTTCATCCACGGGTTGGCCCTTTTTCCAGTAGCCCGTCCATTTTTTCCCATCGGGAAAAATCTTAGTACCTCTTCCTTCGGGATAGCGATGCACCCATTGGCCTTGATATTTGCTGCCGTCCGTGTAATAACAAGCTCCTATGCCGTGGATTTCGCCATTGACGAACTCTCCGATGTAAATGGCTCCACTGGGATAGATGTAAATGCCTTTGCCGTTTTTACAATTACCTGAAACACAGCCGGTTTGCTGTTTTTGCTCTTCTTCCTTTGGTTCTGCAGCCGGTTCTTCCAGTTCTACAGGTGGCGGAGGTGCTTCCGCCAAATGCTCTATCGGTTTGGGTTCTTCTACCCGCTGCCCCCTTTTCCACTTTCCACGATGCCGTGTGCCGTCGGAATCTATGCGAATACCCTCTCCTTCGGGAAAGCCCGATCGCCACTGCCCTTGGTACTTGCTGCCGTCTGTGTAATAGCAAGAACCAATGCCTTCCGGTTTTCCATCCTGAAACTGACCGACGTATTTTGCCCCACTGGGAAAGAGGTAAATACCGGTGCCGTTTTGACAATCGCCCGAAACGCATTGAGCCTCAAGCAAAGACAGAGAAAAAAGCAACAAGCCCGTCAAGAACAAAAACTTTTTCATACCTGCTGTAATTTTTTAGAAAGAAACCGATTTACCGCTTTGCAAAGGCAGGAATCCTACGGCTTTGAACGCATGCCTAAAACGAAATGTTTGGATAAGCCCAATTACTCCCTTCAAGGTTTCTCAGGTGGAATGGAGAAAGACACCCTCCGATACAACCCTTGCTTCAGCTTGAATATAACGACCGAAAAGGCGGAAAATATTGCACCTCGACAAGCATCTGATTTGAGCTTCCTCACTATCCCGCGGCCGATGACGAGCTTAGGGCATAGGTCAATTCCTCCATATTGAAGATGTGAGCCTTAAGGCACAACAAATTTAAAACCCACCGCATGCACGTTTTCAATCTTCAAATTGGAATCGGCACTCAGATATTTGCGCAAGCGAGAAATAAACACATCCAGGCTGCGCCCCAGAAAATAGTCGTTTTTCCCCCAGATACTGAGCAAAATATCAGAACGCCGCAAAACGACATTGGGCCTTTCAGCCAAATAGCGCAACAACTCGGATTCCCGCTGTGTAAGCGTGCGTTTGCCGGAAGGCCCTTCCAACAGCAAATTGTCGTAGTCAAAGTGATATTCCCCCAACTGGTAAACTGCTGTCTTGTGTCCTTCTACAAGTTTGCGCCGACGCAAAAAAACTTCGATTTTCAGAATGAGCTCTTCAATACTGAAAGGTTTCGTGATGTAATCATCTGCTCCCAAGCGCAAACCCTGCAATCGATCTTCTTTGAGCGATTTGGCCGATAAAAAGAGAATGGGCACCTCCCGATCTCTCTCCCGAATGGCTTTCGCCAAATCAAAACCGTCTATCTCGGGCAACATCACATCCAAAACACATAAATCAAAACGTTGCTCCTCTATTTTTTCCATAGCCTCTTTGCCCGTAGCACAGTGGGTAACTTTATAACCTTCCAATTCCAGGTTGTCTCGCGTTACAAAACCCAAACTGACATCATCCTCCACATAAAGAATATGAGCTTGTCGGTCCATATTGTTTGTCTAATCTTAAAATTCAGAAAACGCTCTCCATCTCTATACACACCTGCGTGCCTTTCCCCTCCTCACTTTCCAAAGAGACCCTCCAACCGTGTTTTTTACAAATGTTTTTCACGTAGTACAACCCCAAACCAAAACCCTTCACATCGTGCACATTGCCCGTGGGAATGCGAAAAAATTTGTCAAACACCTTTTCCCGATATTTTGTGGGAATACCACTACCATCATCCCTGATACAAAGATACACTCGACCGGCCTTTTCCAAGCGAAGACTTATTTCTATTTGAACCCCCTTTTTACCGGCATATTTCAAAGAGTTGTCCATGAGGTTGTACAGGATATTAGTCAGGTGAAGAGGATCGGCTTTTACCCAAACAGAGCCTTTCGGCAAATCGCACAACAGCACGCCCCCCCTTTCCTCTACAGTGATGCGCAAACCCGGAATCACCTGCTCTAACCAATTCCTCAAATCCAATCGTTCGGGTTTGAGCTGCAAATTGCCCCGCTCAATACGCGCTACCTGTAAGACCTTTTCTACCTGTTCGTTTAAACGCTTGCTCTGCTCCAACACTATACGAGCATATTGCTTCAAACGAGGATTTTTCTGCACCTTCTCGTCCTTGAGAAAAACATTGGCCGAAATACCAATGGTTGAAATGGGCGTTTTAAACTCATGCGTCATGTTGTTGATAAAATCCTTCTGCAGTTCCGATAAGCGTTTCTGACGCAAAATGACAAAAAGAGAATAGACAAAAAAAGCTACCGTTAGCATCAAAATAGCCGTTGAACCCAAAATGATGCCCATATTCGACAAAATGTAGCTTCGACGATTCGGAAACCGAACGCCAAAGTAATACAAGTACTTATCGTAAATGGGCAAATCGCTCTTCTTCTTTGAAACTACACTGCTATCTATTTCCGGGCCATAACTGATGTAATCGCCGTAAACCATGCTGTTGTTAGAACAATCGTAAATGCCAAATTCAAAATCTTCCGTTAAACCGACCGCCTCCAATTCTTTTCTCAAAAAATATTCCAGGCTATTGGCATCTATGGCATTGTTGATGTTTACGACGTAGTAGTTTGAGCTGGGTCTCGTAATGAGGTCGTATTCGGGGACATTTACCCCCATGTTTTCAAAGTGCTGAGCTACTTTGTATAAGGCCACTGTAACCTTTTCATGAAACTCTTGTTCTTTCACATCCCAGGTCATCTTAATCCAATAGGCCTGAATCGCCAAAATGCCAAAAATGGCCAGGGCTCCGAAAACAACGACGCGTATAATGGTTGAATTTCTCAAACTTGAAGCATTTCAATCCACATTAACACAAACTCATCCCAGTACCTTAAGCTGCGAAAAAAGAGCAATAAGCTTAGACAAAGGTAGTGAAACTTACCGGCAAAAGGCACTTCTTTTCTACATTTGCTTGCCCGATCACCCCCACAGCAAAAATTGAACAAAGAGCAAAGATGAAAATCAACGGCAAACCTTACACATCCATTTGGGATGAAGGTGAAACCTCACCTCGGGTTTATATCATAGACCAACGCCCTCTACCGCATCGCTTTGAAGTAGAAGAACTGGACAGTCTGGAAAGCTGTGCAACAGCCATCCGCGAAATGCATCTGCGAGGTGCTCCTCTCATCGGCGTTGCCGCAGCCTATGGCATGTATCTGGCTGCACGCGAAGCTCCGTTAAAAAACTGGCGCGAACACATGCTACAAGCAGCTCAACAGCTTCTCAACACTCGCCCTACAGCTGTAGATCTGACTAAGGCCATCGAACAACAAAAACAGGTCTTAACCCAAGTGAAAAATTTTTCCAATCTCGTATCCGCTCATTTGGCGAAAGCCAGAGAAATCAGAAAACAAAGTATAGAACAGTGTCGTCGCATCGGCAAACACGGGCTATCCTTGCTCCGGAAACTCAGTGCAAAAAAGAAGGGACAAACCCTCAACATTCTCACGCATTGCAATGCCGGCTGGTTAGCTTGTGTTGATTACGGCACGGCATTGGCACCCATCTACGCAGCTTTTGATTCCGGTCTAAAAGTGCACGTCTGGGTCGATGAAACCCGCCCCCGCAACCAAGGTGCCCGTCTTACAGCCTTTGAGCTGGGCCAACACGGCATACCGCATACCGTCATTGCCGACAATACCGGAGGCCACCTCATGCAACACGGCATGGTGGACCTCGTGCTCGTCGGCAGCGATCGCACTACCCGCACCGGCGATGTGGCTAACAAAATCGGAACTTACCTCAAAGCACTGGCTGCTTATGACAATCACATCCCCTTTTACGTCGCACTGCCGGCCTCTTCCATCGATTTCAGCATCACAGACGGCTTTCGCCAAATCCCCATAGAAGAAAGAAGTGAATCCGAAATTCACTACCTCCAAGGAAAAAACCCGGGCAATGGCCAACTCCAATCCATTCGATTAACCCCTGACCTCAGCCCCGCTTCTAATTTCTCTTTTGACCTCACACCCGCTCGATTGGTTACCGGCCTGATTACGGAAAGAGGTATCTGCACAGCTTCCGAAAAAGGTATCCTGAAGCTCTTTCCCGAGAAAAACTAAAATATACTCATGGCAAAGTGTTTTGGGAGGCTGACGCCTCCCAAACTTCCTACCTTTTGTCCCGTTTGAGAGTCGTAAATATCCCAAACCATTTTGGTTTGGGTATAAAGAGCAAGGAGTTGTTGTATTGAGACAACCCGACAAGCAAAGATCGACCAAGCCAAACCTTACTACACAATTTGAGCAAAAGGTCAAGGTAAACTTTTCAAATAAGGGCAACCCTTTAAGCTCTGATGACGTATAGGCTTACAATCATTCTCCTCTCATTTTCTAAAAGCCAAAGGATTTGGCAAAAACTCATGAACTATCAGTAAGATAAGTAAAGATGAAAAAAATCGCATTCCTTCTTTTTGGGTTCCAACTCTTCTTCCAGCTAACAGCAACTGCAGCAGTTCACGAGAAACCCACCCACAGGGAAAAACAACCCGCAATATCCGAAGAAACCGAAGAAGACCTTCTCATGCCCCCTCCTTGTGGCACGGGAGATGTCTATTTACTAGATTCCACCTACGGTTACCTCACAGCCGGTACCCCGGGACAATGGAATCTCAATGAACGCGACATCTTTACCTATAACACGCAAGCCTGGGAAACCGGCTACACCAATTACCTGCGCAATGCAGCTAATACCGGCTGGAACAACAACAAAAAATACACCAATACGTACAACACCAGCGGCAACCTCATCCAACGCTTGCGCCAAGACTGGAACGGCACCACTTGGGTCAACAAATATCTCTATGACAACACCTTTAATGCAGACGGCCTTCGAATCCTCAGTACACGAAGCAATTGGACAGGCACAAACTGGACTCAAGCCGTTAAATACACCTATACTTATAACACTTCCAATCTGCTTACCCTGCGGGTACGCCAAGTGTGGAATGGTGCCAGCTGGGTTAATGACAAAAAATACGTCTATACCTACGATGCCAATGGCTATCGCATCAAAAACGAAGTCTCTATATGGAGTACCACCCTCAATGCCTGGGTGCTGAGCTATAAATACGACTATACCAACGATGCCCAAGGTAAAGTGCTTACCCGAATCAAATCTCTCTGGACCGGTAGCACCTGGATACAAGACTCCAAAACCAACTACAGCTATGATGCCAACAACAACCGCAGCCAATGGATTAAATACCTCAAAGTAGGAGCTAACTGGGTAGAAGACTCTAAAAAAGATTACTACTGGTCTTTCTACAATGCCGCCCCCACTGACATCACCCTCTCCGATAGCCTTTTTAATCAGGGGGACCCCATAGGCACTGTCGTTGGCATTTTCTCCACTTCCGACACCGATGACACCAACCACACCTACTCCCTGGTCGCCGGAGACGGCACCAACGACCAAGACAACAACCTCTTTACCATCTCCGGAAATCAATTGATCCTCAATGCTAATTTTTCCGGCTTACCCGGTCCTTTCCATATCTTTGTGCAAACTTATGACGGTAGAGGCGGATATTTCTGCAAAGCCTTTGTCATCTATAAATGCATCCCTTTCGCCATCTCCGCACAACTGACCAATCCTTCCTGCAGCGGATATTGTAACGGCTCCATTCAAATAACACAAGTACAAAACGGAACAACTCCCTATTCGTATGCTTGGAATACAGGAGCTACGACAAATGGCATCGCAGGCCTTTGCCAAGGCAACTATATGGTAACCATCACAGACTTGATAGGTTGTACCACTTCAAGCAATTTCTCCATATCCGAACCACCTGCCCTCACCCTCTCACTCGCCTCCACCGACGAAAGTTGCAACAACTGCAACGACGGTACCGCCTCCGCCTCAGCAAGCGGCGGAACCCAGCCCTACACCTTCCTCTGGAGCAACGGCGACACCACTGCAAACATCTCCAACCTCGCTCCCGGAACCTATATCCTCACCTTATCCGATGCCAACGGATGCTCCGCCATCGACAGCGTCCTCATCAACCCCTTCTCCTGTCCCAACCTCAGCATCCAGGCTTCCCAGCAAAACATCTCCTGCTTCGGCATCTGCGATGCCAGCATCTCCATCTCCGCAATAACCAATGCCACCCCGCCCTA
>Ga0256839_1001743_pt1 | contig 25715 bp, 40 predicted proteins | sample 354166metaG_FD_185968 | JGI IMG/M metagenome (GOLD analysis project Ga0256839, IMG submission 185968) | Hydrothermal vent microbial communities from Mid Atlantic Ridge, Atlantic Ocean - 354-166 | ecosystem: Environmental > Aquatic > Marine > Hydrothermal vents | place: Atlantic Ocean: Mid... | reverse complement strand
AGCGCATCAAAGCGATCGTCAAGGAGGGTAAGAGCGCGGCGGCGATCACCGGCGATCTGGTGATCACACACGCCAAGCAGCTTAGCGCGCTTGCTTCGCCCAAGGTGACGAAGATCGAGCCCAAACCAAACCCGAAGAAGGAAAAGGGGATGGAGATGCTGGCACAAGTGATGAAAGCGGCGGGGTACTAACGATGACATGTCCTAAATGCGCACACGAAAAAACGCGGGTATACGGCACGATCAAGGGGCTCTATACGATACGGTTTCGCCGTTGCCAGATATGCGGCCACACCTTCAAGACCAAAGAGGCCGTCTATGCCGACAGGCTCAATCTGGAGTATGTCGAGTATATGCGAGATATCGGCGAGTATGACGATGAGGATCAAGGGGGTTTGAACGAGGGTTAAACGGGCGTTTAACCTTCGTTCAAGCTTCGGCTTGAGGCAAGACCCACACCCGGGGGCGGGCGGTGATCTCATGTTTTCCTTTTTGATCGTATGCCATACCCCATTCCCGACAAACTTCCGCCCGCCCCTCGGTGTGGGTCTTGCCAAGCCATCAAAGGAGAACAGATGAATTTACGCAAAGAGTTCGGACGATTTTTGGAGCGCGAGGGGCTCAAGCAGGCGTATGTGGCGCGAAGCTTGGGTATCAGCTCGTCGCAGATATCGCAGTGGATGCACGGCAAATACAAGGGCGACACGACGGAGCTGGAGAAGAGCCTTGGGCAGTTTATGACCAACTACGCCGCCAAATCGGCAGAGACGCCTGCGGAGAGCATCGTAGATCTTAGCAACTACCGCTCTGCGATGTTTGTGGCTGACGAGGCAGTGGTCAACAAGGAGATGGCGGTGCTTTACGGGATCCCCGGCAGCGGCAAGAGCGTGGTGGCACGCGCGTTTGTCGCGCAGCACCCAGAGGCGGTCTTTGTGGAGGTGGTACCCGGTATCCGCGTGGACAGTCTGCTGCGCACCATCGCCAACGCCATCGGCATCGGCGGGATCCGCGCCAGCGACGAGCTGGTCTTTGCTATCGCCAAAGAGTTTAGCCGGCGCGACAGCGTGCTGGTCATCGACGAGGCGGAGCACCTGACCGTCAAGGGGCTGGAGGTGATACGACGCATCTACGACTTTAGCCGCGTGCCGGTGATCTTGGTGGGTACCTACGGGCTGCTCAAAAACCTCAAAGGACAAAACGGCGAACTGTTGCAGCTGTACAGTCGGATCCAGGGGCGTTGGGAGTTTGGCGAACTTAGCGACGAGGATATGCGCCTGCTCTTTGGGGATTTTGCCGAGACGATCGGGCGCTACACAAGGCACTTGCGCCGCGCGGTCAACCTCTTCGCCAAAGCCAAACGCTTTGCGCGTATGCAGGGCGAGCCTCTGGCGGCGGGGCATATCAAAGCCGCGTCGTCGATGATCTTTTTGGACTGAAAGGATAACAGATGAACGCTAAAAAAGAGAAACCCTCACACAAAATGAAGCGATGGATGCGCGCGATGGCGCGTCAAGGCGCGGATGTGCGCACGCTGACGGCGCGTCAATATGCGTTGCATTTGATGCTGATGGGAGGCGGACGATGAGAAGATGGATGACGGTACGCGAAGCGGCAGAGAGGCTTGGGGTATCCTTCTCAACGATTCGCTGGTATATCAAAAAACACGGTATCCACACGCGCGGTGCATACCCCATGCTCGTTGACTATGCGGAAGTGTCTACCCTGCGCGCCAAGATCGGTCGTAACTTTATGCAGCGCAAGAGGCACATCGACCCCTATTTCTTGCGCCGCGGCAAGATCTCGACATCGGTTCGCGCCAGCTGTATCGAAGCGGGAGGTGTGGTGTGAGCTGCGACACGGTACGCATGGGCGAGAGGGTCTTTTTTGTTGAAGACAACGCCATACGCACATCGCGTATCGTCGGCGCGGTACTGACGGAGAGGGGCGGGGTTGTCATCGAGCTGGAGTGCGGCAAACGGCTCGACAATCGTTCGGCGTGTCGCAGCGTGCAGGCGCTGTTCGCGCAGCTTAGCCGCGAATTTCGCCAACATCAAGCCAAAACGCTGCTATAACCGCGTGCGCGCGGTTGCATGGAGCGTTTTTCGCTACCTTAACACAAAGGAGTCTTATGGGTATAGCCAAAAAGATCGCGATGTCCGTCGCCGCGGCGCGGGCGATCGATGACAACGACAAAAAAGAAAGAGGTCTCGCATCGCGGGTTAAATCACTGCTAAAAGGAGTACGCTATGGTCATAAAAATCGGTAAAGAGAGTATCGAAGTGCAAGACAGGAAAGCACACGCCGCCGCACTGGAGTTTGTCGAGGTCAAAGAGGAGATCGACGCGCTCAACGCTAAACTAAAAACGCTTAAAGAGACGCTGGCGCATGCGGCTGAGGCGATCTTGGACGGAAGCGATACGCAGACGCTTACCTATATGGTCGAAGAGGATGTCGGCGTAAAGGTGGCGTTTGGATGGGATATCAAGATCGCCGACAAAGAGGCGCTGGAAGAGAAGCTTGGCGATCGCTTCGCCGATCTTGTGAGTGTCAAGGTCGAGTACAGACCACAACCCAAGCTAAAGGAGATGGCGCTGGAAGACGATGCGGTCGCTTCGTGCTTTGCTATCAAGCCAAAAGCCCCGGCGGTCAGCGTGGTCAAGTAGCCTCATCGAGCGGATCTCGATCCGCTCTGTTGAGTCTATCATCGGAGGAGTTATGAACGCCATAGAGAAGAGAGCCTACGCACGGCTCAAAGAGTTTACCGACTTTTCGCCAAATTTTGAGACCTTCGAGTCGCTCTTTTGGCAGCAGCTTGACAAAGACAAAAGCGACGTCGCCATCGCGCTGCTGCTGCGGGTGGTCTACCGTTTGCTAAGCTCTGATGGCGAGAGGTTCAACGAGCTGCTGGAGCTGGTCGACGCCGACAAGGCGCAAGAGCTGCGCGTATGGCTTGAGGATGCAAGGAGCCGCCATGACCGCTAAACAACGAGGCTACCAGATCAGCCTGCTGCGCCGGCTGCATACAAGCGAACGCTACAAGGCGCTCTTTGCGGACGACCCCATCGCCTACCGCGCGTTTCTCAAAAAGCACTTGGGGGTGGATAGCTCTAAGGAGTTGCCCCTTGGGGTGCTGATCGATCTGGTGGAGTATATGGAGATGAAGCGCGACACGCCCCCGACACACACCGCCTCACATCAGCAGCTCGGGTTTTTGCGGCATCTGTGGAGCGAGCGCGCCCGCGTACCGAGCGAAAGCGCGCTTGAGGGGTATGTCAAGCGCATCTTGGGGTATAAAAAGGCGGTTGACGACCTGACTCCACAAGAGGCGGCCAAGATGATCGCCGCGGTCAAGGGGCTCAAGCCGCGTCCGCGTCCCACACTTGCCAACAACCCCGACTACGACCCCGCCAGATAGTCCGCCATCATCTCCAATATTGCTTCCTTCGTCGCATCGGTAAGCGATCCGTCCTCTACCGGCATAAATGGCCGCGCCGGCAATACCGTACGCTTACCGCGACCGGCGCGACCGCCGAAGTGGTGAATGGGCGCGTAGACGAGATTGGTACCCATCGCGACGCTATCTTTTGCAGCGTCGTAGCCGAACGAGTGGCTCAGTCTGCCGCTGTCGATGAGGGTGAGCCCCCGCTTTTTTTTCGCCGGTGTCCACGGTCTTCCTGCCGGCGAACGCTGCCGCTCGAAACTTAGCTCCGTTTCGTTTTGCAAGAGGTTCCCGATCTCTTGCATAACGGGCGTAAGGTCGCTTGCGTGCTCGGCGAGGCGTTTTAGTGCGTCTTTGAGCTCTTGATCGTCGATGAGGATTTGCATCGGTGTCCTTTTTTTGGTATAATGACGTATGCGTTAAGTGGCGATGGTCGCAACGTGGTAGCGGGACGTGTGCGCTGTTTGTCAGCGTGTGTGCGGATATTGCGGGTTCGACTCCCGCCGCTACTTGACGCGTATATATACTCCTGTCTCGATGTTGTTTTTAATCTCTTTTTTGCTCCCTTTGTTGTAAAAACAGATAAAAAACGGCAAAAATACACAGAAAGAATGTCGCAATCATATATTATTTACAGTAAAGGTTGCATCCTGCTCTTTTCAAACACAAAAACATCAAAAAAAATATTTTAGTGATCAAAGATCAAAGATCACCCAAAAACTTCTTAAGCCAAAGACCATGGAGCATAAGCTCTTTTTTTTGTTTCGGATATACGCTAACAGTAGCCTTATTTACGTTGAGATAATCCGCTAAGTCTTGTTGTTTTGGATATTTACCAAGACATTGAAACATATCTGCTTTTCGAGAATCAATCCAACTATACTCATTAAACGAATCACCAAGTGAAGACCCCAACTCTGCTAATAATTGTGGATTTTTAATGATGTTATCGAAAAGTATATCAGAGATATGGCGAATGTAAGCCTGATAGTTCTTTTCACTTTCGATTTTTGTAAATCCAAAAGTGATTTTTTTTCTATTAACGATTTGGGGGGTAGGATCATCCGTTTGACGGATAATTACCTCCATATGATTATCATTTAGCTTTGCAAAACAAAAATGATAATTGATTACCCAATTCATTCTCATGATATGACCTCCTCAATCGCAGGATCAAGATCCTCAGGTATGTACATGTCTGCATTTACCCAGACCTCTTTACTATTTGATTTTACACGGAACTGGTCGGCAGGCTTAATATAGTCGATAGTTATACGCTTACCGTCTTTTTCTGCGATAATATACCCATCGTTATTAGTTGCTCTACCTGTGCTTACTCTCCAACCTTTAGCCTCAAGTCTATCAATGATGTTATACATTTTGTACTCCTTTTTATTTATATATGTTAAGTATAGCCTAACTTTCCTTAAATAATTATTAAATCAGTTAGTTATATTCTAACTTTATTCATTTTTTTCAAAAAAAACAAAAAAGTGCATGGTGATATGCAACAACCAGTCGGCGCGTATCTCCTGTCCGTAAATAATGATATTTCCGGTTAGTTTGTCAGCGTGTGTGCGGATATTGCGGGTTCGACTCCCGCCGCTACTTGACGCGTATATATACTCCTGCCTCGATGTTTTTTTCAATCTCTTTTTTGCTCCCTTTGTCCAGCGTAACGACGGCATTCGTCTTACCAAATTTCTTAACAGACCTGTTGGGATGTATGATGATCTTGTTTTTTTTCGCCGTATTTGTTTGGTCAGGGAAAACATACACGAGATCTCCGTGTTTTGGATCGGTATCTATATATATCTCTGCCGGGTTATCAAGTACATCGACGATTTCTCTTATATTGTCCACGGTTAACCCTTTCGGGTTTTTGTATGCGTCTTTGCGTTTTGGCGATGCGTGCATTAGTGCGGACTTCTCCAGTACGATCCCGTAGGTTTCCACCTTTTTATCAAGCACCGACTTAATGGCGCTGACGATTTCGTCGGTGAGTACTCCGATCTCGATGACGTTGATCGGATAGGTTGGGTCTTCGTTGACGATCACTTCGTCGATCATTTTGTTGAGCTGCTTTTTGCGCACTTCATAAGGTGTTTTGCTCATCGATGCCGCGGCGGCAGCAGCAAGTTCTTTGGGCGCTTTGGCGATGCGTTTTTTAGCGTAGGCTTCCAGCGCTTTTTTCGTATCGTGTCGCACATCGTAACGCCAGTCGCTGTGCGCGATGTCATAAAGCGGGGCGTTGAGTTTGCCCTCCCAGCCTTGTCGTTTGATCTGCTTGAGGCTGTAGGCTTGCACGCGACAGCGGCAGTTCCAGCCGTTTGGCGGGTAGTGCGTCGCCCAAAACGCATCGTCACGGTGGCGGATGACGCCGTGGTTTTTGGCGTGTGACGGGCGGGTGCGCCCATCGAGGATCGCCACATAGCGCAGGTACTGCGCCTCAGGCAGCGCGTACTGCATCTGCGCGCGCCCGACATTGTACGAGACGCGGGCGTTGGTATAAAAGATCGTGCGCAGCCGGCGCGAACCGACATAGATCTGTTTCACCTCCCCCGTGCGCGGGTTGGTCACCTCGATATCGCCCCACCAGCCTTTTTGTTTGAGCGTCGGTTTTAGGCGTTTTTTCCATTCGTTTAAGGGGATACCCTCTTTTTGCGCGTGGATGAGCGATGCGTGGATGTCGCTAAGCAGATCAAGCCGCGTGATCTTGGCGACGGTAAAGGCTTTGTGGTGCGCCTCGTGCATGATCTCGTCATAGTCAAAATGCAGTTGGGGCTTTTTGTCCTTGAGGTAAGCAATCGCCTCTTTGGGATCGCGCGAAAAGCTAAATGTCATCGCTCATTCCCATCAACTGCGCGTTGGCGATGTAGCGGTGCAGCAGTTCCTCCATCGCGTCGATATCGGTACCTGGATCTTGATGCAGCATCGCGTACGCCTCTTCGTAGCTGTTTGCTTCGCTAAGCGCGCGCTCTACGCGGCGCACCAATGCCGCTTCGGCTTGCTTGATGTCGTCGGTGTCGATGCGCGCTTGCACCGCATCCAGCGGCTTGGATCGCGCGAGGTGTTCTTGGCGTGCGTTCTCCTCTTTTTGCGGCGTTGCCGGCGCGGAGATGTCGGCGCGTTTGGTGACGGTGATGCCGAGGCGTTCGGAGATATCGCCGGTATCCACATCGTACCCTCCGTTTCCCAGCTTTTCGACCACGGTGGCAAACTGCTCCGCATCGGTGAAGTTGGGTACCGGCAGGGTGATCTTGGGCGGGCTAAAGCGTGCGAGGTTGAGCGCGAGGGTTTGGGTGACGATCTCTTTGAGCCCTCTTGCCGCGCGCGCGGCGTCAAAGGCGATCTTCTCGCTGAAGCGCTCTTGCTGGATCTTTGCCAGCGCCATCGAGCCTGCGCTGCCGTCTCCGACGGATGTGGCGCCGACCAGGTACTGCGCGATGAGCGCGTCGAAGTAGTCGATGAGTTTTTGGAAATCGGCCTGCGATCCGACCTTGAGCGAGTCCAGATCGATCGTATCGGGGAAGATCCCGTAGCTGTTGGACTTGAGCGCCATGAGCGCGCTTTGGAGCGCTTGGAGGTGCTCTTCGTCGGAGAGCTGCGAAGACTTGACGATGAGCGGCGGCACAGAGAGCGAGTCGAAGTACTGGACATTGAAGCCGATGGTCACATGCTTGAGCAGCGCATAGTAGAGCAGCTTATAGGCAAGCGCTTTGGTGTGGAGGTGCGCGTCGCTTTTGGTGTGGTTGTAGAGGTAGAGTCTAGGAGAGAGCGCATCGATGTAGTGGCGGCGCTCCTCTTTTCCGGGCAGATAGAAGCCTTTTTTTGGGTCGCGCCGCAGCAAGGTCGGTTCGTGATGGGTAATGCGCACGGGCAGCAGCATCCCCTCGTGCATCTCGTAGTGCAGCTCGACCATAGAAAAGCCGTAATAGACCGCGTCGGATATCGCATAGAGATAATCGGAGACATCGACCCGATCGAACATCGCGTCGATGATCCGCCGCTCCGCTTCGCCCGCTTCGATGGCGGGCTTGATGGTCGCTAGGGCGTTTTGGCGCTTCTCGATCCCTTCGGCGATCTTGAGATCTCGCGCCTCAAAGAGCGAAAAGAGTTTGACGATCTTGGCGATATCGTTCTCTTCGAGGGCACTTTTGACCGCCTCGATGGTGATAAACGCCGCTTCGCTGTCGTAACGGATGGGCGGCAGTGCCTTTTGGGGATCTTGTTGTTTGCGAAACCACTGTCTAAACATGCGCTTTACTCCTTTTTGTAACTGCGTTTAAACCCCGTTTAAACGCTTTCAATTTCGTTTAACTACTTTTGACCTAACCCCGAGTATGCTAAAAGGCTTTTGATAGCGTTTTGAAGCGTTTTAGCCCCTGTTGCATCCGGGCGACTCTCTTGTAGTCGATGCCGCCGCCTCTCTCATAGAGGCGCTTTGCCATCTCCGCCGCATCGAGCAGGTCGTCGTGGGGCGACTTGGGGTAGGTGTCAAGCTCCTCTCTTAGCAGTGAAGCTTTCTCGTCGATAAGGATGGTGCCATCAGCAATCAGCGGCGCGAGCGCGTTGATGCGTATCTCTTTGGCGATGCTGTTTTTCAGGCTCATTACCGACGGTACCAGCCCCGCCTCTTTGGCGCTACGCTGAAAGACATCTTTGAAAAACTCCTGATAGGCGATCGTCTCGATCGCCATCATCGTGCGTGCGATCTTGGAGTAGCGCACATAGACGCTAAGCAGCGTGCCGATCATCTGCGTGGGGTTTTTCTTGTAGCCTCGTGCCGTGAGATAGAGTCGCTTCTCTTCCGCTTTGTAGCCCAAAATCGCGATGGCGAAGTAGTCGCCTTTGGCTTTGCCCATCGCCGGATCGACCCCGATGAAGTAGGCATCGCAGCGCGGCATCGTCTCGAATGTTTCGTACTGCGAAAAGAGCAGCGCATCGCGCGAGATCGGGATGTTTTGGTACTCTTGCATAAAGCTCTCTTTGTCCTCGTCGTACTCGGCGCGGATCGCTTCTTTGTCCAAGCTCGGATCGTCCAGCGCAAAGGTGCGCATATCCGTGACGAGCGGAAAGTTGCGATAGTAGACGCTTTTGTCTTTGGCGATGCGCGATAGCAGCGAGTCGTGATGCAGGATGGTGCCTACGATGATGATGTTGTGCTCTCCGCGTCTTGATGGGAGCTTCTTGATGACCTTGGTGTACCATCGCCAGAGCTTTTCGCGCTGGGTCTTGGACTCGACATTCTCGTCGTTTTCGATATCGTCCAGGATGATCAGGTCGGGACGCCACGACAAAAAACGCACCCCCCGTATCTTCGCCCCCGCACCCGCGCACATCAGCTTCATCAGGTGCCCGTCGCTTTTGAGGATGATCTCGTTGTCGTTGGACTTGAGTACCTCGATGTTGAAGTCTCTGCGAAAACGCGCGTTCTCTTCCAGCTCCACGCGCACCACCTCGAAGATGCTCTTTGCCAGGGTGTCTGTTGAGGAGATGATGGGGATGAAGCGGCGCTCTTTTTTTGTGACTTGGTTGAGCACAAAGAGGTTGCTCACCGTCGTGGTCTTCGCCGCACCGCGGTACGCGGTAAGCGCTACGATGCGGTACTTCTGCATCCTGTGCGGCAGATGCCGGTGGACAAATTTGCGAAAACGGCTCTGCTCGCTTTGGGCAAACTCGATATGGTGGGCAAAATAGGTCTTTGCCATATACCACAGATTCGACCGCGCCTTGCGCACACGCGCCTCTCTACCTTTGTCGGCAAGTTCGGGCAGGCTTTTTAGGTAGTCGCGCAGCGTTTCGATATCTGGAGTCATTTTCTCTCCTTGACCAGCGCGACGATCTCGTCGGCATGATCGGCGATAAACTCCGCCACGCCCGCGGCACTGTGGCGTATCGCCATATCTGCGATGCGGGTGATAGTTTCATACGCAACCGTGCGCACACGCTTTTCACACGCTGTTTGCGCGTCCGTGGCGGTGGTCTTGAGCTTGTAGTAGCTCTTGGCGTAGCGTTCGATGAGTTCGAGTTTTTTAGGAAGCTCTGAGTGTTCGATCTCCTCCAGCGCCGATTCGTAGTTGCGAATGAGCTGCGCGATAAAGCGCTGCTCCGCCGCGGCGCGTTCGCTCTCGTCGGTGGCATCCATGAGCAGCTCTTTGTCCCAGTCGAGCTTTTTGCGCCAGTTGGCTACCGTCTGGCGCGATACGCCTACTGCCGTAGCGATCTGCGTCAGCGGTACATTTTGCGCATAGAGTTTAAACGCTTGCTGCTGCTTCATGTTAGCCATGCATCATCCTTGATGTAGTCTTCGTGCATCGAGAAGTCCAGCTGATAGACTACAAAGAGTCCCTCGAGCGCTATTGGTGTCATCTTCTCCATTGTCAGCAGTTCGCCGCGCTCCTCGATGAGCGGGGAGAGGGTACGCTGCAAGTTGGCCAAGTCGGTACGCAGCCGCTTGCGCGCGAGATACAAGCTAAAGTGGTAGCGCAGTCGCGTGCCCTCGAAGCTGATATGCGAGAAGAAGAGATAGTCCCCCTCGGCGTTGATCGGCTTGGTTAGCATCACGGCGTTTGGTACCAGCGCTTTGGCTTTGCCTAGAGCGGCGGCTAGATCCATGCCGCGCTCCTGCTACCTACGGCGATGCCGTAGTCCGATGCCTCAGTCTCGGTATCGCTTGTCGATCTGGGTGCCTCTTGAAGCTTTTTGAGCGCGTCTTTGTAGGCGCGTTCGTACGCATCGGTGCGCAGGTCTCCTTTGACGAGAAGGTAACGGTAAACGGCGATATCGAGGATGAGCGGTTGCGCCAGATCCCGATCCCCGACGATCTCAAGCGCCTCGGCGGAGATGGTCTCAACCAGTCCCACCTCGACCTCGTCGGGGTTGGATAGGATCTGAAGCAGTCGCTCTTGCAGTAGCTCTACCATCACGACTCCCTAGCGGCGGCGCGTTACACAACCGTGCCGTCGCTAAAGTATGCCAGCTGCCACAGCCCGTAGCCGGCATTGTGTTCCGCATCCACGCCGTAGCGGTATGCCGCGCGCATAAAGACCGCTTCGTCCTTGGCGCTGTCCATCGCTTCAAGAGTGATGGGACGGTTGATCTGTAAGATGATCGGCTTGATCACGCGCGTGGTGTCCATCAGGTACCAGCCGGTTTGGCTTGTTAGGTGCGGCACGACAAGCACTTCGACCATCCCTTTGGTGAGGTTGGTACTGCCGCCAATCGTCTCGGCGTTGGCGATCTCCAGCGCCGTCGCTTCAAGGGCGGGCGGTACGACGAGTAGGTTGGGTTTGATGCCAAGCGGTCTACCCTCTTCGCCTTTGATCTCCATCATCGCTTTGCGTGCGGCGAGAAACGACGCTTGCGTAAGCGCCGCAGTCCCTATGTTGGCGTAGGTCGTCCCGCCCATGCTGTGCGCGGTAGAGAAGAACTTCTTGGTGTCGTAGCACGCCGTGTTGGCTTCCAGAAGCCCCCAAACCGTCTCGTCGTAGTGGCTTTTTGACGCACGAGCGAGTTCTTGTACCGCAGGCTTCATGACGCCGAGATTGTCGTACAAGATGTAGTCGCGATCGACCTCAATGGTTGACTCGAACCGATCTTTGGTGATGGTGTACTTGTAGGCTTTGAGGTCTTTGATCACGCGATCTCCCACCCATTTGCGCATGCTTGGGAACTGCCCGAGCCATCCGTAGTCCACCGTCGGCGTGCCGGCTTTGATCTGGGTAGCGACCTTGGCGTGTGTGGTCGGTGTGTCGTTGAGCGTTTGGGTAAACTCCTTTTTAAAGAGTTTGTTGACTTTTTGCAGGTTTTCTTGGTTGATGATCATCTGTGCTTCTCCTTACCAGTTGATTTGTGCCGCGAAATCGTTGAGATCCTCTGCGTCACGCGTGTTCTCTTCTGTGTCGATCTGTCTGGTGTGCGGTGCGACCGGCTGCGTCGCCAGCCAGGACTCAAGCTGATTAAGCTCCAAGCTCATCGCAAACTCTTCTTGCGCCGGCGTCACTTTCCCTGCCGCAAGTGCGGCATTGAACGCCTGCTCCTTGAGTTTTGCCGTCAGATCCGCGATCGTTTCGTCTTTGGCGTTGCTCTCCTCCGTAAGCGCGTCGATGCGCGCTTGATACTCCTTCTCTTCCATGGGTTGCTCCTTGGTGTTGTCTGTTTTGTTGATCTCCAGTTTGAGGTTTGGCTTGTTGGTGAGCGCCACCCCCTCTATAGAGATCACCTCTCGTTTTTGGTTCACGACAAACTCTGGCGACAGGTAGCGGTATACCTGCTCGCCGACTAGCGATTTGCCTTTTGTGTTGAGTGTGACTTTTGCGTATACGCCGTCATCTCTAAGCTCCAGCGAACCCGCTTCGATCCACCCGACCGCCGCACCGCTGTACTCTGTGGTATATCCGTGCTCGACATTGATCGGCAGATCCACTCCCGCCTCTTTGGTTCTGACGATCGTAGACTCGTTTAGGGTAAAGACCCGTCCGTCAAACCCCTTGAACTCTCCTGCCGGGGAGATCTTGATCTTTGGCTGCTCTTGTGCGTTCGCCTCGATGGCGACTGCATAGACCGATGTGATTGTTTCTTCCAATCCTCGCTCCTTTACTGTTGTGATAGCCGCAGTCTATCCGATTTTTCCCGTCGTGCATTCCATATACATATATATGGGAAAGCACCCTGTTTTTCTGCGCTACACTGGCACCATCGTTTGAACTAAAAGAGAGGAGCCGATGCATCGCATGGACCATAAAGACCCAAGCACCTACCCGATTATCACCTACCTATGGGTCATTGCGCTTGCCGTGTGGGGCGGCGTGACAAACCATATCCGCAAGATCAAAAACGGAGATATCATGCGATTTAGCCTCAGTGAGCTCATAGGAGATATTTTCATCTCCGGCTTTATCGGCGTGATGACCTTCTATCTTTGCGAGTATGCGCAGATCAGTAGTCTGCTGACAGCCTTTTTGGTCGGGATGACATCGCACATGGGTACGAGAGGGCTTACTATGCTTGAGCGCATCGTTGCCAAAAAAATCCCGGGAGGAGACGAAAAATGAAAATAGCGTTGGTTGTCGGTCATCGTAAGGGCAAGCAGGGCGCATACGGCAGCGTGGGGCTTAGCGAGTGGAGATATAACGGCATCTTAGCCGTCGATCTGGTCGAGGTCGCGCAACAAAACGGCATCGACGCGTGTGTGTTTTTCCGCGACGAGATGCCCGGCGGCTACGGCGAGCGGATGAATCGGCTACACGAGCGCATCGACGCGTGGGGTGCGGATATCTCAATCTCACTGCACTTCAACGCCGCAGGGCGCGACGATATCAATGGGCACGAGATTTTGTATTGCAGTCATCGCGGCAGGGTCATTGCCGAGATGCTCGATAGCGAGTTCGATCGGTGCTTGAAAAACAGAGACCGCAACATCAAGCGCCGCACGCGCAAGCAGCGCGGCGGCGGGTTTTTGTGTCGCGGCAAAAGCGTCTGTATCTTGGTCGAGCCCTTTTTTGCCGCGCATCAGCACAAGTTCGTCAAAGGTACCGACGGCTACGCCGACATGCTGCGCGCCTACGGCGCGTTTTTCGATCGATTGAAAGGAGGGCGGCATGCCGCGTAAGCGAGATCTCGTGTGGAAATTTGAGTACGATGTCAAGAAGCGATCGCGCTTGGTGCGTTTTTTGTTGGTGCTTGACCAAATGATCAATGTAGTTTTCTGGAACGGTTCTCAAGACGAAACAGTGAGCTCCCACATCGGACGGCGCATAGAAGCTGGGAAGGCGTATCGTGTGGAGAAGTGGTTGTGTTGGTTTTTGCGAAAACTCCAAGCAAAACACTGTCTTAGAGCCAGAGGAGAGTAACGATGTGGCAAATCAAAACGGCTGTATGCGCGGCGGCAATGGCGGCATTGAGCCTTTACGGCTATGTGCAGTACCAACGACTGCAAAGCACTCAAGAGGCGATCGCGTCGCTGCAAGCCGAGCTAAGCGTCTGCCGCAGCGACAACGCCGCAAAGTCGTTTGAGGCCAAATGGGGAGATATCTTCGCTGCAACCTATAAAGAGGAGGCGCACCGTGAGAGCGACACTGCTGAGCGTAATGCTACTTTCGTCGATACTTTTTAACGGCTGCACCCAGCCGCAAAAAGTTTATGTCTCGCCGAAACTGCCGACGCTTCGCGAGTGCCGTGTTAAGCGTGTTCGCCTACGCGCTTACGGCGATGGCGAGCGCATCTGCTACGCACGCAAAGAGTACGCAAAACTGAAAGACACGGTGCGGAGATTGCGCGTGTGTAACGACCTTTTAAACCGTCAAAACCGTGACTTTAACGCGCGTTTTGCAAGAAAGGAGAAGTGATGTACGGCACGGTCTGCGCTATCGACAGAGATAACGGCTTGGTCAAGCTCGATGTCAACGGGCGCGTAACCGGTTGGCTGCCGTGCGTGCAAGCCACGCCGTCCATCGGTCAGCAAGTCGCGTTTATCGAGTATGCAGCCGACGGCACCGGCGTGGTGCTTGGATCGCTAAGCCGCACCGACGGTACGCCAGTGAGTCTGCATATCGGTGGGATCGATATCGTCATCGACGGCGCGACTATCGTACTCAAGTGCGACGGGGACATCACCGGAAACATCAAGATCACGGGCGATCTAACTGTTGATGGCAACATCACGACCACCGGCACGGTGACGGACAGCCGCGGCGATCTGACCAACTTCACCACCACAGACGGAGCGGCAAGAGTATGAATATCGATGTCTTAGTCTCGTCAAAAGGGCTTACACCGGGGTATCACATCACCGTAGCCGAAGAGATTCGTCGCTGTCTTGTTACGCGCAAAGGGTCAATCCCGATGAATCCAGAGTATGGCTCAAACCTCTATCGCTACCGAGACCGGTCGCTGGATGATACTACGCGCATAGGGATCATCAACGAAACCTACGATGCGATCGAGTATGCCGTCAAGCGCGTCAAGCCGACGCGCGTGCTGATCGATATGGCTGACGACGGCAAGTGGCAGCTCAAAGTGGAGGTCACGGCGGCATGATACAGTTAGCTGACTTGATTGAGCCGCTAAGCTATGACGACATCCTTGCGGCCAACATTGCGCGCGTCAAAGCGCTGCTGCCTGATTACACGCCGGCGCAGGGCGACGACATCATGCTGGTGCTGCAAGATTTCAGCTACCGTGAGATGCTGCTGAGAGAGTACATCAACGAGCAGGTGCGCGGCAGCTTCGTTATGACCGCAGAAGGCGCGAAGCTCGACCATCTGGCGATGACGCTCTACGGGCTGGAGCGGCTCGAAGGCTCAAAGCCGACGACCACGGCGACCTTTGCGCTCTCCCGTGCGCTCCCCTACGATGTGACGATCCCAGAGGGCTACGAGCTGCTCGAAGACGGCGGTATCTATCGGGCGCTCACGACCGAAGAGGCGGTGATCGAAGCCGGCGAAACGAGCGTGACGGCAACGGTGGAGCTGGACGCTTTTGTGGCAAGTTCCAAAGTTCGATGCGAGATCCCGATGACACAAATCCCCTACCTCTCCGTTTCGCAAAACGGCGATTTTGCCAACGGCAAGGAAGATGAAAGCGACGAAGCGTTTCGCGATCGTATCGCGTTGTCACTCTCTCGCACCTCTACCGCAGGGAGCCGTAACGCCTATATCGGACATGCGTATGCGGCTGATGCGCGTATCCTCGATGTATCGGTCTACCGCACCGCGCCCGGAGAGGTCAAGGTCGTCTATTGGAGTGATACGATTGACGGCGTGATGCAGGAGCGGGTCGAAAACACGCTTAACGCCGATGATGTTCGGCCGCTGACAGACCATCTGACGATCCAGCCGGCGACGGTCAAAACAGTAGACGTCACGGCGGCGCTGGTCGTCCCCAAGGGCTCCGACGCGGCGAAGCTGACGGCGGCGGCACGGGAGGCTGTCGAGGCGCTCTTTGCCAAGCCGCAAATCGGTCGGGATGTCACGATCTCCCGCATCATCGCGGCGTTGGCATCCGTAGGGGTCGATGATGTGGCTCTGGAAGCCCCGTCCGCCAGTGTGACGGTGGCGGATGACGCGATCGCCATCCTCGGAGCGGTCAATATCACAACACGGGAGAGCGGCGATGTCTATTAGAGACTGCCCACGACTCCTGCCCGATCTCTACGGCGAAACCGTCGACGCGCTCTGGCGAGTCGGTGCCGACGGGCTGTGCGAGCTGGAGGAGAGCGCCGAAAAACTAGTGGACATGACGGACGCAAAATCGGTAGATGCGCGCTATCTCGATGCGATGGCTCAGGATCGGCAAACCTATTTCGCCGATCTGGCCAAAAACGAAGCGCAACGGCGCGCGCTCATCGCCGACACCATGGCGATCCACCGCAAAAAAGGGACGGCGTGGGCGATGAAAACCGCCTTTGCCGCCCTCGGTCTTGACGCGCGTCCCAAGCCGTGGCACGCCTACGACGGGGAGCCGTATCATTATCGCGTCGAGATCGCCACAAAAGACATTGAGATCACGCCAGAGTTGCTCGCCAAAACGGAGCGGATGGCAGAGGAGATGGCCTCTTTGCGAGATGTCTCCGACGGGGTTGATCTTGCTTATCTGTGCGACACCACGGTCGATATCGCATGCGGTGCGGTCGGCGAAGTGTATGCGGAGTGCGAACATATAGAGGGCTACACGATCGATGCGCACGCGATGCTTTTCGGCGGCGCCGGCGTGATCGGCGAAGTCCATACCAATATAGGAGGTGACACATGAGCGTAGGCAGCGCCGTTGTGACGGCGGCAGGGATTAGGAAAATCCAAGAGGCGCAAAGCACGGGGAGGAGCATCAAACCCGATCGATTCGGGTTTAGCTCGGATAATCTAACGGTCGACCCGATGCTGGAGAGTATCAGCACCTGGAAGCGCGACACCATCGACGCGTATTTGCCAATCAGCGACGACACCATCGAATTTAGCTGCGTCGTCGAGCCTGACGAGGCGGCGGCGTATACGCGCCTTGTGGGGCTCTATCTGGATGACGGCACGCTCTTTGCTGTCGCCAAGCCGCCCTTTGCCATGCCGCCAGGACTGCGTCAGGTGGTCAAGGTGCAGATCAGGTATTCGGCTATCTCAGAGGTGATGAACTTCGAGTATGTCCCCACCGACGAGATCGAGCAATCCCTTAGTGTGCTTGACACCTCTGCGGCGGCGGGTCTTAGAGATATGCAGATGGCGGACGAGCTGACGATGCTCTCTCTTTGCCGTGCCGACCACTACGCCTTCAAGCGAGACGCGACCGAACGCATCGCCGCGCTTGAACGGGATGCAGACGAGGCGAAAGGTGCGCTGGATGCGCTAACAGCAGCGCAGATGGATATGCAAGCGACCCTTGGGTACCAGCTGCTGCAAACCAGCCTCGCCGTGGGGCTTAAACTTAACTAAAAGGAGTAAAAATGGCTTTCAACTTCGAGGAGATCGCGCAAAAGCAGGACAGACTGCTTGCCAACATATCGGAGCAAAACCGCAAAGCGTACGAGATGTTCTACTCGCCGACGCCGACGGACGTGGTATTGCCGCAGTATGACGAGAACGGTACACTTGGTACGGTAACGATACCAAATAGGGCAAAGATCAAAAATCAGATGTGGGACGATGTCGGCGCAGCGATCGGACAGTTTAATCGCTATTTGTATGTCGATGGAGTAAATGGTAACGATACAGGTTCGGGCACTGCCGCCGACCCCTTCAAAACGCTCAAAAAAGCGGTTGACAGCGTGCCTGTTGGCGGCCGTGCCGTAATATACGCTATCGGCGATATTACCTGTAGTTCAGACACACCGATCGTCATCACAGGCAAGATCATCATACTTATGGCCCACACCAGCACCCCTAATGCGACGATACGGTTCTTGGTTACCTCTGCAACCGCGCCGATCACTTTGTATGAGTCTGGGTCGCTCATAATTCGACTAAACACATCCTATGAAAATGCATATGACACAACGATGAGATGGTGCATTCTCTGTTCTGCTAATAGCTATGTTGGAATAGATAACAACCTTCAAGCTACTAGTGTTGCTGGGCAGTTAGTTCGGTCTGTGATGTCTGTTGGAAGCAATGTGTACCCTTTTTACGTCAAGGCGAGTTCTATACAGATCGACAATGCGGACATAACATTCGGAACGAACGCACAGTTGTGTGCTTTTTCGTTGGTGTCGGCATCACTGTTCGGCTTCTACATGGCTTCGACAACGATCAACGGTGCGACACCAACAGGCGCTGATGTAGCTGCCAATGTATCCGGTATCGTGAAGGACGTTAACGGCGTACCGCGCAACATCACATCAAACATTATTTTCTAAAGGATAAAAAATGATTAAGAAATTGAAAGTCAAAGATGCTATCCATGAAGGTGTCTGTGTCAAAATAGTCGATGATAACGGCAACGAGATCGATAATCCGATCATCCCGCAAGATATCGAAGCGTTGCGAGCGGTCACGATCGGCACGCTAAGCTGGCTCATCGGCGATGCCGTTCGCCGCGCAACCGGCGACGCGATGAAACTCAACGCCGCGAACTCTAAGGCGATCACATTACTGGCGAAGCTCATCGCGCCGACAGCTGATACAACATCGCTCACCGCGAACGAGAAGGCTGCCCTTGATAAACTCACTGCACTTGCTGACAACGGCTACGCAGATAGCGCACTGCTCAATGCATCGCTTGACGCAGTGATAGATAACATTGCTACATACTCGACACTCATAGAGCAAGCTGTCGTGGCAAAAACGCGCGATGAACTGATCGGGATGTTGGAGGGTGTGAAATGAAAATCACCTTCATCCGAGACCTGATCCGAAACGGATCGCGCTATGAAAAAGGCAAGAGCTACGATGTGGAAGATCGGATCGCCGAAACACTAATCGCTCACGGCGTCGCCGCCGAGGCGAAAGCGGGCGCCGAGAAGTCCAAACCCAAAACAAGGAGTAAATAATGAATCTCAACTTTGGAATCAACGGCTCCATCGCCGTAGAAGCGGCTCGGCCGGTGCCGGTAGATAGCTCTACGCCTATTGGCATCGTCGTGCCTTACGGGACGCAGGCGGAGCTGACCTACTACAACAACGCCGCGGCGTGGAAAGAGTATCTCGTATCACAAGGGCAGACAAACAACGACCTGCCTTATCAGACCGCCGCGGCCATCGCGCTGCAAAATGTCAACACCAAGATCATCGTCGCCTACGCTCCGGTCGACAACGACCCGGTCGCGCAAAAGACGAAGATCCTCGACGCGCTAGACCTGCTCAAGTCCGCGCCCTACGACGAGAGGGTGCTTGACCGTCCCGATATCATCATCGTGCCGCGCCACAGCTACGATGTCGATATCGCCGCGAAGATGGACTCCGTGGCGGCGAAGCTGCGCGCCACGGGCGTTGTGGATGTCAATGCCGCCAATGAGGCCGAAGCGACGGCATTCGCGCAAAACTTCGGCACACGCTACCTGCTGCTTTATCGCGGTCAGACCAAGATGGAGGGCAAACTCTACCCCGCCTCCGCCGCTATCGCCGGGCTGATAGCCTACTGGGACGCCGGCGGGGACAACGGCGCGGACGAATTCGGCTACGCGCGATCTCACTCCAACCGCATCGTCAAAGGTGTGAGCGGCTCGGAGGTGCCGATCGAGTATTTCGAGGGTCAAGACTGCGAAGCTAGACGATTGCGCCAAAAAGGCGTGGGGGCAATCGTGCGGGATGTGGGTTGGAGAAGCTACGGTTTTGAGACTACCGATATCGACCCGATTTGGCAGTCTTTGGAACGGGTGCGAACTTTTTACCGCTGGCTCGATGCGATTATCGTGGCGAACAAGTGGGCGCGAGACCGAAGCGCGGATCAGCTTATCTGGGTCAAGAAAACCTGCTCGGAGTTCTTCAAGAGGCTCACCGGTGCCGGGATCGCGCTTGGCTACGAGATCGAGCTTGACGCCAACCGCAGCGATGTCACCGCGGGCAAATTTACCTTCGTGCTCAAGACCGCCAATATACCGTCAATCAGAGAGCTCAACTTCATCCTAACCTTCACGGATGAACATAACGACGCATTCATCGAGTGGGTCAACAACCAGTAAGGAGAGATAGATGGCACGAACCAATTTACGAAACATCCTAAGAGGACAAAACCTCTTTGTCGAAGGGGTCGGCAATATCGGCAAAGTCGGCGATATCGAGCCGCCGAAAGTCGAGTTTGAGATGGCCGAAGACGGCAACATGAGCCGAAAGGTCGATACCGGACTGCTCAAGCCCATGGAGGCGAAATTTACGGTCTACGACATCAACCCCGTCCTCTACGCCGCCGTCGGAAAGCGTCTTGGTGATACGGCGTCGTTCGTCGTCAAGGCATCCGTCGTCGAAGGCAACAAGCATAAGCAGGTGCTCTTCGAGGCGACGGGACAGGTCGAGAGCCAGGAGCAGGAGGGTACCAAAGAGGCCGGCAAAGAGACCGGCATGGTCTTTAATGTTGCCGTTACCGCTTACCGTCTGGAGATCGACGGTACGCAAGTTTACGACATCGACGTCGATCGCTATATCTGTAAGATCGACGGCAAAGACCATATGGACACGCTGCGTAAGCAGATTATGTAAAGTAAGGATGCGCTATGGAGAAGATAAATGTCACACTGCCGACACCGGTAAAGATCGACGGCAAAGAGGTGAGCGAGCTTGAGTTTCGAGAGCCCATCGGTGCGGACATCGAAGCGATCATAGGAAGCGATAGTATCGGTAAAAGCATCACGACGCTTGCGGCGTCACTGTGTACCAGCGTGGCGCTAAACGAAGAGGATGTAAGGGCGCTCCCGGCGGATGACTACCTGGCCATTTCGGGGGTGCTGATGGATTTTTTAGGATAGACCTTGTTGACAGCGCGGCGCTGCTTGGGCGGGTCTTGCATTTTGGATACGGCGACATCTTGCGGATGCGCGTTAGCGTCATCGAAAGATTCGTCGACACGGCGCTTGAGATCATCGAGCGAGAAAAGCTGTCCTGAAAAAGAGGTAGATACCTGCTGTGACGACGGCGATCATCGCGACAATCCCAAGGTCGTCGCTTCCTGTAAGCGCGACAACGGCAAAGGGAACGGCGATCATTAAAACAAAAGTTACGGCGTAAATCAGCGCTAAGCGCAGCAGGTTTTTGACGGTATTCATGTATCTATTATAGCATAGGAGAGAAAATGAGCAAACTCTTTACCCTCGGTGTCATCTTAAGTGCCAAAGATATGCTCTCTCCCGTGCTTAAAAAAACCGATAAAAACCTTGATGGCTTAGCCGCACACACCAAAAAGCTCAACGCCAATCTCATCAAAAGCACCGCCGCATCTTCAAAATTTAAAAAACAGATATCCGACCTTGACCAAAAACTTCGCGCGGTCAAATCACGCAGGTTTAGGCTCAAAGAAGATTTTGATCAAGGCCGCATCTCCGCCGAAAGGTTCCGCCAAAAACTCTCTATCATCGATAGGCAAGAGCGCGTGCTGTCAAAGCGGCGTTTGCGACTCGATAGGGATCTTCAACGCGCTACAACAGAAGCGGCAAATCTCGAGCGCACGCTTGGCAAGATCGAACGCCGCCAGCGCGCTATCGCGAGGCTCGATAAGATATCCAAGGGTTTAACCTACGGCGGCACCGCGCTGACTGGCCTTGGTGTCGTTACCCGTCGCGCTTCAAGCGCACCCGTAAGCGCGTTTGCGGATTTGGAGGAGGCGCGTACTACATTGCAGATGACGATGATGGATAGAGGCGGAAACATTCCTAAGTCATTTGCACAAATCGATCGTCAAGCCGTGGAACTTGGAAACAAACTCCCCGGTACTACAAAGGACTTTTATGAGCTGGCCGCATCGATGCGTGCGCTTGGTGTTTCCGACAAGTCGATCACCGGCGGCGTGCTCAAATCGGCCGCCTACTTGGCCGTCGTGCTCAAATCCAAAGGCGTAAGCTACCAAGAAGCCGGAGAGGCGGCGGCGAAGTTCAAAGAGGCGATGGGGATCGCAGACGGGGACATACTGCGCTTTATCGATCTGATACAGCGCACCGCGTTTACCGGCGTGAAGCTCCAAGAGATGCAGTATGCCTTCTCAAAGGTTGGTGCGACGATGAAGGGGATGGGTGTCGACGGTTACGATGCGGCAAAAAAGATGGTACCGTTTATCGGGATGCTGATCAAAGCGGGATTTACCGGGGAGACGGTCGGCACCAACCTCGGCTCCGCGATGCAGCGCGCCGTCACATTCCACACCACCAAGGCGGCGAAAAAGCTTAAAAAAGCCGGTATCGATCTGAAATTTGTCGACGCGAATGGGAAGTTTGTCGGTCTTGAACGGATGATCGCGATCTTGGAGGCGAAAACCAAAGCGCTCAACGATGTCCAAAAGACGCAGCTTCTTGCATCCATCTTCGGCAGCGGCGAGTCGATGAAGATGATTCAAGTGCTGATCTCTCAAGGCGTGAAGGGGTATAAAAGCTACCTAAAACAGATGGAAAAGCAAGCCGATATCGACAAACGCGTCGCGAAGGCAACCTCCACACTCAACGCGTCGTGGGAAGCCCTGAGTGGGACATTTGAAAACCTGCTGGCGATCTTAGGTGAAAATGTAGCGCCGGCTCTCAAGGAGATCACAACCGGGCTAAACGACTTTGCCGACAAAGTCGGCACACTTGCAAAAGAGCATCCACAGCTAACCAAAGCGATCAGCTACGGTGTCGTCGGTTTTTCCGCATTTGCTACTGTCATCGGCGGCAGTATGATAGCCTTGCGCGGATTTTTGTGGGTCGCAAAAAGTGCGCTCTCACCAATACGCATCGCATCAAAGGCGATCGGTGTGCTCTCCGGCGCATCAAATAAAAGTTGCGGTGCATTTGGGTGTCTATCGACAAAAGCGTCACGCGCGGCAACCGGTATCGGCACGCTCAATAAGAAAACCGGCATATTGCGCAAACTCTTTGCCTCACCGCTGACCCTGACCGTTACGATCGCAGGGGTCGCAGCGGTGCTTGGAGGTCTAAGCAAAATTGCAGAAGCGACGCATCAAGCTATTATGGATAAGCGATATATTGCCGCAGAGCCGCGGAATATAGACGCGATAAAAAAGAAGATAAAGCGGCTTGAAACAAGACTTCATGACGCGCGCGGTGACAACGGGGTGCTTGCTAAAGCCTACAGTCTTTTTATGTATAGTGACTATACGAATGCAGGGCAAAAGCAACTACGAAAACTGATATTGTCTGCCAAAAAACAACTCGCGATCACCGAAGCAAAACGGGACGGCACCTATAAGCCGAATCCTAAGCCCGAACAAACCGTCGTCCAAAAAAGCGACCAAGAAAAGGCGATGCGTTACGCGAGTAAAATCAAACGGATATGGGCATTGCCGATATCGCCGGAAAAGAAGCGAACACTTGCGCTACAACTTACAAAAAATATCGATATGCCTATCCCGAAAATACGCCGTCCTATCGTCGATCCTGTCGTAAAGCAGGCGGTCGTTTCGCCAAAAACGACGCGTCAAAATAGGGAAATAAGTATTAAAGAGGCACTGCACTATCAAGCGACTACGCTTAAGGAAGCCCTCGCATCGCTTAAATCAACTCCGCAGCAACACATCTATCACGTTGCGGTTAACGTGCATCAAGTAAGCAAAGATATCGATGTAGAAGCGGCCGTACGTCGTGCGCTTGACGATGCGCGTTATCAGTCCGAGCAGAGGAGTTTTTATGATCGTTAGTTTAGGTTTTTTTATCTTCGACGCACCCGATGTAGCAGGGTTGAAAGAGCAGATCGCGCCGCATTTTGGGGAGTATAAACCGATAGACGACAATCCGATCTATCACGACACAAACGGTTCGAGCGAAACGATCACGATCCAAGGCGTCTATATTGCAGATAGTAACTCAAAACCGGAGATCATACGCGGCATTGCCCGCGCTAAAAAACCGGTACGCTTGACGATGGCGTCCGGCAGAAGCGTATGGGTTATTGTGACAAATTTTACGACAGATAAAAAACACTTTTTGCCCTTTAGCGGCGCGGTCAATGTCGATTTTCAGATCGAGATGAAAAGGGTCGGAGGCGAATTGAGTGTAAGTAGCATTATAGGAGGTATCCTTGCGACGCTATAAACTTCCTCGCGATATGCGTGCGGATCAAATCGCGTATGAGGTTTTCGGAGATATCTCTTATGCACAAGAGATTATACGCATCAATCGTCTCGGCAATACCCCTATCATCAAAGCAGGTACTGTCATTAAAATCCCTGACAAAAAGACCGATGCCAAAAAAGATGTTGGAGTTCATTTATGGTAAAGGTACCGATTTACGATATCCGCGGCGACATCGTAATGGATGGGATATCATCCGTCACGGTCATAGATAGCATCGATGACGAAAGCGACGCGCTGATCGTCTCCTGCTCAAAATCAAATGCCGATATCGAAAAAAAAACAAAGGTCGATGTATTTTTAGGACTGAATGATCAAAAATGGGATTGCGGATCATTTGTTTTGCAGTCGATCATATACACTAATGATGGCGAACAGCTACTGTTTACCTCCGCTTCGTTTAGCGACACGATGAAAAAAAAGCGTACGATTTCGTATCAAAAACTCAATCTAAAAGAGCTCGTAGCAAAGGTTGCCAAGCGTCACGGGCTCAAGATAAAGTGCGATATGGAGCAATTTTTAGAGCATGTCGACCAAAAAAACGAAAGCGATATGGCACTACTAAAGAGATACGCCGATCGCTATAACGCCATTTTTAATGTCAAAAAAGGCACACTGATTTTTTTGTCGAAGAGATCAGAAGAGCTGCCTATGTTTACAGTCTTTACTGGAGATGTCGAATCGTATCAAATCGCGCGGACAAACAAACACTACTATAGCTCTGTTGTTGTTAAGTACCACAACTACAAAACAAACAAAACAGAAGAGATCACTGTCGGCAAAGGCTCGCCCGTATATACCATAGAAGAGATACAAAAATCACAAGCTGAAGCGAAAGATATCGGAATTGCAAAGCTTGACAAATTAGCCGCTATGACGACATCCGTAACAATAGTTACAGAAGGTGCAAACATCGTCGCAGGCGGCAAAATCGATATCGTCGGTTTCGGTAAAGTTGATGGGAGACACCTTATAACGAATGTTCGACATATTATACGCGAAAAGTACACTACGGAAATTACGATCGAAAAGGCGGTTTAACACCTGTTTATAACGCAGTAAAAAACTGTTAAATAAATTGTTAAAAAACCCAACTCTTTTAAAATGTCCGCTAAAATCTCTCAAGCCCCCATTTTAAGGCAAACATCAAGCTTTTCGCGCGTTTTAATCTTTTGACATTTTTAACGCAACTTTACAAAAGCGGTAGCCGTAGCTCTTGGGAAAGGCGATATGGCATTGGCGGAGAAGTACGATAAGGATCCTGAATGCAAAGCAGCTAAAAAATCCTATATTGAAAATCGCAGGAAGATCCAAAAAGAAAAGTATGCAGCAGAACAGAAAAAAAGAGCCGAAGAGAAAGCCAAAGCAGACGCTAAATATGAGATAGACTATAAAGAACAACTGGAACTCCAGAAGAAAATGCCTTACGCAGAATTTTACAAGATCAAAGACTCATGCGGTTTGGCTATCGGTAGAGTCTCTGCCAAATGTAAAGTGTACCAGGAATTAAAGCTCAAACGAAAAGATCAGGCAATGGCAGATCTTATCTCTAAACACCAGGGCGATGATCTTATAGCTTATAGAGAAAAAACCTGTAAGGAGCAGGGCTACCAAAGTGCGAATTGCGATCTTGCAATGGGAGCGACTGCCAAAGACGAACAAGATACTATCAAAAGACTCTCTGGAGACAAAGAGGCTCTTAAAAAAGTATTTAACGAGTGCTCGGCAAAAGTAGCAGTATTTCAGAAAAAAATGAAATGGAATGAAGCCAATGCACTTACGCAAAGTTTCAAATGCCGTACAGCAATGGCAGCAGCCAGAAAGTTTGGTGTATTTGGGCTTAGCCAGCCAATGAAATAGGAGGAATTACTATGATTGCAAATTACTACAGACAACTAAGAGGATCTGGGCTATCATGGTGGGCGTGTGTGGGGCTGATTATTGCTGCACCTGTACTTTATCTCTATAATGCCCCCAAATCCCTAGACAACAATTCTTCGCTCGATCTTTCATATACGATACAATAAGAGAAGAGAAAAGAGGAGTTTGATAATGAGTAAAAAGAAAAAGAGCTATAACGCGGAGTT